>WNFZ01006198.1_pt1 | contig 10867 bp, 8 predicted proteins | sample 5400081 | NCBI WGS metagenome assembly WNFZ01 (sample SAMN13153365, study PRJNA577476) | soil metagenome | isolation source: 80 cm soil or saprolite under grassland replicate 1 | place: USA:California | collected 2016-06-15
TCGACCGTTCTCGACCACGTACCCATAGGGGCGCTTCTGGTTCCACACCCCGTGGCGACGGTTGTACATGTGCCACTGCCCCACGCGCCACGAGGTGTTGTCGGACTCGGCACGGGCCTGCTCGGCGAGGATGGCAATGATCGGCCGCACACCCGGCTTCGAGGTGTCGAGGCCGTCGGCGACGAACACGATCCTGCCGCCCACCTTCTCGAGCTCGTCGAGGATCAGGCCGACATGGCCCATGCCCCGCCGGCTGAGCCGGTCGAGCTTGGCGACGTACAGCGTCCTGATCTTGCCCGTGAGCAGGAGCTTGAGGGCGGCGTCGAGGTCGCGACGCGTGCGGTCCTTGCGCGCGGAGACATCCAGCTCCTTGAACTCGTACTCCGGCGGGATGTGCTCGCCGTTGCGCTCGGCGGCCTGATGGCACAGCCGACGCTGGTTCTCGGGAGAGAACGGGTCGTGGGCGGGCGGCGTCGCCGAGAGGCGGATCAGGGCCCCGGCTGGCTCTCCAATGAAGGAGCCCGAGGGTGGAGGCGTGGCCGGTTGGGACGCAGCGGGCATGATACCCTCCATCGAACAGGCGTTCTGCGGGTATCAGTATAAAACGTTTCCCCCTGCGGACAAAGGGCGCTCACTTTGACGCCGCGGTCGCCGTAGGCGATGGCCAGCCACTCCGCGAAGGCCACGGCGGCATGCTTGGACAGCGTGTAGGGGGCGTCGCCGGGGCTGGTCAGCAGCCCGGCGGCCGAGCAGGTCTGCAAGAGGTAGCCCTCGCCGCGCCCGAGCATGGCCGGCAGCGCCGCGCGCGCCGCGTACACGTGCGCCATGACATTGACCGACCAGGCCAGGGCCCAGTCCTCGTCGCCGGCGTCCAGGCCCCGCCCGAAGGCCACCCCCGCGTTCGAGCAGACGAGGTCCACCTGCCCGAACCGCTCCAGGGCGGTGGCCACCAGGGCACGCGCCTGCGGCTCGGAGCGCACGTCGGTGCGCACGGCCACGCCGCCGACGCCGGCCCGCTCGACCTGGGCGGCCACTTCACGCGCCCGCGCCTCGTCGAGGTCGGCCACCACCACCGCACGCGCGCCCTCGGTGGCGAAGCGGCGGGCCATGGCCGCGCCGATCCCGCTCCCGCCGCCGGTCACCACCACGACCTTGCCCTGAAGGTCCATGCGCCATCTCCCAGTCGCCGGCACGCTCGATCCCACCCCAGGGTGACTATCTCCCGCCACGGGGGGCCATCGTCAACGCCTGACATGAACGGCTGAGCCGAACGCTGGTCCGGTGAACGGAACGAACCGCACACCTTCGCGTTCGCGCACCAATGGAATGTTGACTGATCAGATAGTGTGGAGCGGTTGAAGCACACATTCTTAGTCTTTCCCTAAGTCCTTCTCAGACAGTTCTAAGGCGTCGGCAGTACCTCATTGCCCTGCCCCTTATGTGTGGCAAGCCCGGTCAAAGAGGAAGCACGCATGGTGTGGCCCGGTGGGACCACTGAGCCGTGCGTGCGCTCGTTAGGGAGGTGCAAGTGCGGACCTCGAAGTACGTGCGTCATCTGCGCTGGCTGACGGTCGTGTTCGCGATCGCGCTCCTCGCAGCCGCGTGCAGCTCGAAGAGCGGTGGCGGTGGGACCGCCGCCACCCCGCAGGAGAAGAAGGGCGGCAGCGTCGTGTTCGCTGCCGAGCAGTGGCCCGAGTGCCTGAACCCCATCACGTCCTGCGCCAACGCGTCATGGCTGGTCTGGGTGGCCTGGGAGCACGTCATGCCCAGGCTCATGCAGACCGACCCGAAGGGCAACTTCCTCGCCTCCGACCTGTTGGTCGAGGCGCCGACCGAGCAGAACGGCGGCATCAAGGAGAGCCCCTTCACGATCACCTACAAGCTGCGTCCCGAGGCGGTCTGGGACGACGGCTCGCAGATCACGTCCGAGGACGTCAAGTTCACCTGGGACGTGATCATGAAGACCACCGGGACGATCGGCACGACCGGCTACGACCAGATCAAGTCGATCGACACCAGCGACCCCAAGACCGTGGTCATCACGTTCAAGGACGTCTACTCCGACTGGCAGGACCTGTTCGGCGGCAACAACGCCAACGGCGTGGTGCTCAAGAAGGCCGCCTTCAACGGCAAGGTCAACCTCAAGGACGAGATGCAGTCGAGCTACGGGTTCTCGGGCGGCCCGTGGAAGCTGCAGAGCTTCTCCCAGCAGCAGAGCGTGCTGGTCCGCAACGACAAGTACTGGGTCAAGGACAAGATCCCCAACTTGGACCAGGTCACCTTCGTGCCCCGCACCGACCAGAGCACCGAGATGAACTCCCTGCTCACCGGTGAGGCCCTTGCCGCCTACCCACAGCCGAGCCGCGGCATCACCAAGCAGCTCAAGGCGCCGGGGATGAAGTACGCGGCCGGGGCCGGCTCGAGCTACGAGGGCCTCTGGATCAACATGGACAAGTTCCCGTTCAACGATCTGAAGGCCCGCGAGGCGTTCGCCTATGCGATGGACCGCCAGGCGGTCGTCGACGCCATCTACAAGGCTGACTTCCCCGACCTCAAGGTGCTGAACTGCGCCGGCTGGGTGCCGACCGTCAGCGACTGGTGCGACAACACCGCGTTCTCCGACATCTCCTACCAGCCCGACAAGGTCAAGTCGCTGCTCGAGGGCTCCGGCTGGAGCAAGGGCGGCGACGGCATCTACGCCAAGGGCGGCAAGCGCTTCTCGGTCGAGTTCAACACCACCGCCGGCAACAAGATCCGCGAGGACACCCAGGCGCTGCTCAAGGAGAAGGCCAAGGCCGCCGGCATCGAGCTGGTGATCAAGGACTTCCCACCGACGCAGCTCTTCGAGGACAAGCTGCCGAAGCGTGACTTCACCCTGGCCGAGTACGCGCAGGTCGCCTCGCCCGACCCGAGCGTCACCGCCATCCTGGCCGCCGACCAGATCCCCAGCGCGGCCAACGGCAACAGCGGCCAGAACTTCCTCGGCTGGCGCAACGCGCAGGCCACGGCCCTGATGAAGGAGAGCGACAAGACCATCGACCACGCCAAGCGGCGGGACATGATCCAGCAGGTCAACAAGCTGGAGCGCCAGGACATCCCGTGGATCCCGATGTTCCAGAAGCCGCTCCTGCTGGCCTGGCACGCCGACCGGCTCACCGGCCCGATCGGCGATTACGCCCCCTCCAGCTACGGCGGGTTCTTCAACATGTACGACTGGTCCTTGAAGTAATCGGCAGTCCCTGCGGCTCGGCGGGCGCGCGGCAGCCGCGCGCCCGCCGGCCCGGCGATCGGAGCGATGATGCTGCGGTTCATCCTTCGGCGGCTTCTGATCTCGATCCCGCTCCTGCTGGTGGCCAGCGTCCTGGTGTTCACGGTGATGCACCTCACCACCGACCCGACCGCCGGGCTGCGGGTCAACCCTCGCATCAGCGGAGCCGACATGGCCCGCTACCGGCACGACCTGGGCCTGGACCGCTCTGGGGCCGCCCAGTACTTCGCCTGGCTCGGCAACTTCGTGCGCGGGAACTGGGGCAAGTCGCTGTTCACCAATATCCCGGTCTCCGGCCAGATCCGTGAGGCGCTGGTCAACTCGATGGTGCTCGGTGTCACCGGCTTCACGCTCGCGCTCCTGATCGGCGTGACCGTCGGGGTGATCGCCGCCATCCGGCAGTACTCGGTCTTCGACTACCTGGCCACCAGCGGCGCGTTCGTGGCCCTGTCGATCCCGGTGTTCTGGTTCGCCCTCATCCTGCAGCTCCTGTTCGGCCTGTACCTGGTCCGCTGGCTGCACCTCGATCAACCGGTCTTCTTCACAGCGGGCATGGTCCAGCCCGGCTCGCTCGGCTTCGACCTGGTCGACCGGGCACGCCACCTGGTGCTGCCCGCGATCGTGCTCGCCGTCCAGCTCATCGCGATCTACAGCCGCTACATGCGCGCGAGCATGCTGGAGGTGCTCAACTCGGACTACCTGCGCACCGCGCGGGCCAAGGGCGTGCGGGAGCGCCGCGTGATCGTCCGCCACGGCATGCGCAACGCGCTCATCCCGCTGACCACGCAGGCCGCCATCGACTTCGGCGGCCTGGCCGGCGGCCTGATCGCGACCGAGGCGATCTTCCAGTGGCCGGGAATGGGCTACCTGTTCGTTCGCGTCATGAACGACGGGGACTATGCGATCGCGCTCCCGTGGGTCATGCTCACCATGGCGTTCGTGATCGTCTTCAACCTCGTGGCGGACGTGCTCTACGCCGTCCTCGACCCAAGGATCCGCTATGCCTGACGGGACTCTCGACCACCCGCCGGCGCAGGTCCTCAGCCCGGTGACGACCAGCACCGAGGCGCCGGCGACCCTCGAGGCGCTCGGTCTCGAGGAGCACGGCCTGTCGCAGCGCACCCTTGCCTGGCGCCGGTTCCGCCGCCACAAGCTCGCGATGGCGAGCCTTGCGGTGCTCCTGCTGATCGGGCTGGTGACCGCGCTCGCCAGCGCGATCGCCCCCTACGGCTTCTCCGAGCAGCACCTGGACGCCACCCTGCAGGGGCCCGGCGCCAAGCACCTGCTCGGCACCGACACGCTCGGCCGCGACGAGTTCTCGCGGCTGCTGTACGGCGGCAGGGTCTCGCTGCTGGTCGGCCTCGGCGTGGCCCTGTCCGCGGGCGTGCTGGGCATGCTGCTGGGCGCCGCGGCCGGCTACTACGGCGGCCGCCTCGACAACATCGTCATGCGGGTCACCGACCTGTTCCTGTCGATCCCGCTGCTGGTGGTGCTGATCATCGCGTCGCGCGTGACCAAGGGCGGCGTCCTCGACATCGTGGTGGTGCTGTCGCTGGTGCTGTGGACGCCGCTGGCCCGCATCGTGCGCGGCATGTTCCTGTCGCTCAAGGAAAAGGAGTTCATCGAGGCGGCCCACATGATCGGCGCCTCGAACTGGCGCATCATCTTCCGCCATCTGCTGCCCAACACCCTCGGGGTGATCATCGTCAACGTCACCCTGACCGTCGCCCTGGCGATCCTCACCGAGTCGCTGCTGTCCTTCCTCGGCTTCGGCATCCAGCCGCCGACCCCGTCGTGGGGCAACATGCTCGAGGACGGCCGCGGCCTGATGACCCTGGCCGGCTGGCTGGTGTGGTTCCCGGGGCTGGCGATCCTGGTGACGGTGCTGTGCGTGAACTTCCTCGGCGACGGCCTGCGGGACGCGCTCGACCCGACTCAGCGGCGGGTGCGCGCGTGAGCGCCGAGCGGGCGGAGGAGGCGCCGGTGCCGGACCCGGCAGCGGACGTGGTGCTCGAGGTCGAGAACCTCAGCACCGTGTTCCACACCGAGGTCGGGATCGTCCACGCGGTCGACGACGTCAGCTTCTCGGTCCGCTCCGGCGAGGTGCTCGCGGTGGTCGGCGAGTCCGGCTGCGGTAAGACGGTGACCGCGCTGTCGGTCCTCGGCCTGATCCCAAAGCCCGCGGGCAGGATCACCTCCGGCAGCATCCGCTACCGCGGCAAGGACCTGCTGAAGCTGCACCCGGAGGAGCACCGCGCCATCCGCGGCGACCGCATCGCCATGATCTTCCAGGACCCGCTGACCGCGCTGAACCCGGTCCACCGGGTCGGGGCGCAGATCGCCGAGCAGATCGCGGCGCACCGGGACGTGAGCGGCAAGGAGGCCTGGCGCCGCGCGGTCGAACTGCTCAAGCTCGTCGGCATCCCGAACGCCGCCGACCGCGCCCGCAACTACCCCCACCATTTCTCGGGCGGGATGCGCCAGCGCGTGATGATCGCCATGGCGATCGCGCTCGACCCCGAGCTGCTGATCGCCGACGAGCCCACCACCGCGCTCGACGTCACCGTCCAGGCGCAGATCCTGCAGGTCCTGCTCGACGTGCGCGAGCGCTTCGGCATGGCGATCGTGCTCATCACCCACGACCTGGGCGTGGTCGCCGGGATCGCCGACCGCGTGATGGTGATGTACGCCGGCAAGCGGATCGAGGAGGCCGACGTCCACACCCTGTACGGCAATCCCAAGCACCCGTACACCTGGGGCCTGCTCGGCTCGACCACCCGGGTCGACCGGCCGCGGCTGGAGCAGCTCACGCAGATCCCGGGAGCGCCGCCGAGCCTGCTGTCGCCGCCGCCGGCCTGCCGCTTCGCGCCGCGCTGCGCCTGGGCTCAGGCAGTCTGCCGCAGCGAGTACCCGGAGCTGCGCGAGGTCGGCGTCCCCGGCCACAGCGCGGCCTGCCACTTCGCCAACCTGGACGGCTGGGAGCCGGGCATGTCGCCGGGCGAGCTGGGGCGCCGCACCGAGGAGGTCAGATGAGCGTCGCCACGGAGCGGGAGGCGGTCGCCCCGCGGGCGGGGCAGGACCTGGTCCGCGTCACCGACCTCGTCAAGCACTTCCCGGTCACGCTCGGGGTGGTCTTCCAGCGTGAGGTCGCGTCGGTCCACGCGGTCGACGGCGTGTCGTTCACCATCCGCAAGGGCGAGACGCTGGGGCTGGTCGGCGAGTCCGGGTCGGGCAAGTCGACCACGGCACGGCTGGTGATGCGGCTGCTCGAGCCGACCTCCGGGCGGGTCGAGCTCGAGGGCGAGGACATCACCGCGGCGAGCGGCGCGCGGCTGCGCCACGCGCGCCAGGAGATGCAGATGATCTTCCAGGACCCGTACGCAAGCCTCGACCCGCGCATGACCGTGCGCGACATCGTGGGCGAGCCGCTGATCATCTGGGGGCGCTGGCGCAGCGGCGGCGCGCTGCAGGTCGCCGAGCTGCTGGAGCGGGTGGGCCTCAACCCCGACCACGCCAACCGCTTCCCGCACGAGTTCTCCGGCGGGCAGCGGCAGCGCATCGGCATCGCGCGGGCCCTGGCCCTGCGGCCCAAGCTGATCGTCTGCGACGAGCCGGTGTCGGCCCTGGACGTGTCGGTGCGCGCGCAGATCCTCAACCTCCTCGCCAACCTGCAGCGCGAGTTCGACCTGACCTACCTGTTCATCTCGCACGACCTGTCGGTGGTGCGCCAGGTCGCCGACCGTGTCGCCGTGATGTACCTGGGCAAGATCGTGGAGACGGCCGACCGCGACGAGCTGTACCGGCGGCCGGTGCACCCGTACACGCAGGCGCTGGTGTCGGCCGTGCCGATCCCGGACCCGACCCTGGAGCGCCAGCGCAAGCGCATCGTCCTCAGCGGCGAGATCCCCAGCCCCACCGACCCGCCGAGCGGCTGCCGCTTCCGCACGCGCTGCTTCAAAGCGCAGCCGGTCTGCGCCGAGCAGGAGCCCGAGCTGGTCGACCGCGGCCACGGCCACGGCCACCCCTCCGCCTGCCACTTCGCCGAGCCGCTCAAAGTCATCCCGTAGAACCGGAGGACCGGCATTCGGTCAGGGCAGGTGGCTTCAGATGCCCGAGGCGGCGCACGGCAGGCACTCCAGCTACCGGACCTTTGTGGCAGTCGATATCGAAGGCTATGGCCGCTTTGAGCGCTCCGATCCTTCCCGGGTCCAGCTCCGCCACCGCCTGAACGAGTGGTGCACCGACCTGCTCGACCAGGCCGAGGCGGATGCCGCGCATTGGCGGGCAAGGACACCGGCGACGGATTCATTCTCTCGATCGACCCGAACGTGCCCCGGAGTCTGCTGCTGGCCCTCGTGCCGACCGGGTTGCGAGCGCACCTGCTGGCCTACAACCAGGACAGACCGGGCCGGGAGCGCTTCCGGGTGCGGCTTGCCGTGCACGCCGGCGACGTGCTGGGCGATCCCGACCCCTTCGTCGGGGAGGCGACCAACCACGTCTGCCGGCTGCTGGACAGCGACGCGCTGCACGCCTGCCTGCAGGCCACCCCGCAGCCGGTGGTCGTGATCGCCTCAGAGGCGATCTACCGGGGGGTCGTCAGTCGCGCGCACGGCGGCCTGGACCCCGCCGTGTGGCACCGGGTCGTCGTCCACGGCAAGGAAGGCCAGGCGGATGCCTGGGTCCACGTGCCGGCAGACGAGGAGCTGGCCATCCATCTCTGCGCGCTGCAGGGCGTCGCCCCGGGCGCGCTCCGGTCCGATCTGGAGGCGCAGCCCGCCAACCTTGACCTGGCGATCCGCCAGGCGCTGATCGGCAGACCGTCGGCCGTGGAGATGCTGCTGGTCGTCGACCAGTTCGAGGAGGTCTTCACCCTCTGCGGCGACGAGCGGGAGCGGGCCGGCTTCCTGGACGCTCTCCTGGGTGCCGTCAACAGCCCCAGGAGCCGCGCCAGGATCGTGTTGGGGGTCCGAGCCGACTTCTACGCGCGGTGCGGAGCGAACCCGGCCCTGGTCGCCGCGCTGCAGGACGCGCAGGTGCTGATCGGCCCCATGACCGAAGGTGAGCTCCGGGCGGTGATCGCCGAGCCCGCCGCCCGCGCCGGGATGACGGTCGAAGCGGCGCTGGTCGAGTTCCTCGCCACCGGCGAGGCCGGCGAGATCTGGGCGAGGCGGGGCGGGTTCACCTCTCCGAACAGGCAGGTCGACCTCTCGGCATACCCCGACGACATCACCCGGCGCTCCGCCAGGGAGCTGACCACGTCCGGGATCTTCCGCTTCGACCTGTCCGACCTGGAGCCGCCGGAGTTCGGGGGCACCCTCGGCGGCCGCCGGCTCACAAGCCGCCGCGGGCCCAGATGAAGGCGCCGTACAGGGCGGCGAGGACCAGCAGGAACACCGCGAGCTTGGCGAGCTTGCGGACGGCCCACAGGCCGATGACCACCATGACCGCCACGGGCACCACGTTGAGCGCGGCCGGCGTCCTGGCCAGGATCGGGAACTCGAGCATCACTTCCCCCAGTCACGGGCACTCACGGGCCTTTGGAGCAACCGGCCGGAACGTACCACACTGCTACGGTGGACCGGCGGCGCGCCGCCGCTCGGGCGGACAGCACGTCGCGGCCGTAGGCGGTGGCACCGCCTACGGCCGCGACGGCCAGCAGCTCCCGTGGCTACTCGCTCGCGATGGCCTCCAGCACGTTCAGCCTCGCCGCCCGGCGGGCCGGGCGCACGCCGGCCAGCACGCCGGCGAGGGCGCCGACCACCAGCACGACCGCGAGCTGCCCCAGGGGGACCGCGAACGCGCCGAGGGCGTTCTGCGCGGCGGTCGCGCGCACCAGGGCCCAGCCGAGGAACACACCCAGCCCCAGGCCGCCCACGGTGCCGAACAGCGCGACGATCACCGACTCCCAGCGGACCATCGCCCGCACCTGCCCGCGGGTCTCACCGACCGCGCGCAGCAGGCCGAGCTCGCGGGTGCGCTCGTGGACCGAGAGCGACAGCGTGTTGGCGATGCCCATCAGCGCGATCAGGATCGCCAGCACCAGCATCACGTACACGATGGTCAGCATCGTGTCCACGCTGCTGGACACGGTGTCGGCGTACTCCTGGCGGTCCTGCACGTCGGGACCGCCGAAGCCGGCGGCCACCCGCTCGACCGCGGCCTTGCCGGCGGCCAGGTCGACGCCGTCCTTGAGCTTGATGAGCACGGTGCCGTCCACGTCCTGGGACGCGTGCGGCGCCCACTCGGCGCGCGGCAGCAGGTAGTCGCCGGTCACCACGTCGCGGCCGCTGTAGATCGCGCCGACCGTGAAGGTCTCGGTGGCGCCGTCGTCGAACCGGACCGGCACGGCCGTGCCGAGCCGCCAGCCGTTGTCGTCGGCAACGTGCTCGGCAACGGCGAGCTGCCGTCCGCTGAGGCCGCCGATCGACCCCGCGGCCATGTCCAGGTCGAGCACCCCGCCGAGCTCCGGCGGGTCCGCCACGCTGACCTCCTGGCTGGTGCCGGCGACCAGGGCGGTGCCGGTGCCGATCCCGGCGGCCTGCCGCACCTGGGGAAGCCTGCCGACGTCGGCGGCGAGCCGCGGGTCGAGCCGGCCGCCGGTGAAGCCGCTGGAGGCGATCACCAGGTCGCCGCCGAACGAGCTCGACACGCTCTGCCTGATCGACGACTGGAGCGAGGCGGTGAACACGGTGAACAGCGTGACCACGGCGACGCCGATCATCAGGGCGACGGCCGCTCCGGCGGTGCGCTGCGGCTTGCGCATGGCGTTCTGCCTGGCGAGCGCACCGGTGATGCCGCGAAGCCGCGGCAGCGGCGCGCCGATGAGGCGGCTCGCCGGGCGCGCCACCACCGGGCCGAGCGCCACCGCGCCGACGACGGCGAGGACCGCGCCGACGCCGACGAGCCGCGGCATCGCGTCGCCGCCCGCCAACACCGCGGCCACCGTCACAGCAACGCCGGTGGCGGCGAGCGCTGCGCCCGCGACCGCGCGGCGAGGCGAGGCGGCGGCGCGCTCGGACGCGACCTCGCGCAGGGCGGCCAGGGGGGCCACCCGCGACGCCCGCAGCGCGGGCAGCGCGCCTGCCAGCAGCGTGACGACCACGCCAACGCTCAGCGAGACGGCGGCGTTGCTCGCCTTGAACACCAGGCCGCTGTCGGGCAGGGGGAAGCCGAAGCCGGCGAAGACGGCCTTCAGCCCCGAGGCGATGCCGATCCCGCCGCCGAGCCCAGCGGCGGAGGCCACCAGGCCGACGGCCAGCGCCTCCAGCACGACCGACCCGAGCACCTGCCGCCGTGACGCGCCGATGGCCCGCAGCAGCGCGGCCTCGCGGGTGCGCTGGGCGACGATGATCGAGAAGGTGTTGGCGATCGAGAACATCGCTACGAACAGGGCGATCCCGGCGAACACCAGCAGGAACGTCCGGAACAGGCCGAGGAAGCCCTGGTTGATGTCGGTGATGCTCTCGTCGCTGAGCTGCGCCCCGGTGATCGCCTCGACGCCCTGGGGCAGCAGCGGCCGCAGCCCCCGGACCAGCTCCTCCTGGGACACGCCCGGGGCGGCCTTGACCAGGATGCTCGAGACCTGGCCGGGCTGCTTGA
>WNFZ01011201.1_pt1 | contig 10867 bp, 14 predicted proteins | sample 5400081 | NCBI WGS metagenome assembly WNFZ01 (sample SAMN13153365, study PRJNA577476) | soil metagenome | isolation source: 80 cm soil or saprolite under grassland replicate 1 | place: USA:California | collected 2016-06-15
CGACGAGCGCGCCCGTCACGACATCGACGAGCTCGTCTTCGATGATGCGCATCATCCCTGCCCTTTCCTGAGACCGCCCCAGGGTATCGACCGAGATCAACACCGTGTGAGGGCGCGCGGGTACGGGTACTCCTTATTCTCATGGCTGTGACACGAGGCGCGTCCCGCGCTGGATCCGGCCCGCCCACCTGGATCGCTGGGCGCTACGAGCTCGGCGACGTGGTCGGTCGCGGCGGTATGGGTGAGGTGCGGGCTGCCACGGACGTACGCCTGCACCGCAAGGTCGCGGTGAAGCTGCTGCGCGTCGATCTCGCCGAGATGGACGAAGTGCGGAGGCGCTTCGAGGGAGAAGCGCGCGCCGCCGCCGCCCTCGTGCACCCGAACGTCGTCGCCGTGTTCGACGCAGGGGAAGAGGACGGCGCGCCGTACATCGTGATGGAGCTGCTCCCGGGTGGGACCCTGGCCGACGAGCTCGCCGCTGGCCCGCTGTCGACGCCGGAGGTGTACGACCTCGCGGTCTCGGTGTTGGGTGCCCTCGACGCTGCCCACCGTGCCGGGATCGTGCACCGCGACGTCAAGCCGGGGAACGTCCTTCGCGCCGCCGGCGGTGCATGGAAGGTGGCTGACTTCGGCATCGCCAAAGTCGCCGAAGCCGCCGGCGACTTGACGCTGACGGGAACGACGATCGGCACACCCGCGTATCTGGCTCCCGAACGCATCCGGGGCGAGCCGGCCACGCCGGCGACTGATCTCTATGCGACCGGCGTGGTGCTCTACGAGGCGCTCGCGGGACGCAAGCCATTCGTCGCCGACAACTCGATCGCGCTCGCCGAGCGGATCCGCGCCGGTCACGCGCCCGCTGTGCGCGAGCTCGTGCCCGACGTCGATCCGACGCTGGAGCATGTCATCGAACGGGCGATGGCAACGGATCCGCGCCGCCGGTTTTCTCACGCCGCCGACATGCGACGCGCGCTCGGCGAAGACACGCTCCGAGTGCGTCACGCCCCCTCGGGTCACGGTGATCAGACGGAGCCGCGACCGGTCCCGACTGTCACAAGAACGCGTGCGCTGTCCACCGCGGCGCGGCCCGGACGGCGCGCACGACGGGCGCGGCGTTGGTGGTTGGCGGTGCCTGCGGCGGCGGTGGTGGCAGCGCTCGTCGCTCTCGGGGTGTTCCTGTCGCAGCGCGACTCGGGTTCGTCGTCGTCACCATCGTCTTCGGCGACGAGCACGCCCGGGCAACCCGGCGTGACCCTGCCTCCGGACCTCGATCGGGCGCTCGAACGGCTGCGCGAGACGGTGCAGCCGTGAAGCGCGTGCTCGTCGCCACTGCCGTGGTCGCGGCTGCATTGGCAGCGCTCGCGCTGACCGGCTGCGGATCGTCCTCTCCCGGGATCAGCGAGAGCGCGTCGACGCAGCTCGAGCTCCGAGTGCAGGCGGTGCGCGACGCGGCCGTGGCCCGCGACCGCGCACTTGCCGAGCAGAAGCTTGCCGACCTGGTCCAGTCGGTCAACGACCTTCGTAGCCGCGACAAGATCAGCGCCGGCCGCGCCGAAAAGGTGCTGGACGCGACGAACTCCGTGAGGGCCCAGCTGCTGACGATCCCGACGACGACCACGACGCTGCCTCCCACGACGCGAGAGCGCAACGAGGACCGCCCCGAGAAAGACACGGGGAAAAAGGGTAAAGACGGCGGCGGCTGACGAAGGTCTTTAGCAATTACACCTAGAGTCGGGCCGTGGTCCACGCCATTGTGCTCATCACCGCCGAGCCGGCGCGGATCGCCGCGCTGGCACGCGACATTGCCGACCTCGACGGTGTGTCGGCCACGTACTCGGTGGCAGGCGACGAGGACATCGTCGTGATCATCCGGGCCACCGATCACGAAGCGCTCGCCGAGCTCGTCACCGGCAGCATCGCCATGCAGCGCGGCGTATTGCGGACGCGAACGCTGATCGCGTTCCGCGTCTACTCGCGGGCCGACCTCGAATCGATCTAGCGAATCCGCTCGTAGGCCAGCGCGTACAGCAGCGCCGTGAGAGACAGACCGTCAGGGACTTCGTTGCGGATGATGTCCTCACGCACGCGTGCCGCCGACCGCCACGCGATCCGCTCGGCTTCCCCGACGTCGGCCGGGTCGCCTACGCGCTCCGCGCCGCGAGCGAGGAACACGTGGAAGCGCTGGTCGGAGAGGCCGTTCGAGGGCTGGTAGCTGACGAGGTGCTCGACCGGGCCCGTCCGCCATCCCGTCTCCTCGCGTACCTCGCGCCCGGCGGCGTCAGCCGGGCTCTCGCCGTCGTCGACGGCGCCGGCCGGGATCTCCCAGCCCCACGTGTCGGTGATGAACCGGTGCCGCCACAGCAGGAGGACGCCCCGGTCGGGATCGTGGACCACGCACCCGGAGGCCTCGAACGGCACCCGCACCACGTGGTGCTCGAAGCGCCTGCCGCCGGGGATCTCGACGTCGACGAGCTCCAGCGCCACCCACGGGCTCGTGTACACGGAGCGCTCCCCGTGGACGATCCAGCGCATCCCTCTTCCTCGCGTCGCTTCGACGGGTCGCCGCGGGAGTGTAGGAGCACGCGTCGAGAGGCCCTGGTGGAGGGGGTGACCGGCACGGACCGGGGTAGCCGTCTAGAGTGCGCGCTCCCGGTCCATGACTGCACTCTTCGAGATTCCACGTCTCCGGACGCTGGCGCGCCACGCCGCACCCCACGTGCTCGAGGGCACGGTCGCGCCGCTCGCCCTGTTCCTACTGACGCTCCACTTCGTCGGTGTCTGGGGGGCGGTGCTCATCGGATTGGGTTGGACGTACGCAGCCGTGGCGCGACGTTTGATCACCGGCCGTCCGGTCCCCGGGATCCTCGTGCTCGGGGCGGTGACGTTGACCGCCCGCACCGTGATTGCACTGGCTTCGGGCAGCGTTGTCCTCTACTTCCTCCAGCCCACGCTGGGCACCGCGCTCGTCGCCGGCGCGTTCTTGCTCTCGGTGCCGCTGGGGCGACCACTCGCGGAGCGGCTGGCGCGCGATTTCTGTCCGATCCCGGCCGGGGTGCTGGCCAACGCGCACGTCCGTCAGTTCTTCCGCCGGGTGACGCTCCTGTGGGCGGTCACACAACTGGCGAACGCGTCGGTGACGCTTTGGCTGCTGCTCAGCGAGTCGTTGGCGACGTTCCTGGTTGCCAAGACGCTGGTCTCGTGGGGCCTGACGGGCAGCGCGATCGTCGTCTCGACCATCTGGTTCAAGCGCTCGATGACACGCCACGGCATCCTGGCGCGGCGCGTCGCTGTAGCTCCTCGAGCGCGGAGACGTCGTCCTCGCCGCGCCACCAGCGGTAGTCGTCGTACTTGCGTCGCGCCCGGTGCATGCGGCGCAGTCGCCGGAACTCTTCGCGTACCGCGTGGTCTCGCCTCACGTCGTGGCTCCTTTCTGTGCGTCTCCTTGGTCGTATCGCCGCAAGAACGCGGCGATCGTGTCGCCGGTCTTGTGCAGCGCGTCCGCCCACGTGTCGAGCAGGCGCCTACCGACGTCGGTAAGTTCGTACGTGCGTTTGCTGCGACCAGGCAGATCGTCGCGCCAGCGTGACGTGACCACACCTTCGGCCTCGAGCGATCGCAGCAGCCGGTAGAGATTGCCCAGGTCGACCGGATCGTCAGGGGCGACCTCGGCGAGCGAGTCGGCGAGGTCGTAGCCATGGGTCTCGCCGTCGCGCAGCAGCAGCAACAGCGCCGGCTCGACGAACCGCTCGACGCGGGCGTGCACCTCCCACGCGCCCGGTGTCGGGCTCCAGCGACAGCGCACGCCCCGACCCTTGTGATGGTGACCGAACCGACTGCCTCGTGGCACGAGGGGAAGGTACTTGACAAACACATGTATGTCAAATACACAGTGTGAAGGACACCTTTAGCCGCAGCGAGGACGCCATGACCGTGACGCTGACGCCGACGCTCGTGGTTCGCGACGTTGCACGCGGCGCGGCGAGTCGGCCCGCGGGGGCTCGCCCTCGGAGTGGACGAGTCGGCTCCGCTCGTCGAGCGCGCCCGCCGGCGCGCGTGCGAAGCCGGTTTGGCCAACGTGGGGTTCCTGCGCGCCGACGCGCGCACACACCGGTTCGCGCCGCTGCGCTTCGATCTGGTCGTCAGCCAGCGCGGGCTGATGCGGTGGACCAGTGATGCAGGCTTCGCCAACCTCGCGCGCGCACTTCGGCCCGCGGGCCGGATCGTCTTCGTCAGCCTCGACGATCCCGGCCGCGTGGGCGCGGAGCTGACGCGTGCCGGACTCGTTCAGGCGGGCGCGACGCGCGCCGAGGTCGACGGGATGCCCGCCTGGATCGTCACCGCGAGCGCGCCCGTGTGGGCGTCGCGGCTCAGCTCGCCAGCAGCAAGCGGACGCCGGTGTCAGCCGACGGGTGCCGCAGCCGCGACAGCGCCCGAGCCTCGATCTGACGGACTCGCTCCCGGCTGAGGTTCACGAGCTCGCCGACCTCGTCGGGCGTGCGGGGCTCGCCCCGGTCGAGGCCGAAGCGCAGGCTGAGGATCGCCCGCTCCCGCTCGTCGAGGACCGAGAGGAGCTTGTCGATCTCCGCCGGCAGCAACGCGCGGGCGGCGGCGTCGAACGGGGACTCGGCGTTGCGGTCCTCGACGAGGTCCCCGAGCTCCGTCTCGCCGTCCTCGCTGACCGGCTCCGCCAGCGACACCGGATCCGGCGCGACCAGCAGGAGCTCCGTCACCTTCTCCTCGGAGAGGTCGAGCTCGTTCGCCAGCTCGGCCACCGTCGGCTCACGCTCCAGCTCCGCCTCGAGCTGGGCCCGCACCTTGTGCAGGCGCAGCAGGTTGTCGCCCGCATGCGCGGGCAGACGGATAGTCCGTCCCGTGTTGGCGATGCCGCGCTGGATCGCCTGACGGATCCACCACGTGGCGTAGGTGGAGAACTTGAAGCCCTTGCGCCAGTCGAACTTCTCCACCGCGTGGATCAGGCCGAGGTTGCCCTCCTGCACCAGGTCGAGGAGAGGCAGCCCGGACGACTGGTACTTCTTGGCGATCGAGACGACGAGCCGCAGGTTGGACTGGATCATGTGCGACTTCGCGCCCATGTCTCCTCGCTCGATCCGCTTGGCGAGCTCGACCTCCTGCGGTGCCGTCAGCAGTGGGTGGCGGCCGGCCTCGCGCAGGAAGAGCTGCAGCGCGTCGGTCGTCGTCTCGACGGGCTGGACAGCGGCCGGCTGGGGCGGGGGGGCCTCCTCCTTCTCGGGCTCCTCGACGAGCTCGATCGCCCTCCGATCGAGCTCGGTATAGACGGCCTCGAGCTCGAGCGGGTCGAGCTCCATCGGCTCGAGCAGCTCCGCGAGCTCGAGGCGCCGAAGCTGTCCGCTCGCTTCTGCCGTCTCGAGCAGCGCTGCCAGCTCCTCGTTGACGAGGATGGTCTCGATCTCGACCGTCAATTCGGTCCCCTTATCTAGTTCGGCGTTGCCCCTGGCCTAGTGTCCCGCGCCTTCATACAACCCAAACACGCCGGGCCTCCCGAAATCAAGTGGTCCGCTTGCCGGGCTTCGTCGAAACTGCCAATGCAACCAGGCTAAAGCCCGGTTGCTTCATGGCCCTGGACGGCGGCTCTGCGGTGTGCACGGGAACAGGCGTTATGTCAAGTTGCCCCGAAAACGCCCGTTATCCACAGGTTGCACAAAGCACTGTGGAAATGTTGACTATTCAAAATCCGCAAAGTGCGGATTTTTCGTGTCGTGGGCCCTTGCACCGCCCTTGGAGACCCCCTAGATTGCCAATTGCGCCGAGCGCGCAGCGAGAGTAGGTCGAAGCAGCACCGAAGGGCCGTACGAAGAGGTCCGCAAGGGCCAAGATCGGAAAGTCAAGCGGTGTTGTGGACGGAATCGCGAGCGGCTCGGCGAATCTTTTGGACCGGCGCCTTCGGGCGCCGGTCCCTTTTTTGTCCCGCTGGCGGTGCCGGTAGGATCGCGCCGATGCACTTCCACCTGCCGAGCATCGACCCCGGCGTCATGGCGTTCGTCTGGTCGCTCCTGCTGACCGTCTACATCTATTTCGGGCTCTTGGCGATCGGCGCGTCGGCGGCGTTCGCGATCGTGATCGCGCTCGTGTCCTTCGCCGCGATCTGGCTCTTCATCCGCCTACGCGGCGAAGACGCGCGCGGCGTCTAAAAAGGCGTCGGCACGCTCCCGGGTCTGCCCACCGCCCGTCAGGGCGAAGAGCAGCTTGTGCGCGAGCTCCTCGCCCACCGCGTTGTCGAGCCGCTCGCGGGCGGTCGAAACCCCCGGGTCGAGGGCTGCGCAATGCGCGGCGATAAGGGCGAGGCCCCGATCCTGCTGAACGGCATTCATCCCGCTTTGACTATCGGGAACGCCGACCGAGCCGCATGATCCCTGGGCCAAGGGGTTAGGGTCGCGGCGACCGCGACCCCTCACCCCACCGGCTCGTCATTCGTCCGTTTCGGTCGTCCGCTCGGTGCGCGGACCGACCGTCACGGTGTGTGGCTCGGCGTGCTGTGCGGCCTCACGCTCCGCGGTCAGCGGCTCGTCGGCGACCGTGTCTGCCACCGGTTCGCGCTCGACGACCGTCGCCCTGTCCCGTCTGCGCTCGACCGCGGGCCTGACCTCCTCGACCGCCACGGGCGCCGGAACCGCGTCGAGCGTCGTGCCGAGCACGATGCCGAATCCGAACGCGAGCGCGCCGTGCCAGAGGCCGAGGGCTTGGATGAGGCCCATCAGACCGACGTTGTGACTCCACGAGACGATCGTCCCCTCGTGCCAGCCGTTGCCCGGCTGCGTTGCCATCAAGGTCCAGCCGACGCAGACGAGCACCGGCAAGAACCCGAGCACGAACGTCGCGGGCGAGAACCGCAGGCGGAGCCCCGTCGTCCAGCCGCCGAGCACCGGCGCGAGCGCCAATGCGAGCCCTGCGGCGGCGACGATTCCGAGCGATTCCCAGAAACGGGCCGTGGACTGCATGCCGACCTGCGTGGCGAGATAGAGCAACAACCCTGCGAGGGCGGCCGCGAGCGCGATCGTGAGACCGCGCGTTGTGTCATAGAGCCCATATTTGCGCATCCCAATCACCTTTCCGCGTTGACGCGTCTGGAAGGGAAACGAGAAAGCTGCCCCGGCGGGTGCGGCCAGGACGGGCTAGCCGAGCTCGAGCCGGCGGGCGTCGAACCCGGTCGACCAGAGCTCGGCCCGAAACTCCGCCAGCGCCGCGTGGAGGTCATCCGGGAAGACGTGCCCCACCACCCCCACCTCGCGGTCGTTGTGGAACGGGACGTCGACGTGCTCGTGCGAGACGATGTTCACGGACGTCCGCCGGCAGGACGGGCAGCGCACGGCCAGTCCGAGCGCGCCGTCGCCGGGAGCCAGCAGGAAGAACGCCGACGGGAACACGGGCCGCGGACGCTCCTCCGGATAGCAGAAGAAGCTCCAGGGCCACTCCCCCGCTCTGATCCGTGCCGCAGCGAGCTCGCCGAGCTCGGCCGAGACCGGCTCGACGCGCGACGTCATGAGGTTCAGGAAGACGCCGCCCTCGAGCCCGAGCGGCGCCCAGTCGAGCTCGTCATGGCTGACGAGCCCGTCGTGCTCGTCGCCGCACGGGCATGCGAAGCGCACCTGAAAGACGACTGGATGCGCGGTTCCGGCCAGGGGCTCCAGCGTCCGGAAGGCGGAGAGGGACACGCGGCTCTCGCCTCTCCGAGGACACGAGAACGTGTACCGGGACGTCAGCGCGTCGTACATATCGAAGTTGTATCGGCAAAAGCGGACGAAGAAACGAGCATCGCCGCCTCAGTTTGCCCGCCAGACCCCGGTCAGCCGGGCCGGGCGGTTACATCACTGACATGGAGCAAAGGGTCAAGGGGTCCGGCTCGGGTTGGTGGGTTTGCTCTCGGCCTGGAGCAGCGGATGGTCCTTGGCAGCGACGGTGGATCAGACTGACATTCGCCGGTCGGGACGGCATGACTGGTAACCGTCGGGAGCTGCCTCGGTCTAGCGTCGCGGGTCACCGGCGGCCGGTGCCGCATAGTGATGTCGAGGGTTCTCCGTGTGGTTGGACGCATCCGCTGCTCGAGGTCGAGAGGCTCTGGGGCTCAGCTGTTGCGGAGTGGTTGCTCGGTCGCGATCGCCCAGACGAAGCCGGCGAGTTCGCGGGCGCAGGCGACGACGATCTTCTGCTGTGGTTTGCCGCGGCCGGCCATCCGCTGCCAGCGTCGGTAGAGGCGCTGCTGGCAGCGCCAGGCGCGTTCGATGTCGGCCGGGTCTTGGCCGCGTTGGCGGCGGGCGAGCTGGTAGCCGACCGTCGGCCGCCGGCGGGCGTGCCAGGCCGACTCGACCAGCAGCCGGCGGATGTGCGCGTTGCCGACCTTGGTGATCGAGCCCTGCCGGCGCTGCTCGCCGCTGGAGCGCTCCGAGGGGACGAGGCCGACGAAGGCCATGAACTCGGCAGCGGTCTTGAAGCGATTGAAGTCGCCGATCTCGGCGACGAGCGCGAGCGCGGTCAGGGTGTCGATCCCGCGCAGGCAACGCAGCCGGCCGACGAGCGCCCGCCACGGCTCCTGCTCGGCGGTCTCGCGGATCGCCTGCTCCAGCTGCTCGATTCGCGCGTCGACGAGATCGACCGCGTGCACGTAGCTGTCGAAGGTCTGCTGCTGGGCGACGAACTCGAACCGCTGCTCAGAGAGCCACGTGCGCCGCGCGACCGTCCAGGAGCTGGTTGGCAGCCTCAGCCCATGCCGGAGGCAGAACTTCGAGAGCCGGTGCCGGTCGCGCATCCGATCAAGCCGCGCGTCCTCACGGGCGCGGACCAGATCGCGGGCCGCCTCGAACTCGGGCGAGGGAACATGGATCGGCTCCAGCAGCCCGCCGGCGAGCAGCCGCGCCAGCTTGCGCGCGTCGCGGCTGTCGGTCTTGACCCTGTCGCCCGGCCGCTGCGGCACCAGCCCAGGCGCGACCACGGCACAGTCGATCCCTCGCCCAACCAAAAACCGGTGCAACCCGAAGCCGGTCGGACCCGCCTCGTAGCAGCACCGCACCGACGGCCAGCGGCGCAGAACACGCTCGACCGCCTCCTCGTCGTAGGCGAGCGTCCGCTCTTCCAACAACTCGTCGGCGCGGACCGCCGCCAAACGGATCGAGTGCGCGTGCACGTCCAATCCAACCGCTACCGTCGTAAGCTCGCTCATGGTCGGCGACCTCCGTATGTGGCTCTACCGGGCCACCCCCGGCAACCCACGACAAATGCGTAGGCGCCGACCACTCTCCGCCAGCGACCGGACACCGCAGCCACACCGGCTACGGCTCCATCCTGTCTAGTAACGACGGCCGCGGTCGCGGCCCTGCAGCCGTCGTTGGCCGGCCACGTAGACGAAGGCTACGACGGCGACTGCGAGAGCGCACACGACGCCGCTCAGCCAATTACCGCCCGTGAAGCGCCAGAGACCGATCCCGGCCGCAACGGCACCGACGAGGCCGAGCACCCGATAGCGCACCGAAGGGCGTACGTTCGTAGCCACCACGGCACTCTAGTGCGCAATCAACGTACCTGCACGAGCGGTGCGCACCTCACGTGACAGCGTCTCGATGTCGTAGGCGCCATAGTGCCGCCGGCCGTTGACGAAGAACGTCGGGGTGCCCGAGACCCCGCTCAGGTCGGCGGAGTCGACGTCTGCTGCAACGCGCCCGGCACCGGCGTGCTTGCGGAGGTCGTCTTCGAATCGCTCGAGGTCGAGGCCGATCTCGCGGGCGTACCGGACGAGATCAGGCGGCCGGAGTGCGTCCTGGTGGAGAAGCAGCAGATCGTGCATCTCCCAGAAGGCGCCCTGCACGGCAGCCGCCTCGGCCGCTTCTGCGGCGCTCTGCGCGCGTTGATGAACGTCGTTCAGCGGGAGGTGGCGCCAGACGTACTGCACCTCGTCTCCGAATTCGGCGAGCAGCTCGCGAATGACGGTCTCGGCCTGTCCGCAATACGGGCACTCGAAGTCGCCGTACTCGACGAGTGTGACCGGTGCGTCCTCCGGACCGCGAATGTGATCACGCTCGGGGTCGACCGGGTCGGCGAGGTCGACGATCGACTCTGCGGTGCCGAGGATCGCCTGGACGCGAGCTCGTGCCGGCAACAGTCTCACCGCCCGGAAGAAAAGCCAGGTCGCAACCGACGCGGTCAGTGCGGCGGTCAGCACGCCGAGTTTCGCCTCCTCGAGCTGGGCACCCTTGAACGCATGCTCGGCGACAAGGATCGAGACGGTGAACCCGATGCCCGCAATCGCGCCGCCCCCGGCGACTGCACCCCAGCCCACCGGTGGACGCAGACGACCACCGCTCAGGCGGGTGACGAGCCACGCCGTGCCCGTGATGCCCACGGGCTTGCCGAACACGTAGCCGAACAGCACGCCGAGCGTGATCGGCGACGAATACGCGCGCGTGAGGAAGGAGCCGTTGATCGCGATTCCCGCATTGGCGAGCGCGAACAGCGGCACGAACACGTAGCTCGTCCACGGATGCCAGAGCTGCTGCAGCCGTTCGTTGGGCGAGATTGCCTGGCGCAGACCCTCACGAGCATCTCGCTCGAGCTCGGGCGTCGGCTGCTCGCGGAAGAGCCGGAAGAGAACCGTCGCGCGCTCGAGGTCGACGCGCGCGGCCGGATAGGCGTACGCGAGCAGGCCCATGGCCAGCCCGACGACGATCGGGTCGATCCCGGACTCGTACGTGGCGACCCAGGCAGCCACGCCGAGCGGCAGGTAGACGAGCCCGCGCCGCGCGCCCGCCGCCCGGATCACGAGCACGACGCCGAAGAGCGCGAGCGCTACGAAAAGCGGTCCCCAGGCCACGGACTCGCTGTAGACCGTCGCGATGACGAC
>WNFZ01006202.1_pt1 | contig 10865 bp, 9 predicted proteins | sample 5400081 | NCBI WGS metagenome assembly WNFZ01 (sample SAMN13153365, study PRJNA577476) | soil metagenome | isolation source: 80 cm soil or saprolite under grassland replicate 1 | place: USA:California | collected 2016-06-15
AGACGGAGTCAGCTTGATATCATCCTGAATAAATGCGTTCCCATCAGTAAGCTGCCACGCGCGATCCAGAAAGCCTGGCAGATCGACAGACTGAAACACGTTACTGACCGTCGTGCCGTTGCCTCCTGCCGACAGCGGCGCGCCCGGCAGGCCAAGCAGAAAGTCCGCCCAGCTTAAGAAGACCACGCCACTCAAGAAGTGAAAGTTCGAGAGGTCGAGGTGGCTGCGCGTAATGCCGCCACCGAAACGGAACGTGTGTCGCCCGCGGATGTAGGTCACCGAGTCCTGGAACGTCAAATGTTTTTGGATGATATCGAGTCCCTGTCCATTCCCGCCGAGCGTCATTGAACCTGAGACGGCAATCTCTGGAAAGTTGTCCTCACCGGTCGGCGCTTTGACTCCGACATCAGACCACTTGAAGAGTTCCTGTTGGATCGTGGGCGCCTCAGTGCGATGAAATCCTAGTTCCGCCTGATTTAGCAGCTGAGAGCTGAACGTATAAGTGTGCGCGAGCGAAAAGTTCCGCAGCCGATTGTCCGTTAACCAAGGAAAACCGGGCGCTGGCGGGCCGCCTAGATTTGTGGGTGGCAGCGGTTGGTTTTGTGTGCTGTTGGCCAGAAAGAAGCGACCTGCGAACTTGCTCCTGTTTGTGTGCAAGTAATCCATATTGATGATGAACTGGTTTTCATCAAACTTTGCGGGGATGCTGAGGGCAGAAAATCCGCGGAGCGCGAAAGCTTTCGTCGGATCGACCGTCTGTGGCGTTGGAATCGCGTACTGCCCGTTTGGCAGTTTTAAGTTCAGCAACGCGAGCGCGGGCGCACTGATGTTCGATCCATCCGCCGCCACGGGCACGCCTCCCTGCGCTCCCGCCTGACCGGCAAATAGCTTGCCCAATGCAGCCCGCGAACGATCGTCGGTAAATGCCGGCGAGAAGAAGTTGCTGATCGCGCCACCCCCGACGCCGTTGATTTGGCGGATGCCCTGATATGAGCCGAAGAAGAGGAGCTTGTCTTTCTTGATCGGCCCACCGAGCGTGAAGCCGAACTGGTTCTGCTTCAGCACACCTTTCTTCTGCCCGGCTGCGTTGCGGAAGAACTCATTGGCGTTGAGAGCGTCGTTCCGCAAAAACTCAAATGCAGTGCCGTGAAACTTATTGCCGCCACTTCTCGTGACGACGTCGACCACTGCGCCGGCATTCCGTCCGTACGACGCGTCATAAAGACCTGTTTGCACTTTGAATTCCTGAATTGCATCGGGATTGGGAACCGCGACACCACCACTCAGGAAGCCACTCGCCTGGAGATCGTTGATCTCGACGCCGTTCATCTGGAAGTTATTGTCCGCGCCGCTGGCGCCGTGGGCGCGAAAGCTGCCCTGGCTCTCGCCACTGCTGCCCCGCCCCAATGCCGCAGCATTAATCACTCCCGCTGATATCCCCGGCGACAGCGTAACTATCTGCGTATAATTGCGCGTCACGAGCGGCAGGTTAACGACCATCTCATGATCCGTGACACTCCCGAGGGCGGGTGATTCTGTTTGTAGCAGTTGCGACTCAGATACGACAACTACTTTCTCTTCCACCGATCCTACTTCGAGTTGGACATCCAGTCTCTTCGTCTCCGTAATGCTGATCTGAAGGCGGGTTTTGACCGCGGCCTTGAAACCACGCTTCGTAAATTCGAGGCGATAAGAGCCGGGCAGTAACAGCGCGACCACGTAGATGCCGTTGTCCTGCGAGACCACGTCCCGTTTCTCACCCGTCGCTTCGTTGATTGCCGTCACTTGCACGCCCCCGACGACTGCGCCATTAGGGTCAGTGATTTCGCCGGTCAACGCGCCCGTGCTCGCAGTCTGCGCCAGCGCGGGGACACTCAAAAACAGACTCAGCACACTTAGTCTAAGGATGATCCAAGCGGTTCTCATTGCTCGCTTACCTCCCGAAGCATTCGATCACAAAGAGCAGGGTAATTAGGGAATCACGTGGCGTCTCAAACTTCGGTCGCCGGTCTTCCCTTTTGTTGTGGGTGGGCCAGTGTGTACCGCAAGTGCTGCAAAATGTCAACAGTGCGACAGATGCTGCAGAAGTTCTTGCCTCTCGAACTGTGATTTGCTATCTTGCCCGACCATGCACGCTTACTCCGAAGTTGTGGCCAGGCCGTTGGAAGTCGTTTCTGATCCAATCGAGATCGAGACGATTGCAATGCGAACGATGCGCCTGCCATTGAACGAGCCGTTCGAAACCAGTTTCGGCAGCATCGATTCGCGGCTCATATTTCTTGTCAGTGTCGAAGCGGGAGGGCTGACCGGATGGGGCGAAGTGGTTGCCGCTGAAGAGCCGCGCTACAGCTATGAAACCGTAGGCACGGCCCAGCACGTGATTCGAGACTATTTTGCCCAGGCGATGCTGTCTCGACCCGTTGCGAACCTCGCTGATCTAGCCACACGCTTCGCCACTTATCGCGGACACAATATGGCCAAGGCAGGATTGGAACTGGCTTATATGGATCTGCTCGCGCGAACGAGAGGGCAATCGCTATCGCACCTGATCGGAGGAACGCGCGACCAGATACCTGTGGGCGTCAGTCTCGGCATTCAACCCTCGCTTAATCGGCTCCTGGAACGTGTGGATCGATACCTGTCTCTCGGGTATCAGCGAATCAAGCTGAAGATAAAGCCCGGTTGGGACATTGAAATAGCGCAAGAGGTGCGACGGCGATACTCGAACATTCTGCTTTCGGTCGATGCGAATTGCGCTTACACGATTGGGGACAAGGATCATCTCAGGGCGCTCGACGAATTCGGTTTGCTCATGATCGAACAGCCGCTGAATCACGACGATCTGATCGATCACGCCAGGCTGCAAGCTGAAATGACAACCTCGATCTGTCTGGACGAAAGCATCACCGGCGTGAAGCGGGCCGAACAAGCTCTTGATCTGGGGAGTTGCGGCATCATCAACATCAAGATTGGACGCGTGGGCGGCTACTCGCAAGCTTTGGCCATTCACGATCTTTGCTACTCGCGAGGCATACGCGTTTGGTGCGGTGGAATGCTCGAGTCAGGCATCGGCCGCGCTCACAATGTCGCACTGGCTAGTCTCCCTGGATTCTCGCTTCCGGGCGACATCTCAGCCAGTTCACGCTATTTTGCGCGAGACTTGATTGTTCCGGAAGTGAGCGTAGCGGCGGACGGCACGGTTCAAGTGCCGCGTGGGCCAGGGCTCGGATTTGAAGTTGATCCGGACTACATTAGTTCCAGGACTGAGACCATCGAGAGGATCGAAAGTGTATCCGAAGCTCGAGCGTAAAGGATGCCCAGCAGCTGCTTGCTGCGCGCTTCGAACACCCTCGCTCGGCTAAGTGACGAGTGAACAAGAATGAAGCGTTCTAATTCGCACAAGCGATTCCAGAAGGTTTTGCTCACTCCTAATAGCCTTGATGGCAAGACTTCGCCGACCATTCTTGACGAGCGATTTGCCGCGGCGAGATCCAAACTCAACCCGCATCGCCAGCGTCTGGTGCGGGCGATTCTCGATTCTGCGGATGAAACGTGTTTCTTGTCTTCTCGCGAGATGGCCAAGCGCTATCACGTCGATGCCACCACTATCTTGCGCACAACCCAGGTCCTTGGTTACGGAAGTTTCGCCGATTTCGCGGCCGACTTGCGCCAGCACTTTGTAGCACGTATCACTCCCTACGCCGCGTTGAAAGCGGCTACTCGAGAGAAGCGCAGCATCACGGATCATATTGATCACTCATTAGACAAGGCATTGGACAATCTGAATGTGTTGAAGTCTGACATGGATCGTCAACGCGTTATTGAGCTGGCAAAGCTAATAAAACGTTCGCGCCACGTTCTGGTAGTCGGATTGGACTTCGCGTCTTCGCTTTCGTACTACCTGGCGTATGGATTGCTGGCGCTCGGCTTCGACGCCGAGGCGCCTATCGGCAGCAGCGGAAATTTGCAGTACAAAGTCGAGGTCCTGACTGCGAAAGATGTGCTGGTGGCCATCAGCTTCGGCCAGTGTCTGAGAGATACGGTCGAGGCCCTGCTGCGCGCCAGAAAGCAGGGCGTGCCGACGTTTGGGATTACGGACAGCAGCACGTCGCCAATCGCCCGGTATTGTGAGGCATATCTGATTGCGCCGGTCGTCAGTCCGTCGTTTCTTAATTCCTACGTCGCTCCCATGGCTGCGATAAGCGCCATCCACGTGGCGTGCGCTCATATTGATCCCAAACGTTCGCTCAACCGACTCAGGCCAACCGACCGGGAGTACGCGTCAGGCCATCGCTGGTACCGGGAGCCGAAAGGATTCAACGGAGACTTGCCTTGAGCATTATCCTGTCCGCGATCGAAACATCTACAGTTACCATCCGCGATCTGGAACTTCTCTCCGAGATACGAGAGATAGAGCACTGCAAAAGGACCTGTGGGGCGTCGACGATCTTGACGTTGTTCCGCTGACGATGCTGGTCGCCAGCAGAGGAGGCGGCGCCTTCCTCATTGGCGCGTACGACCGATCGACTCTCATTGGGTTTGTTTACGGATTTCCGGGTTATGAAAACGGACGCGTCGTTCATCACTCGCACATGCTCGCCGTCAAGCACTCGTACCGCGGCCTCAATTTAGGCTACAAACTCAAGCTGGCGCCGCCCGAACGAGTTCTGAGGCAGGGAATCGAGCGAATCACGTGGACATTCGATCCCCTACAGAGTCTGAAGGCTTACTTCAATTTCACAAAGCTGGGCGTCGTCGCGGACAGCTACAAGATCAACTTCTACGGCGAAGTGACTGTCGTCACGGTTCAGTGTGGCCTCCCACACAGTTCGAGGCTTTCACTATCCGCCTACGAGAACTATCGAATCGCCAGCAACAATGCATTCTCGAAATAGTTTCGCTGACGTTTGGTTTTTTGCGTTCCGTTGGTTCTCTGCGTTTTGCGAAAACAGTGAGAGACTATATGGATGGCGAAAAATAGTGGAAGGCAGGACACGAACGAAGACCGTAACGTGAGCGAGACGAAGCGCAAGCTTGAGGATGATGTTGATGCGTTGTTCAGGCTCCCATTGGCAGAGTTCACCGCCTCGCGCAATACACTAGCGGCTCGGCTTAAGGAGAGCGGACGTGGCAACGAGGCGGACCGCGTGAAAGGGCTGGTCAAGCCTTCCATCTCGGCATGGGCCGTGAACCAACTCTACTGGAACCATCGCGACGCATTCGACCGGTTGATCGCGACTGGAGAGCGCTTTCGCCAAGCCCAGGCATCCCGTCTCGCCCGCAAGGTCGCGGACATGCGCGGAGCGCTCGACGGACGACGCGAGGCTCTCTCGCACCTTTCAGATCTGGCCACTGCATTAGTGCGCAATGCAGGTCACAGCCCGACGCCGGAGACTATCCACCGCATTACGACTACGCTCGAGGCAATGTCTGCCTACGCTTCGCTTCCCGATGCTCAACGTCCTGGGCGTCTAACAAACGACGTGGATCCTCCGGGTTTCGAGTCACTCGCCTCATTGATCCCAAACGCCAGCATGACGGAGCGGACAAGGGAACCGGGGCGGGTCACACAATCACAGGAGTCAGGCCGTGTCGCCACGAGTACGCGGCGAAAGGCGAAGTCGCCGGCCGACGTGCGCCAATTTGAAGAGACGCGTCAGGCAAGGATAGCTGCCGCGAAAGCTTCATTGAAGGAAGCCAAGAGATTGCTGACCGATGCGCGAGCCAGGGCACAGAGTCTGGAGGCAGCGCAGAAAAAAGCATACGCAGAGGCGAAAGATGCTGAGAGGCACAGGCGCGAAGCCGAGCAGCGGTTCGAGAAAGCAAGAGCCGCGTCGGAAGATGCGGCCCGACATGTGCGAAGCATCGCGGCCGAAGTAGAAGAAGCGGCGAAGGTGGTGGAAGACGCCAAGGGCATCGTCGAATAATCCCAGATCTTACAAATACGGCTTGACATATATATGCTCGTGTATTTATTCTCCCTTCAGATACGCAGACGCGTATATGAAATATTAAAGGAGAATCCACATGGAAAGCAACACCACAAGCATCAACACACTAAAGGTGCATTTAGCCCTGAATGTGCGCAATGTTCAAGCAAGTCTTGAGTTCTACAGAAAAATGCTCGGTATCGAGCCATTGAAGGTTCGCACTGGTTATGCGAAATTCGACGTGCAGAACCCTCCACTCAACCTCACGTTAAATGAAGTGCCGTTTACAGATCGGGGAGCACTCTCGCACTTGGGAATTCAGGTCGCGTCCACGGATGACGTGCTTACGCAGCGTGAGCGATGGATCGAGGCTGGTCTCATCACACGAGATGAGATGCAGACTACCTGTTGTTATGCCGTTCAAGATAAGACTTGGGTCCACGACCCTGATGGTAATGAGTGGGAAGCTTTCGTCGTCCTCCAAGATAACCTTGCTGAAACGAATATGTGCTGCGTGACAGGAGACGCCAAGCAGACGGAGCGTGTCAACCCTGACGCCGTTTCAGCCACGGTTTATTCTTCGCCAACGGAACCAAGGGCGACAGAGGAGACGTCATGCGGCTGCGCTACTGCGGCGGCAGTTGACGCGGCTGGTACTCCCTGCTGCTCACCCAACTGACCGCTCCGTGTAGCGTTCTCGATAAGGGAGTATGATGATCTGCAAAAACGTGACAACGTACGTATAGCTCGGGAGAAAGACCTTATGTCTGAATCAATCATTAATGCAGTGCGTTCAAATTATGGCGCCGTGGCCCAGAGTGGTCTATCTAGCGATCAGGATGGCGTGCGCGCTGTGGCCGAGGCGTTTGGCTACACGGTGGAGGAGTTGGCTTCCATTCCAGCGGAAGCCAACATGGGATTGTCATGTGGCAACCCGACGGCAATCGCCAACTTGCGAGAGGGCGAAACGGTGGTTGATTTGGGATCAGGCGGAGGGCTTGATGTTTTCCTGGCATCTGCGAAGGTAGGTCCTAAAGGTCGGACTATCGGCATCGACATGACGTCGGAGATGATCGAACTGGCACGGCGCAATGCTGCAAAACAACTAGAGACTGGCGCCATCGACAACGTGGAGTTCCACCTGGCAACCATTGATGAATTGCCGCTCGAAGACTCCAGTGTTGACTGCGTGATTAGTAACTGCGTTATCAACCTCGCGCCTGATAAAAAAGCTGTTTTCCACGAGATTGCGCGCGTGCTGAAGCCAGGAGGACGGGTTGCTGTAAGTGATATCGCTATTAAACAGCCCCTTCCCGCAGAAATAGGCAGCGACATCATGGCTTACGTTGGTTGCATCGCAGGAGCCATCTCCATCGAGGAATATCGGCGAGGGTTGACTGAGGCTGGCTTCGCTGAAGTCCTAGTTGTCGATTCGAAGGCTGACTTAAACGCATATGCGCCGGTTGAGAACCAATCTGCATGCTGCTCGCCGGCGGTGCCGGACCAGATGAATGATTCCTCGAAGAATCTGCCGATTGCTACCGCAACGACTTGCTGTGCGCCAGCACAGGCGGTCGACCAAGCTGGCAGTAATCTGCACGACACTTTGAAGGATCTGATGGACCGCTATAACGTGAACGACTATGCGGCCAGCGTAAAAGTATTCGCAGTTAAGCCGAGGTCGTAAATCTCAAGACCTGATATGAATTCCTAGCGGGGTGGGCCTAAGTTGTGGTTCAAATATCATGAGTGAGTTGTGTCAGCCGAAGACGGTCAATCTTGTCAAAAGGCAGCGCGGCCAGCAACTGGATTCTACGTTGGATTTGCATCACAACTAGCTTGAACTGCTCGAAAATCTCGCTCTCCGTACGCGTTGCTAAAGCTGGATCCGGTGCACCCCAGTGAGCGATGATTGGTTGACCGGGCCAAACAGGGCAGCTCTCCTTAGCCCGATCGCAAACAGTAATTACAAAATCGAAGTTAATATCTTCAACATCTTCAAAGCCCTTGCTTCGCGCTGCGCTTGCATCGACCTTATATATCTTGCTCAGGACCTGTAATGTGAAAGGGTTTACAACGCCTGTCGGTTGAGCTCCTGCACTATAGGATTCGAATATACCTCCACCAAAGTAACGGATTAGGGACTCGCCGAAAATGCTTCGAGCCGAGTTGCCAGTGCATAGGAACAAGATCTTAAAGGGCTCGCCACCAGCTCCTTCCGTACCGGTTACGGATTGAAACTATGATTAACGGGGGCTACCGATTGATGGCCGATCCCCGATCGGATGATTCGTCGCGTCAGATGCTTGAACCCAGAAGATGAAGTAGAGCCTCCCGGCCTAATAACATTCGCCAACGGTTTCGATGAAACGCGAGCTGAATGGGATCAATCTCCTTTGTCAGGCCAATACAGTGTGGGCTTTCGCGAAAATCCTACATTTGCAATGAGATCTGCCTCAAGAAAAGAAAGCAGTTCTTGAAGGTCCAATCGGTGGCGATGTCAGCTTCACCGCTACTCCAGCCAATAATTGGCCGACCAAAAATTAGTGCCCACTTTTCAGATAAGCCCTCTCTAGAAATCTTTTTGCGTGTTCAACGCTAAACCTATTGCTCCGATAGCCAACATACATGTCGGGTCGAACAAGATAGTAGCCTCCGTTTTGCACACCTAAGACTCTATACAAGTCTTCAGTCGCTGAGCTAAGCGATATGGTTTCAATCTCAATTACATCGTCATATTCATCGAAGAAACTACGGACAGGATTCATGTTTTCGTCGTTCTGGTTTGCTGGAAAAAGGAGAAGATGAAATGCCGGAGCCTTGACCTTATCTTGAATATTGACCAGCCTGTCCCCTTCTTGAAAAGTAACAAACGGAAGCCGATCACCTGGGCGCGGCGCTTTTCTTGGAAACGAACCGAGGGAAGCATTCCGAGAAAAAGAGCTGTCTCGGTAATGAATGCCGATTTGTGAAATCAATCGGAAAGCAAACCTTAATAGATGTGTTTCTTTCGGAATGAGAGCGACCAAGTGAGGCATCACGTGAACTCGCCAAAATACTATTAGCGGGTTTTGGCTGACTGTTATGCCGAATAATCGGTCAGTGGTCCGCACGAGCTTCCGAGCAATTGGCAAACGCTCCTCGTGGTAAGTTTCGAGTATTCTTTTTTTCGCTTGACCTCTGATAACGAATGCTAGTTTCCATGCCAGGTTATATGCATCTTGCAGGCCTGTGTTCATGCCTTGCGCGCCTGCGGGCGAGTGGACATGTGCAGCATCGCCAGCAAGAAAGCATCTGTCTTTGCTAAATTGCGCAACATAACGGTGGTGCGCGTGGTACAAAGAAATCCATTGAGGGTCTGAAAGTGTGAGGTCCATTTTCAGATTCTTAGCAAAATCACGATTGACCTCGTCGAAGGAGATTGTGTCTTTGTCGGCATATTCTTCTGAAACGATGCCAGAGACTCGGCAGCGCCCATCTGTCATCGGGAAAAAGAGGCCGAAGGCGTCTTTCGAGAGAGCAATAGCAGCTTCATCGTCTTTAAAGGGCCAATTGATTTTGCAATCAAGTACAAAGAGAGATTCTTTGTAAGTCTCCCCGCCGAACCGAATGTCAAGCATCTTTCGAACAAGACTACCTGCTCCATCCGAACCAATGAGCCAATCTGTTTCTATCGTTTCTTCTCCGTCATGATGTTTGAGTGTTGCTGAAATACCGCGATCGCTCTGCCTGAAGGAAACTAATTCTGTGCGCCATTCCACGTCATGTCCATGTTGCTGAAGAAAATCGATCAATAGTGGCTCTGTTTTTGATTGCTCATGGATAAGTAGATATGGGAATTGCGTTAACCCTTTACCGAAGTCTCCGAGAGGAACACGCTGAGCCAGCTTTCCATTGACGACGTAATTTATTGTTTGAAACATTCTTCCTTGCTTGACCGCACGTTCAGCGATGCCCATTTGTTCGAATATTTCCAGCGAGCGCGGCTGTATTACCAATGCGCGCGATTGAGTGGTCGGTCCTTCGTTTTTCTCAATAATGCGAAAGCGAGTGTCAAAACGAGCAAGTTGGCTGGCCATCATGAGTCCAGTTGGTCCTGCACCGACGATGAGGACGGGTGGTTTGTCGTTACTGATCGGTGGCTCGTTCATGACAATCTATTGATTCGCGTAAAACGTTCAACTCTGAAAGGGTTGCGTCGTCGCGAATTAATCGCAAAACCGTCGCAACTCCTTCAGAGTTGCGACTAAACAAACATGCGCCCTATCCCCAGGGTTTCAAAGCAAACCAGGGGCTGAAATTAGCAAACGCCTTCAGCGTAAACCATTTCAGCGCAAACCTCGCCACGGGTCCTTAAATAATCTTTTAGTGTCATGCATCCCGCCTCAATGAGCGCGCCAATAGCGGTCAGATCCTTCCGGTTCAGTTTCGCCATGAAGCTGACGAACTTCTGGCTCACGAAGGGTGACATTACAAACTCTGTGATCCGGCTAGTCAGTACACCGATCATTGATCCGTAGAGGCCCAGGACGCCCGCCCCGATGTATATTCCCTTTGGAGTTAACGCGCGCTTGTGCTCTGAGAGCGAATGGTTCGCCACGAGGTCGAAGATCACATCGTAATGTTGGCCGTTGCTGGTGAAATCCTCTCGCGTGTAATCAAGACCCACGTCTGCGCCGATGGACCGGACCATTTCCACATTCCTCGTACTGCAAACGCCGCTAACGAAGAAGCTTTGGCGGCTACTCGTTTATCAAGCACTGGTTGGCGGTTCAGCGTTTCCCAAATCAGGTGGGTCAGCCCATTCGGAAACTTGCCGTTGACCAACACACCATCCGGATTGTCCAGCTTGTCGTCAAGGCCACCAACACTCACCCTTAAAGAAACTGCACCACCAAATGTCCGACATGCTTCAGCTTGTCGTAATGATTCCCA
>WNFZ01006907.1_pt1 | contig 10865 bp, 7 predicted proteins | sample 5400081 | NCBI WGS metagenome assembly WNFZ01 (sample SAMN13153365, study PRJNA577476) | soil metagenome | isolation source: 80 cm soil or saprolite under grassland replicate 1 | place: USA:California | collected 2016-06-15
GGCGACTTCCGGGTGCTGCTGGCCGACGATAGCACGCAGGTGGTAGCTTATGGTCGCAAGACCGGCAGCCAGGCGGCGGTGGTGATCGTCAACCGCGGCACAACCGCACAATCGGGCGACATCCCCATCGCGGGTTACCTGCCCGACGGCGTGAACCTGACAGCGGCGTACGCAGTCGGAAACGGCCCAAGCAGTGTGACGGTGAACAATGGCAACATCACCGGCTCGATTGGTGCAATGAGCGCGGTGGTGATTGGTGCAATGAGCGCGGTGGTGTTGGTGACCGGCCAGATCGATCTCCAGCCACCAGCGGCGCCAGCGGGGCTGAAGGCGACCGAAGGTAACGCTCAGGTCGTGCTCTCCTGGAACAGCGTGGCCGGCGCAGCGAGCTACAATGTGTATCGCAGCCCGGTGACTGGCGGCGGCTGGGTGAAGGCGAACACCAGTCCGGTGAGCGGCACCGGCTTCACCGACACCGGGCTGACGAACGCCCGCACCTACTACTACGTCGTCAAGGCGCTCGACAGTGCCGGCAACGAGAGCGCCGCGTCGAATGAGGTCCACGCGCTGCCGCACTTGACGATCGGCTGGGCCAACCTGCAGTGGCCGCCGACGCTGACCCACACGATCAGTGCCGTCAACCGCACCGTCAACGTGTACGGGCAGGTCTGGATCGACGGCGTGACCAATCAGCCCGGCGCGACCGAAGGTCTGCGTGCGCAGCTCGGCTTTGGCCCAGATGGCAGCAACCCCGCCGGCAACGCGCAGTGGACCTGGGTAGACGCAGGCTTCAATACCGACGCCGGCAACAACGACGAGTTTGTCGCCAGCATGTTGCCCGAGACGATTGGGATATACGACTACGTATACCGCTACACGACGACGAATGGCCGCGACTGGCTCTACGCGGACCTGGACGGCCCAGTCGCGAACGGTCAGGCGCCGAACAATCCGGGTAAGCTGACGGTGAGCCCGAGCTCCGACACCATACGCCCGGCCGTGCCGACCGGCCTGCACGTCGTCTCGGCGTCGCCGGACGGCATCGAGCTGGCCTGGGACGCCGTGACCGGCGATTCCTCGCTATACGGCTACGAGGTGCTACGCCGCACCAGCAAGGATGACCCATATACCAAGCTTGCACTAGTAACCGGCACAAGCTACAACGACACTAACGTAACCGAAGGCGCTACCTACTACTACGTCGTGCGCTCGGTCGACAAATCATTCAACCGCTCGGAGAACTCGAGCGAGGTGCAGGCGACGGCCGAGCTGCGAACCGTTACGCTGGTATTCAACGTGACCGTGCCCGCCACCACCGACGGCACTGGCCGGGCGGTCCACATCGCCGGCTTCCTCGACCGGCTCGACGGCGGCTACCCGCAGTGGGACCCCGGCGCAACGCCGCTGACGCGGGTGGACGCGACGCATTGGACGATCACATTCACCGGCAAGGAGAGCACGGCGCTCGAGTACAAGTACACGCTCGGCGACTGGGATCATGTCGAGAAGGACGCGAGCTGCGGGGAGATCGGCAATCGCACGCTGACGCTGACCTATGGCGGCAGCGGCACGCAGACCATCAACGACACGGTCGAGAACTGGCGCAACGTGGCGCCTTGCGGTAACTAACAAGCATCGGCGATTGCCGGGCAAGCCGCGAGCCTGCCCGGCACTACAGCGGCGATCGAGTGATGAGCTCGGTCGCCGCTGTAGTGCCGGGTACTCCCGCTCTTTCTACACGCTGCACCATTCGCAACATTTGGCCATCCTCGACCGTCGTAAGAGCTGAAGATGAGCCACAAAAGGATGGGAGTATGAACAGCATACTTACACGCAGCGCCAGCGACCGCATGATCGGCGGTGTATGCGGCGGCCTGGCCAGCTACTTTGGAATCGACAGCGCGATCGTACGATTGATTTTCGTGCTGGCCGTGCTGAGCGGCGTGAGCCCGCTGGTCTATCTGGTGCTGTGGATTATTCTGCCCGCCGATCAAACCCAGCCGACGACCGGCACACCAGCGATTGCCGAGCACCCGCGCCCGGCTGAGCAGTGGAAGTACGATCCTTACACCGGCGAGAAGATCGAGCGGTAACAATATATGACCGATCCAATGCTCTTCACAATGCCGGAGATTGCGGCGGTCTTCTCGGCCGAGGCGCATGTGCGGCAGATGCTGGCATTCGAGGCGGCGCTCGCTCAGGCCGAAGCGGATGTTGGGCTCATTCCACTGGCGGCGGCGCATGCTATCGCCGCGCAGTGTCGTGTCGAGCTGTTCGATGTCGCCCAGATCTACCGCGATGCGGGAGCCGCCAGCACCCCAGCCATTCCGCTGGTGCGCATGCTGACCGAGCGCGTCGATGCGGATGCGCGCAAGTTCGTGCATTGGGGGGCAACCAGCCAAGATGCGATCGATACCGCTCTGGCGCTACAAATGCGTACTGGCCTCGATCTTGTGATCACTGAGCTGCTTGGGCTGTGCGCGGGCTGTGCGGATTTGGCGCTGCAGCATCGCCGGACGCTGATGGCGGGTCGGACGCTGCTCCAGCAAGCGTTGCCAATCACATTCGGCCTGAAGGCGGCGCGTTGGCTCGCGCTGGTGGCCCGGCAGGTCCGCGAGTTACGCGAGCGCCGGGATCGCTCAGTAGCGGTTCAGCTCGGCGGGGCGGCCGGCACGCTCGCCGCGCTCGGCGACGCAGGGCTGCGCGTCGCCGAGCGTGTCGCCGCCGAGCTGGGGCTGGCGATGCCCGATCTGCCGTGGCACGCCGAGCGCGACCGCGTCGCCGCAATCGCCGCGACCCTCGGCATCACCGCCAGCGCGATGGCCAAGATCGCCGGCGATATTGCACTACTGGCGCAGACCGAGGTTGGCGAGGTGGCCGAGGCCGCCGCGCCCGGCAAGGGCGGCTCGTCGGCCATGCCGCAAAAGCATAATCCGGTCGACGCAATCGGGGCGCTGGCAGCCGCGCGCCTAGCACTGGGACTGGTGCCGGTGATCATGTCTGCGGCGCCCCAAGAGCATGAACGAGCCGTTGGCGGATGGCAAGCGGAGTGGGCGGCGATCCCCGATCTGTTCCGATCGACGTTCAGCGCGGTTGCGCACGCCCGGCGCGCAGTACACGGGTTACAGATCGATCCCAAACGGATGCGTGCTAATCTCGATCTTGGCGGCGGGTTAGTGATGGCCGAGGCGCTGACCATGGCGCTCGCGCCGCAGGTGGGCCGGCCGGAGGCCCAGCGGATCGTCCAGGCCGTGTGCGCCCGCGCGGTGGCGGCAGGGCTCAGCTTGCGCCAGGCCGCGCTGGACGACGCGCACATCCGCGCCATGCTGGCCCCAGATGCCCTAGAGCGCGCGATCGACCCAGCCGCCTACCTGGGCAGCACCGATGCGCTGATTGACCGCGCGCTGGAGACCTACCGCGCTATTCAACCTGCGGATCAGGCATGATGCTCACTGTCAGGGCCATGTCAATGTCGCTGGAAGCGGCAAAAATCATCCACAGATTGCGCAGATTACCTATTCCAAATCTGTGTAATCTGCGCAATCTGTGGATTGATATCGGACTTTGACATGGCCCTGGCGCACTGTTTTCATTGACCGCAGATTGTGGTAAGCTGTCCTTGTTCGAAGGGCTCAGTACTAATGTGCTGTTCCGCGCATCGCGTGGCGGCTTGATCGTTCGCATGCTAAGATTTGATGACTTCTTTCACCTGCCAGAGCTCGATCAACTGATCGCGCAGGTGATCGCCGCGCCCCAAGGCCTGATCGTCGTCGCGGGCCTCGACCCACGCCCGCTGGTGTCGTCGACCGAAGGCGGCCTGTTGCCCAGCGGGCGTGGAGCCGTTTTTCGCGCGCTCGTCGGCGAGATGCTGGCGTCCGAATCGCAGACTGCGATCGTTGTTGCTGAGCGCCGCGACGCCATCCGCGTGCCGCGATCGCTCCAGCGCCGCGTGAAAGTGCTGGAGGTTCAGGCGCCGCGAACCTATGCCCAGCAAATCAGCGCAGCGCTAAGCCGCCACCCAGATCTCCTTGTGATCGACCGCCTGGATGATACGAGCGCGCCAGCCGCCTTCGCAGCCACGCGCGAAGGGATCCGCGTCGTGGCCCAGCTTGATACGGTCTGCCATGGCGCCGACGTCGCCCGGCAGCTGCACGATCTCGGCGTACCGCCCGACGATCTCGGACACCTCAGCTGGGTGGTCAGCGTCGAACGCATGGCTAGGCTCTGCCCGCACTGCGTGCAGCCCACGACGCCAGACTCGGATCGGCTGGCACGGTTACACCAGGCGCTGCACCACTACAACTACCCGCAGCCGGCGGCGCACGGGCACGATGACTCCGATGCGATAGCGATCGCCACTTTTGATTCACACGGCTGCGAGCACTGCGGATGGAGCGGGCGCCTGGGCGACGTAGCAATATTCGATGTCTACAACGCTGGCGCCGGCACGAATGGCGCAATGGCGCTCCCGCTTGAATATTATATGTGGCAGCTGGTGCAGCAGGGCATGCTGGCGTTGGACGACCTGCTCGATCACGACGCCGAGCGGCTGTACCGCACCTATCGCCTGCTGTCGGTCAGCGCGCACACGCTGACCGAGACCAACGCCACGCTCCAACGCAAACTGGTCGAGCTCAAAACCGCCAACCAGGTACTCCAGCAGCGCACGGCGGCCCTAGGCTCGCTTCAGGATGTTGGGCAGGCGCTGATCCGTTCGACCAGCCTTTCCGATCTGGCCAACCGGGTGTGCCGGAATGCCCGCGACCTCTGCGGCGCTGACCGGGCGATTTTGTATCTTGCGCAGTCCAACGGCGCGGCACAGATTCTAGCCGTCAACGGCTGGGACTCCGACCTGGTTCATTTGCAACTCGATCCGCCGCTCATGGACTCGAATGCCAAGCGAGCGCCGGCTCCCTTCACCGACTGGCCGCCCGGCATACCCTCGCAGCACGCCGATGTCGCCGGATTCACCATACGTGCGGGCCTTCGCGTGCCGCTGCTGGCTAACGACCGGCCAGTTGGGCTGATGATCGTTCAGAGCACGCAGAAGGCGCGCTTCACGCCCGCCGAGATCGCGCTGTTGCAGGCGTTCGCCGATCAGGCAGCGCTGGCGATTCAACGCGCCGAGCTGATCGATGCGCGCGTCCAGCAGGAGCGCCTGGAGCACGAGTTGGATCTGGCGCGCCAGGTGCAGCAGAGCGTCCTGCCACAGCGGTTCCCAGAAGTGAGCGGTTATACATTTGGATCCTGCAACCAGCCTGCCCGGCAGGTCGGCGGCGATCTTTACGATGTCTTTATGCTCGACGATCAGCATATCGGGGTCGTTATCGCGGATGTTTCAGGCAAGGGCATGCCGGCAGCGCTCTACATGGCGCTCACCCGTAGCCTGCTACTGGCCGAGGCCCGGCGCGAGCGCTCGCCTCGGTCCGTGCTGCTCAGCGTCAACCGGCTGCTGCGCGAAATCGGCGACCCGCACCTGTTCGTGACCGTGTTTTATGGGGTGATCGCTACAACAACCCATCACCTGACGTATGCGCGTGCCGGCCACGACTACCCGCTGTTGCTGCGCGACGGCGATGTGAGTGCGCTGGGAGGAAAGGGGATTGTGCTTGGTTTCTTCGACAGCAATGAGATACTGCTCTCGGAAGAGCAACTCGTATTGCAGGCCGACGATCGCCTGGTGCTGTACACCGATGGCTTAACGGATGTGGTGAGGCCGGATGGCGAGCGCTTTGATTTGGAGCGTCTGAAAAAGATCTTCCAGTCCCATGCGCAACTCGACCCTCAGGCGCTGTGTACGGCAACATTTGCCGATCTGACAGCGTATCAGGGCAGCGCCGAGCAATTCGACGATATGACGCTGCTTGTGATTGGAGTCAGCTAAGAGAGGGCGTGCTGAAATCGGCCACGGATTTGACGGATACTACGGATTTTCGCGGATTTCTGTTTAATAATATCCGTGTGAATCCGTCCAATCTGTTCCATCCGTGGTCTATTCCCCCAAAGGCATATGGAAATGGGCCACGGATTTGACGGATAGTACGGATCTCCACGGATTTCTATCAAACAATATCCGCGCGAATCCGTCCAGATCAGTTCGATCCGTGGTCTATTCCCCAATGGTTAGCGGCTCACCCCTTGACTGCCCCGGCCAGCAGCCCGCGCATGAACAGCCGGCCGAGTGCCAGGTAGACGACGATCGTGGGCAGGGCGGCGATCAAGGCGCCGGCCATCTGCACGTTCCACTCGACCGTGAAGCTGCCCGCCAGATTCTGCACGGCAACATTCACCGGCGCACGTGTTGGGTTGCTCAGCACGATCACGCCGATAATGAAGTCGTTCCAGATCGTTGTGAACTGCCAGAGCAGCACCACCGCGAACGCCGGTAAGGCGATTGGGAGCAAGATCCAGCGGTAGATCCCGAAGAACCCGCAGCCGTCGATCCGCGCCGCCTCCATGAGTTCACCAGGCACGCCCGCGAAGTAGCCGCGGAACATGAGCGCAGTGATCGGGATGCCGAAGATGCAGTGGACCACGATCACCCCGGCTAGTGTGCCGTAGAGCCGAAACACTTGCAGTGTTTGGACCAGCGGGATCAGGATACCCTGATATGGCAGGAACATGCCGACGAGAAACAGAAGGAACAGCGTATCGGCGCCGCGAAAGCGCCACTTGGCGAAAATGTAGCCGTTAATCGAGCCGATCAGCGACGAGATGATCGCCGCCGGCACGGTGATGATCACGCTGTTCCAGAAATTCGGCGCTACCATGCCCCAGGCCGCCGCGAAGCTGCCGAAGTATAGGCCGCGCGGCAGCTCCCACATCCGCGTCACGTTCACATCAGTATAGGGCTTCAGGCTGGTGATCATCAGTACGTAGATCGGCATCAAGAAATACGCGGCGGCGCAGGCCAGCGCCAGGTAGATCAACCCGCGGCTCCATACCCGCTGCAGCTGTAGAGTCATCGCTCCACCTCGTGGCGAATGCTTCGTAAGTAGGGTACTACCAGGAATGCCGACAGGATGATCATAAAGGCGGCCAGCGCGGCGCCGAGCGCGAAGCGGTTGGCCTGGAACGTCATCTGGAACATATTGAACGCCAGTGTATCCGTCGCATATGCCGCGCCGCTGCCGCCCATACCCGCGACCAGATCGAACACCCGAATCGAGTTCATACCTGTCAGTACTACGGCGGTGAACGTGACCGGCGCCACCAGTGGGATGATCACGTGGCGGTAGAGCGCGAACGTGCCGCAGCCATCGAGCTGCGCGGCTTCGCGCACCTCGAGCGGGATGCCGCGCAGGCTGGCCAGATACAGCGCCATGATGTAGCCACTCATTTGCCAGGCAGCCGGAATCGAGACCGCAAACATGCCGTAGTCCAGGCTGGCGTACCACTGCGATTTCAAGAACCCCAGGCCGACCGCGTCGAACAGCAAATTGATGCCGGTCTCCGGCTGCATCAGCCAGCGCCAGGCTACGCCGGTCACGATGCCCGAGACGGCGAAGGGAAAGATGAAGATTGTGCGGAACAGCGCCTCGCCTTTGATGTGCTGGTCGAGCAATGCGGCCAGCAGGAACCCGCCGATGATGCACTGCGCCATGAACGGCACGGCGAAGAAGACCAGGTTGCGCAGGTCGATCTGGAAGCGCTCATCGCGCACCAGCCGCAGCCAGTTGCGCAGCCCGACAAAGGTGTAATCGGGCAGGATGTCGTTCCAGTTGACCATCGAGATGTAGAACGTCCAGCCGATGAAGCTGTAGATGAACAGCGCCACGGCGATGATCGACGGGCTCAGTACCAGCACGGCAAGGACCATGTCGCCGTGAATGCGTCGCGCGCGCCTGCGCAGGGCAGGAGGAGCGACGGCTGGCGCCCGCTCCTCCTCCGCCGCCGATTTAGGCTGCAAAGTTTGCATCTGTCGCCGCCTGCACTAGTTTGGTCTGAACTTCGTCCGGGTTCTTCTTGGCGGCCATGATGTTCAGCACGTTGGCGTAGTCGGTCATGAAGCTCTCCTTGGCCGCCGCGCCGTGGACGACGCTCGGGGTGATCTGGTTCGACTTGAAGTCGGCGATCGCGCCCTTCTGATAGTCGTCATATTTGCTCAGGTCGGCGTCGGTGCGGCCGGGGATCGAGCCTTTGAGCGGGTTGAAGGCGTCCTGGCCATCCTTCGAGCCACAGATCTTGAGCCAGTTGATCACGTTGTCGCGGTCCTTGGCGCCCTTGGGCAGGCCGAACGAGTCCGACAGAGCCATGAACACGCCCGAGGTGCCCGGCGCGGGCGCCCAGCCGTAGTCGTTGAACTTCTTCGACTTCAACAGACCGTTGGTCCAGTCGCCCATGATCATCATTGCCACCTTGCCAGCCACGATCAGGTCGTTCACATCGCCCCAACTCACGCTCAAGTAGTTGGGGTTGGCGTAGTCGAGGGCCTTCTTCAACGTGTTCAAGGCCTCGGTCACCTTGGGATCGTCCCACTTGGTTGTACCGTTGTACAGGCCCCGGTAGCCGTCGGGGCCGAGGGTGGCCAACAGGATATTCTCGAAGACGTGGCCGGTGAAGCCGGGATCCTTCTCGGCGATCGCTAGGGCCGGGATGTTCTTGGCCTTGAGCTTGTCGGCCGCGGCGAAGAACTCATCCCAGGTGGCCGGCGGCTTGTCGACGCCCGCCTGGCTGAACAGGCCCTTGTGGTACCACAGCACGTTGGAGCGGTGAATGTTGACCGGCACCGAGTAGGGCTTGCCCTGGTAGGAGGCGATCTCGATCAGCTGCTTGGGGAAGACATCGTTCCATTTCTCGGAGCCGTAGAGCTCGTCGAGCGGCTCCATGCGGCCGGGGGTCACATGCGAGTCGATCAGCTCGTGGCCGAGGTGCACTTGGAAGGAGTCGGGCGGATCGTTCCCCAGCATGCGGGTCTTGAGCACCGCCTTCATGTTGCCGCCCGCACCGGCGCCGCCGGCCAGCGCCGCGTTGACGATCTCTACGCTGGGGTACTTCTTCTTGTAGATGTCGTACAGCGCGTTGAGCGCCTCGACCTCGCCGCCCGAGGTCCACCATGAGAAGATCTCGAGCTTGCCGCTGCCCCCGCCGCTCGCGGCCGGCTGGCCACCCGCGGCTGGCTGCGCTTGCTGAGCCGGTGCGCCACCGCAAGCCGCCAGCACGGCCGCCTGGGCTGTACCCAACCCAAGAAGTTTGAGGATCTGCCTTCGACTGAGCGCCCGTTTGGATTCCATGGCTGTCTCCTCCTTAAGACTATGCCTGTGCCGATCGAAGCCGATGCGGCATGGTTCCCCTACAGCTATTCAGTCACGAAGTTGGCTTTCCGGCGCGCTGGCACGACCACCTGCTGCGAGAGCATTCCCGGGAGCTGCTTGAGCGCCGTGAAACCATATTGAGTGATACTGCTGGCAAACTCAGATTGAGCGATTTTCGCCCCACCTGCGCGTTCTACCAGGGGCAAGATAGCGGCAATCGCCCCACTTTGAGGCTGTAGATCACGATGTGCCGTGAGCACTTCCCCACCGAAGGTAGTTTGCCAGCAGTATCATCAGTACGGGCTAAGCGACCCGGTGCTGATGACGGACCCGAGTGGGCGAGATCCTCTCCATGTTGATCCTGTCAATGAAGGGATTCCTATTCACACAAGAATTGAGGATAACTTTATCTTCTCGTCCTGGTTCTGGCCAGGCTATGAGCCTTATGATGTGAAAAAGGAACAGCCTGTGCCTGGCGGTTCTAAACAACGTCGTGGACGCAAGGGTAGTGTAAAGTTCGATTTGTACGAGTACGAGGACATCTTTCTAGTGGTTCCAGGTAGTCCTACCTCCGGAAATGAGGGTAAAATCGACATTGTTGATTACAGAGCACGTGAGATTTATGAAATTAAGACAGTCGCATCTAGTGCTGAAGGTCGTGCCGAACTACATTGGTATCTTGCGGCACTGAATACTCGCTTGCCAGGTCCAGATGGATCTATAATGCCATGGGGACCTGGATCTAGAGTTTATCCAGAACACAAGCGCAATTTGGGTCCCTGGCCGACGGCCCCATGGAATGCATTTGTAGATGTAGTGGCATGGATTGATCATGGAGTTATTTTATACACGGGTGAAATCAATGATCGGCGTGTTGCTGCTGGGGCATTAGCGACTATGGCAGCCGGGGCGGCGCTTTATGAATGGCTAAAGAATAGAGGAAAGACAGACCGTCCTCCTCTACCATCGCGCCGTATTATGTCATACTGACCGGTAGTACTCGATATTCCAGCTATCAAGTTTCCACTCCTCGTTCTATGCCAACGGATCCACGTTCGTTGTATGGGTGAGACCGTTGTTTGGTGGTGCCCGGAGGTTTTCGCAACCCTCAAGATACACGATTTCAGTAAATCACTTTGGTGGTTACGACGGAATTTTTGGCTATCAAAATATCCGTGGCCGAGCTACCGCCAAAAAGTGACCGAAACCATCGCTTTCTTTGTAGTAAGGGACGCTCATGTATCACTTCAAGAAGCTGAATGATGTTGGTACTCCTCCGAACACAAGTGGTCTATCGCTTGAGAGTACAAAACGGCGGAAATTTGAAGCAAATGGTCAGTTTGGTATCTATATGGCTCAGTTTTGCGGCGCTCTTCTACATCTCTTTGGCAAACCTAATAAGACTTCATCTGTGGCGGGGGAAGCTTATGATTATTTTCTTGAAGCAACAGATAATCACGAGAAACGGTGGCTACTAACTGCTTACCATGGGCCAAGTGGACCAGCAATTGGTGAGAATGTACAAGACCACTCTATATACCCTGTTGCGAAAGCTTTACTTGAACTTATCGAATCCACTGAACCAATTGACTTCGAAACGAAGATTTATGA
>WNFZ01009092.1_pt1 | contig 10865 bp, 12 predicted proteins | sample 5400081 | NCBI WGS metagenome assembly WNFZ01 (sample SAMN13153365, study PRJNA577476) | soil metagenome | isolation source: 80 cm soil or saprolite under grassland replicate 1 | place: USA:California | collected 2016-06-15
AACCGGGGACTTCGCCTCACGCCTCACGCCTTACGCCTCACGCCTCACGCCTCACGATCAGATGAGGTAGATGATCGTGAAGAGGACGATCCACACGAGGTCCACGAAGTGCCAGTAGAGGCCGAGCGTCTCGATCCCCGGATGATGGGCCTGCGTGTACTTGCCGAGAAAGGCCTTGCCGGTGACGAAGGCCATGCAGACGACGCCGCAGAAGACGTGGAAGCCGTGGAACCCCGTCGTCGTGAAGAACACCGAGCCGAAAAGCGACACGTGAGGGTTGAACCCGTTCGGGTAGAGCTTGGTGTGTTCGTGCAGGAGCTTCCAGTATTCGACCCCCTGGATGGACAGGAAGGTCGCGCCGAAGAGAAGCGTCAGGCACAGGAAGAGCTTCATCTTTCGAGCGTCCCCCCGGCTGATTGCCGCCAGAGCCTGAACCATCGTGACCGAGGAGCAGATCAGGATGAACGTGTTCATCGCCGTCAGCGGGATGTTCAGGACCGAAGCGGGAGGCGGCCAGAGCGGCGTGGCGAACCGCAGCACGATGTAGGAGCCGATCAGGCCTGTGAAGAACATCACTTCCGAGCAGAGAAACACCCACATCCCCATCTTGTCGTGGGGAATCCCCGTCGTCGTGTACATCATCCCCCCAGAGATTGATGATTGAAGATTGCCGATTGCCGATTGAAGATCCCTGTCTTCATTTTTCAATCATCAATCTTCAATCCTCAATCATCAATGATTTTCACGGCTTGGGCAGCCAGTGCTCCGCCATCCCCACGGAGACCAGGATCACGCCCAGGATGAGCGTCGAGCCCACGATGATGCCCAGCGTCTTGCGCTCGAACTTCAGGTGCATGAAGTAGAGAGCCACGAGCGTGGCCTTGATCGCGGCGAATCCCACGAGTCCCAGGATGAGCATCACCTTCTGGCTGTGCGGCAGGATCGAGGAATACGCGACCTCGACCGCCGTGAAAGCCGCCAGCCACCAGAAGATGGCCATGTAGTTGGGAGTCTTGTGCTCGGTCATCGCGCTTCCCCTTTTCCTTTGACGAGCCTAGTGCGGGGCGCGGGAGAGGATGAAGAGAATCGAGCCGAAGAAGAGGCTCGCCATGATCAGGACGAGCAGGAGCAGCAGTCGCCGGTTTTCCAGGCGCCCCATCGTCTTCATCCTCACCGGTCGAACACCATGAGTCCCAGAAGAACCGGCAGGTAGAGAACGGAGATCAAGAAAAGGACTCTTGCGGTCCCGAGCGAGCGGGTCCACGCGAACCGGAAGGATGCGCCGAAGAACAGGAGCCCGAGCGCCAGCGCGCTCCAGAGATAACCCGCCCCGGCCGACGCCAGGTCGCCCGCGAACAGAGTGACGGGAATCAACGCCGCAGAGTAGAGCATCATCTGGCGCCCGGTCGAGCGGCCGTCGCGGTCGAGCACGGTCAGCATGGGAAACCCCGCGCGAGCGTAATCCTCCCGGTAGATCCAGCCGATCGCGAGGAAGTGCGGAAGCTGCCAGAGGAAGAGGATTGCGAAGAGCGACCAGGCGCCGGAGTCGAGTGTGCCGCGGGCCGCGGCCCATCCCATCATGGGGGGAATCGCGCCCGGCACGGCGCCCACGACCGTGCAGAGCGAGGTCAGCCGCTTCAAGGGCGTGTACAGCAGGACGTAACTCGCGAGGGCGGCGGCGCCGAGAGCGGGCGTCAAGACATTGATCGTGCCGAGCAGAACGAGCCCCGCTCCCGACGACACGAGGCCGAAGACCAGCGCCTCGCCCGGAGTGACGCGCCCGGCAGGCAGGGGGCGCTGTCGTGTGCGTTCCATCCGGCCGTCGAGCTCGCGTTCGGAGTGCTGGTTCAAGGCCGAAGCTCCTCCCGCGACCATTGCGGTGCCGAAGAGAAGCGCCAGGAGAGCGGCCGGGTCGAACCCGCGGGAGCCGACGGCGTATCCCACCGCGGCGGTGACCAGGACGAGTGTCGTGATCCGGGGCTTGGTCAGCTCCAGGAAATCGCCGACACGGGTCGGAAACGCGGCGATGGCGGTCGCCTCCGCTCTCACGCGATGGCCCTCCGCGCGAGCGCGCCTTCCGGCCGCGCCTGTGCGGGCTTCTTTTCGGTGAGCGATGCGAGCATGAACGTCAGAGCCATGCCCAGGAGCAGAGCGCCGGTGGCAACGTGGGCCGTCGTCACGGCAACGGCCTTACGGGAAAGGACCGTGAAGGCTCCCAACGTGATCTGGAGGGCGACGAGCGCGGCGAGCAGCAGTGCGGTCTTCTTCAATCCCGGCCGGCGGGAGGCAAACGCCTGGATCACGCAGCCCGCGACGCAACCCGCGACCGCGAGCGCTCCCAACCGGTGCGCGAAGGCAACCGCGACCGGGAAGGAGCCGATCGGTGGAACAATGCGACCCAGCGCCAGCGGGAAGTCGGGGATCGCGAGCCCCGCCTTCGTGTGCCGCATGACCGCGCCCACCAGAAGCTGCAGGAAGATCATGGCAACCGTCGCGGCGCCTATTCGAGCAACCGGATTCCGGCTCGGATCCGCCGTGACGCGCCACGCCGGCGAAGTGACGACGGCGACCGTGACGATCAGGCAGAAGAAGGTCTGCGCGAGGCACGCGTGCGCGACCGAGACGGCCGTCGGAAGGAGAAAGATCACGGTCAGGCCTCCGAGCACGCCCTGTGCCACGACCGCGGCGAGCGCCGCATAGCCGATGCGGCGGACCCACGCCCGCGGCTCCCGGCGGGAAAGCCAGATCGCCAGGAGGATCATCAGAACCCCAACGGTCGTGGCCACCATTCGATGGCCGTGTTCGTAGAAGACGCCTCCCACCATCGGCGGCATAAGCCGCCCGTAGGAGAGCGGCCAGTCCGGGACCGAAAGACCCGACTCCGTCGAGGTCACGAGCCCTCCCGCGAAGATCAGGAAGAGTGTCGCCACGGCCGTCGCGACCGCGAAGCGATGTAGCCCGACGCTTCCTCCTCCCTCTCCCGGGGGGAGAGGGCCGGGGTGAGGGGTCCTAGACATGGACCCCGGCTGCGGCAGTGACTCCCGGAGGAGGCTCGTTCTGCGGCCAGTGATCGTCGGATCGCTCGGGAGCGCTGTACTCGTAGGGACCGCGATAGACCGTGGGGACCTGCCCGGTGAAGTTCTCGTGCGGAGGAGGCGATGAGGTCTGCCACTCGAGCGTATTCGATCGCCACGGGTTGGGCCCTGCGACCTTGCCCCGGCGCATCGAAAGGAAAAAGTTCAGCACCAGGATGATCTGCGCGGCGCCGAGCACGAAGAGCGAGATGGTCATGAACTGGTTCATCGGCTGCAGGCCTTTCAGGTGCGTGTACTGGGAGTAGTCGTAGATGCGCCGCTGCATCCCGCGCATCCCCAGGAAGTGCATCGGGAAGAAGACGCAGTTGAACGTGACGAAAGTGATCGCCCAGTGGATCCTTCCCCAGGTCTCGTTCATCAGCCGCCCGAACATCTTCGGGTACCAGAAATAGAGCCCCGCGAACGCCCCGAAGAGCGAGCCGCCGAAGAGGACGTAGTGGATGTGCCCGACGATGAAGTACGTGTCGTGGATGAAGATGTCCACCGGTGTCGAGGCCATGAAGATCCCGGACAACCCGCCGATGACGAACATCGCCACGAAGGAGACGGCGTTCAGCATCGGCGTCGTGAAGCGGATGTTGCCGCCCCAGAGGGTGCCCAGCCAGTTGAACGTCTTGATGGCGGAGGGCACGGCGATCACCATCGTCGAGATCATGAAGGTCGTGCCCAGGAGCGGGTTCATGCCGCTCTGAAACATGTGGTGGCCCCAGACGATGAACCCGAGCCCCGCGATGCCCAGCATTGAGTAGGCCATCGCGCGGTATCCGAAGATCGGCTTTCGGGAGAAGACGGGCAGGATCTCGGAGGTGATCCCCATGGCCGGCAGGATCATGATGTAAACCTCCGGGTGCCCGAAGAACCAGAAGAGGTGCTGCCAGAGGAGAGCCTGGCCGCCACCCGCGTTCTTCCAGGGCTGCCCCGAGACGACCAGCCCCGCCGGGAGGAAGAAGGTCGTGCCGAGCACGCGGTCGAAGATCATCATGATCAGGGCGCCGGAGAGGACCGGCAGCGCGAGAAGCAGCAGGATCGCCGTGATGAAGAGCGCCCAGACGGTCAGCGGCAGCCGGAAGAACGTCATCCCCGGCGCCCGCATGTTGATGATCGTGGTGATGAAGTTGACCGAGGTCAGAAGTGAAGAGAGCCCGAGGATCAAGAGGGAGAGCGCCCACAGCGTCTGGCCGCGTGTCTGCACGATGGCCAGGGGCACGTAGGACGTCCAGCCCGACTGGGCCGCGCCGCCCGTCACGAAGAAGGACCAGATGATGAGGACCGCGGCGGGCACCGCCGTCCAGAAGGAGAGCATGTTCAGCGTCGGGAACGCCATGTCGCGCGCGCCGATCTGGATCGGGACGACGAAGTTGCCGAACGCGCCGATCAAGATCGGCATGATCGCGAAAAAGATCATGATCGTCGCGTGCATCGTGAAGAGAGAGTTGTAGAACTCCGGCAGCATCTGGCCGTTGGGCATCCCCTCCGGGAAGAGCTTGCCCATGAACCCGATGGGCTTGCCGGGCCAGGCCAGCTGCCAGCGCACCAGAATGGCCAGCAGGCCGCCGACCACGAGCATCAGGAGCGCATAGAACATGTACTGCTTCCCGATCACCTTGTGGTCGAGCGAGAAGATGTATCTGCGCCAGAAGGACGTCGGCGCGGGATGAACGCCCGGCAGATGTTCCGGCGCGGCCTCGAAGGATGGCTCGGGGATGGCGTAGTCGCCCGGCGAGATCGTGCTCATGAGCCTTGTTTCTCCTGGGCGGCCGAAGCGGCCTGACCAGGCTGCGCCGCCTGTTCGGCGAGCCATTTCTCGAACTCTTCCGGTGTCTCGACAGTCACGAATCCCTTCATCCGGTAGTGCCCGAGGCCGCACAGCTCGGCGCAGGCGATCTCCCAGTGTCCCACCCGCATGGCGTCGAACCAGATGCGGGTGGACATGCCCGGAACGGCATCCTGTTTGACGCGGAACTCGGGGAGAAAGAAGGAGTGGATGACGTCCTTGGAGCGCAGCGTCGCCACGACGGGACGCCCGACGGGAAAGTGGAGCTGGTTCAACGTCACGAGGTCATCGGCGGTTCCGAGCTTCCCGTCCGCGCCCGGATAGCGGATATTCCAGGCGAACTGCTCGCCCACGATCTCGATCTGCATCGCGTCGCTCGGCATCTGCTGCTTGATCTCGGCCCAGCTTCTCCGCGAGAGCAGAGCGAGCACCACGCAGATCACGGCGGGGATGATCGTCCAGATGACTTCCAGGCGGTTATTGCCGTGGGTGTAGTGCGCGCGCCGCCCCTCGCGGTGGCGGTAACGGAGGAGGAAAAAGAGGAGCAGGGCCTCGACCACCACGAAGATGATCCCGGTGATCCAGAGGATCAGACGAAAGAGCCCGTCGATCCGGCCGCTGTAGCTGGAGACACCTTCCGGCAAGCGCAGCCACAGCGGCAGCGCGCGGCCGGCGGACGGGAGCGCCGCCAGAATCAGAAAAAGGAATGCTGTCGGCCGCAGGCGTTCACTTCGCGCTTGCCCCTCACCCTGACCCTCTCCCGCGGGGAGAGGGAGAAGACGGCGGCCGAGAGAGTCTCGACCGGGGCCTGGGAGCCCGAGGCCCTTTGAAAACTCTCGCAACACCGCCTTACACCATTTCCCCACGCGCCGCTAGCCCTTGAAGGAGAAATCGATGGTCTTAGTCTCCGAGCCGGCGACCGTCACGTTCTGCGTCTGCGCGCCGTACTTCTCCTGCCAGGCCTCGATGACGTAGTTGCCGGGGGGCAAGTTCTTTATCTCGAAGGTCCCCTGCTCGTTGGTCGTCGCGAAGAAGGGGTGGTTGAAGACGCCGCAGTAGGCCCCCATCCACTTGTGCACGTCGCACTTGAAGCGCACGGGCATCTCGGCCTTGTCGAACTTCTTGAGCGTCTCCATCTTCTGGAAGGGCTGCCCGATATTGAACTCCGCGTTGATCTTGGGGAGGGCGTGGATGTTGTGCAGCGTCCCGTCGCTGTTGACGATCTTCAAGGGCTGTCCCGCCTGGATCCCGAAGGTGTGGGGATGGTACTGGCAACCCTTCTGATCGAGAGTGACAGGCGTCGCCGGCGGCGGGTAATTCCCGGTTGAGCCTTCCTTTACATACACGAGCACCCACTGGAGCGTGCCGTTGGGGTTGACGACGACGTCCTGCGTGTAAACCGGCGCCGCGTGAGCTCCCTTGCAGTAGGCGTCGGCGTCCATCTTGATCTGCTCCTTGGCCGGGGCCGTTCCGGTGAAGGCGACCTTGCCGGTGATCGTGGCGCCTCCGGCCGCGGGTGCCGCCGCGGGCGCCGCCGATGCCGCGGGTGTGGCGTTTGCCGCCGTCGTGGCCACCCCTTTCGGAGCCTCCTCCTCTTCCTCTTCCTCCTTCTTTCCGCCGCACGCGACAAACGTGAGGACGAAGGCCACGGAGAGGAGAACGTAGGTCACGCGCTTGAACATCAAAACTCCCTTCGAGCCATTGTTTCCGATTGTCCGGCGCCTGTCAGCGCCCACCCCGGTGCGCCCAGCGCCAAACACGAGTGGAACATGAATCCGGCGGATCATATAAAAGGCAGATACCCCTTTCAAGCCGCCGACCGGATTCCAGATTCCAAATTCCAGGTAGCGCGATGGCTCCGGTCGCGGCGCGACGAGAGCAGATCCTTCGCTTCGCTCAGGATGACAGGGGTAAGGGTTGCCTCGACGCGTCCACAGCGACACATCCAATAGACCACCGGGATGACGCCGGTGCTCGCGGCGCGAGGAGTCTCTGGGGCTCTCGTAGCTGAAATCTCTCGGCGCCGGTCGTGCAGCGACCGCCTGCGCCGAAAGTCGAGCCTCGCGCCGCGAGAGCGCAGCGCTTGAGCGGGATCAGGCGAGCGGTCGCGGCCCCCCCGCCCTTTGGCCGAGTCGCTCGCCGGTGCGCCGTCAGGCGCAGATCCCGCGCAAGCGCGGAGCGACGTGCTAGTGTGCCCGCGTGTTCGCGACGACGATCGAGGCCCGGCAGCTCACGAAGGCATTTGCCGGTCCGCCGCTCTTCTCCGCTCTCTCTTTCCGCGCCGAGGCGGGACTTCTCGCGGTGAAGGGCAGAAACGGGAGCGGCAAAACGACGCTCTTGAAGATTCTCGCCTCGCTCGCGCACCCGAGCTCCGGATCCGTCTCGGTCCGACAGGGTGAGCAGGAGCTCTCCGGGGACGAACGCCGCCTGGCCGTGGGATGGTCGGGGCCCGATCTGGCGTTCTACGAGGACTTCTCGGCCCTCGAGAACCTGGTCTTCCTCTCGCGCGCGGGAGGCCGGCCGCGCGGCGCCGAAGACGTGACCCGGCGCCTCGCGGAGGTCGGACTGGCGGGCGCCCTGAGCAAGCGCGTGGGCGCTTTTTCGACGGGCATGAAGCAGCGGTTGAAGATCGCCTTCGCTCTTCTCTTCGATCCTCCGGCCCTGCTCTTAGACGAGCCCATGATCGGACTCGACACCGACGGCCGGACGATCGTCGAGAGGGCCGTCGCGGCCAAACGCAAGGACGGCCTCGTCATCCTCGCCTCCAACGACCCGCGCGACTTCGTCGAGCCGGACCAGGTCGTCGAATTGGGGCGGGACCGGTAGGCGGCAGACGGTGGGCGGCAGACGGTAGACGGTAGATGATGGACGGAAACAACTCGGCTTCGCTTTCGTCTACCGTCTCCCGCCTTCCGCCTTCCGGCTCCTCGGCGCTGGCGCGCGCCTGGGCCATCTGCGCCAAGGATGCGGCCCAGGAGCTTCGCCGGCGCATCGCCATCGCCTCGATCTTCTTTTTCGCGGCCACGGCCGTCACCCTGGTGTCTTTCGGGATCGGGCCCTTCGGGTTGCCGGCCGAGGCCCGGGACAGGGTCTGCTCGGCGCTCCTCTGGATCATCCTTTTCTTCTGCGCCGCGACTGGCCTGCCGCGGGCTTTCGTTCGCGAGGAGGAGACGGGCACGGCCTACGCACTGCGGAAGGTGGCCCCGGCCTCGCTCACTCTGGCCGGGAAGACCCTCTTCAACTATCTCCTCTTCCTGGCGATCGCGGCGGTGACCGTGCCGGCCTTCTCGATTCTTCTCGAGTGGCGCGTGGCGTCGTCGGGCGCGCTCGCCACTCTTCTCGTTCTCGCGGGCTACGGCCTCTCGGTCGTCTCGACGTTCCTGGCGGCGCTCGTCGCCCGCGCGTCCCAGAAGAACGTCCTTTTCGTCGTCATCTCCTTCCCGCTCCTCCTGCCCCTTCTTCTCTCGGCCATCGTCGCGACCGTGGAGGCCGCGGGCGGCTCCATGCCTTCCACACCGCTCCGCGTGATCGTGGCATACGACGGCGCGGCCACCTGCGCGGGCTATCTCCTGGCCTCCGCGGCGTGGGAAGACTGAAGGGAGGATTTTGGATTTTAGATTTTGGATTTTGGATTGCTTAATGTGTTTCGTAATCTAAAATCGAAAATCCAAAATCCAAGACTGCAAGTCGAAGCAAATGAAACTTCTGAAGATTCTTCTCCTTCCCTACATGGGAGCGGTCATCGTCGGAGCGTTCCTCTGGCCGGCGCCCGCGCAGGGGTTCATCGGGGAATCCTCGCGGATCGTCTTCTTCCACGTGCCGTGCGCGTGGACGTCCGCGCTGGCCTTCCTCGTCGCGGCCGCCTACTCCGTGGCGTACCTGGCCCGCCGCAACCCCGTGCACGACGACGTCGCCGCCGGCGCCGTGCGCCTGGGTCTCCTCTTCGCTGTCCTGGCGCTGGTGACCGGCGCTCTCTTCGCCAAGATCATGTGGGGCGCCTACTGGAACTGGGACCCGCGGGAGTCTTCCTTCCTGCTCTTGATCTTCCTCTACGCCGCATACCTCTTCCTGCGCGCCGCCGTGGAGGACCCGGAGCGCCGGGCCAGAATGTCGGCCGCCTACGCGCTCTTCGCCGCGGTCCTGATGCCTTTTCTCTTCTTCGTCGCGCCGCGGGTCACCTCCTCCCTGCACCCACAGACAGTCATCAACCCGCAGGGCAAGATCTTGATGGACGCGCCGACGAAGGCGGTCTTCTTCGGCGCCCTGATCGTTTGCATCATGAGAGCCGGCGGAAAGGTTGATTTCCTAGGGGAGGCAAGAAACAATCCGAATATGAACAGTCTCGCCTTCCTCGCAACTGTCAACGTCGTGATCTGGGTGGGGCTCTTTTTCTACCTCTGGCGGCTGGACCGCCGGATTTCGGCCCGGGAGCGAGAACCATGAAAAAGGGATACTGGGTCGCCGCGGTCTTCGCGCTCGTCTTCATCGTCCTCGGAGTCACGGCGTTCCAGAAGACCCTGACGCCTTACCTCTCCTTCAACGAGGCCCGCAAGGCCAAGGGCGCCGTCCAGGTCATGGGAAGCCTGGACAAGGCGAGCGACCAGTACGACACGGCCCGGCAGGAGCTTCGCTTCGATCTGATCGATCCGAGCGGACACCGGATGCCGGTGACCTACCGCGGAGTCAAGCCCGGCAACTTCAGGGACGCCATCTCTATCGTCGCGATCGGACCCTACCGCGACGGCCGCATCGAGGCCGAGAAGCTGCTGGTCAAGTGCCCTTCCAAGTACCAGGGCGCGGAAGTCGAAAAGTCCTACGCCTCGGCGCCCAAGCCGGCGGCGGCCCGGAGTTAAAACATGTATTTCTGGCCGGGCGTCATCGCCCTCTGGGGAGCCCTGTTGGCCGGTCTGGCCTCGATCTACTTCTATTTCCGGGCGGACCGCGGGCAGGCTGAAGCGCTCTCGCTCGCGCGCAGCGCCTACATGGCGTTCGCGACCTGCATCGTCGCGGCGGCCGGGACCTTGATGGCGCTTCTCCTCCAGCATCGCTTCGACATCTCCTACGTCAATTCCTACTCGAGCCGCGACCTGCCGATCTACTTCCTGATTTCGACGTTCTGGGCGGGACAGGAGGGCTCGTTCCTCCTCTGGTGCTTCTGGGGCGCGATCATCGGGCTTTTCGTCTGGCGCTCGGCTCGCGAGCAGGAAGCGCCCGTCATGATCGTCTATCTCTCGACCTTCATCGGGATCGTCGCGATCCTCTGCAAGCAGAGCCCCTTCAAGCTGCTTCCTCCTCCCACGCCGGCCGACGGCGTGGGCTTGAATCCCCTGCTCCAGGACCCGTGGATGGTCATCCACCCGCCCGTGATGTTCTCGGGCTTCGCGTCGCTGTCCGTCCCGTTCGCCTTCGCGATCGCCGCGCTCTGGAAGAAGCGTTGGGACGGTTGGGTGACCCGTGCGATTCCCTGGGCGCTCTTCACCTTCCTGGCCCTCGGCACGGCGGTCCTGATGGGCGGCTACTGGGCCTACAAGACTCTGGGCTGGGGCGGGTACTGGGGGTGGGACCCGGTCGAGAATACGAGTCTGGTGCCCTGGCTCTGCACCGTGGCTCTGGTTCACGGCATGTTCCTCCAGCGGGCGAGAAAGAGGCACCGCAAGGTGAACCTCATCGTCGCCTGCTTCGCCTATCTGACGATCCTCTACGGCACATTCCTGACCCGCTCGGGTATTCTCGCGGACTTCTCCGTCCACTCCTTCATCGACCTGGGGATCACGGCATGGCTCGTGGGAATCCTGCTCGGCTTCGTCGGGCTCTCGGCACTGTGCATCGCGTGGCGCTGGCGTGAGATCCCCGTCACGCAGGAAGAAGAGCCGCCCCTGCTCTCGCGCAGCGTCCTCTTCATCCTCGGGATCGCGGTGCTCTGCGCCATGGGCTTCGTCATCCTGCTCGGCACTTCCGCGCCTCTCCTGACGCGCGTGACGGGCAACCCCTCGCAG
>WNFZ01006204.1_pt1 | contig 10863 bp, 9 predicted proteins | sample 5400081 | NCBI WGS metagenome assembly WNFZ01 (sample SAMN13153365, study PRJNA577476) | soil metagenome | isolation source: 80 cm soil or saprolite under grassland replicate 1 | place: USA:California | collected 2016-06-15
TGTCACGCAATTAACGTGACATTTTTTTATGTATCTCAAAAAACTATACCGCCATAATAAACTCCTGTTTATAATACTTGTTTTATTCGCGCTGGCGCAACTTATAAATAATATAAGGCAGGATATTTTCATTTCTCCTATTTATAGTTATGGCATGTATTCCATTCAAATAAAACCTACTCAATTTTATACTGTTCCTGAAATTTTTGCAGATGGCAAACAACTGCAGGCAAAAGATTTTTCGCCGCAACAATGGGATAATATTACATTACCCGTTTCAGAATTTTATGCACAGGATCAATGGAATCTTTATCAATGGCAACACGATATAAAGCGACTGCTTCCTTTTACTGATTCGTCAAAATTTGTGAATCATATAACCGAACGGGAATTTAAACAATGGTATCATCAGCATCTGCAATCATTATTGCACAGACATATTGATTCAGTGAATATTATTTTTAGTGAATATTATTTCAATGACACATCATTTATAAGAACCAAATAAATTCTGAAAAGCGATTTTAAATATAAAGTCATCGTTTACTTCTGTATTATCTTTTATGCATTGATGTTGTATAAATGGATGAATAGCTTATTTCTTTATCAGGTTCAACCGGCATTTTTTTATACCAGAAAAGATCTGGTTACATGGTTGTTTATGCAAACGGGAATACATCAATGGTTACTAAATAATCACAGTGCATGGATACTGTTTGATTCATTGTTTTATTCCATGCCACTGCTATACCTGCTTACATATAAATATGTGGCGAAATTATCATTAGCAGTTGCCATTATCATGTTGCTGGTAAACTGGTGCTATGTTCAATGCTATACTTTGTATCCTTCCAATTCTATTGAAGGTCACATTGCATGGTTACTTTTTCCGATAGTATTTATACCTTCAGATAAAAAAACATTCATCCTTCTTTTTGAGGGAGTTCGTTATTTTTTTCTTTACTTTTTTGTGTCTGCGGCCGTATGGAAACTTGCGCAGGGCGGGTTTTTTAGTGAAGAACAAATGAGCGGAATACTGCTTTATCAGCACAAAGAATTACTCACAAGTTCTCCTCGTTACTGGCAATCAAATTTTCTACTCTGGCTTATTCAAAAACCGCAACTTTCCTATTTGCTGTATTTGTCAGCAACTTTACTTGAGCTATCATTTATCATTGGTTTCTTTACCAAAAAATACGACACCTTGTTGCTCGTTTTATTTGTGATTTTTCTTGTGATGGATCACTTAATCATGCGCATTACTTATTATGAAATTGCCCCTCTGGCACTGACATTAATGTTTTCAAAAAGAGAAAGGAATTCGATTCAAACAGTATAAAGACGCAAATACTGAAGACCATCAGCCGCATCAAAGCCCGTTAAAAATGAATTATTATTTCATTAAAGAGTGCATATTCACACTGTGTTAAAAACCAGTGCGGGCAGGAGTTTTATAAAAATTGTAAATTTGCACGTTATGAAGGGGCGTTATATGAAAGTACGAATAGCAATATTGGATTTGTATGAAGGAGTGGCAAACCAGGGTATGCGATGTATCCGTGAGATAATTCATCATTGGGGAAATACCAATAAATATAATGTGGAGTTACATGAATTTGATGTACGCCAAAAATGTGAATTGCCTGATCTTTCTTATGATATTTATATTTCAAGCGGTGGCCCCGGATCGCCATTAGAAAGCGAAGGTCTTGAATGGGATACTAAATTTTGCAACTGGATTCAGCAAGTTGAAAATTGGAACAATAATATTGCGCATTTTCCGAAAAAGCATGTATTCTTTATTTGCCATAGTTTTCAACTGGCATGCAGGTATTATAAAATTGCAAACGTATGTAAGCGCAATTCAACTTCATTCGGCATCTTCCCTGTACACCTGATGCATGACGGTCTTGATGAAATTGTTTTTGAAGATATGCATGATCCTTTTTATGCGGTTGACAGTCGCGATTACCAAATTATAGAACCAAATCATAACCGCTTTAAGGAACTTAGTGCAAGCATTCTCGCTATTGAAAAGGAGAGACTGCATGTACCTTATGAAAGAGCCATCATGGGCATTCGGTTTAATGATTATTTTATTGGCACACAGTTTCATCCTGAGGCTGATGCTATTGGTATGAGCATGTACCTGCAGCGTGAGGATAAAAAGAAAACTGTGATAGAAAATCACGGTGAGCTAAAATGGAAAAGCATGATCGAGCATTTAAATGACCCTGATAAAATCCTCTTCACTTATAATCACATCCTTCCTAATTTTTTAAATGTTGCTGCAGGCGAATTGGTAGAGAATTAAGGGATAATAATTTGTTTCTGCATAATAAAAAAGGCCACTCTTTTATTGAGCCAGCCTTTTCTGAAAATAGTGCAATTACTAAAATAATGAAACAACATCTCAAAGGTGAAGTTCCGCACGGTGTTGCAGTTTCACTATCTTACTGTATACTGATAGCAGTCACTCGTTAATACAACAGCCAAACTTACTGCATCAATCACCTGGAAATGGATGTAGAATGATGTTCCCCGCGGAATAACTGATATATCGCGCCATAATTCCGCTGTTCCCGTACCTGTTGCATCTGTCGTGATAGCTTGTGGTAGTAATCCCGTTCCAAGTGTAAGCCAGGCAGTGCTTAAGCAATTGCCGTTTATTATAGGATCTACTGCCCGTTGAAGCAAGTAGGAATGGTTTGGCTCAAGATCATGAACCCATGTGTCGAGAGTGATAATTCGGGCCGTGTCATTATCCTGCCGAAACTTAACAAGACCAAATTCATTACCTTCCCCACTGAGAATAACTTCTAAATTAAATGGGGGACTTGTAGAGTTGGTTACTGTAGTGAAATTAACTTCATTTGATACCCGTTTCTTATCATTTATGTTTTTCTGGCACCCTGCCAAAAAAGAAATGACTATTGTTATTAAGAACAGTAGCCTGATTGCATTGCGGAGAGTTTGCGATTTCATAATTGTAAAATTTTAGTTCCACGAAACTATATCAAACATGTATTGATGAGAGATGCTATTGAGTGAACTGCGGGATTGAATGAGAGATTTGCGAGTAACGCATGATTTATACTCTATCAGGCAGAAAGATGGGTAATAAGTTTAAGCAACTCTTCTTTTTTGTTGCGTGAAACCGGAATAGTAATATCATTGTTCAGTACCAAATATCCTCCTTCACCTTTAATATAGCGGATAGCATACTGAAGATTCACGAGGTAAGAATTATGTATGCGAAAGAAGGGTGGCATATCAAGCAGGTCTTCCATTTCCTTAAGTATTTTGGACATGAGCATATGCTGCCGTTGTCCCGCAACAAACGAAGGAGATATACGCCTGGGAAACCTATTAATTTCAGGTTGAGTTTTGGTGTTAATTTATTACGTGAGAAAAACAATAGATAGCTTAGTTACAGATAAGCGTGCGACAGAAAGAATCTGAAAATTCACTTGAGTGATATTTTGTTCATAGAAAGTTTGAAATATTATATGATTATATTAAAGTAGCTTTTAAAAGTTTTTTTACCAACAATATTTTAAACAAAAATCCCCTGACGTTTATCAGGGGATTTTTTGCTTTAGGGATTAAAAGCCACCAAAAAATGGAAAGGCAAATTGAACTACCCATGTACTGGGATCACCAGGACTTCCACCATGTGTAAGATTGTCTGAGTGATAAGCAACTGCAAGATGCATTTCATACTCTGAAGAAAGACAATTGCCTACTGAACCGAATAGAGACAGCGATTCTGAGGGCATTATTGCTGAAAGGGAAGCGGTGCCATCAGAAGACGCGGTAAAAGCATTCTTACTTCCATCAACAGGTCCTAATGCACCATTGCCGATAAGGTTTACAAAGGTTCCGTCAAAACCTGGTGATTTAAATGTAAGAACCCATATTGTGTAAACACCATTTGGAATCAAACCTTTCATGTGAATAACTACATGCGTTCCGGTGTTAATGCATTTAACTTCGGCATAGCCAGAAACCCTGTTAAATTCATCAAGTGTAACCTGGTGGCCATCAGGAGCCATAATAGGTGTATGCCCGCGATTATCCCAAAGTAGTGTGGCATCTCCCGCAGGAGGCTGCATACTTGCATCTTCAATGTGAAGCGCAACATGGACAAGGTCAACGTTAAGAGGAGCAGTTTGTTGTTCCGAGAGAGAGGAACTGTTGCTGGAATTTAAAGCCTGACTCTCTTTTTTACAGGAGGCGAATGAAATAACGATTGTTAACACTGCTATCATAGTAACAGTGGACATAAGCGAAGTGATTCTTTTCATTTTTTTAGTTTTAAATATTAATAAAATAGATTGTTCTTATTAAATCCTCCTTTTTTAAATTTTCAATTGATCTATAGAAAATAGTACACGATAAGTATTGGTGGTAGTGTTGACGGCATTACCAGTTGAGATGCTCTACGTTCAAGGCAATTAACTGTCCGCAATTGAATCCGTTTTCATTATCAAAGGCATAATGAATTCCACCGTATAATCTGGAAATGGCTGCTTCTTGTGCATACTCAATAAAATTGTTGAATGTGCGGGGCGAAAATCCATAAGCGATCTTAGTACTGTCAATAAATGAAATTTGATTACCAAGATTAGCAGTGAGAATAGCGGCTGCGGCACCCGAAAAAGTTGAATGTCCGGATGTATAAGTTGGAAAAGGCGGTGTGCCGATTAATGAAGCCCATGAAGGATCTATATATGTTTGAATGAAAGTAACGGGACGCAACAAATTCGAAATGTATTTCGCCCGCCAGCAAACAATTGCAGCATCATTCAACGCAATGCCAACTTTTGCAAGCAGTGTTGCTGCCTGATTTAAATTAAGATTATGATTGCGGATCATTTGCAAAGTGATTGCAGTATTATGTCCCGGCGGAAAAAAAGAGCCACTGCCATCATTCCAGTATAAAGCAATAGTGTTTTGTTCGGGAGTCAAGTGTAAACCTGTATTATATACTTCATAAGCTGCATTATAAAATGGCGAGCCGGGAGAAGTAGAAAATGCTGGTGGAATTGGCGGATCAACAGTTCCCGCACTATTCGCAGCTATCATGGGTCGGTTGTTTCCCCAATATGGTAACATTGCAGGCTGGTACAATGGCGGTGTGGGAATCCATTTATCCACGCCTAGAGGAGGAATATAATTAGCGGGAAAATTATTGAGGTACGCCTCGTTGCCTCCATCGGTGATGGACCAGTTGAAAACGGCATCGGCAACGGCACGACCGTAATCACGGGAACGGGTCATGATTTCTCCACTGAAATGCTTTGCATATAAATTGTTGTTTGCTGATTCCAGTGAATCTATCCTGTTCAGGTTTGCAGCAGAAGCATTTTGAAAAAGATCTTTAATGATTCTTGCAAGAGCAGCATTGGCTGTTATTGGTGCTACATATGAATTACCATACATACGCTGAGGTATCGAAGTCAATCCGTTTAACTGACCAACCAGTGAATGATGATTCGGCATTTCACCTGCCAATGCTTCATAAAGTGTTACACCTGTATATGCAAAGCTGCGGGCTGCAACTGGTGGCGTATGACCTGGTGTTTCTATAATCAGTTTTAACATAAGGTTATACCACGATTGAGCTATATACGAATCAAATCTTCCTGCACCATTTTGTGCATCTGCATCAGAAGGAAGAGCAGAATTATTTTGTGGCTGAATGATTTGATCCTGTTTACGACATCCAACCCCCACGAGAATAGATAAGCTGATAAGCGGGATCAGTCTTTTAAATAAATTTTGCATAGTAGTTTCGGTTTTAAAAAATTATGATTTTCTGTAATAATTAATAATTTACGGTCTCATACCTATGCTGGTAATATTCACATCATTCACTATTGCTATTTTATTGATTTTTTCTTCGAAAAAAATCGGCTATTTCTTTCCAAAAAACTGCGATAACAGTAACTACACAAACCATTAAAATTCCGGCAATAAAGGACAATCTGATATATTTAGCCTCACAAACATAAAGTGATTGGCAAGCCGTTTAGGCTGCATTTATTAAAGCGCAGGTATAATAATGTGAAAAGTGATCCTGGTTTATTTATCAGCGGTCTTGAGCATGCTAAAAAAAGTTCATCCGCCTGATTTTTATTATAGCAGTTGTACCGGTAGCTTGCCCATCTTCATCTGTATGATCAATAAAACTGATGGGTGGCACAGTTGCACTCTGGTTAAAGTTGATAAGACGCTGCATTGTAATGGAGCTGGCTTTTGAAAGATGCCCCTCGGGAAAGATATTATATTGCTCAGTGGCTTTGTTTCTACCAATACCGTTATCGGTAATTTCGCAAACAATCCATTCATCTTCTGCTTTTATTTTTACTATTAATATTTTTTCGCCTGATTTTTTACTTAAGCCATGCCACAAAGCATTTTCTACAAAGGGCTGCAAAATTAATGATGGTATTCTTTCTTTTTCAACAGCGATTGTATCATCTATTTCTTCTCTATATGTTAATTCAAAGTTTAACCTCAGCTCTTCAAGAGAGATATACAATTGCAAAGAATACAATTCTTTATCCAGCGCAATGAGGTTGTTATCTGCATTTTCGAGTATCTGCCTTAATAAACGCGAAAATTTACTGATATAATTACCCGCCTGCTGCGATTGGTTATTCAAAATCAGCGATTGAATCGAATTCAACGCATTGTAAATAAAATGAGGGTTCATTTGCGCCTTCAGTGCTTTTGTTTCCAATTGTTGTAATTTATTTTTTAATGACGCCTGATTTTTTACCTGTTGAATACGATAGCGAAAAATACCGGTTATGATAGCTGAAGCTAAAAGCACAATGATGGTTCTGAACCACCAGGTTTCCCAAAAGGGCTGGCGTATTATAAAACTATATAAAACAGGTTCACTCCACGGTGAGTTGCCAGCTCTTGCCTTAGCGTGAAATGTATATTTTCCGGGTGATAATTTCAAAATGGAAACAAAATTGTTGGACGAAGGCGTGCTCCAGCCAGTATCCATGGGTTCCAGTCTATAAGAATATTCGAGGTGTGAAGCATCTGTAAGACAGGTTCCCATGAATTGTATGCCTATTGAGTTTTGTGAGTAAGCCAGGCTAAGATGATAAGGTATTTGAAAATAACTGTATACAGAATCACTGTATTGGTTCCAGTTAGTTTCTTTCATGTTCAACAGAATTTTTTCTATCACAATTCCCGGGATTGCCTTTGTAAGTCTCAATTGATTGCTATTGAATTGAAGTACTCGGTCAATGGCAGGAATCCATACATTTCCTGTATCATCTGCAGTCATTTGTCCGGCAAGTGTAGCCTCATGAACAATTCCCTGTTCCCAGCCGATCGTGTACACATCCAACGGGTTGAAATTCTTATTGGCGTTTTTCAATACAGCTACATCTTTGTTGGTATTTATCCAAATATTTTGCTTCGTGTCAAATGCCATACTTATAATTCTATTATCAGGCAGCCCATTACCGGTATTGAATCGTAAAATATCTTTTACTTTATAATCATCTGTAATTCTGAATTTGATCAATCCCTTGCCTGCATTGCTCACCCATATATATCCTTCCCTGTCTTCAAAGAAATAGGTATATTTTCTCTTTTCAACAATATCGAGTTCAGGTGGAGCTTTTATAATTTCATTCTGCTTTGTAATAAAGTAAATTCCTTTTAAAAAAACATTTACAATGCCAATGCCGGTACGGGTAAATAGAACCCATGTAGATTTGGAAAAAATCATTCCGTTTTTATCTCTGTATGTATCAAAATGTTTTTCATTTCCTGCAAGTACAGTAGAATCGCCACAAAGAAATATGCGGTTAGTAACAGGATCAACTGCCAAATTATAAATATACTCCTCGTGTTGTAATGGCAGCACATTAGAAAAATCCTGAAGGCGGCTGCCATTCCAGCGAAATAATTTTCGGAACCTGGTGATAAACCAAATATTGTTTTTACTATCCTTATCACTGCCCTCCACTACATCCTGTAAATAATTATTGAGATTACTGTATGATGAAGGAAGCCGCAGGTTGCTGATATGCCCGTTCTTATAATATTGCGGTCCCTCTGCCCCAAAAATGAGCAACTGGCTATTGCCAGGAGATGTTATGTAAGGCTTTTTTTGATAGGAAGCTTTTTGGAACGAATAAATTTCGTGGAAAATTTTTGGTTGAATTCTTATCAAGCCATCATAGCTTGCCAGCCAGAGGTTGTGATTCCTGTCTGCAAAAGGATAGCCAATTGCATTTGATATGTTGTAAATAAATGTAATCTTCTTTTCCTTTCCAGGAAACAATTGATAGCAATAGATACCTTTGTTTTCAACGAGAAGCCAATAATTATCATCCTTATCAACATAATAAGTAAAATATCGGCGTGCAGGTATGCTGTCAATCAACAATTTTAATTTCTGGTGAACAATCTCATACAGACAATCCCTTGTACTAATAAAAATCCGGTGATTAATTTGCAAGAGATCATTGTAGCCCGAACCCGTCAGATTTTTTCCCAAGACGATTGAGCTATCCTTTTTTTTTAATACAAGCTTATCTCCATAATTGATATAGATTCCATCGGATGTTGAAATCAACTGGGTACAGGGACTTAAATCATATCCTGTGTTCATATTGACAGGTATCCACACACTGTCTGCAAAACGATATATACCCTTTGTAGTAGTGGCCCATAATTCATGCACGTTCATTTCTTTAAATCCGCACACCAAGAATTCTGCATTATTTTTTGCGTGATGTGTTATAAACCTGTTTCCTTTTAACTCATAAATTCCCCGGAGCGTGCCTACCCATAAACGATGATAACTATCTTCATAAATAGCGTTTACAAATAAATCCTGCAGTCCCTCAGTATACCCATAGTTTACAAAATTTTTCCCATTGAACCTGCTGAGACCGTTGCTTGTACCAATCCATAAAAAACCGTAGGAATCTTCGCAGGTGCTTGCAATTTGATTACTGGGAAGGCCGTCATTTACCGTATAATTTAAAATAGAAAACTGCTGTCCAAAAGTTGTTAGGGATGCGCAGATTGTGAAGCAAAAAAAAATATACTGAACAGCCGTTTTCATTTAAAAAAAATTTATTCTTTCGGGAAAACAAAACACTATTAACCCCGAAGGAGCTTCATAAAAGCTTCTTTGTTACTGCGCGATACTTCAATTTCATAACCATCGGTCATTACAACGGTACCGCCTTCTCCCTTTTTATACATTTTTACGAAAGCAAGATTTATCATATAGGAACGATGCACGCGAAAAAAACTATGGCCTGTCAATAATTCTTCAAAATGTCCCATAGTATAGCCCGATGTAATGCGCCGGTTATTGATTAACTGAAACTCTGTATAGTTACTGTTTGAATGACAATATATTATTTCCTGAACTGGTACCACAAGATATCCTTCTGCAGAGGGTATTATCACGCGGTCGGGAAATTTATTGGGTGATTGTAATTGCTGCTTCAACAACCCGAGCCTTTCTTTTATGCCAGGAAAGTTTTGATTGAATCGCTCTATGGCTTTTTTTACTGCAGATTGAAATTCATCTGCATCAATTGGTTTCATCAGGTAATCTAAGGCGTTATAGCGAAATGCTTTAACGGCAAATTCATTATGGGCAGTTATAAATATAATTTCAAAATGAAAGCCGGTAACTTTATCAAGTAGATCAAAACCATTTTCGGTGTTCATCTGCACATCAAGGAAAATAAGCTGAGGTTGCACCGATTCTACTGCTGCAATTGCTTCCTGTAGTGTAGAAGCCTCACCTGCGACGTCAATTGCTGGGAAAAAAAGTGAAAGCATTTTAGCTATCAGCTTCCTGCTTTGAAATTCATCATCAATAATCAGAACTTTCATATTATTATCAACTGTTTACTTTCATTATATGAAACCAATGAAAGAAAGTTTAAGATAATATTTTTTTACATTAAAACAGCGCGGAGTCGTATTGCATCTGTGCTTTTGCATGGCAGAAAACCAATTTTCTCATTAAATGGTCCATTTGCAAAAATGGAAAAGATCAACTCCATACTTCAAAAAATAGAAGTATCTGTACATGCAGCAGAGCCTGATGCGACCTTGATTTTATATGGTTCATATGCCGTGGTAATGACCCGAAAGATTCTAATGTGGATTTATTGATTCTTTTAGAAAAGAGAATGTTACCCGCCTTGATGAGAAACGAGTAAAATATCCTTTGTATGAAATTGAGTTTGACTCAGGCATTATCATCAGTCCAATTGTTCTGTCTAAAAAAGTTTGGGAATCAAAGTACAAAATTTCACCCTTTTATCATAATGTTATCAAGGAAGGGAAACAGTTATGACAGAACAGCAAAGGAAGGATATAATAAAATACAGGATTAGAAAAGCAAGAGAAACTTTTAATGAAGTAGACGTGCTTATTGAAAATGAATTTTGGAATACCGCAGTAAACAGGATTTATTATGCCTGCTTTTATGCAGTTACAGCCTTGTTAAATAAAGAATGGATTCAGTACTCAAACTCATTCGGGAACAAGGCAAATGTTTGGTTTACATTTTGTAAAAACAGAACATTATAACAAAAGAGTCCGGAAACTTTTATTCAGACATTTTTGATTTAAGATAAACAGGTGATTATGAAGATCTCTTTGATTTTGATAAAGCTGCTGTCTTGGACTTAATAGAACCAGCTAATAAATTAATTACTGAAATAGAAACTCTTCTATCCTAATATCAATTGTAATTATCAAATTTATTTTCCTTCAAAATATTCTATCTCTTTACTAAAATCAAGCCACGGATATTGTTGTTGCAAATTTTTTGTTTTCTCTAAATGT
>WNFZ01009812.1_pt1 | contig 10863 bp, 14 predicted proteins | sample 5400081 | NCBI WGS metagenome assembly WNFZ01 (sample SAMN13153365, study PRJNA577476) | soil metagenome | isolation source: 80 cm soil or saprolite under grassland replicate 1 | place: USA:California | collected 2016-06-15
CAATATTATGAAATGTCAATTAGCATTACTCATATGATAATTAATAAATTATTTCTATACATTTTATCCACAAGATTTCATATACGCCTTGGGTAAATTCCTTTATCATTTACCCATGCGTAAGTTTAGTTATATCATTCTCGTTTTGGCCGGTATTATTGCCATCGCCCTTATTGTCTTTATTAACCCGCCGCCATGGCTGAAACTAGGCAGCTTAAATATTAGAAGCAGCCCTACGCCTACTGCCTCACCTTCTCCCAAGGGCTATGGCTCGATTATAAAAACCCGAACCGATTCCATTTGGGGCGAATACCTGACTGATGGCAATGGCCGGGCATTGTATCTTTGGGGCGGGGATACCAAGTCACTCCAAAGCTCATGTTATGATATATGCGCAATAAATTGGCCACCCTACCTGGTGCCATCCATCCCTTCAATAACTCCTCAAGATCCCAAAACCGTTTCCGGCGAATTGGCCAAACGCATTAATGTCATCAAACGCAGTGATGGTACGCCCCAATATGCTTACGGAGAGAAACCCCTCTACTATTTCAAAGGAGATACGGAACCGGGCAACGTGTATGGCCAAAATATCGACCGGCATACTCTCGTCCTCATCACTAAGTAGGTGTAACTAAAAGTATATCCATTCCGAATCACTTGCGAAGTAATTTGGTACCATCCTTGGAGCGAAATAGTAAATTGGCAACTGTCCGCATAAATCGAAAACTGCCTGGGTATCACCAGCGGCTATGGGGTTAATTTGCCGCGCCAAACCATTAAAGCACATTTGCTGAAGTTCCTGGTCCGTCAGTTTAAGGCATTCCTGTCCGATTTTAGCAATATCCCGGTTAAACAGCTGGTACATCAGCGATGGCTGGTTAGACCAGCAGGCCAGAAGATATTTTTGTTCAATTTGCTTGTCGTTACAGGGATACACTGGATCATCGACCTTAACCCAACGTTTAGACGATGGATGGCCCTCATGCATGCCCCAAATATTTTCCATAAACACTCCGTCCTGGCAGTTAAAAACCGGGAAATCAGAAAGTATATCCTTAACTTGGTCGCACAACTGGAGCGCCATTGGCAACTTAGTATAGTCCATCAAAGCAAGAAAAGCATGTCCCATCGCATGAGCACACTGGACAAAAACCGGCATGCCATTGGTCCGACAGGACTCCATTACTTTTTTTACTTCAGTCATGCCGCCAGAGGCCAGCGCATGAAGAATAAAGCCGTGATAGCAGGAGGCCAGGAAATAATCCCGGCATTTAGACAACCCGGCCGTTCCAAATTTCTGATAGAGATAATCACCGACCACATGATTAAGCAAATGGGTCTGGCCGTCAAAAGGCAATCCCGAATGGAGGAGATCCTCTTGCGCTTGGACCGGGCCGACTCGCTCAATCAATGACCGATAGAGCCGTACCTGGCTATTGAGATCGATAGTTTGTTTGATTGCCTCAATTTCTTCTGCTGCCGAAGGAATTGTCCCAGTTTGATATTGCCATTTTGGCAAAATCTCCCCAGAAAAAAGAAAAAGGATGCCAAATATTCCAATAATTAGAAATAGGCTTTCTGGGGTTATTCTCCAGTTTATTTTTTGATTAGGTGAATCAGTCATTGCGGGGGATTTCTTGCTGAGTTAAAGGTTGGGTGCCCAAACAGTATCCGCGAACTTTAGGCGATAGAGTGGCACAAATATCATTCAGCTTTTGACGCTCGGCAGAACCGGGAGATAAAGAATAGCCAATTTGCGTAAAGCATAACGGCTGGAACTTAAAAGCTAGCGAAGAGCAAAATGGAATCATCTGGTCAAGCAACTGCGGAGCGGTAGACAGAGCACTGGAAACCAAAGCGCCATAGCAAAAATTCTCGAAGTCAGGATCATCTTTCTGCGGGATTTGGCAGGCAAACTTCATCTCCGCAAGATTAAAATTCTTGGCCGCGGCCATAATGCCTAGGGAATGTCGGCGGCAACGCCTTGCTCCTTCAGAGATTTGGGACGTATTGCAAAAATCAAATATTTTCTTGGGATCATTGTCAAATTTAACCAGAGCCATCGGTACTGGGCAGGCTGGTTTTGAAATACCTTGCATAAGTCCAAAGCTTCGGGAACACTGCCTTTTGTTTCCACCAGAGTCAGGTGACCAATAATATGATTGCAGTCTGCCCGCGGATTGGGCCCGCAGATAGTGGGAATAATCTCTTTAGTAAGAGAATGATCCGGTTGACTACCCATATAGCCCTCTAGGATACCGTGGACGGCGCCATAGCCGCAGCTGGGATTGATGTTACGAATACTGGCTTGCCAACCGGTTGGATCCCGTTTATATGTTCCGGAACCAATGCCATGGGCAATCAAATGACAACCCAACAATTCCGGATCACTTTTCTGCAAAGCAAAGAGAAGATTAAAAGCATATTCAGGACTTTTATGAAAAGCTACAGATGATAATTCTTTGGGATAGCAAGTTTCCTTGCTCCAGCCATTTTTTTGAAGAACCTCGGACTGACAACGCTGTTGCATCTCATTTATTGCTGCCTGATCAATTTGAGCGGTGGCGATGGCAAAATCCGCTTGAGGCCGGGAAGCATACCAGCCAGCCCAGCTGACAACCAAAATTGCCAAGACTAAACTTATAAAATTTTGGCGAATAAATGATTTCATAGCCGCTGATATGATCTCGCCGTATCCAGATTACTTTTTATGCATTCCTGCTGCCATGATCCTGCCAACTCACTGCACAATTGACTCGAAACATTTTGCCAATTGGCATAGGCCTGAAATATGGTTTCCCGCGCCGCACCAATTAGGCAGGTATTTTCCCCCGGTTCATTGGCAATCATAGCGCAACTCTGCCGAATGGAATCCGGCTGGCCTTGGGCTCTTTGAGCGGCAAAATAACCGATACTCTCAAAACATATTTTTATCATAATTGGCGTCGGCCCTTTACCGCAAGCTTCGCCAATTTTATCTATGGTTTTAAACTGGCTCAAAAAAATTTCTGATTGATACCGAGCACAATTATATTGATATTGGGAGTCTAAACCGCGGCAGAATTGCCAAGGATCATCTTTAGAAAACCTATCTGTACCGGTGCCTTCGCCTGCATTTTCCATAAATACCCCGTCATAGCAATAATTACGGTATTGGTTTTGCAGTACATCACAGGCCTTAAGGGCTTTTGGAATATCATAGGCAAACCAGGAGAGTAGTCCATGGCCCATGCCATGAATACAGCCGGTGTAGTTTTGGGATTTTTCAGGCGGGAAAATTACTAGGCATTCCTTTTCAACTTCCGTAATGACAGCGGTGCCTTTTTCTTTAAGCAACTCTTCAGTTACACCATGGTAACAACCAAAAGCAAATGTATTATCACAGACAGCAATCCCTTTCAGTCCCTGTTGCTTATAGATTACATTGCCGATAATATGAGCAAACTCATGCACATTCCCTATTACCTGATCATTCACAAAAAAAGTTTGCTTTAAATAATCCCAAGCTTTGGACCCGTCTATTTTGCTATATTCTTTAATTTTAGCCAGTTGCTCCGAATAGGAAAGATTTTTAAAATCTTCAGAGGGAATGAATGCGGCATTGGCATCTCTTTTTTGGAACAAGTTTTTAAAAAACTGAATAAAAGGGTTGGGTTTTGAATTTTTTGATGCCGGTTCTCCCGTAACTTTAATTATCGCTGTTAATCCCGGGGAAAGATGATCGTGCATCGGCCAGGTACCGGGAATATTGAAAGTAAAGGCAAAAGTTTCGCCAGGCGCCAATCCTCGGCAGGCATCCAACTTGCTGCCGATACAACCGCCCCCTTCTGGATAGAGGGTATGAGTCGGATGAAAATTAGAAGCCGGCCAATGGGGCCGGCTGCCGGTGTTTTTAAATACCACTTGCGTGCCTTTAGAAATCTCGATCTCTTCGGGAATAAAACCAGTTTCATTGATTTGAACCTGAACTGAATCAGATGAAGGATTTTCTATCTGAGCGGGGTCAGAATGACTATTAAATATGCGTTCCCAGGAAAAACCCAAGTATACAATTCCCGCTAATAAAACAAAAAAGGCAAGTCCTTTAGTCACAAGAATCTAAACTTATCACCCTGATAGCGGCAGTTCAAGGAAGACTGTGAATAAGTGACATTTCACCTATTCGCGAATTTTCCTTTTTTTTTCGAAGATTACTTTTTAACTAATTGTCTTCCGAGCAATTAGATTGATCAGGTGAAAGAATTTGGTTCCTCCTGTTACTAGATTTCCCTCAGAACGTTCTTCAAAAACACGTATAAGTTCCATCTGCGGCCAGAGTTCTTTTATCTCATCCAGTGTGAAAAATGACATATCATTTCGATCTTTCGCCCATCCATCTTCGGGACCAAAAAGCGCAACTATACAGACACCGTTTGGACGAAGATGCTTTTGTATTTTTAAAAGTATTTCCCTGGCAATAGATTTTTTAACAAACGGGATAGATCGCCAAGAAACAATAATGTCATACCCAGCCTCATCGAAGTTAAAATCTTCCATGCGCTGTTCTGAAACAGTCACAGATAACCCGGCAGTTATTTCTCGTGCTATGCGTACGCTCTCGGGTTCGTTATCAAAAGCAACAACTTGAAAGCCCAATTGGCCAAGGTACTTAGAATCCACCCCCGACCCACAGCCAATATCTAAGGCTCTTCCCTCTTTTAATTTAAACATGCGGACAGCATCCGCAACATAACCATTTGGTTTTTTGTCCTTAGTAGCTTCTACGAATTTTTTCCAATCTGTTGTCATGCCCAACTGTCTATCTTTGTTCCGTAACATTTACTACAGCTTTGATATAGGCACTCGATAATTTATGCCCAGAAGATACTTTTACAAGAGTTCCTTTTAGTTTTCTTGTCAGTCCTGCAGCGTATTTTTGCATTTGAGGCATCTCCTTGTTGCCGCTCAAAATATATATCTGTGCCTTCGGTCTTTTGTACTTTACAATGATTGGGGAAGGAGAACAAAGTATAAGCTTCTTAACCGGATATTTTAAAGCAATGAGATATGCGATTATGGCTCCTACCGAAAAACCTATAAGGACAGAATCCTTAGGCAGTTTAGGTAAATTCAAAACATCATCGATAGAAAGACGGAGATATTTGATGTGCTTTGGGAGGTTATATTTTTTCCTTCCCAGTCCTGGAATTATATATATCATAGAAAAAATGGGGGTGGTGTTTGATGCCACCCCCTCGAAGGGTCTACCGTCTCAGCCGCTTGGCGACCGGGCCGACGGAGTCGAACTCACCGTTCTTCACCCCGTTGACGAATGCTTGCCACTCGTTGTTCGTGAAGAACAGAGTCCCCTGCGTACGGTTCTTGCCGTCCCGTACGGCAACTCCCTTCCTCTTGCGAGCAACTTCCACGCACCAGTTGTACTTGGGCGACTCCGTGGAGCGTGAAGTCCTGAAGTCAGCATCCGTCACCTTGAACTGCTTGTTACGGGCCACTTTTTCTCACCCCCTTCTGGAATGGAATTAGTGTTATTCTGGACCCAAAAAATGTCTTTGTCAAGGACATAATCCATTTGTATTCGAGATTTTAAAGAATTATAGTCCTTGTATATTATTTTCTATTTCACCAACAGCAACACGTTTCTGCTTCATCGTATCCCTGTCGCGGAGAGTCACCGTATTATCTTCAAGAGTTTGGAAATCCACCGTGATGCAAAACGGCGTGCCGATCTCGTCCTGACTATAGTAGCGTTTTCCGATATTGCCCCGGTCATCCCAATCAACCATAAATTCTTTTCGAAGATTATCATAAATATTTTTTGCTTTTTCTACAAGTTCTGGTTTATTTTTCAAAAGTGGAAATACCGCCGCTTTATAGGGCGCCAATCTGGGATGAAGTTTGAGTACTACTCGATCTTTTTCCTCTGAATAAGCATCACACAAAACAGCAAGCATTATTCGGTCAACGCCAGCTGACGGTTCGATAACATAAGGAATAAATTTATCTTTCGTCTCTTCATCGGCATATGAAAAATCTTGGCCCGAGGCCTGACCGTGGGCTTTCAAGTCAAAATCTCCCCGATTAGCAATCCCTTCAATCTCCTTCCAGCCAAATGGAAATTCATATTCGATATCAGTAGTAGCTTTGGAATAATGAGCGCGTTCCTCCGGCGATTGTTCATGTTTGCGCACATTTTTCAGTCCCAAGTTCTCATACCAGTCCAAGCGTTGCTGAACCCATTCATCAAAATATTTCTTATCACTGCCTGGTTTCACAAAATATTCCAGTTCCATCTGCTCAAATTCCCGGGTACGAAAAATAAAATCTTTGGGATTAACCTCGTTACGAAAAGCTTTGCCAATCTGGGCAATGCCAAAAGGAATTTTCAGCCGCATAGTGTCAAGCACATTTTTGAAATTCACAAAAATTCCGCCAGCTGTTTCTGGGCGAAGATAGGCAATTGAAGCCGAGTCTTCCACCGGCCCAACAAATGTCTTAAACATTAAATTAAACTGGCGAGATTTTAGACCTGACAAATCGGCGCCGCATTCAGAACATTTATCATCTATCTCATCAGCTCGAAAACGCTTATGGCACTTCGGACATTCAATTAGCGGATCGGAAAATCCGCTTAAATGTCCCGATGCTTCCCAAACTTTAGGATTCATAATAATAGCTGCACTCAAACCAACCACATCATTATGTCTTTGCACGATATCCTGCCACCAGGCCTGTTTGATATTAAATTTCAATTCTGTGCCAAGAGGACCAAAATCATAAAATCCCCCGATGCCGCCATAAATTTCCGAGCCGGGAAATATAAATCCCCGCCGTTTGGCTAATGAGACGACTTTTCCTAAGAGATTTTGTTCTGCCATTATGGCAGTTATTCTACTATAATTAATCTGTCTTCGTCGAGAATCCATTGACAACGCTATAATTTAGTTTATTCTTACACCCGAAAGGAGACATGCTATGGTAGGCACAGATACTTCCAAAAGCTCGAACATGAGCAAGTTGCCATTCATGTTCGAGTACGCGGAAGATCGCAACGGCTGTGGCGAGCGGCTAGCTGGTCGCGAGACCGATGTCCTGACCAACGACCAGTACTCCGACACGGACTGACTAGCTCATTTTGGGGACTAGGCAACTAGTCCCCGTTTTTATGAAAAAATATTCTCAAAAAATTAGAAAACTCTTCTTGGAAGATCAAAAAGATCGTAGAAAAAAAGGATGGCTTAAGCTCGAGGATAAAAAAAGATGGGCTTTAATATCGCTGCGAGATAAGAAGCGGCGTAAAGAACTCGAAGCTATTCTAAAGAAAAAACCAGAAATCAATGGTACTGATTATTTTAATGCTGGAATTATTTTTCAACATGGGACTTCTAGGACCTCAATCAAAGAAGCACGGGAAATGGCTTTAATGGGAATGGAGAAGGGCCATAAGAAGTCGGCATGGCTCTATGCTGCAGCCACGGATCGTCTCCTTGTTATGAAGAACAAGCCTCAAAAGTTTGGAACTCAGTTTAGAAAAAATAAAAATGGGGGCTGGGAGTTATTCCCTATTCTTTCACGTACTACCGACGCTGAACGGAAAAAATATGGCATTAGAACTTTACAAAACTTAAAGAAAGTGGTATTAAATCTCAATCGTTCTGGAACAGCTTTGCGAAAAAAAATCAGCGTTTCAAGTCAGTAGTACCTATACAAGGAGGGGTTATGATTCTCGTAATCACTCGAGAGAGTGACGCTCATGGACATCACATGATCAAACTACTAGAACAGCGTGGTGTTGCTGTTTCTATTGTTGATTATGAATTATTCCCCTTAGAAGCATCAATGTCATGCACCGTGCAAGGTTCTCAACTACATCTAACTGATAAGAAAGTAGTGGAATCTGGCATGGTAACCAGTGTATTAAATAGACGAGAAGGAACTCCAAAGCCGCCTGAGGGCATTCAGAAAGAAATCGGAGAATACATCATTCGAGAGACAACGCATCTTCTCTCTTCCCTGCCACATCTATTCACCTGTCTCTGGGTAAACAACCCCGATGCTGTCACCGTTGCGGGACGTAAGCCCTACCAGCTCAAATGTGCACACGAGCACGGGCTTCAAATACCAGAAACCATTATTACGAATTCCCCCGCCGATGCCAGTGATTTCATTGAACGTTTAGACGGAATGGTCGCAGTAAAGACCCTCTGGACTCCCAGTCTTGTCTTAGAAGATGGAGACAAGAAACGTCAATTAGCACTGTATACTCGAAAGCTATCCAAAGCAGAAGCGCTTCGATCTATCAAACGTGTCCAGAATTGCCCCATGATCTTCCAGAGATACATCGAAAAGGCATTCGAACTGCGGATAACGATCGTGGGCACAAAGGTATTCACAGCAGCGATCCATTCTCAGATGTCTCATCACACCAAAGAAGATTGGCGGCGGTATGACCTAGACAATACCCCCCACCTCCCTTACTCCCTACCTGACAATATCGCTGAAAAATGCGTTGCGCTGGTACAGGGTTACGGACTTCAGTTTGGGTGCATCGACATGATCGTGACTCCAGAAAACGAGTACGTTTTCCTCGAACTGAACCCAAGCGGACAATGGCTCTGGATTGAAGATCTTACCGGTCTTCCCATTTCCGCAGAGCTTGAGAACCTACTCTGCAGAGGAGAATCAATTTGATCTCGGTTAAGAGGGCCTGGTCAGCCCTCTTTCGTTTACTCTACGATCCCGTTGCCGGGTTGGTCAACAGTACTATTTGTTGTAAGATCGCTCGAAGCAACTGAAACCTGCTGCTTAGTAAAGCTGTCGGTGCTGGTGAGAGTAGCCGCACGCCCCGCGCACAAAACGCGGGGCAAATCATTTATAGACTTCTTGATGATTCTTCGCTAGAAGAAAGTTATCTACTAAACGTACACTTTCTGAAAAGTTTTTATCCTTAATTAATTCGCTTAGTTTTTGAGTATCTGGCTCATAAAATTTAAAAGGTACTGCTAACTTTAGTTTACGAAAACTAGAGCCGAACTCTTTATTGATTGAATCAGTTATCTCTTGCACAATTAACGTATCGGCTATTTCTTTCGCGTCATGCTGGTAATCAAGGTCTGATAGGTTGATTTTCTCTGTATTTATATGTATTAGCTCGTGAATAATTACAGGAATAAGATCCTTCTTAAGGAAATGTTCTGGACTTATACCTATTCGAATTAAATTTTTGCTAACACCTGCCCAAGCTAAGACACTAGGATAAAAGATCACTTTATCATAAGACCATTCACAACTCGTAAATTTGGGAATATTCTTTATTAGCCAATGACTATATGTTTTTTTAAAATCTTCCAATAAGACTACTAAATGATTTAATTGAGATTGATATTTATCCCAAAACTCATTAAAAAAAATGTTAATTTCTTCCCAAACTTTTTGTTCCGACCTACTTTTATATTCCCCGAGTTGTTTACTCTTCAACTGATTAGCCTGCTCTATTAAATTTGAAGGTACTTCTAGGAAGTCAAAAACTCCTGAGTGTCTTTCCTTTTCTTGTGTCAAGCGAATAAAAAAACTGTAAAAAGCTAAATCTTTATCCTTCTTAACTGTGAATTGCATAAAATTTACTGTTATGATACAGAATAGCCGCAATCCAGTCGAGTTGACTTTCATAAAGAATTAACGTAATATATGTCTTACTTTAGATATGTTCTTTAGAGGAGAAAGTCGTTATCCTCACTGATTGAGAAGAGCATCGGGCTTAATAGATGCTCAATAGAGCATCTTCTTCTCTCTCGGTAATTTGGCAGAAAGGAGAAATCCATGGGTCTCTTCAGTGACCTTCTGGACGCTGTCCTCGGCGATGACAGCTCGAGCCGGTCCGACGAGAAGGACCGCAGCGAAGGCAAATACCAAGGCGACAACCGAGACGATCGCGACGGCGACGACTACACCGACGACAAGTGATCCATCGAGACCTCTTCGCAAACGCGGGGGGTCTCAATTTTTATAGACTTCGGAGTGACCTTTAGAAACTAGAGAACTCATTGACATCCCTCAATGAAGATTTCAGTAATTGCCAGTCATCTTTATAAATACGAAAGGGTACTGCTAAGGGTAAGTTACGAATCATTATCCCAAATTCATTGTTCATTTTTCTTGTTATTTTGCCAACAATCAAAGTATTGGTTATTTCTCTGGAATCCTTTGGGTAAGTTGGACCGCTTATCTTAATTTCGTCTGTGTTAACATGGATCATTTCATGAATGAGGACAGATATAAAATCTTTATCAAAAAAGAATTGGGGTCCTATGCCCACAGAGATAAAATTATCAAGGGCTCCAGCCCACTGAAGAACAGATGGATAGAAAATAATTTCATTATGAGACCATGCTATGTTTGTAAACTCCGGTATTGCATTAGAAATCCAGTCACCATATAACTCAGTCATTTCTTTTAATTTCGTGTATGTTTTTTCTATTTCAGGTGCATATCTCTCCCACAACGTATCGAAATAAGAAATTATCTCCTGAAAAATTTCCTTTTGTTCAGTTGTAAATTTTCTTCTTGAGATATGTAAAAGCAGATTGGCTTTTTGAATTAATTCCTCAGAAATATTTAAACCACCAAATCGAGTAGATTCTTCGTCTTTCAAATGTTTAAGAGCAAGAAAAAAATTCTCAAAAGCTAAATCTTTATCCTTCTTAACTGTAAATTGCATAAAATTTACTGTACCGTTCCGTTGCCGGGTTGGTCAATAGTGCTATTCGTCGTAAGGTCTCCCGAGTTAACTGAAACCTGCTGTTTAGTGAAGCTGTCGGTGCTGGTGAGAGTAGCCGCTTTCAGAAGGGTCATAGCGTTTCCTTT
>WNFZ01006209.1_pt1 | contig 10858 bp, 8 predicted proteins | sample 5400081 | NCBI WGS metagenome assembly WNFZ01 (sample SAMN13153365, study PRJNA577476) | soil metagenome | isolation source: 80 cm soil or saprolite under grassland replicate 1 | place: USA:California | collected 2016-06-15
AAGTACGCCAGCGACCGCTGGAAGAAGGCCTTTGAGCCTTACGGCGATCTGCCCTGGACTTGGAGCAAGGTCGACGGCCGGATCTATGGTATACCGCGTGTGGAAGACCTGGCGCACAACGACACCATCCTGTGGTACCGCGCCGATTGGCTGGATAAGCTCAACCTGAAACCGCCCAAGACCCTCGACGAACTGCACGACGTCGCCCTGGAGATCGTCAAGTCGGGCATCGGCAAGGGCGCCTCCGGCACGACGCTGGGCCTCATGGCCAACAAACAGTACGGCGCCACCTGGTATGGCAGCCTGGACCCAATCTGGGGCGCGTTTGGCATGATTCCCCACCAACAAGGGACCCACTGGAGCAAAGTCGGCGACAGCCTGGTGTTGGACTCCATCCGGCCGGAGATGAAGGACGCGCTGGCGCTACTCAATAAGTGGTATAAAGACGGCATCTTCCGCAAGGACTTCTTCACTGTCGAGACGTCTGATTCAGTCCAGGATGTTGCGTCGGGCCAGGTTGGCCTGCACTTCACACCATCCTGGGGCGCCAACCTCGACACGGTGAAGAACGACCCGGAGGCGAAGTGGGCCTTTACCAACATCCCCACCGGGCCAAACGGCAAGAAAGGCAAGTATACCGAGAACAACTTCAAACCGGAATCGTTCGTCTTCCGCAAAGGCGCGCAGAATATCGAGAAGATCTTCCAGATCACCAACTGGATGATCGAGCTGACCGAAGATTTCTCGCGACGCTTCCACGGCTGGGAAGGCGCCAACTATACCTGGGACGGCGACAAAGTCGCCTGGACCGATGCGGGTTGGTCGGCCTGGGCGATTGGGCCGATTGGCACGCGTGGCAGCGGCATGGCCGATCCAAAGAGCGTTGGCAATGGGATCAAGTATCGCCGCGACGAATGGAGCAAGATCGCAGCCGAGAAGCGCGACGCGATGCAGAATCTACTGCTCGAAGACCCGACCGGTGTGCAGCAGGTTAGCGATGAGTCGCGGCTGTTCATTCTCGACAACGCCGCCGACGGCATGATCACCGCGCTGCAACGGCTGCCCACCCCCACACAGTTGGAGCGCGGGGCCGATCTGCAGAAGGTGGTGGACGAGGCGATCATCGGTATTATCGTCGGCGAAAAGCCGCTCAGCGCATTCGACGACATGGTCGCGCAGTGGAAGCAGCAGGGCGGCGACCAGGTGACCAAGGAAGTCAACGAGTGGTGGGCGACGAAGAAGGGATAGCTTTGGAGACAGGAGAGAAGCTAGAAGATAGAAGATAGAAGATAGCGCCTATCGCCCATGAATGCTATCCTCTATCTTCCATCCTCTATCCTCGATCCTCTGTTGTGTGGTCGCAAATCACGTATGGGAAGAGAGTTGACCATGGCAATCGCGGAACAAAGAACCCATGTCGTGCCGGCGCGGCGCACCAACTGGCGGGTCTATTTTGCACGAACCTGGCCATTGTATGCGATGCTGGTGCTGCCGCTGATTCAGCTGGCTTTTTTTCATTACTACCCCATGTATGGCGTGATTGTCGCCTTCCAGAACTTCAATCCGGGGCTTGGGTTCACTAGATCGCCATGGGTTGGGCTGAATAATTTTCGCTATCTGTTTTCGAACCCCGACTTCAAGACCGTGCTGTGGAACTCGTTGTTCATCGCCGTCGCAAAGCTCGTCACTCTTCAACTCATGTCGGTCAGCCTGGCGCTGTTGCTCAACGAGGCGCGTTCCATGCTTTTCAAACGCACGGTGCAGACGGTGGTGTACCTGCCGCACTTTCTGTCGTGGATCGTGCTCGGCGGCATTCTGGTCGATCTCTTATCGTCGAACGGCCTGGTCAACCGCTCGCTGACCATGCTGGGCGTTCCGCCAATCCTGTTTCTGGGCAGCAACACCTGGTTTCGCCCGACAATCATCGTGACCAATCTGTGGAAGGAAGCCGGTTGGGCGACGATTATCTATCTGGCGGCGCTGACGAGCATCGATCCTGGCCTGCATGAGGCCGCGGCAATCGACGGTGCGAACCGCTGGCAGCGCATCCGCCATGTGAATATCCCCGGCATCAGCTCGGTGATCATTTTGATCGCCTGCCTCAACCTGGGTAGCGTGCTTCAGGCCGGTTTCGAGCAGATTCTGACCCTGTACAATCCAGTCGTCTACCGCACCGGCGATATCCTGGATACCTATGTCTACCGGGCCGGGCTGATCTCGGCGCGCTACAGCTTGGCCGCCGCGGTTGGCCTGTTCCAATCGGCGATCGGCTTTATCCTGATCGTGGTCGCCTATCGCCTGGCCGACCGATTCTCCGGCTATCGCATTTTCTAGGGAGCACATCATCATGGTTCTCGAAAAAAGTTGGTCGAGTCGGCTGTTTAATATCGCGATTTATTTCGTGCTTGGGCTGATTGGCCTGCTGTGCCTGCTGCCGCTGCTGCATCTCGTCGCGGTTTCCCTAAGTAATCGGTCGGCGTCGGTGGGCGGATTCGTCACGCTCTGGCCGGTCGGGCTGACGCTGTTCAACTACCATGAGATTCTGTTGGCCGGGCCAGTGTACCGCGCGCTGTTCGTCACGATCGAGCGCGTCGTGCTGGGTACGGCGATCAACATGGCGCTGACGGTCCTGGCGGCCTATCCGCTCTCCAAAAGTGCGCAGGAGTTTAAGGGCCGCAACTGGTTTATGTGGATTCTGCTGATCGCTCTGCTATTCAATGGCGGCCTGATCCCCTGGTTCCTGGCGATCCGCAGCCTGGGTCTGCTCAACTCGATCTGGGCGTTGGTCTTGCACGATGCCCTGCCGATCTGGAATGTCATTCTGCTGATGAACTTCTTCCGCGAACTGCCGCGCGAGCTCGAAGAAGCCGCGATTATCGACGGCGCATCCTACTGGGATACGTTGTTCCATGTCTATTTGCCACTGTCGGTGCCGGCGCTGGCCACGCTGACGCTGTTCGCCGCCGTCGGGCACTGGAACGCCTGGTTCGATGGCATGGTCTTGATGACCAAGAATGAGAACTACCCAATCATGACCTTCTTACGCACTGTTGTGATCGATCTGAATCTCCAGGTGCTGTCGGTGAACCCCGAGGATCTCTACAATCTATCGGATCGTTCGATCCGGGCCGCCACCATCGTGGTGGCGACGCTGCCGATCCTCATGGTCTACCCATTCTTGCAGCGCTATTTCATTCATGGCATTCGCCTGGGCGCGATCAAGGGCTAAGATTATGGTCCGTTGTCAGTGGTCCGTTGTTAGTTGCGGCGCGACTCACAACGGACCACTGACAATTTGCGTTATACTGCACGTTGTCGTTCCAGAACTCTACGCTAGTATAGAAGCACAAAGGTGTCGCATATGTCTGAAGAACAGGAACGCATCGGTCGCGTCGAAAACGCGATCAACACCAATTCCCGCCCGTCGGACCTCAAAATTACCGACATGCGCATCGCGGTGGTCGCCAGCAACTACGACTACCCAATCATTCGCATCGACACCAATCAGGGCGTCTATGGCCTCGGCGAGGTGCGCGACGCCGGCCACCAGGAGAATGCGCTGCAGTTCAAGAGCATTTTGCTTGGCCAGAATCCTTGCAATGTAGACATGATCTTTCGCGCGATCAAGCAGTTTGGCAACTGGGGGCGCGAGGGCGGCGGCGTCTCTGGCATCGAGATTGCCCTGTGGGATCTCGTGGGCAAGGTCTATGGCGTGCCGTGCTACCAGTTCCTGGGCGGCAAATACCGCGACCGGGTGCGCCTGTACGCCGACACGCCCGCGCCCGAGGAAGCGTCGGCTGAAGGTTACGCCGCGGCGGTGCGCAAGCGCAAAGCGCTCGGGCTGACCTTTATCAAGTTCGACATCCGGCCGCGGCTGTTTGAAGACTGTGAGGGCGGCATCTGCGGCCAGGCGACTCAGTTCGAGTATGCCTTGGGTCAGCGCTGGCGGGCGCCTGGCGCCGGCCAGGGCCCGAAGATTACCGACAAGGGCATCGCCAGCGCGATCGAGGTCGTCGCCGCCGCGCGTGAGGCCGCCGGTTGGGAGATTTCGCTCTGCACCGATCACTTTGGCCACGGCTATATGACGGCCAACGAGGTCATTCGGCTCGGCAAGGCCGTGGAGCCGTTTGGCCTGGCGTGGCTGGAAGATCCTATGCCCTGGTGGGACATCGACGGTCATAAGCAGGTGACCGACGCGATCAATGTTCCAACCGCCGCCGGCGAGGAGCTCTATTTGTGGGATGGCTTCCGCGAGCTGATCGAGGAGCGCGCGGTTGATATCATCCACCCCGACCTGCTGACATCCGGCGGTATGGTTGAGACGAAGCGGATCGCCGACTATGCCGAGCGCCACGGGCTGCCGACCGCGCTGCATTTTGCCGGCTCGCCGATCGCCTTTATGGCCAATGTTCATTGCGCCGCCGCCATCCCCAGCTTTGTCGCGCTGGAGCATCACGGCCTCGACCTGCCCTTCTGGAAGGATTTGGTCACCGGCCTGCCCGACGACTATATGGCAGGTGGCTATGTGGCAGTGCCCGACAAGCCGGGCCTTGGTGTCGACCTGAACTACGCAGGCATCGAAGCCAACCTGCGCACACCTGGTACCATGTTCCAGCCGACGGAGCAGTGGAACACCCCCAAGCTTGGCTTCTGGCAGCCTGACCGCCGGTGGGACAAATGACAGCAAGGTGCGAACAAAGAACAAAGAACAAATTGCAAGTGTCCCATTCTTTGTTCTCTGTTCTCTGTTCGTATCGCTTGAACGCACGTTGGTGTAAAATTGACGAGGAGCAAACGAAGCATGGCCCGTTTCGATCACTTGAAGGGCGTGTTCGGCCTGCTGCCCACCCCCTACACTGAGGACTACGAGATCCATACTGCCGACCTGCGCGCGGCGGCCGATTTCTGCTGCCGCAGCGGCCAGCACGGCATCGTCTGGCCGGTGATGGTCGGCGAGTTCTACTTTCTTGGCGAGGCAGAGCGCATTCGGCATTTGGACGACGTGCTCGAGGAAGTGAATGGTCGGCTACCGGTGGTGTTCGGCTGTTCGGGCGTCTCGGTGCCACAGGTGCTGCTGTTCGCGCGCGCGGCGCAGAAAGCCGGCGCCGATGCGATCATCGCCATGGCCCCGGCGCGCGCCAACGCCGCGGTCGCCATGGATATGTTCAGGCGGCTGGCCGACGCCTACGATGGGCCGATCATTTTGCAGAACGCGGCAGCCTACGCGCCGCTGACCGGCGAGCAGATCGCCAGGCTGATCGAGGATGTACCACAAATCGAATACGTTAAAGAAGAGCGTTCACCTGGCCCACGCCATATTGCCGAGGTGTACGGCCTGGTTGGTACCAAGGTCAAGACGATCTTCGGCGGCGCGGCCGGCAAGTTCCTGCCCGACGAGCTGCGCCGAGGCGCGGGCGGCTGCATGCCAGCCTGCGAGATCGCTGACTTGCTGGCCAAGGTGGTGGAGCGTTGGTGGGCAGGTGACGAGGCGGGCGCGCGCGACCTGCACCGCAGATTGCTGCCGCTCATCCAACTCGAAACACACCCATTCATGCGCTACATTCTCAAGCGGCGTGGCGTGTTTACCAGCACTGTTGAGCGCGCGCCCTCGCCCTTGACCGCACTCGACGCCGACGACAAGCGCGAGATATCTATCCTAATCGAGGCGATTCAGGGCGATATCGTGAACTACCCGTTTGGGCCGGAGTAGCTCTCGCTGTGAAACAAGGTTCAGCAATGAGTATGGTGATATCTAACGGCAAAATCTACAATTCTAGAGAATCGTTAGTGTTGGGGTGACTCTAAGCTCTACAGAGCCTTCGAGGACTACGTAGAACTTTCCTGAACTGTAAATAGTATTCCAAGAACGAGAGAAACGCACGAAAGCCACTATCGCACATAGTAGAGTAGGCCAAAAAGAGGCTACGGCTCACGAAGAACCGTAGCTTATCATTGGCCGCATCTGGCACGCCGAATATTGGGACTACGCCGTTACCCCTGTCTCTCACAAGCTGAGTTGTTGAGCGCAGACAGGGGCGCCGCTGTCTAGCCCATCGGGCTCACCAATTGAAAGTAGTTGCCATCCGGATCGGCCAAGGTCGCTACCCATCCGCCGCCGATTTCATACGGCGCCTTGATTACCACGCCGCCAAGCGCTTGGATCCGCTCAAACTCCTCTTTGACCTCGCTTGTCTCAAAATTAAGCATCACCCGTCCGGGGTCTTTGGTGCTCCCTCCCATTTCGGAATGCTCTAAGACCGACAGATACGCACTGCCCACTTGCCAGCCATAGAAGCCATTCTCACTATCAACCATGTCCGCTGGCTTTCCGATGACCTTCTCATAGAAGGTCGCCAACTCCTTCGGTTGTTTGGTTCCGAGCATGACCGAATTCAGATTCAACATGCTGAACCTCTCCTTTCTGCAAGATTATCCATGCCACCACTCGCGATAGAAGAACGTTTGTTCCCCTATGATACCATGTACGTCAAGGTACAATCCAGGAGACAGCTCTACTGCTTTCCGAGATGGTATTTGGGTGGCGTTGAATCTGTGCTGCTAGGAGCAGGAACGTGTTGTACTGACACTATGCAGCGCGAAGGAATATTATTGCTGTGAAAGAAAACACAAGTGTTTGTTGACTGTTTTCTCTATTCCAAAAAGATAGCAACACACGAAAGCTGCTATTGCCGGTAATAGGCTAGGCCATGAAAAAAGCTACGGCTCACGAAGAACCGTAGCGTTGGGTTTGTTAATTAACCATTTTGCGTCCGGAGCGATCGGCTCCAGCGCCTTTGCATACACAATAATCTCAATAACACCTCCCCGGGGAAACTCAACCCTTTCGTTCTACATTTCGCTCTCCAGGATCTGCTTGAGGCGCTTGAGGTAGGACTCGATAGTCTTTTTGTAAAGCGGCATCACGACGGGGCGGAGCAATCGAAAGAACCATTCCTTCGAGATGTCAACTTCGAGGCGATAAGTGAATCGTGTGCCCGCTCCGTCAGGCGTGACAAAGCGATACGAGATGACAGGGGTCAAACCTGAAATCGACCGAGAGACGATTTTGGTGTCCGGTTCGTACTCCGTTACCTCAGTGAGCGTCTCTAGCCATCGCCCAAAGACCTTGGATTTTTCAAGGGCCAGACGCCCGATGCCTGTCGGCCCTGGGCTCTGGTAGCTCATTTCTACGACCTCAGAACGCCAACTTGGATCGCGTTCGTAGTCACTTACGAAAGCAAAGATGTCCTGCGGCGTGCGGTTGATGTGAATAGTGGATTCAACAGCTGGCAAATTCGTCTCCCATAGTATTTTATATCATTTTGCCGCCACTATGAGTTGTGCCGCAATTATACTGCTTCCTTGCGATAGTTCTACTTCTCACAATCACGAATGCGCGCTGTGTTCGGTGGCGTTGAAATCCATGCTTCAAGGGGTGATAATGTGTATTACTAACACTAAGTAGTACAAAGCAGTATCTCTGCTGTGAAAGAAAACGCAATCCTGGTGCAACTGTTTCGCGAACTCCAAAAAGATAGCAACACACGAAAGCTGCTATTGCTTGTAGTAGAGCCATCTATAAAAAATGCTACGGCTCACGAAGAACTATAGCAGTGTGTTGATTAGTCTCGATATTCGGATCACGCAGCGGCGTCAGTTGCTCGCGCCGGTTGGGCCGACCTTGTTCCAGTTTTGGAGTAGCCAGATGCGCGTAAATCTGTGCAAGCTGTACAGTACTGCCTCCAACAAATCGATGAAACGGTCGGAATTCCTGGAACCACCGCAAAAGAACGTTGCCGCATGGTTTTGATCGGCCACCAAAGCTCTGACCTTCTCAACGTTCCACATCCAGGTACGATGCTCTCCGGCGCAACCATTAACGGGCTCGCCGGTTTTTGGATCGCCCCAATAGGCCAATTCCCTGTCGCCGTGGATGGCGTGGTAGCCGCGCCGCTGCAGTTCGTCGCAGACCGTGGTTTTACCGGCGCAGGAAACGCCGTCGATTAAGTAGTTCTTGATACCCATGTTCCGTTTCGAATGAAGAGTAGATGACGCCTAACGGGTTGGCATTCAGCTGCGGCGAGCGCGCTGCACAGGATTACATCAAAAACCGAACGATCTCGCGCGCGAAGCGGTCGGCTGCAACCAGCCATCACGGTGGGCCGTGACTCCCCACCGGATGACACGTCGCCATCATATCCGCTCTCGTGTGCGGAGGCGACGTGTCATCACCATGGGCGTGTTCGGCGTCCCGGTCGCCATCGCGTGGGTTGCATCCCGCATCCGCCGACCACACTGGTACACGATCACGCCTGCATCACGGGCCTTCAACTGAACCACGTCAGCACGCGATCACACCCTGCACGACGGGCCTTCACTGAACCACGCCCAGCACACAGTCACGCTGCTGATAACGTGCTTTCAGCACCACGGGCCTTCGTACCACGCCCAGCACCACGGGCAATCCGCATAACGAGCCTTCGCACCACACGTGGCACAACGAGCACTGGCACGACGGAGGAGGCACAGCGCGCCTTCACGAAGCGCGATTCGCCACATCCAAATCGACAAAAGGAATGGCACGCACGCTCCGTTCGGCGGGGGTTGCGACACGATGTCGCGTACGTATCTGTTATGGCGGAACACAAGCCGCACATAACCCGGTGTTCTACCACTGGTACGCTACCAGGACGTGCGGCGGGAGCAATCCAGCCGTGCGAAGCTCCTGGGACAATGTAATCCTCATCCACCCGGATGGTTCTGAAACCGCGAGGTGCCAGGACGACTACCAGCGTCAAGGTGGTCGGGAGCTAGCGTCGGATGGTATGGTCAACAGATGTGAACCGCTCTACACGTCGTGAGAACGAACAAGCCGAAGACGCTGACAGGCTTGAGCCAAAAGGCACGTGGCCCGGAGTAAGCGTTGCCCCCTTCGCTTACCGTAGACAAAGTAGCCACCGGCGGACAGGCGGGACCTAACCCATCCATAGGTGCGTATGCGGAACGTGGTAAGCCCACACGCTTCCCAGAATGGGAAAGCCCACCGTAAGGTGAGCCGACGGGCGTGGGGGTAGGGGAGGATGGAGCAAGCGAAAGCTGGTCTGTAATGGGCCGGATAGGGGTTGCGCGAGAAAGCAACATCACCCCACGCGCAAGCGGGCAGACTTCCATCTGGTCTTTCGTGACGAAAGCGTCTGACAAACAGACATAGGAGGCAAGGCAGATGACGGCAGCAGCGACTGCTGGTGCAGCTTCCCACGATCTGGTGGACTGGCACACCATCGACTGGCACAAGGCCCACCAGAACGTGAGTCGGCTCCAGGCTCGTATCGTCAAGGCGACACAGGAAGGCAGATGGGGCAAAGTGAAAGCTTTGCAACACCTGCTCACCCACTCGCATAGCGGCAAAGTGCTGGCCGTCAAACGAGTGACGGAAAATCAGGGCAAACGCACACCCGGTGTCGATCAGGAAATCTGGGACACACCGGCGAAGAAAGCAGCAGCCATACAAACGCTACGGCAACACGGTTATCGACCTCAACCGCTGCGGCGAGTGTATTTGGTGAAGCCAAACGGCAAGAAACGCCCTTTAGGTATTCCAACCATGACAGATCGCGCCATGCAGGCACTCTACCTGCTGGCACTCGAACCAGTCGCGGAAACCACCGGCGACCCGAACTCATATGGGTTTCGACCGGAACGATCCACAGCAGATGCCATTGGACACCTACACCAAGTCCTTAGCCTTCCAACCGGCGCTGAATGGATCTTAGAGGGCGATATTCGCTCGTGCTTCGATCAAATTAGCCATGAATGGCTCGTAACCCACATTCCGATGGATAAACGTATCCTCCACAAATGGCTGAAGGCTGGGTTTATTGAGGGGTCCGTCCTCCACCCAACGGAAGCAGGAACGCCGCAAGGCGGGATTTGCTCACCCGTACTCGCGAACCTCACACTTAACGGTTTGGAAGCGACACTGCGGGAGTTGTATCCCAAAAGGACAGCGAAAAGCCGCCGAGTGAAGGTGAATGTGGTGCGATTTGCGGACGACTTCGTGATTACCGGAAGCTCGAAAGAATTGCTGGAAACCAAAGTCAAACCTCTGGTCGAACACTTTCTACGCGAGCGAGGGTTGTCGCTCTCGCAAGAGAAGACCAAAATCACGCATATCGCGGACGGATTTGATTTTCTCGGCCAGCACATCCGTGACTACAACGGCACCATTCTCGTCAAACCAGCCCGCAAAAATGTGCAGATGTTGTTACGGAAGGTACGAGGGGTCATAAAGGCCAACGCGCAAGCCACCACGGGCAACCTGATTGGACAGCTCAACCCAATCATTCGAGGGTGGGCCAACTTTCACCGGCATGTGGCAAGCAAACAGACCTTTACCAAGGTGGACAATGCGATCTTCTTGGCACTCTAGCAATGGGCAAAACGCAGGCACCCAAACAAATCCCGTCGATGGATAAAAGATGCGTACTTCCACCAAGTCGGCGGGCGGAACTGGGTCTTTCGCGGTGAACGGGAGGGCAAGAACGGGCAACCGTACAAGGTCCGACTGTTTTACGCATCCCAGGTGGCGATTAGGCGTCATACGAAGATCAAAGGGGCAGCCAATCCATTCGATCCGAAGTGGGAAGTCTACTTTGAACAGCGTCTCGGTGTCAAAATGGCAGACGACCTGAAGGAACGACGGAAGCTACTGTACCTTTGGAAAGAACAAGGCGGCATCTGTCCGGTCTGTGAGCAACTGATCACGCAGGTAACGGGATGGCATAACCACCATATCGTCTGGCGTGTCCACGGAGGAACGGATCAAACAGAAAATCGCGTCCTGCTGCACCCGAACTGC
>WNFZ01015540.1_pt1 | contig 10858 bp, 9 predicted proteins | sample 5400081 | NCBI WGS metagenome assembly WNFZ01 (sample SAMN13153365, study PRJNA577476) | soil metagenome | isolation source: 80 cm soil or saprolite under grassland replicate 1 | place: USA:California | collected 2016-06-15
GACCAGCTCCCCCACCCGCAACAACAACGCCACAGCCGTCTCCCGATCACCATCGAAGATCGCCTCGGCCTCAGCCCGCTCCACACCAAAACACTTCGCCGAAAAACGCCTGGTCCCTGCCCAGGGCCTGAACGCTTACTGAACGGGTACACGGTTTCGCCGGTCGCGGACACTAACGCCGAGGGGCTCACTTGAGCCAACCTCCAGGCCGGCTTCGCCGGTCACCGCCCCGGTCGTGGAATACGCGTTTGCAGGCATGTGTTCCAGATGCCTCGCCCCGCGAGCGCTCCCGGTCCCTACATATTCCCTGCAAATCGGCGAAGCCGACGCGCGGATTCGAACCGCGGACCCCTTCATTACGAGTGAAGTGCTCTACCAGCTGAGCTACGTCGGCGGGGCGACACAGTGTAGCCCCGCTTCACGAACGCTCACCGCGATTGCACGAGCGGCGGTTCCTCGGGGACACACGCGCGAAGGTCGACGCCTTCGCCGACCCCGAAGCCGCCGAGCCACTGCTGCAAGCGCCGCACGATCCGGATCGGCTGCTCCTTCGGCGGCTTGTCTCGATCACGCACGAGCCCGGAGCGGAGATCGCGCCGCGCCCCGTCGGACAACTCCCAGCCCAGCGGCGCCGCGAGTCCCGGATGCAGCGCCGGCGAGATCGTGAGCGTGCAGTAGTCCGGCAGCAAGCGGTACGCGTTCGCGCGTGCGAACGTCTCGATCGTTGCTCGCCCGCCGAAGCTGGTCGCCAGCGGGACGAGCGCCTCACTCGCCCCGCCTCGCGCGCTCGGCGGCTCGCCGATCGCGGCGCGGTAGTGGTTGTCGATCTCGACAAGGACGAGCGAGATCTTGCGCCGGTCGGCATGCATGCTGTTCGACTCCTCGATCAGGCGACGTAGTGACGGAAGCAGCGCCTCGATCGTGAACAGTCCACTGTTGTCCGTGTAGCCGCCGTCCACGAGCGACATCCGGCAATCGCTCTCCTTCTCCGCGCACGCGGCGCGCTCACCCGGATCCGTGTTCGGCTCGCACCGGCCGTTCACGCGCCCCGACGGGTTCACGTACGGGAACCGCGACGCGAGCAGTGCCGCAGTCGACAGCCGCATGTCGTTCGCGCTGCACAGCGCCGCGACGACCTGTGCCGTGCCGGCGAGCGGATGCTCGTCGACGACGTTCGTCTTCGTGACCTCGGTCGTCTCGCCACGCGGCCAGTCTGATAAGTCGACCGCACTCGAGACGGCTCGCGTCTTGCCGCCGACGACCGTGGAGTTGAAGACAACGATCGGCACCGCCCGCGCGCGTTCGCGCTGCGTGGCGGACCCCGAGAAGCGCTGATCCCACGTCGCTCGCAGATACGGGCGCGCACCGGGCCACTTGCGATCGAAAGCCTGCTCGAGCACGGCGGCGCGATCCTCCGCGAAGCATTGCCCGTGCATGTGCTCGCCCTCGCAGACGCCGCCCGTGCCGGGGTGAATGCCGAGCAGGTGGTTAGGTACGTCGTGGAACAGACCCCAGCCGACGGGCGGGGCGGCGAAGTCACCGCCGAGCCGCCGGTCGATCCACCCTTCCTGGAACTTCCCGGCCGCGAGGAGCTGTCGGGCGTACGCATACAGACCCACCGCGCCGCCCGAGACCCCGCTGACGAGGAAGATACGGCGTGCGGCGGCAAGCTGCTCCTCAGTGGATCGCCGCTCGATCGTGCACGTCTCCTCGTATTGCGCGGCGGCCTCGTCGCTGACACTGACCCCGGCGACGACGCAATCCAAAGCGAGCGCCGTCCAGTAGGAGGCGCGAATCCCGCCACCATGACCCGCAACCATGAGAAGCGGGATTGGCGGGTCGTCCGGCGATGATTTCGCCCACTCCGCCTGGGCGTTCCGCCACTCGGCGAATGCGCCCGACAGACTCGTCGGAGTCGCGACCGGCGTTCGCTCGACGACCCTTGCATCGTGCACCGAGCGCGGGGCGAAGACGAGCCCGGCTCCGATCCACCAGAGCAGGAGCAGCGAGAGGATCGGAAGCTGCTGCAAGCGCAAGGACCACAGAAAGCGCGGCGGCCGCAGCCGGATGCTCCACGCGACGAGGTAATGCAGCAACGCGAGCAAGAACGCGAGCGCGACGTTCACGAGCCCGAACACGCCGAGCGTGTCGCTGACGCCGAACGCGTTCCAGTGGACGGCGAACGCGACGGCGACGCCCGTCCAGACGGCGACGGGAAGGATCAGGAAACGCGCCTTCGCGACGACATTCTCGGCGGCGTGGAACAGAACCGATGTATAGAGGAGCAGGAGCGCCAGAAGCACAAACCCCACGGAGGCCGCGAAGCGCTTGCTGTCGACGAACAAAAGCCCGGTCGCAATGACGACGACGAGGACGAACGCGCCGGCCCAGCCCCACCCGACGCGCGGCAGTGTGGGAGCGACGTCACTGCTCGTCATCAACACTGCAAAGAGGACGAGCGCGATGCACGGGCCGAGAACGAGCAGTGACCGGAGCCGGACGTCCGCACCGTCTGACAGCGCGGCGTCGATCGCGCCTGCGAGCGCAATTGCGCTGACCGCGAGCAGGGGCACGATCGCGAGGTATTCGGAGACCGCACTCGCCCTCGACGCGCGCGCAACAGCCTCCTCGACCTGAGGCGGTGGCTGCTCGCTCACGTGCGGCAGCTCGAGCAGGCCAAGCAGCACGAGGATCGCTCCCAGGACGGCCACGCCGTAACCGAGTGGAAGGAACAGGCCACCGAGGATGCCGAGCGCGAGAAGCGGGACACCGAAGCCGACCCACCACCATGTGCCGATCCAGCGATCGGCGGTTCGCGGGGTCTCGATGGCATCGGCGCGAACCCCGCTCTCGTATACGACGAGAGCCAGCAGGAGACTCGTCGCGAGCCCGAACGCGAGCCTCGCCATGCCCTGGCCGTCCCAGACGACCCAGCCGCGAACGCTGTCGATCGCCTGTCCGCTCGTTTGCCCGACGACATCGAGCACGAGTGCGAGCAACACAACGCCGACCAGGTTCACGCCGTGCCGTTGGACGAACCGGCGAAACCGATGCGCAGTGGGGGTGCCGGAAGTCGCCGCGACGCCGCCTGCGGCAACGGCCACGCCGAGCAGCGCCAGCGCCGACGCGTCACACGCGAACGCATATCCGAGTAGCGCTGCGCCCCTGTCGCGATCCGCGCGATCCCGCATGTAGGCCGCGATCACCTCCAGCGTAAGGGCAAGCGCCGCGGTTACGACAAAGATCAGCTTCAGGTCGCGTGTCACCACGCCGCGCTTCCGCCACAGCCAGACGGACAGCGCCCCGACGAAGCAGACGACGGCGAGCACCCCGGCCGCGCCGTGCACGGTCAGCCACGCGTGACCGGGCAGCCTGCAGTTCCCGCAGCCGGCGAGCTTGATCGTGCTGCCCGTCCAACCGCTGTCGTAGGCAGTGCGGACGGCCTGGTCGAGTCGCCATGCCAGGACGAGGAACAGCACGCCCAGCGCGCCGGCGAGGCGGGTGACGGCCCGCCACGAGTCACCGCGGCTGAAGAACAGGCGCCTCACGCGTCGCCTTACGCTGGCACCGCCGCCGGTCAACACGGTTCTCGTTTGACAGACCGTTATTCGGTGCATTAGCTTGGTTCATACTCGACCAAGCCGATCGACAAAGGAGACATGTGCGCCGCATCGCCCTGCTCACCGTCCTGCTCGCCGCGCTCAGCGTTCCCGTCGCGGGAGCCCGCACGACCGACACGACGCTTTCGCTCGTCGCATACTCGACGCCGAAGGCCGCGTTCACGACGATCATCCCCGCCTTCCAGCAGACGAGCGCCGGCCAGGGCGTTTCGTTCACACAGTCGTACGGCCCCTCTGCCGACCAGGCGCAGGCGATCGTCAACGGCCTGCCGGCGGACGTCGTCGACCTCTCGCTCGAGCCCGACATGCAGACGCTCGTCAAGGCGGGGGTCGTCGCGAAAAACTGGAACACGACGAAGTACAAAGGAATCGTCACGCGTTCGGTCGTCGTGATCGTCGTGCGCAAGGGAAACCCGAAGCACATCAGGGGCTGGAACGACCTGGTCAAGCCGGGCGTCGAGGTGCTCACGCCGAACCCGATCACTTCCGGCGGCGCGCGCTGGAACGTGCTGGCTGCGTACGGCGCTCAGCTGAAGGTTGGCAAGACGCCGAAGCAGGCGGTCGCCTACTTGTACAAGCTCTTCCACCATGTCCCGGTGCAGGACAAGTCGGCGCGCGACGCGCTGAACACGTTCCTGGCCGGTAAGGGCGACGCCCTCCTCACGTACGAGAACGAGGCGCTGCTCGCACAGCGCGGCGGCCAGGAGGTGTACTTCAACATCCCCAAAGCGACGATCCGGATCGACAACCCGATCGCCGTGCTCAGCAACAGCAAGAACAAGGCGACGGCTCAGGCCTTCGTCAACTACCTTTTCACGCGGCCCGCGCAGCACCTGTTCGCACAAAGTGGCTACCGGCCCGTGCTCACCAGCGCGAACAAGGGCTTCACGTTCCCGGTACGGCCGTGGCAGTTCACCGTCGACTACCTCGGCGGCTGGACGAAGGCGAACAAGAAATTCTTCGACCCGAACACGGGGCTGATGGCCAAGATCGAGGCGAGCCTTGGCGGTTGACGCTGCGGCGCTTCGCGCTCCGGCGCGGGCGCCGCGGTTCGGCGGGGTGGTCGGCGGCGGAATCGTCGCCGGCTACCTCAGCCCGTCAACGCAGTCGTGGGCACGGCAACGGCGTGGATGCTCGTTCGCGACGACTTCCGCGGCAAGCGTCTCGTGAACGCGGTGATCGACTTGCCGTTCGCACTACCGACGATCGTCGCGGGACTGACGCTGCTCGCACTGTATGGGCCGCGGGGCTCGTCCGGGATCAACCTCGCGTACACGCGCGCGGGCGTGCTACTCGCGCTTCTGTTCGTGACGCTCCCGTTTGTCGTGCGTGCGGTGCAACCCGTGCTGCTGGAGCTCGACGTCGACATGGAAGAGGCTGCGGCTTCGCTCGGCGCGCGTCCGATCGCGATCTTTCGACGAATCGTCTTTCCGAACCTGCTGCCCGCGATCCTCTCCGGGGTCGCGCTCGCGTTCGCGCGCGCCGTGGGCGAGTTCGGCGCCGTCGTCCTCATCTCTGGGAACCTGCCGTTCAAGACCGAGATGGCGTCCGTCTACATCTTCGGACGACTCCAGTCGCAGGACGCGGCGGGTGCCGCGGCCCTGTCGCTCGTGCTGCTCGGGATCTCTTTCGCCGTGCTGTTGCTCGTAGGTGGACTACGACGTTGGGCGACAAGGCATGATCGCCAGGTTTAGCCTTCGTTTCGGCGTCCTCGCGTACCTCGCGGCGATCCTGCTCGTGCCCGTCGGACTCGTCTTCTGGCGTACGTTCGACCACGGCTTCGGGACCGCCTGGGACTCGGTGACCACGCCCGACGCGAAGCACGCGTTCTGGCTGACACTCGAGATCGCAGCGATCTCGGTGCCCCTGAACACGATCTTCGGCGTGCTCTGCGCGCTCGCAATCGTGCGTCGTCGCTTTCCCGGCAAAGGGATGCTGAACGCAGTCGTCGACCTGCCGCTCGCGCTCTCGCCGGTCGTCGCCGGGCTCGCGATCGTCCTCCTCTACGGCCCGAGCGGTTGGCTTGGCTCGCTGCCTTTCGACGTCCTCTATGCGACGCCGGCGATGGTGCTCGCGACGATCTTCGTCTCGCTTCCCTTCGTCGTGCGCGAGGTCGTGCCCGTGCTGCGTGAGATCGGTACCGACCAGGAGGAGGCCGCTGCGACATTGGGCGCGGGCGCCTTCTCGACGTTTCGCCGTGTGACCTTCCCGGCGATTCGCTGGGCGGTCGCCTACGGGGTCGTGCTGACGACCGCACGCTCGATCGGCGAGTACGGCGCGGTCAGGGTCGTCTCGGGAAACATCGAGGGCAAGACGCAGACGATGACGCTGCTCGTGCAGGACAAGTACGAGCAGCAGTTCGATCTCACGGGCGCATACGCTGCCTCGGTTGTGCTCGCGCTGATCGCGATTGCGACACTAGTCTTGATGACCGTGATTCGTCCGCGCGAGGAGACCACGTGATCGAAGCCCGCAACGTCACGAAGCGCTTCGGCGAGTTCGTCGCACTCGACGATGTGTCGGTTCACGTGCCCAGCGGCGCGCTGATGGCGCTCCTCGGGCCGAGCGGGTCCGGCAAGTCGACGCTGCTCCGCGTGATCGCGGGACTCGAGAAGCCGGACGCCGGTGAGGTCTTCATCTCGGGTCGCGAAGCAACGCAGCTACGGCCGCAGCAGCGCGGCGTCGGCTTCGTCTTCCAGCACTACGCGCCGTTCAAGCACATGACGGTCGCCGACAACGTCGCGTTCGGGCTCACCGTGCGGCGGCGGCCGAAGGACGAGATCCGCAAGCGCGTGCACGAGCTGCTCGAGCTCGTCCAGCTCGAGGGGCTCGGCAAGCGCTACCCCGCGCAGCTCTCCGGCGGCCAGCGGCAGCGGATGGCGCTCGCCCGTGCGTTAGCCGTCGAGCCGGAGGTGCTGTTGCTCGACGAGCCGTTCGGCGCGCTCGACGCGCGCGTGCGGCAGGAGCTGCGCGACTGGCTGCGCCGGCTGCACGACGAGGTGCACGTCACGACGGTGTTCGTCACGCACGATCAGGAGGAGGCGATGCAGATCGCCGACCACATCGTGCTCGTGAACCACGGTCGCGTCGAGCAGATCGGCACGCCGCATGATCTCTACGAGCGGCCCGCGAACGAGTTCGTGCTCACGTTCGTCGGCGAGGCGACGGAGTTTCGCGGGGAGCTCGTCCGTCCGCACGACGTCGTCCTCTCGACACTGCCCGAGCATGGCGCCGAGGAGGCGCTCGTCGAGCGCGTCGCGCATCTCGGCTTCGAGGTGCGCGTGCAGCTCGTGCTCGGCGACGGGCAGCGCTTCGACGCGCAGATCACGCACGACGAAGCCGAGCGGCTCGAGCTCGCGCCGGGACAGATCGTGTACGCCCGCCTAGTGCGGCGCCCAGGCGTCGTCGTCGCGGACGAGCTCGCGCAGACGGTCCGGTAGCTCCCCGGCGGCGACGTCCGCGAGCGTCACCTCCTCGAGAACGGCGCGGATGTTCGCGCGCAGGGCAACGAAGACCTCACGCAGCGCTTCCGCGGCGCCTTCGTACTCGAGCTCCTCGGGGCGCACGCCGCGCACGTTCGCGAGCGGCCCTTCGACGGCGCGGATCACATCCGCGAGCGCGATCTCCGCCGGCGGTCGCGCGAGCCAGTAGCCGCCCTCCGCGCCGCGCTGGCTGGCGACGAGACCGGCATGCTTGAGGTCGAGCAGGATCTGCTCGAGGAAACGAAGCGGGATCGACTGCGCGTGCGCAATCGCCTCCGCCTTCACGTGGCCGTCGCCGAGTGCGGCGAGCGCGACCGAGGCGCGCAACGCGTAGTCGGCCTTCGCGGAAAGCCTCACGAGGCGACGGGCAACGCGCCCCCGAGGTTCCGGCGCAGCCGCACGAAGAGCGCGTCGAGCGCAAGCTGCGGCGCGATGTTGAACTCCTCGAACGCCCGCCACGTCTCGCGGATGACTTCGCACGCGGCCTCCGCACCTGCAATTCGCTCGCGCGACGTGTCCTGCGCAAGCTCGGCGAGCCGGTCGGAGTGCACGATCGCGGCCTCGGCGCCGACCGCGGCGGCGATCAGGTCCCGGTACCACCACGCAAGCTCCTCGAGGGACGCGAGCAGTTCGTCACGCTCGGCGCGGCGTTGCGCGCGCCGCACGCGCACGTCGGCGTCACGGGCGGTCAGCTCCAGCGCCTCGACAACCTCTTCCGCCTCCGTCCGCACGCCGGCTCCGCGCTCCTTGATTCCTTCCAGCAGCGTGCGCGCCGCCTGCCCGGGATCGAAGTCGTCTGCCCGGTAGACGCTGCGCGCCACCTCGAGCAGCGTGTCGCGGCGCCGACGTCCGTCGGGATCGAGCAACCGAGCAGCGCGATCGAGCCGCCCCGCAGCGACCCGGGCAATCGCCGCCAGCTCCTCGTCGGCGAGGCCCGGCGCGCGCTCGAGCAGGTCGGCACGCACCGCCGCCTCCGAAAGCCGCCGGAACGGCACGAGCTGGCAGCGCGACAGGATCGTGTCCGGCAGGGGGCCGAGATCATCCGCGACGAGGACGACGACCGCGTACTCCGGCGGCTCCTCGAGATCCTTGAGCAGCGCATCCGCGGCGGCGTCGTTCATCGTGTGCGCGTCGAGGATCAGGTACACGCGGCGCAGCGCCTCGAACGGCCGCATATGCAAGTCGCGGCGCAAGGCGCGGATCTCGTCGATCAGCACCTGGTCGCCGACCGGCTCGAGCACGTAGAGGTCGGGATGCGTGCCGCGCTCGACGCGCCCCGCATCGCCGATCAGCTCGCCTGCGAACGCGACGGCCGCGCGGCGCTTGCCCACGCCCGGCGGGCCGTGGAACAGGTACGCGTGCGCCGGCCCCTCCGTCAGCGCAGCCGCCAGCAGACGCTTCGCTTCCTCCTGCTCAGGAAAGGTCTCGAAGCTCATCTCTGACGATTCTCGCCAGCTCGGCGGCCGGGCGCGTGCCGTCCAGCTTCGTGATCCGGTTCGGGAACGTCGCCGCGAGCTCGTTGAACGCGCGGTCGACCGCCACCTGGAACTCGAGGCCTTCCTGCTCGATGCGATCCGCATCCCCGTCGGCGCGCCGTAGCGCCTCCTCCGGATCGAGGACGACGAGGAAGGTGCGGTCGGGGAGCAGTCCACGCGTTGCCTGGAGGTTCAGTTCGAGCACGCGCTCGACGCCGAGCCCGCGCGCGAGGCCCTGGTACGCAAGCGACGAGTCGATGTAACGGTCGCACACGACGTCGCCGCCGTCGCGCAGCGCGGGGCAAATGACCTGCTCGACGAGCTGCGAGCGCGCGGCGGCGAACAGCGCGGTCTCGGCCCACGGCGAGATCTTCGCGCTCTGTCCCAGGAGAAGCTCGCGGATGCGCTCGCCCAGCTCGGTCCCGCCCGGCTCGCGCGTCGCCACGACCTGGCGGCCTTCGGCGCGCAGCGCGTCGGCGAGCAGTTCCGCCTGCGTCGACTTGCCGCTGCCGTCGATTCCTTCGAAGGTGATGAACATCGAAACGGAGGATACGGCGCCTCGGCCGTACACTCGGCGTCCATGCAGGCGACTCAGCTGATTCCGTTCAACGAACTCCGTCGCGGCCTTGCGGAGCACCGGCGCCAACTCGACGCGGCAATCGCGCGCGTGCTCGACAGTGGCTGGTACGTGCTCGGGCCGGAAGGCAAAGCGTTCGAAGAAGAATTCGCCCTAGCGTCCGGCGCGGCGCACGCCGTCGGCGTCGGATCGGGGACGGACGCGATCGAGCTGGCGCTGCGCGCTCTCGGGATCGGCCCTGGGGACGAGGTCGTGACCCAGGCGAACACGTGCGTGCCAACTGTGGCGGCAATCGAGCGCGCTGGTGCAACTCCCGTTCTCTGCGACGTCGAGGCCGAAGCCGGGACGATGGACCCGGCCTCTCTCGCCGGAGCGCTCAGTGAGAAGACGCGCGCGGTCGTGCCGGTCCATCTGTACGGCCAATGTGCGGAGACCGATGCGATCGCAGCCCTCTGCGCCGAGCGCGGTATCGAGGTCGTGGAGGACTGCGCGCAGGCTGCCGGCGCGGAGCTACGAGGGCGTCCCGCGGGGACGATCGGCAGGCTCGGCTGCTTCAGCTTCTATCCAACGAAGAACCTCGCCGCGCTCGGCGACGGTGGCGCAGTCGTGACGAATGATGAGGCGCTCGCCGAGCGCCTTCGGCTCGTGCGTCAGTACGGTCAGTCCGACCGCTATCGCCACGTCGCCGAGGGTGTCAACAGTCGCCTCGACGAGCTGCAGGCCGCGGTTCTGCGAACGCGGCTTCCGCACCTCCAGCGCTGGAACCAGCGCCGTGCCGAGATCGCAGCGGTGTACGCGGAGGCGCTGGCCGACACGCGCGTGCGACCGCTCGCGCAGCTCGAGGGACGGCGCCACGTCTTCCATCTGTTCGTGGTCGACGCGCCGGATCGCGACGCACTCAGGGCGCATATGCAAGAAGCCGGCATCGAGACCCTGATCCACTACCCGACGCCGATCCACGGGCACCCCCCGTACCGGCGGCTCGCGGACGGCCCTGTTCCGCTCGCCGTCTCAGAACGATTGTGCGAACGCATCCTGAGCGTGCCGCTTTATCCGGAGTTGCGTGACGACGAGGTCGAGCGCGTCGCGGAAGCGCTCCGCGGCCTGCGCTGACGGACGGCCGAGCGTCCCGGAGCCGCGGTCCGACTTGACTTCGCGGCAGCCACCGCGTAAGCCACCCGCAACAACCGAGGGAGGAGACCATGAAGCGCCACGTCCCCGTCGTCGCCGCGCTTGCCGCAGCCTGGCTCGTTGCCGCCGTTCCGGCCGCGGCCGGCACGGAGGGCCTGGGTCCGCCGCCCGGCCTCCACGGCGCGCTGCGACTCGAGGTGCTGTCCGGCCCAGCGCAGTACGTGAGCGGGGGAGCCGCGCGCGTGCGCGTCGTGGTGCCCGTGTCGGTGCCGCTAGCCGCAGCAAGGATCGAGTTGAACGGGGCGAACGTGACCTCCTCGTTCGCAGCCGACGACCGGGCGCCGCATGCGCTCGAAGGCGTGCTGAAGGGGCTGCCGCTGGGACCGAGCACGCTCGAAGCGCGTGTGCCCGGGCCGGGACGATCGGCGAACGACCGCACGACGCTGACACTCGTGAACCACCCGATCACCGGTCCGATGTTCGCGGGACCCAAGCAGCCCGACTTCTTCTGCTCGACGGCCTCCCACCTCGCGGGGTTCGACCTCACGGGACCCTTCCTCGACGCGAACTGCT
>WNFZ01017598.1_pt1 | contig 10853 bp, 7 predicted proteins | sample 5400081 | NCBI WGS metagenome assembly WNFZ01 (sample SAMN13153365, study PRJNA577476) | soil metagenome | isolation source: 80 cm soil or saprolite under grassland replicate 1 | place: USA:California | collected 2016-06-15
ATGCGCCCAAGCCCGATCAATCCGAGTTCCATATGATGTTCCTTTCTGTAAATGCATCCGGTGGATGGTACAGTGACCGAAATGTTTTCTCAGCCTACTATATCATAAAGTAATGTATATAGCGCAAGCGTGACCGGGCTTGAATAGCCTTCTAATGCTATTCAGCCGCTATAGAAACACGTTCAGCTAATCGCAACTGCTACAGTAACCAGCGGAATGAGCTTTGGAATATCGCATGAATGGTAATTACCAACAAAGAAATAGTGCATTTGACACTCCTTTTTCGTCGCGCAGTTGTTTATACTCAATTATGTACCGTTGTGTAGTACATTTTACATGTAATGTTCATTCGTTTAGCCTTGACAAATATCGGGGGGCTGCGTTAAGCTACAGGTGTTAGCTGAACTGTGACAAATAAATTAGAGAGCTTTCACCTCCACAAAACTTCATAGTTTTTTTGCTGGATCAGTTGTACGTGACGTACAGCATGAGCAGTAACGCAGTAGGCCCATCAAGGAAAGTACAGGCACAACGGAATCCAACTTGCTTGATCGTGTTCGTAGAACGGTGATAGAGTGTTTGAGTTGTAGTGCTTTCCTGCGTCTATCAATATAACGGCCTGATTTTCGCAGGTGACTATCCTACTCCAGCCTGGCTGGAGAGAGAGAGGTCCGGAGCATGGGTATTGAGATGGATAAACATACACAGGGAAAGAGCTTACAAGAGCTTACTGACCACTGTATGAGCGAAATACAGAAGTACAATCAAAGAAAGCCACACGACGACCAGTGCTGCCTGGAAATTTTTCGCCGGGCGATGCTGCAGAATAACTCTCACGCCTGGGAAGTACTAATGGGGCGCTTTCATGGTATAGTTTTGAGCTGGGTGCGCCGTCATCCTCAAAGAGATGCAGCATGTGCTATTGATAGCGAGGAAAATTATGTTGCGCTGACCTTTGAGCGCTTCTGGAAGGTCACCGTGCGCAACAAGAACCTGGAATTTTCTTCGCTTGGTGGGGCCCTCGTTTTTTTGCGAGCTTGTGTAAATAGTGTTATCATAGATACATTACGAGCCCAGAAAGAGGTTCCAATACCGGAGAACTTTGAACGCGTGGCGCCTGAGCCAGACGAGAGTTTCCAACGATGGGAGATCATCAGGGGTTTTATTCCCAGCGAACGCGAGCAGCGACTGGCGTATTTGCTGTATTATTGTGGCCTCAAGCCCCGGCAAATTGTGCAGTTTGTCCCGCAGGAATTCAACGATGTCCATGAGATCTTTCGCTTGACACGCAATGTTATCGATCGGTTGCGGCGCAATAGAGATCGACTGCGCTGGCTATTGGGCGACGGTGAGTTATAAGGGAACAATGCACATGTATGAAATTGAGACCCCAAAAAAACGTTTAGCTACGTTTATAAAGCAACACACACAGCAACAAGCCTGCTTGTTCCGTTAGTGAAATTCGTGCCGAGAATGAGGAAGTACTAACTATGGACTGTATGCACGCAATGGCCCCCAATGACGAGGAACTTTTGGGTTTTGCTCTTGATGAAGAAGCTCTGTCAGCGCCGACAAGAGAACACCTGGAACAATGCGAAATTTGCCAGCAGCGCCTGGCCAGGTACAAACAAGTCAACTCCTCCATTGTATCCCAGCTCTATCGCCGCCTGTGTCCCACTGGGACACAACTCAGTCTCTATTGCGCTGACCTGCTCCCAGTCGAAGAACGAACGCGTGTAGCAGCCCATGTGTTAGATTGTCCTCTTTGTGCCGCCGAGGTAGCGGAAACACGTCGTTTTATGGCTACGCCTCTGCTGGAGCCGACTCCTGATGCGTCACCCGCGGCGGCGGTGCGCCGCATCTATGCCACACTTTTCAGACAACAGGCACAGTTGGTGCTGCGCAATGGGATTACTATGCCCGAAAAAGCCTGGCCTCGGCAATACCGGGCTGAAGCTATCGATATCTCGCTCCACCTCTCGCGGGCAAGCAGCGGCGCATATATGTTGCTTGGCATCCTCACCAGCGCAGATGGTGCGGAGAGCGTAGACGCCTTTGAAGGGGCGCGGGCGGAACTGTATGCCGCGCAAAAAGATGGTAGTATAGAAGAAAGAAAACCAGAAGAAGCCATTTGCCGCGCCGTGGTAGACGACCTGGGCAACATCGTATTCAGCGGGGTTCCCGTAGGTGAATATACGTTGGTCGTGCATCTACCAGATCAGGAAGTCATTATTGAAGGAATAAACATCGAACGCGGGTAACCTGCCCACTTATTTTTATGCTATTTCTGGGCAAGTTGGTCACTGGGGGCTAACTATCACATATGGAAGACGCCCTATTTCTACAACAGTTGCGCGACCTGAGCCTGGAGGATGGCCAGGCTTATATACAAACGCATGCCGCCGAATTGATGGATCATGCTGCCTTTGGGGTTTTAATGTCCGATGATATCCTGGACCAATTGTATACAAACCCCTCTTTTTCTCTTAAACTATCTGAACTTTTAATTTTTTTTGGTGAACACCTTCACCATACCACATCCCACGCTCTTGGTCTCAAGGCTAAGGGCGATGCATTGAGAGTTATAGGGCTCCATCAAACCGCAATAGAATGCTTAGATGCTGCTGGTGAGGAATTTCTTCAACTAGGAGACGAGAGAAACTGGGCGAGCACTCGTATCACTTATATTCTCTCTTGTGCCTGGCTAGGGCGCGTCGAAGAAGCACTTTCTGAGGCAGTTCGCGCTCGCGACGTCTTTCATCGTCTTGGCGAGGACTACTGGGCCTGTGTAGTCGATCATAATACTGCATACGTCTATGAGCAGGTAGGGCGATACCAGGAAGCGCTTGAGATTTACGAAAGAATATTGACTATCTATCCTATTCTGACCGATAAAGATGAGATACTCATAAAGCGTGCTATAGCTATGGCTCAAGTCAATCAATCATTAGACCTGGCTTTGCTAGGAAAATTTGAACAGGCATGCCGTATTCAGCAGCAGGCCCAGGATACCTTTGATGCTCTCAAAGAGACAAGTATGAGCGTCAACTCTGAGATCAATCTAGCGGATTTCGATTACACTCAAGGCTATTATGGCTTAGCACTTCAGCGTTATCATAAGGCCCGTGAAAGCCTGATGAAAAACGATATCGATGATCCTCTTCTGCTTGCGGTACTTAAGCTATGGATGGCTAATTGTTTAGTGAAACTCAATAGGGCACTAGAGGCCTGTTTACTCGCAGAGGAGGCTATTGAGGTACATCGGCAAATTGGCACATCGCTACAGACTAGTAATGCGCTGCGTGAATACGCGACAACCCTTATCGCCTCAGGCAGATTGCAGGAAGCCTTGGGTGTGCTTGATGAGGCAAGGATACTTTTTGACAAGGGAGGGCTTGACTATTATGCTGCCATAACGCAACTGCAGCAGACTGAAATTTTGCTAGAGATCGGTTCCGGTGTTGAAGCATATAAGGAAGCCCGTATCCTTAAGGAGTATTTTGATGCCCGGAGTCTGGTGTCACGTTCGGTTCGTGCTAGCTTGATAATAGCCAGTGCTCTCATTGAAGAGGCACGCCAGGCTGAGGCCCATCATGAGAAAGAACAGCAAAATTTGTTGGTACAGGAAGCTGTGTCGTTAGCTAAGTCGGCAGCATTTCAATCTCATCAGCACAATTTACAAGAAGAGGTTTATAAGAGTCATTACCTCCTGGGGCGACTTTTTACCCTGCAAGGTAATGACATGAAAGCTGCAAGGCACTATTTGGCTGCTATTGCTCAAATTGAACGCATTCTGGATAACCTTGCATATGACCTGTTTTCCATTTACCACACAAGCGAATAGTGCTGCAATGTTACGGGTACAACAAGAACTCTATGATTGGCAAGGAAGATATCGTCAATACAGTTCGTTACTTGCTGATGTCGATGGTCTGATGGTTTCTGCCCTTGATAGAGATTTTGCCCAGGCTGAACTGAAGCGATGTGAAGTGAAATTGAACGAACTCTTTGAACGCCTGCACCTCTACCAGTCATACATAGACTTTACATTTCACAAAAAGAAAAGAGCGGTACGCATTACAAAACTCGGGGATATAGTTCAACTACGTCAGCAACTGGCACCAGATCAATGCCTATTGGCGTACTTCATCAGTAAGGGGAAACTGGTTATCTTTGTAGCCACAAGAGAACAGCTTGTTACTTGTGAGAATCCGAGTGGTGCTGTACAACTGGAGTTTTTATTACCCTTACTGCATGCCCATCTTCAGCCAGGTGGTTGGACTGACGCGCAGAGACCTCCGCAACAGGCTATTCGACGCTTGCTTCACAAGCTTTATGATATATTAATTGCTCCAATAGTACACCTGTTGCCCCAGCAATCTGGCAATTTGACCATCGTTCCTTATGGGCCATTGCATGAACTCCCATTCCATGCTCTGTTCGATGGGACACATTTTCTCGTTGAGCATTTCCAGATCAATTATTTGCCAGCGAGTAACCTGCTGTTGCATATGAAGCAGCGTAAGCAAGAAAGGGTTCATCGTTCAGGAGAAGTGCCAGCGAACATAAAGCCACTATTAGTCTTTGGTTATTCAGGTAACGGTCAGTTGCAACGTACTATCGAAGAAGGAAAGATGCTGGCTGAAATCTTGGATGGACGTTGTTATCTTGAGGATGTAGCGACGATTACCCGGCTTATCGAGCAAGCACCTGGTAGTTCGATCATCCATATAGCGACTCATGGTCAGGCACGCCTGGATGCACCTAATTTTTCCTGTGTGCTCTTAGCTGATGGTCAGTTCAATGCAATCGACGCGTTCAGCATGAATTTGAAAGGGTGTGAACTGGTAACATTAAGCGGCTGTGAGACGGGGAAAGCGCTTATCGGTGGAGGCGATGAGCAGTTAGGGCTCGGAAGGGCTTTCTTAGCTGCAGGGGCTGAATCACTGGTAATGAGCCTCTGGCCGGTGGAGGATAACGCTACTAACGACTTGATGAAACTATTTTACCGGCGTCTATTGAGTGGGGATAGTAAGGTGCAGGCACTGCGCGCTGCGCAATGCAGCCTGTTAAATAGTGATTCCCCAATGTATACCCACCCTTATTTTTGGGCATCTTTCCGTCTCGTTGGCGATACTGGCGTTCTCAACCGAATCAAGCAGAAAAAACCCATTTCACTCGAAAATTGAACTACTAAAAAAGCGAGTACAACGCGTTCCATGGTCAGGGAAAGAATAAACTGCTCTATGCCCTCCAGAGGGTGTTCGTTGTAAGCATGGAGGTATGCAATGTCCGTAACACAAGAACAAGTAAATTCACTTTGGTGGAATAGACCTGTGGTCTTCTGGCACGAAAATCAGGTTGCTCTTACATTTCACTCCGGCATTGATCGTTCAGATGGAGTCGAGAATGTAATTGCTTCGTTGAAGCTCAACGATCTCAATCAATTCTTGCAAACAAGCGGCTTCAGTTTGAAGTCTTTTACTGCGAAGGATGTTCCTCACCCGGAGGATACACGTCCAGAAGAGATTGAAAAGCTCGAGGCGCAATTAGAGGCGCTTGAGGCTGAACTTGAAGCACTTGAAAGAACTACTCGTCGTCATGAATCATCTTTCTGGTCTCTACTTACTGGTGGGGAAAAATATAAGACACCAGGAGAGAGAGAGATTGAAGAACTCGAAGGAAAAATCGAAGAGCTAGAGAGAGAGATTGAGAAACGCGAGCAAAGCCACGACAACAACCCTCAGGAGGGAAACGCCTCTAACGGCCATAGGCAAGAGGGTCAGGATGGGCAGGGGCAGCGAGATCGTAAGGGGAAAGACTTGAATAGCACGACCGGGAAGTACCTGTTCAATGCTCCTTCTGGCCAGGGTACCATCGTGGTGTGCTTCTTTCATGGCCAGAGTTCCACCATGGCCTCTTCTCTTTCAAACATGAAATCAATGATGGGAAGAGGCAGAAATGATGGCAGCGAGTCTGATAATACGCAGGCTATCGTGACTCTGATCAATCGCAACCTGGAGAAACTCAGACGCGATGGAAGCATTCCTATTATTGCTGCCATGCCTAACTGGATCGGTGGTGGTACACCACCTGTAGGTCATGGATGCCCCATTACACCGCCTATTCCGGTATCTGGGAGTGACGCCTGTGCTTCCCACCCTGGAAGCTGGCCTATCACATTGCCGGAACTCTCGCCCGCTATGAATAGCTTGCAGGGCGATGGGGTAACGGTGTTCGTGCTGGATACCATCCCGGAACTCGAACAGATCAGGAAGGCTGCTGTGAGGGCTGCGGATAACAATTTGTTGCTGAAGGATATGGTTGCCAGGATGGATAACAGGATACCCTCACCCGTACCGCCGGCGATTACGCCTCCCTCTATCATCATCGACCACCAGCAGGTGCCGAAGAGGATAGCGACGAACATACAAACTGGTAAGGATGTTTACCAGCGACTCTTTGGCTTTAAGATGCCGGACCATGGCTTATTCATAGCCGGAATTATCCATGATCTTGTCCCTCAGGCGAGAATCGAATGTATTCGCGTGCTCAATGATTCTGGTATAGGTGACTTTGCCATCATCTGTAAGGCGCTCGAAGATATACAGGGGCGCATGGAGACGGAGCCGCAGAAACTAGGACAGGTTGTTGTGAATATGAGCCTGGTGATTACGCCTGCGGATGAAGAAATTGCGGGTCTCTGGTTTGGTGATGATTACACCTGTCACGCCGGTGACCTGGCGTCGATGATGCAAGAGGTGAAATTGTTGCGTCTTGGGTTACATATGGTGATTCAAAGTCTGACCACGCAGGGAGCAGTAGTTGCGGCCTCCGCGGGTAATGACTCGAAAGCTGACCCGCGTCTCAGTTCGATGGGTATGAACATGGGCATGGATATGCCTTCGCGCCTGGGTCCACGCTATCCCGCGGCCTTCCCAGAGGTCATATCGGCAGGGGCTGTCTTTAAGGATGGCAGCGCTGCCTCGTATAGTAACTTCCCAGCCTTGCCACCAAATCATAATGGCATCGCAACCCACGGTGGGGGCCTGCCAACGCCTATACCCTATAATCCGGCAGCCACGCCTTCAGTGCCAATACCTCCTCCTGGTGCCAAAACCTGGGCCATTGTAACGGATGCTGTCATCGGAGTCTATAGCGCTGACACGTACTCGATGCTCTCGGCTTCTGACTTACCTCCGGAGGATTATCCGGCTCCCGCAGACAGTAATGCCTGGGCCTACTGGTCGGGAACGTCGTTCGCCACGCCCGTCATCAGCGCTGTAGCTGCGCGCGCGCTGCAAGGGCTTCGCCTCGGTGTTGTATTATCCGGTAAATCGGTACGGGATATTATCACTACAGCTAGTGGACAACAGGCAATCCTGGCTGGCGGAACAACTCTGAGTAACAATACTGGTTTTGGGGTGGGGGTAAGTGTGCTTACAGCAGAGCAGAATTGCCAACCCGTGGCAACAGATGCAATACTGTCAGGGTCAAGTGGTGTGACAAAGACCAGTTAATGTTTCCGAAAGGGACATTTTGAGTGTTGCTTTTCTTTTAAAAAGGACAGAAGCTATACTCTAAGGACGTGAGATACACGTGACACTCCGCTTGGGCTAAAGCCCAGCGGCTTCTCGTTTCAACGCCGAAGGTGACTCACCTGATTGCTCAGGCCCCTCTCTTCGGCTCGACGAAGGCCCCGTCCGGGCCAGCACCTGCAAGCCGCGTTGCAGGATGTTTCTTGCAGCATTTTCGTCGCGGTCGGCTCTATAGCCACAGAAAGGGCAAACATGCGTACGGACACTGAGGGACTTTTCGACATACTTACCACACGAGGAGCATTTTTGCGAGGTGTAGTGAGGTCGCACAGCAATCACTTGACGCCCAGCACTTTCAGCCTTAGCTTCAAGGTAGTGCCGGAACCTCCCCCAGGATGCATCGGCTATCGCAAAGGCCAAACAATGGTTCCGTACCATGTTGGCTACTTGCAAGTCTTCCATGGCGATGGTTTGAAAGCCATCTACGTAGTAACGAGAGGCTTTGTGAAGGGTATCCTTCCGCTGATTAGCAATGTGCTCATGGATGCGAGCGACTTGCTTCCGAGCCTTCTTGCGTCGGATGCTACCCTTCTGGCACTTCGCCAGCTTCTTCTGAGCTTTCGCCAGTCGTTTGGCTGTCTTCCTGGCGTGTTTGGCATTCTCGATGATGTGCCCATTACTATCGGCCACAAGGTAGCGAATGCCCATATCCAGCCCAACGGCAGTGTCCTTTTGAGGCAGTGGTTGCGGGGTTGTTTCGCAGACGCATTGCAGATACCAGCCAGAGGGACGCAAGACAACGCGGGCAAACTTGAACGTGCCCTCCAATGGACGATGCACAATGACCCGCATACGCCCGCCACATTGACCAGGGGCTTTGAACCGTCCGTTGTCCAGACAGTTGGCTGCATCACGAAATTGGATGGTATTCCAAGCCTGAGCATTCTTGAAGCGAGGGAAGCCAACCTTGCGACCTTCCTTGAGACCGCGAAAGAAGTTGGTGAAGGAGCGATGCAGACGTTTGAGCGTGGTATCGACCACCACGGCAGGCAAATCAGGGTGTGCCTCTTTGCCATGCCGTTTGTCTTGCTCGTACAGATGCAGGTACTTGCCTGTCTCTTGGTAGTGGGTTATCAACTCCTCAAGACAGGCATTATACATCTTGCGCGAAGCCATCAAGGTCTGCATCAAGGCTTGTTCTTGTGCCTGAGTGGGTCGCATTCTGTACTCATACGTTCGCATGACTCAAGTATAACAGTGAGTGACTACATAGTCAACAAGCATGGGCTAAAGCCACAATCGTCTAACCACCGCCGTTGAAACGGCATGGCTTGCGACGGGCTAAAGCCCATTTCTGTCAAAATCAGAAAGAGAGCCAGGGGCCGAGCATTCGCAACGCGAATGCTCGGCCCCTGGCTCTCTTTCTGGTCCTACTTAATTCCGCGCTATAGTGTGCGTCGACCGAAACCGCCTCTGCCAGTGACAAAGAGCCCGCCGCAAGCTGCGGGGTTTCCAATCCCAGCAGTGAGGCGGGCTTCTCCCGGGCTTTAGCCCAGGGCTTTTTGGTTTACCCGAAAAGCTTAAAAAGTAGGCCATTTCCTGCTATACTAGGAATCAAAATTACTGAGGCACAAATGAAACACATCCATCTCGAAAGAGATTCCTTATCATCCTGAATGGAATTATAGGATTTTGCCTGATGAGACACAGCTTACGTTGTAAATGTTATTTCTGACAGTTCCCATTAGATGTTGGGCCAGAGCACCTGCGCGACGACGAACAAAAGGTACAGGACGATCATTCCGGCTCCCCCCACACGTGTCATCCCTTTGGCTGGTATCAGCAGCAGTAGCCCTATCACGGTCATGCCAAGCAACCACCCTAGTTCGACGAGTACCTGACTTGCTGCACTACTCCTACCAATCACCAGAGCCGGGAGCCCTGCAAGTATCACTGCTCCCACCAACGCCTGAGTGAGTTGCCATGCCTGAGCAAGTGCCAACGCCGCCCTCACAAGCCCAACACTTGCCAGCACAATAACTAGTAGTGAGAGTGGCACAAGGAGGACAGGAAACCATGACCCCTCCGTTTCCTGCTGTTCCTGTTCCTCCTCATGGATCTGTCTCGCTGCTACTGCCAGGAGATGCGCTAGACCATCTGGCAGGGGCAGGTGGTCGACCTGACGTGGGCGTAGACCCACCAGCACAACGTAGGGAATGAGCAGCACTGCTAGCAGCACCATTGCCAGGACAGGGGCGAGGAGACCGAGGAGAAGAGCCGCTACCACGAGCAGCGTGAACAGCGCTACTGCGCCGTCGAGCATCAAGCCCTGGCGTCGCATGCGCACCTGCCCAGTTATTACTGCACTTAATCCCAAGAGCATAGCGAGATTGAAGATATTGGAGCCAAGAACCACACCACGTCCCAGGTCAGCAGCGCCTGCGAACAGGGATGCAATTGCCGACGCGATTTCTGGAGCATCAGCCCCCAGGGCCGTGAGCAGCCCCAAGAATCCTTCTGTCAATTTGAGTTTAGTACCAAGCACTGCCAGCCCACGTACCAGCACCTCGCTGGAGACCAGGGTCGTGATCAGGCAAGCTAGAAATACGAGCACGGCTATGCCAACAGACATGCATCTCTCCTCTCTGGAAACGTTAGGTGTGAAAGAGAAAGGCCTTGAAGTGGCAGGACTCCGGCTGCCAAGAGGGCTGCCCGAAGCCAGCCGAGCACCAGGGTAATGGTTGTGGTCATTGGGAGCCTGTTCCCATCTCTGGTATACTGTACGTGTGCTCTCTCGCACAGATCCGCTGGCGTTCAGGAGAACCGTGATGCAGGATATCGTCACCAGCTTTACCACCATCATGACGTGGCTGGTGCTGCTTTTGTGCGTTGCCGTCGTCGTGCTGTTGGGCCTCACTGCCTGGCACCTCCAATGGAATCGGCGCCGCGCGCTTCTCGGTGTTGTGCTCATGGCTCTGGTGGTGCTCGCGACAGGAGTCAGCTTGCTCCTGCTCTCTCAGAAAGTTCATACCTGGACTCGGCTCCTCTTGCCTCTTGCAGCTCCGCTGCTCCTGGTCAGTCTGTACCGCCTGTCCTTTCCATCGCTTGTTCCTGCTGCTCCCCGCGAGACTCGACGCCATGTGCTCCTCCTTCTGACGATTGGCGCACTTATGGCGACCGGTGGGTTGGTGCTGCTCGATCTGCTCTTTCCATGAAGAGTTCTTGAGACTTCCTTTCCTCTGCTCCAGGCGCTCGCCTGGCGAGTCTCTCCTTCGGCTCCTCCTTCCGCCTGCTGCATGGCCATGAAGAAGTCTC
>WNFZ01006217.1_pt1 | contig 10852 bp, 9 predicted proteins | sample 5400081 | NCBI WGS metagenome assembly WNFZ01 (sample SAMN13153365, study PRJNA577476) | soil metagenome | isolation source: 80 cm soil or saprolite under grassland replicate 1 | place: USA:California | collected 2016-06-15
TGACGGCATGGTTTGATTCCATATCAATCACCTAATAGAATCGGCAGATCTTTCCAATCCGTAAAGACACCGCTGGCATCCGGCGTGGGAATGTCGCTGCCATATAAAAGGCTCGCCATGCCAACCTCAAGCGCGGCGCGGGTGGTACGCGGCAGGTCGTCGATCATCACACATTTTCGTGGGTCAGGCTCATCGGCGAGATCCATGGCGATGGCAAAGGATTCCGGCATCGGTTTGCAGTAGGGTGTGATCGCGTTGACATCTACAATGGTCTCGAAGATGTCGTCCAGTTGAAGAGCCGTGAGAACTCGTCGGGCGTGGGAAACGTCGGCGTTGGTAAAGATCAATTTTCGGCTGGGCAGCGAAGCGAGAACCTCGCGCACAACCGGATTTGGCGTCAGGAACTTTTCCAGCGGCACATCATGTACATAAGCCAGGTAATCCGCTGTATCGACCTTGTGATGTTCCTGCAGACCGCGTAAAGTCGTTCCGTAGGTTTTGAAATATTGCTCGCGCAAAGAAGGAATCTCTGCTTCGGGAATATAGAGCCGCTCGCGCATAAACAAGTTCATGCGTTCCTTGATGGCATGCCACAAACCTGTAGAAGCAGGGTAGAGCGTATCGTCTAAATCGAAAAAGAGAGTGGTAAATCGCATACTGAAATTATACCGTTGAGGACTTTGCGAAGGTTATATTAGGGCACAAGATGAGTCCGATAAAAATCCAACATGTTTTGGGCAAGCTTCCCAACGTCATCATGCTTGAAGACGTGACCTGCCCCCTGGTAATAAATACATTGGACAGAAACCCCCGCTGACTGCAGGAAGTTGCAGGTTTCGACTGCCCAGGAAATGGGAGCAGTTGTATCGGCTGTCCCATGATTGATCAGAATGGCAGATTTCACTTTGTAATAATAATTTGCAGGCGAGATCCGGTCGAACATCTCCAATGGTACTTGTTCATCCAGTTTAAACTGCTCATCCTGGATGACATGATAAAGCTGTTGCGAGTTCTTTCGTTCATCCCCGCTGAGGGCAGAATAGAGAACCGCAGCTTTGATATCGGAGCTAATGGTTAAAACGCGCAGACCAATTTCACCTCCCATACTTGTCCCCCATAATCCCAGTACATCAGTGTCGGCACTCTCCAATTCAGGCGGCAAGTCTTTTTTCGCTTCGATCAAAGCAATTAAGTTCAGCACGTCTTCCGTCATGCCAACCCGAAGCACATTATCGCCATTATCGGATGGTGGTTGATTGCGCATTTCAGGATGAAGGACGATAAACTGGTTCTCAGCAAGAAAGTCACCGAAATCAACTCCAATATTGAAGGGATCATATTTTCCGTAAGGTACATACCCGTGAATGGAAATAATTACGGGAAACGGTCCGGTGCCCTTAGGTACTGTCATATACCCATAGATATTGAGCCCATCACTGGGATAACGAATGGCATAAGCATTATATAAGTCTGTCTCCGAAAGCTTTTGCTGGACTTCAATTTTTCCGCCACCATATGTGCGCTTGCGCAAATAATCAATGGTGTACTGCTCATACGGCGCCAGTGTTGGAGTTGGCGACGGCGTCGAAGTAACCATAGTTGCTGTAGGAACGACAAGAGTAGCTGTCGGTACAGGGATAGGTGTAGCAAGTGCCGAGCATGCAATTAACAAAATTGCCAACCAGGGCAGTACTTTTTTCATGCAAATAATTATAGCGCTCGGCGGTTACCCCGCATGGGCGGTTACCCCGCCCATGCGGGGTTATAATTTTGTTATGCCAATTCGTTTGCTTTCCTCAGAGGTGGCGTCACAAATTGCAGCGGGCGAAGTGATCGAGCGACCTGCATCTGTTGTGAAGGAACTTCTCGAAAATTCACTGGATGCAGGCGCGCATTCCATTGCGATCACAATTCAGGAAGCCGGGAAGAAACTGATCGAAGTTGCGGATGATGGAGCTGGGATTCCGTCGAATGAACTGGAGCTTGCCGTTGCGCGTCACGCGACCTCCAAGCTGGTTCGCTCCGATGATTTGTTTTCCATCTCCACGCTTGGATTCCGCGGCGAAGCCCTTGCTTCGATTGGATCCGTTTCGCGAATGACTCTTACGTCACGCGTGCAAAACGAAGTGGAAGGTGCCCGTATTAAAGTGGAAGGCGGTGTTTCGGGCAAGCTGACCAAAGTTGGCACCACTGTGGGTACAACCGTCAGCGTGGAAGATTTGTTTTACAACGTCCCGGCGCGTTTGAAATTCCTGAAATCAGACCCGACTGAACGTCGTGCCATCGATCAACTGGTGACGCGTTATGCACTGGCGTATGCCGACAAACGCTTCAGATTGTCGGATGGCAAGAATGTCACCTTGCAGACCTCAGGCGATGGCGATCGGCGGTCCATTCTCGCCGCGTTGTATGGCGTGGACACAGCCAAACAGATGCTGGAGATCCTGGCAGAAGAAGAGGGGATGCGATTGACAGGTTTCATCAGCCCCACTTCTTTGACTCGTTCCAACCGCAGGGAAATTACATTCTTTATCAATGGTCGCTGGGTGCATGAGGTCTCGTTGACCAGCGCGCTTTTACAGGCATATCACACATTGCTAATGGTCGGCCGGTATCCAATGAGCGCCCTCCTTCTGGAAATTTCTCCAGAAGACGTGGATGTCAACGTTCATCCGGCAAAAGCAGAAGTGCGATTCCGAAATCAGGATAAGGTCTTTAGCTTTGTCCAGCGCTCGGCGCGCAAGGCGTTGCTGGCGTATTCACCTGTCCCCAATGTCGCACCCTCATTGTGGGGGATTACACGTACAGCCCAAAGTGAACCACCGCGACACACTGGCCTAGATTGGGCAATTGGGCATGATGAGCCAGTATCCCGTGGACAGTTATCGGTAAACAGTGAGCAGTTACCAGCAGCCAGTGAACAGTCTCCGGTCTCCAGTCTCCAATCTCCAGCACCAGATTCTTCATTTGGCACAATTCCGCTGCTGCGTTTGATCGGTCAAATCGGCGCAACATATTTAGTCGCCGAGGGACCCGACGGTTTATATCTCGTCGACCAGCACGCTGCACATGAAAGGGTCTTATTCGAAAAGTTGATGACGCAACATGCGATGAAAAACATTCCATCGCAGGCGCTACTCACACCTGCAGTTGTCACCTTGCCTCTCGCCTCCGCCCAATTACTAATTACTCAATTACCGATCTTGCAGCATTTCGGCTTTGATGTGGAAGAGTTCGGACCGAACACCTTCCAGGTACGAGCCATGCCAGCTTTATTCATGGGCAGCGATCCGGCGACAGCCTTGCGCGCTTTGGTGGAAGATTTTGAAGAAGACGAGTCACCGTTGCAAAATGAGATCGAGGGGAAACTGGCTGCGCGAGTTTGCAAGCGTATGGCAGTGAAAGCGGGACAAACTTTATCGAACGAAGAACAGCGTGCCCTGTTGAATGACCTCGAAGCCTGTGATTCTCCGCGCACCTGTCCGCATGGCAGACCGACGATGATCCATCTTTCTGTGGATCTGCTGGAACGACAATTTGGGAGGCGCGGTGCCCGCTAAGCCTGAAGGATTTCAGCAACTAGAGCAGATGTTTGCCCAGTATGGCGTTGAGACGTTTCTTGAGTCTACACGCGCATTGGTGGCGATCCTGGATAGCGAGGGGAAGTTTCTTTCCTGGAATCCATCCTTTGAAGAAAGAAAACAACATCTGGCCGATGTAAGTCTGGCCCGAGATGTTCTTGCCTCGTCCAGCAAGCTTGTGTTTGATGAGTTTCTCACAAATACGTTACGTGAGCGCATGAGAAGGACGACCAACCTTGAATTTATTGGAGAAGATCAGAGTAACTTTTCCACCTGGTTTATCCCTCTGCCCGATAAACGAATTTTATTTATCGCCGAACCTCTATACGCTGCGAATCAGTTAGAAGCAATTACTGCTGAATTGGAGAAGGTCAAACGTTCACTGGCAATCAAGGAGACGGAACTCAAAGCGGTCCTTGTCCAAGCCGACGAGGTTTCGCACACCGACGCCTTGACCTTCCTCCCAAACCGCAAGTGGATCATTAGCAATTTGCAACATGAAGTCATGTTTTCAGATCGTTATGGCACGCCGCTCGCGATTTCCATGCTGGATATCGATCACTTTAAAAAGGTCAACGATACCTATGGTCATATGGCAGGCGATGATGTTCTGCGAAAATTGGCGATCGAACTGCGCGACCATATCCGCCACCCCGATTCGATCGGTCGTTATGGCGGCGAGGAATTTTTGGTGATCCTTCCGCACAGCACGGTCCAGGCCGCGGCAGAGCAGGCGGAACGCTTATGTAGGCATATACGATCGCTTCAGATTCAATCCGCTGAGAATACAATCGCCTTGACCATCAGCATCGGGATTGCACAATACAAAATTCGTAATGAGGACTGGCAGGAATTTCTTAGCCGCGCCGATAAGGCCCTCTACCAGGCAAAGAATAAGGGACGGAATCAGTGGGTGATTTCTGAGGAATAAAAATGAATGCACTCTGGCTCCAAGATAACAAACTTTCTTTACGAGACATTTCACAACCGCGCAAATCAAATGAAGCATTGATCAAAATCCGCAAGGCTGGGATTTGCAGTACCGATCTGGAATTAGTCAAAGGATATTATCCATATACAGGCGTGATCGGGCATGAATTTGTCGGCGAGGTGATGGAAGCAAATGATGTTTCCTGGATCGGTCAGCGCGTGGTGGGAGAGATCAATGTGGTCTGCGGTCAATGCGAGCAATGTCTAAATGGAAGACCAACGCATTGCGAAAACAGGACTGTGCTTGGAATTGTAAATCGTGACGGTACATTCGCTGAATTTACGCAATTACCAATTACTAACCTGCATCGCGTCCCTGCTTCCGTGCCAGATGAGATGGCAGTATTCACCGAACCTCTCGCTGCCGCTTTGGAAATCCAGGAGCAGATTCACATCAAGCCCACCGACCGCGTCTTGCTGATCGGCGCGGGGCGGTTGGGACAGCTGATCGCCCAGACCCTGGCTCTAACAGGTTGTGACTTGCGCGTGGTCGCGCGTCATACGCAGCAGGATTTATTGAAGAGGCGCGGGATTCGAATCATTGCCGAGGAGGAAATTCAGCCCTGGCGATGGGATATTGTTGTGGAAGCGACAGGGTCACCGAGCGGTTTTTCTCTGGCACGAGGCGCGATCCGTCCGCGTGGAACGATGGTTCTCAAATCTACTTATAAAGGCGAGATGGGTGTTAACTTTTCATCCATCGTTGTGGATGAGATTAATCTCATTGGTTCGCGCTGCGGTCCGTTTGACCCGGCCTTGCGGCTGATGGAATCCAAACAGGTCGATCCCACAGTTTTAATCGCGAATGAATTTCGATTGAATGATGCTTTAAAAGCGTTTGAGCACGCCGCAGAAAGTGGTGTGCTCAAAGTGTTGCTGCAACCGTAGTTTGGAGTCGGACAGCTTGCTGTCCAAGGCAATACAGGAGCAAGCTCCTGCACTCCATAGTTAACTAATCACTATGCGGCACAGTGCGCGGCGTGCGGGGGAGATAGATCGTAAAGGAAGTGCCCACGCCCATTTTGCTCTTCACTTCGATGCGACCATTGTGTCCCTGAATAATTTGTTTGCTGATGGAGAGTCCCAGCCCGGTGCCGGAGGCTTTGCCTTCATGCTCGCGGACACGATAGAATTTTTCAAACAGATGAGGAATCGATTCTTCCGGAATGCCAATGCCCGTGTCTTGAACAGTGACGAAGATTTCCTCATTGAAATTGCCCGTGATGATCACTGAGCCATTGGTGCGATTGTATTTGATCGCATTGCTTATCAGATTCAAAATCACCTGTTTGACTTTGTCGCGGTCGGCTTCGAGCAGAGGCATATCGTTGGGAACATCAATACGGATTTGAATGTTCGTCTCCTGTGCCTTGGTCATCATAACATCCCGACATTCGTAAAGCAGATCTGCCACGCTGAAGCGCGTTTTACGAAATTGCACGCGACCGGATTCCAAACGTGCCAGATCCAGGAAGGATGAGGCAAGCGAATTCAATCGTAAAGTTTCATTATGAATGTTGTTGACGATCTGGTCGCGCTGTTCGCGCGACATCTCCGGGCGAAGCAGTAGATATGTTGCTGTGCTGAGGGACGCTAATGGAGTTCGCAGCTCATGGACAAATTCCGCGATCAAGTCGGATTGTTGGAAGAGACGCGCATTCTCAATCGCTACTGCGGCTTGCGCGCCCAGCACGGTCAGCATGGATTCATCGGGGTCGGTAAACTTGCCCCGCTTCTTATTGATCACTTCCAATACGCCAACCACTTTATTCTTGGTGATCAGTGGAATTCCCAGCAGAGATCTTGTCTCATATCCAACGGTCTGTTCCACATCACTGAAGAAACGCAGATCTTTGTGGGCATCGTCAATGCGGACAGATTTGCGGTTGGTGACGATCCAGCCGGCGATGCTCTTTTCAAGAGGCACAACAAGTCCGCGCATGGTGGGTTCGTCGATGTTGGTGGCAACCTGAAAGTAGAGCTGACGTGAGGTGTCGTCATACAGAAGGATCGAGGCGGCTTCGGCATGGGTGATATCGGCAGAGGCGCGCACGATATCATCCAGCAAAGTATCAAGATCCAGCGTCGATGCCAGATCGCGCGAGATTTCGATCAACCGCAGGTAACTATCGAGGGTTTGGGTTTTGATCTCAGCCATGGAGTGCTCGCTTTGCTATTTCGGGGATTATGGATGCAACATCGTTCATGATGACGACATCTGCGCGCACATTGACATAGGTCGGCGTGTTGTTGATGATAATGAGGTGCGCGCCGCGGTCAAGGGCTTGCATGGGCAAACCTGCCACGGGCAAAACTTCCAACGAGGAACCGGCGACCAGCATCAGGTCACACTGACGCGCCGCGCGTTGTGCCTGCACCCAGGCAGCATGTGGTAACTGCTCACCGAATAAAATCACATCCGGTTTCAGAATCCCATTACATTGTAAACAGATAGGGGGTTGTCCATCATTGATAAAACGTTTCAAATACAATTCGGCTTCAAATTTTCTATAACAACGCGTACAAGTAAGGGTTCTCAGCGTGCCGTGTGTTTCCACGACACATTTCGAGCCGGCTTTTTGATGTAAAGCATCGATGTTCTGCGTAATGATCGTTTGGATATGCCCAGCCTCTTCCAATTTTGCAAGTGCCACATGCGCAGCATTTGGTTCCGCATAAAAAATCTGACCTGCTAAGGGACGAAACCATTGGAAGAAGCGTTCTGGAGCGACGCGGAATGTCGTCAGCGATGCGACTTCGAGCGGTTCCTCACGGGACCATAATCCGGTTCCCTCGGAGCGAAAATCTGGAATGCCCGATGGAGTGGAGATACCCGCACCGGTCAACACGACGGCGCGCTTTGCCTTGCGGACCAGTTCCGCCGCGTCCTCGATCGCCATCGGAGAGGCGAATACCGGACTGGCGGATTCGGTCATCTTGGAAGTGCCTCGCGCTCTGTGATGAAGTCAACCAGCTTCAGGATTTGACGGGCGGTCAGGCTATCTGGCTGGCAGATGACTGCGGGGGTCTGCATACGCGTCGCTTGCACGAATAACTCCGGAGCGGGAGTCAGCGTGGTGATAATTTCGTGTCCCAATTTCGTCTGCACCTGGCTGGAGGGTAATACCGTATCGGAGCGCATGCGATTGTTCAACACTACTTCAATATTCTTCTTGGATAAGCCAAGCGCGGCAATATCATCAATCAGTGCCGTGGCGTGGATGATAGTGTTTGGCACGCCTTCGATCAGGATCATAATTTCATTACACAAAGGCAGGGTTTTCTCTGCAAATGGCTGCAGCCCTACACCGAGGTCCAAAACTACAAAACGTGCTAACATGGCAAGACGCTTAATCACCATTTCGTAATTAGCTGTCTGATTAATGAGATGCATATCGCGCGGGCGATCAGATGCCAGCAAGAACCTCACGCCCGAAGGATGTCCTACGAGGGTGCCGCGTACCTTCTCACGTGTGATTTCATGTAACTTGGTGACGCTCAATAAATCTGTCAAACCTGTGGTGTTGCTTGCTCCCATGTCCAGGGAAAGCGCGCCTTGTCCGGGGAGCATTTCCGCCACAACAACATCGCTCTTGGTGCGCGCATGCAAGCTGGCTGCCAGGTTCACTGCGACCGAGGTAACGCCCAGACCACCACGCGCGCCAAGCACACCGATCACATATCCGTGATTTTCTTTGACGCCCGCAATTTCACCGGCTTCCTTTTTCTCATTGGCGTGCGAGAGCAAAGTTTTGACTCTTGCCTGTAATTCTGATGGATGTGTAGGCTTGGTTAAATAATCATTGGCACCCACTTCAAACCCGATCACCTTATCGTCCAACTGAGTCTTGGCGGTGAACATCAGGATAGGAGTTTCCATGGTAGAGGGGTTCCGCCTCAGGCGTCGCGTGACTTCATATCCATCCATATCAGGCATCATGACGTCGAGCAGGATCAAATCCGGGTCTTCCTCAAATGCCTTGTCCAATCCCTGTTGGCCATTGGTCGCGGCACTGATCTGGTATCCCTGTCGTTGCAGCATTAATCCAACCAGGCGAAGGGTGTCGAGGTCGTCGTCAATGATCAGAATCTTTTCACTCATAATAGAATATTCCTCAGAATTGGGCTTTCCGTAGTCTAGCATAAAGCAGTCTTTAGGGCAAGCGAAAAGCCTTCTCTGCAAGTATGCTATAATGAAAAACGTACAGGGACACTCCCAAATGGGGATGACAGGCTTCGACGGGAGAGGCTGGTCCCGGAATGCGAGCCGAGAGGCGCCGAACTCGTAAAATCAGTGCAAAAAATCAAGTGCCAATCGCACTTCCTACGCTGCTATGCCCCTCGCTGCATAAGCGATAAACATAACAGCCGTCCTCCTTTGATGAGGACGCGTCCGCCGGCACCTTCCTCCGCCGGGTGACGGACCGGGCGAAACAATGGTGTGAGTGCTGCATATGACTCTGCTAAATATGCTTAAGAGCAGCAGATGGTCACAGAGAAACTTGCCTGCTGAGATCTCTGTGATGACAAACTTCGGCAGGCTACGCTCGTAGATTTCCGAGGGTCGAATCTTTCGGACGCGGGTTCAATTCCCGCCATCTCCACTCACTTGATTGACCGGTATGAACTGCCGGTCAATCTGTATTAAAAGACTGCTTCATGCTCAAAAAGTTATCGAGGCGAGGAAATTGCCTGTGGTTTTCGCCTGAGGAAACTGGAACAATACACAGCCGATTAACCTTTTAATCAGCATATGGATGTGTTATAAAAAGCGCCATGAAAAAATTCATTCTCGGATGTCTCATCCTCATCACTGCCTGCCAACCCGCTGTTACTCCAACCCCTTCAGCGTCTCTTTTCCCAACCGCGACGGCTCTTCCTACGCAGATTCCATTTACCGAAACTCCTGCACCGACTCCAACCCTGGAGCCTTCGCCAACTGCCTTTCCCCAATTCTTTACCAACGAATTTGATTCCGCGCTTGCAGGCTGGGCGATTCTTCAGGCGGGCAATGATTCTGTTCCCAACGTCAAAGTGGAGAACAGCCGACTCACTCTTGAAATTGATTCAAACTACACATGGGTATATGCTTTGTATGGTGCACAGGATTATGACAGCGTGCACGTCGATACAAAATTTGTGAACAACGCCATGAGTCCCGCCTCGATTGGTTTGATCTGTAACTATAGCGATAACGATGGCTGGTTCGAATATAACGTCACGACCGATGGATCTTATAACGTGCTGTATGGGAAATGGCTTTCCACTGGTGTTGCAGATTATCTGCCGGTGCTTAATGGCACCTCCAGTTTGATTCAACAAAGTGGCGTTGAACAATCTATAGGCTTCACTTGTTCTAACGCAACTCTTATGCTTTCCATCAACGACACGATTGTGCGCAGTGTAGAAGTGAGTCATTATGGGCTCACAAGTGGCAAGGTGGGACTCACTGCCTCTTCTTATGAGAATACACCTGTGATTGCTTCTTTCGATTGGGTGAAGGTAAAGGCGCCTTAACCCCTCCGCCCTTCGAGCACCTCCCCCAAATACGACTAACGAACTTTAGTCGTATTTGGGGGAGGCTGGGTGGGGGCGGGTTCCAATTTATTTTCTATATATTGTTAACAGTTTTCTTGCATTGAAGCGGTAATATGGGGCAATCAGTAGCGCTATCTACGCGCTTGGATGAAATAAAATGCAAGGAGCCTCTCTATGGCAAAGATAATTGGTATTGACTTGGGAACAACAAACAGTGTTGTCGCCGTGATGGAAGGCGGACAGCCGACCGTGATCTCCACAGCGGAGGGGGGCAGATTGTGCCCATCGGTTGTAGCCTTCAATAAGAACGGTGAACGACTCGTCGGTCAGACCGCGAAGCGACAGGCAGTCATTAATTCCGAGAATACGATCTATTCCATTAAGCGGTTCATTGGTCGTCACTATGATGAAACGGAAACCGAACGCAAGATGGTGTCCTATGAAGTTGTGAAGGGACCGACCGATGATGTCCGTGTTCGTATTCCGATCACAAATCGCGAGTATTCTCCGCAGGAAATTTCCGCCATGATTCTGGGTAAGCTCAAAGCAGATGCAGAAGCATATCTTGGGCAGCCTGTGACTCAGGCGGTGATCACAGTCCCCGCGTATTTCAATGATAGCCAGCGCCAGGCGACCAAAGACGCCGGTAAGATCGCAGGTCTCGAAGTACTGCGTATCATCAATGAGCCGACCGCTTCCGCTCTCGCCTATGGACTCGACAAGAAGAAAAATGAAACGATCCT
>WNFZ01007133.1_pt1 | contig 10839 bp, 14 predicted proteins | sample 5400081 | NCBI WGS metagenome assembly WNFZ01 (sample SAMN13153365, study PRJNA577476) | soil metagenome | isolation source: 80 cm soil or saprolite under grassland replicate 1 | place: USA:California | collected 2016-06-15
AACGATTGGAAGCATTGACAGGTCTTCGGCAGCGCCGTGCCAGCCGGTTGTGTCAACGTAAAGCCGCTGACGCATGGACTCAGCGCGCGCGCGCAACGGCACCGGAAGCGACGCCATCAACTTGCCCAGAGCACGTTCTGCCGCGGCGGCGAGTTTGCGATCTCCGAGGACGCGCGGCTGGGCCATCAGCAGGGCCCGCAACTCAGCCTCGTCGAGGCCGGGCACCTGAGTGCGCCAATTCTCCTCGAGCTGCCACCCTCCTCGGGAGCCTCGGAGAGCGAACACCGGTACTCCCGCAGCGCTGAGGGCGTCCATGTCGCGATGAAGCGTGCGTTCCGACACCTCTAGACGCCTGGCCAGTTCCCGGCCAGTGAGCTGCCCGCGAGACTGCAGCAGAAGAAGGATCGATAGCAGGCGGTCGGCTCGCATGAGACGCTTTTCCCTTGCTCACAAAGTTAATTCTCGAATTATGACATAGGCTGTCATATATGCGCGGCTAGTGTGATTTGCGTCGGCCATTCTTGAAGATGAAAGGAAAGAACATGAAATTGACCGAGCTGTTACTGGCGCAACTGGAGCGAGAAGTAGAAGGCACCCGAAACGCGGTTGCACGTGTGCCTGAAGGGAAGAATGACTGGGCGCCGCATGAAAGGTCCATGAAGCTTGGCTATCTGGCTGCACTGGTGGCAACCATGCCGGCTTGGATTGACGCAGCAATTAGCGCTGACGAACTAGACTTCCAGAAGCCGCATGGATGGGGAACAAGAGAATTCGGCAGCTCACGCGAACTCGTCGATGCATTTCAAACGAGCTTGGAAAAAGGCCGCAAAGCCCTGATAACGACAACCGACGAACACCTGATGACGATGTGGACGCTACGAGCAGGCGAACACATCATCCTGCAGCAACCGCGCTATGTAGTCATCGAGGACACGTTTACACACTTGGCGCACCATCGAGGTCAGCTGACGGTTTACCTTCGGCTGACCGGTGCGTCGGTGCCGGCAATCTACGGTCCGTCTGCGGATGAGGGAAAGTTCTGAAGAATTGAATCATTGCGTCATCGGATCATTGAATCGTTGAAATGTCGCATATGGCGATTGAGCAATGATTCAATCGCTCAGTGATTCGCTCGGCCAGAAACACGAAACCCCGGGCGATTCACACCCGGGGTACGTTAACCTGTCCTGCTGCAGTCTCAATTATTCGCGGAGAAGTCGCAGGTGTCAATGTTACCGAGGAGCCGGCCTGCCCAACGGCTCCTACCAGCATCCCTGACCTGGGAGGCCGTGGACCCGACGGGATTCGAACCGCACCTTACAGCAGGACAGGCTGACATGCTTCCGTTACACCACGGGCCCAACCGCAACATAGGCGTTCGCACAATGCAGGACAAGGTTGCTCGTCACAATATTTCGCGCTAAGTTCCAAATTGGGAAAAGTAAACCCACGAGTCCTCTACACGCCCAACTCTTCCTGCATCCATTCTGGCTCAGACTTGGGTTCGGCGGTGAGGTCGAGTACGAGTTTCTCGAGGACTAGTCGCTTGCTGGGAGGATTGGAACGCAGCGCCAGATCAGCTTTTGCGACCCGGCGAATAGCGCGTGTAAGTTCACGCCGCGACTTGTACCGGCGCGCTTGGCGAATAATATCGTCGGCTGCGAATGGCGGCACGCGGAATCCTTGCCACAACGCCGCCCACAGCATCCGTTGATCACGAACGTTGCGCTCCAGAATCACGAGCATTTGGCGAAACGTCTTCGCCAGCATATAGAGATGACCGATGGCCGCTTCTTCGCCTTCTCCGGTGGAGAGAATGGCATCGAGGGTTTCCAGTGCGCGGGTGCGCTCGCGCGCGGAGATCGCATCGGTGAGTTCGTACAGTGAGCGCTGCTTGGCGGCGAGCACCATGGTCTCCATGTCGCCGAGACTAACGCGCTTCTTCTCTCCGACATACAGGATGAGCTTTTCGAGTTCGTTCGAGACCATCATCATGTCGCCGCCGAGCGAATCAACTAATTCGCGACCAGCGTCAGAATCGATCTTCACGTCTCGGGTTACGCAATATTCCTGAATCCAGCGGACGGCGTCGCCCTCCTCAACACGCCCTAGTTCCACGATCACTGCGTACCGGCCCATCGCTTCGCGGATGCGCTCGTAGCGTTCCTTGTCCGTCATGTCCATGCGGCGCGCGTCGGCGGGGATGCTGATGTGGTCAGCGACAAAAATCAGGACGGCGTCAGGGTTGGGATCTTTGGCGTACTCCTCGATGGCTTTCAGTTTGTCTTCATTGGACCCGCGACCGAAGAGGTTCTTCACTCCCCGAACAAAGAAGACCTGGAAAGGGGCCATCAGCGATGGGGTGCGCGCGCGATCGAGCACTTCGGCGAGGTCCATGTCCGCAAGATCAAATTCATAGAGGCTGAACTCGCGCAGGTCATTTGGCACCAGCGACTGCAGGATGGCGTCGCGGCACCTCTTGCGGAAGAAGGCTTCGTCGCCCACAAAGACGTACACCGGGCGCAACTTGCGGGCTTCCACCTCGGAGACGAACTTGTCCGCCTGCGCGAACGCCCTCATCAGAAGGCCTCCAGCACGTTAGAAATCAACGTGCGTGCGAAATCACGAGAGAGGCGCTGAAAAGCCGGCGAGTCTTCTTCGAAGAAGCTGCTCAATTCCTGGGAAACCTGGTACTGCTCCCGAAAGGTGTAGGAAGGATTCTGATAGAGCACTCTTCCCTGCCGGTCTTTCAGAGAGACGCTCATGCTCACGATCACCAGAACGCTGGACGCGCGGCCCGTCTTCGTGTCGTAGGTGAGCGGTGTCGTGTAGGTGGAGAGCACCACGCCGTGCAAAGTGGCGTCCGCAGAATTCGCGGCCGCCGTGATGTGGTACTTGGTTCGCGTCGAGAACTCCTGCACTACGGTGGCGGTGAGCGTCTGCTCAATACCATAGGTTTGCGTGTGGTTCACGAAAGCGGGAATCGCAATCGTCCGCAGGTCCGAGGGGAGCAGGTTGGCGTGCCCAGCCGTGTGATAGCCACATGCGACCGTGACTGCGCAACCGATTAAGGCCAGCACGCGCGCCGCAGTTGTGATCTTCATTGCACCTGCCCTCGCGGACGTGAAGCTGCCATTGCTTCTGCGCACTCGACGGCGTTTGCTGCCGCAACCCGCAGGTTGTCGGAGGCAGCCCAGATCCAGGCTGTGTTCGGATCGGATGCGTCAGCGGTCACAGAGACCAGAATGTCGGCCTGACCGGCGGCGTTCACGTTGTTGGGCGCTTCCTCGGAGGACGGGATCACCTGAACGTGATCGCCGGAAAGTGCGCGTGAAAGTTCGGCGATATCCGCCGGCGAATCCATCTGCACATTCACCGAAATCGTATGAGCATGGAAGGTGGGTGCCTGCAGGACAGAGACCGAAGGGACCAAAGTCTTTTCGGGGACGATCTTGCGATAATGCCTGACCACAAGTTCGGTGATCGCAGACAACGCGGGCGAAGACTGCTCGCCGTATCGCGAAACCATACTGAACGCCACCTGCACATCGAAGATATTCTTGGGCAGCGGCTGAAAGGAGAGCAGGTTCACCGTCTGCTCATGCAGTTCGTCCATGCCTTTTTGTCCGCGCTCTGAAGCAGGCTGGAACACACTCGCCACGGCGCGGCGCACCGATCCTGCTGTTTGCATCCGAGTCAAAAGCAATGCGAGCACGACCGACGCCGGATGCGCCACGACTGCGGGCCCAGGCTGCAGTTCCGGCGCGGCCACCTGCCCGAGTTGACGCTGTAGCCAGGGCGCGCGAAGGGTCGCGCCGGGTTCATCTTCAAGTGCGTAAGAGAGATCGATAATGGCGCCTCCTGCCTTCTGCACATGCTTCCAATTTCTGCGGGTGCAGTCTGCGTCTGAGGCGAAGAAAGTGAAATCGATATTGTCGAACTGCTCCGCGCGCACGCTCTGAATGAAAGTGATTTCGTCCTTCAAGGCTTCGAGTTGACCCAGAGACTCATCGTCATCGAGCAATTTCACGTCGATGGCAGGAAAACTACGCTGCTCGATCATCTCGGCAACTTCCTTGCCCTTGAGGGACCCGGCGCCGACGATAGCGACACGGTACACTCCTCGATAGGCGTCGGTGTGAGCAATGGTGCCGGGTTTCACGTTGGAATTCATGAAGTCTGCGATGCTTCCTTATAGGGCGGTGGCGGTGGATTCCGATTCCGGCGGAAAATCCAGTGTAGTCGCCAGAAAATTCCAGAGAACATGTAAGTCAGGGCAATCACGAACAGCACCGGCTTCGAGAACAATACAATTGACGCAATCAACAATCCGATCACCACGACCAGACGTGCGGGCTGCCGCGCGTTGAAGTTAATGTCCTTGAAGCTGTAGAAGCGCCAGGTGCTCACCATCAGATAGGCGGCGATGACAATAATGACCAGCCAGGTGAGCGCACTGCCCCAGTGATAAAGGGGATCTCCGCCAAAGTAATGCACTACCGCGGCAATGACGCCGGCGCCTGCAGGGATTGGCATGCCCACAAAGTACTTCTTTCCCGGACGGCCGGGATTCGAGGGCTGCGGGTTAACCGAGATATTGAACCGGGCCAGGCGGCTCGCGCCCGCGATCAGAAACATGAAGCTAGCAATCCCACCTGCGCGGGCTAGAGTCATCACAAAATCGGGATTGGATGGCGCCCATGAAATCTGGTGGAAACCCCATGCCCAGGCCAAAAGCGCCGGTGCGATCCCAAACGTGATGACGTCCGCCAGTGAATCCAGTTCGCGGCCAAAATCACTGGTGGTGCCGGTCATGCGAGCGATGCGGCCATCGAGGCCGTCGAACAGAACTGCAAACCCGATGGCCTTGGCGGCGTTGTCGAAATGACCGAGTCCCTGAACCGGGCCCTGAGTAGCATGAGCGATCGCGTACTCAATCGAACCGTGGATGACCTGCAGGATTGCAAAGTACCCGAGAAGCACATTCGCCGCCGTAAACATCGACGGCAGAATGTACATGCCCTTGCGCAAACGGCGCGGGCGGCGCTCTCCGCTGCGACGGCCCGGAGCCTGGTCGTTTGAGTTCTCCATCAATGAGACCTTTGCTTCGCTTGTCGTGATACTGAACCTGCGAGTTCCGTCGACCCGGCGGGCAGAAACGCAAGGGTACTCGATCCGCCCTTAACGTGGTCACCGACTTTAACGCGAATGCTGGCAGAGGGATCAAGAAATACATCCATACGCGAGCCGAACTTCATCACACCGATACGCTCCCCACGTTGCACGGTGTCGCCGATCTTTTTTGTGAAGACAATCCGGCGGGCAAGCAACCCGGCAATCTGCTTGAAAACGACAGTCTGCCCCTCGCCTTCAACTTTGACCGTGTTCTGCTCGTTTGCGTCGGCGCAGGTGGGGTTCATCGCGTTCAGAAACTTTCCCTCCTGATATTTGGCGCTTCGTATCACGCCAGCCATCGGAGTACGGTTTACGTGGACGTTGAAGACATTCAGGAAGATACTGACGCGAATCAGCTCTCTTCCCTCGAAAGTGACTGGCAGGACGGCAGTTACCTTGCCGTCCGCCGGCGAGACTATGGCACCGGGTTCCGTCGGAATAGTGCGCTCCGGGTCACGAAAAAACCACAAAAAGAACGCAGCCAGCAGCACAGGAATCGCAGCCCATAATGGACTCGTCAGCCATCCGACGAGGACTGCGGCGCCGAGCAGGACGAATCCGTAGTAGTAGCCGTCGCGAACCATGGGAGCTATCAGAATTATATGGTACCGGCGAAAGCCCCCGCTGAATTGTCGATAAAAGACAAAAGGCGCTTTACGCGCCTTCGGGGTACAGAACTCCCGTACCGTCCATGGACGGGGTTCAGTTTGAGGTTGTTCCTAGGCGACTTGGCCGCGCTGCACGTGCTCGCGATACTGCCGTTCAATGAACTCCATCTGATCTTTCAGGCGCAGCTTTAACTTCTTGAGCCTGACTTCTTCTAGTTTTTCATCGTCGGTGAGGTAACGCTTGTGGGTGAGAGAGGAAAGACGTTGTTCGTAGGATGTATGCTCCTGAGCCAGCTTGCGGAATTCTTCGTGCGTGGCCAGGAGTTGATCTCTAGAGGCTAGCATCCTGCAAGACCTCCTGTGTTCAAGTTGTGAAGGTTAACCTAGCACAGGAGGAATTCTGGTTCAACGATGAATTTTCAACAAAAGTTTACCCCAGCGTAACGGGAACGTAAGCTGTTGAGTGTGCGACGCTTACCAGAAGCTTATAGAAAAAGTGAGTAGAGCATGGCGTCCTCTTGTTCTTCTTCTTCCTCGGAACCGGAGTAGTACTTCGGGCGGCGTCCGGTGTTCGCAAAACCGCACTTTTCATAAAACGCGCGGGCAGCGCTGTTCGAATCTCGAACTTCAAGGTGGATGCTCAGAGCACCGCGCTCGCGAACTGCAGCAATGAGAGATTGGATTAGATTTGTTCCTGCGCCGCGGCGTTGCAGGTTCGGGGTGACAGCAATATTTTCCAGTTCGCATTCGCCGCTGGTCAAGCGCGCGATGACGAAGCCCTGGATCGAGTGGCTTTGGTCTTGAAGGACAATGGCGATTCTGGCTGGAGCTTCGGGAGTAAACACTTCATAGTAGGTGTTCTCTGGCCAATGCGCCGCGGAGCCCGCCGCACGCTCGATCGCGAGGATTGTGGGAATATCGGCCGGAGTCGCGAGACGCGCGGAAAACGTATGCTTCCCCGCAGAAACGCTAGCGGACGAAGGTTCATTCGCTGCTTTCACTGCGGCTCCCAGCTTTCGAATTCGCCGAGCATCTTTTCCTTCCCCGTGAACGCGGCGCACTTTTCGTCGAGCGATTCGTATTCTGCACGCTTCCGCTTCTTGAAGTTGAGGAAGGCTCTTCTGGACACCCAGTAATCGATGGTCAGGTATCGGCCGGGCGTGTCACGGTCGCGAAGCAAGTCGGTTCGCACGTACCCCTCGCCGGTGCGGAACAGTTGTGCCCATGCGCCTTCGGGCCCATAAGCTTTCTCGAAGGCGCGCAGCTGGCTAGCCGGAACATGAAATTCCCAAACGACGGTGAAGGCATGTCTGCGGGTTTGGGATCGGCCCATCATCCGCGCGTGGTGGAGAGCTTGATTTCGGCGTCAGTGCGCCGAATGTAACTGGCGTCGAGAGCCTCGGGAGTGACGGTCTCGCCGGCGACGATCTTTTTCCAAGCCAACGGGGCAATTGTCGCCGCATTGGGCCGAGGTACGTGGACAAAATTAGCAAGAAATGAATCTTTCATATAAGAAGTCGTAAGTTGAATCAGAGCTTCATCCGGTGTGAGGACCAGCATTCCTTTCCCGAGGTCTTCGGCCCGTTGAGTCAGCTCGCCGTATGTGAGTAGATGTTCTCCCAAAAGTCGGGGCAGCGAATCGCCGATTTCGTATTCAGCGACAAAGGTCTGCTTTCGGCCTGCGTCCATCACCACCAAGCACTCGCGTCCCGAGCCGATTGCAGGCAAGTCGGTGCCCCTGAGAATTACCTGCGACGCAAAGACCTCCAGCAGCGAAACTGCGGCAGTCGGCTTCTGAAGAATTTGAGCAAGCCCCTTGATTGCTGCGAGCCCGACGCGTAATCCGGTAAAGGACCCCGGGCCGGAAACAACGGCGAAAGCCTCGATCTGCTCCTTCGTCAGTCCGTGCTTTTCAAGGAGCGCGGCGATCTGCGGCACCAGCTGCGCCGAGAACGTTCCTCCTTCGAGCGGGACAAGACCAAGAGTGTGCGAGGTCGTTCTTTGCGAGCTTTGCGGCTTTTCTTCGCGCCCTTCGCGGTTAAAGGCTTTTGGTTGCGAGGTGGCGGAATCGAATCGCACCAGTGCGATGCTGCCGTGTTTGCCGGAAGTATCGACGCCCAATATCAACATGGGGTGCTCGGCATGATTAATGAGAAGACTCGACGAGCTCAAGCAGCACGCCGCCCGAACTCTGAGGATGGACAAAAACATAACGATGGCCGCCAGCGCCGGTTTTGATCTCGTCTGAGATGAGGCGGACACCGTCCGCCTTGAGTTTCTGAACGGCGGTAAGCAGATCAGGAACTCGCAGGCACACATGGTGCAGGCCCTGGCCGCGCTTGGCGATGAACTTGGCAATCGCGGAATCTTCGCTGGTGGCTTCGAGCAATTCGAGGCGTGTATCGCCCACCGGAACCATGACGACGCGTACGTGTTCCGCGGGAACAGTCTCTTCGGGCGAAATTGTCAGTCCGAGCTTCTCGTAAATGCCCTTGGCTGATGCCAGGGACTTAACCGCGATGCCGAGATGGTCGAGTTTGCACATGCGCAGTCACCGAGTGATCCGGTTGACGGCCTCCTTCAGAGCCTCAAGATCTGAATTCTCCGCGACCCGAATAAGGTAGAGACCCACAAGCGCTCCGATCGCGATGAGGAAGCTTATCCTCACTTCCTTCCATCCGCCCTTTCGATACGCCGTCCTCAAGTAGAGAAAAAACGCGACGAGCAAGGCGACTGCCAGGGACAACAGGAGGGACAGCCCAAACCATTCGAACGAACTCATTGCTTCGGAATCGCCGCTCACGCTTTCTCCACGATTTCCTGTATCACAGAATACGGATCGCGCCTGTGCTCTGCAATGTCGGCAGCTAGACGCGACAGATCGCCTTCGGAAACCATGCTCCTCGCTTTCTCCAGTAGAGTGTCCCGGAGCATTTCAATGAGACGCGCCTCCCAACTATGTGTGCGCCGACGACGCCACAAATCCTTGCCGGTCAGGTAATCCTGATATTTCCTGATTGCCTCCGCTAATTCCGGCACTCCAGCACCGCTGGTTGCGACGGTCTTCGCAATTGGCGGAATCCAACCGTCATCGCGAGTGGCAAGCGACTGCAAGGCGCGGACCTCTTTCTCGACGCGCTCAGCGCCCTCGTGATCGCTCTTGTTGATCACGAAAATGTCGGCGATCTCCATGATGCCAGCCTTGATCGTTTGCACGTCATCGCCCATGCCGGGAACGAGAATCACAACAGTGACGTCTGCCACGCGGACGACATCGACCTCATCTTGTCCGACGCCGACAGTTTCGATCATCACGATGTCGCGTCCAGAGGCGTCGAGCACAAGAGAAACGTCGGCAGTCGCGCGGGCCAGTCCGCCGAGCGAACCACGCGTCGCCATGCTGCGGATGTAGATGCCTGGATCGGAAAAGTGGTCCTGCATGCGAATGCGGTCGCCGAGAATCGCGCCGCCGGTGTAGGGACTGGTTGGATCGACAGCGATGATGCCGATGGAATAACCGTTATCGGGTGGCCCACCCTGGGGTGCGGTTGCCCCACCCTTGTCTCGCGTCGTTTGCGAGACAGGGTGGGGATTTTCTGTCTCACCCTCCGGACTCACGGGTGCCCCATTCAAGCCGCGTTCTGTGCGGCTTGGGTGGGGATTTTTTGTCCTCCGATACAGCTTCGCCAGTTGATCGACCAATGTGCTCTTCCCCGCTCCGGGTGATCCGGTCAGGCCAATCGTCACCGCGTGTCCGGTGTGGGGAAAAAGTTCTTTGAGCAACTCGATCCATCCCTGCGTGTGGTTCTCGACGGTCGAGATGGCGCGGGCCAGCGCGCGCGCGTCGCCGGAGCGAACATCTGAAATCAAGGTTGAGTGGTTAGCGCCCAAACTGCTCCAGTGTAAAGCACCACGGGCAGAACGGGAGTCCCTTCCAGGGTCAACGAGTGCTCCCGCGATATTTCAACAGGTACGATTACTTTTGTCATGAAACGACGCCTTTGTGGTCATTCCCGTGCAGGATCCTGAACCCATATCATTGATCTCAGGACGCACCACGTGCGTAAAATTGGGGGACTTCGTGCGCTACAAGACTGCTGCTATTTTGACGATCATACTTTTAGGCGGAATGTTCGCTGTGCCTGCCGTGATATTGGCTATTTTTCTTCCATCGCTACAGCAGGGCCTTCCTAACCCTGTACCGGGGTACGAGCAGATACTTCTTGAGATTGCTCAAGATCGGTTGCAGAGGGTATCTGCCTTTGCTTCAGGTCTATTTGCTGCAACTTATTCCTTCAACAGCTGCCTGACAATCACCAGCCTCTGAATCTCGCTGGCGCCTTCGATAGTCCTTGATGAATCCATGCCCGCCGTGGATCACCGCTGGCGGGTGCGGATGAACATGCGGCTACATCCGCGTAAGCTGCGGAAGGGCGTCGAAATGACCATCGCGGTCGTATAGAGTCAGCGAGTGCTGGAGTACGAGGGCGGCGATCCACATGTCGTTCGTCGGAATCGGAGTGCCTTGTTTTCGTAGTTGCCGGTAAACCGTGGCATAGTGGTGCGTGGTTTGCTCATCTGCGTAGAGTACGGCAACACCCGGCTTCAGCAAAAAGCGGCGTAGGCTGGCTTCATTGCGCGGGCCTTGCGTGCCCACAGCAAATCCCGCGCGCAATTCTCCCAGAACGATAAACGGCAGCCAGACTTCGTCAGCAAGCTCAATCGCTTCGACAACGGCTCGATCACCGCGGCAAAGATCCGTATAGCGATTGGTATCGACCGCAACTCTCACCATCACCGCCACAGATCTTCTTCAATCGTGTCCTGTGCAGCCAGGGCACGGTCGAACTCGGGATCTCTTCGCCAGGTTCCCGCGATATCGTCGAGATCGCGCTGGCGGGTGCGGCTCCCGGTCAGGCCAGCGCCCCGAGCAAGGGCTTCAACGGCCACCTCATTGAGGCTCTTGCCCTGGTGGCGGGCCGAGTGACGTAGGGCTGCATCCAAGACTTCAGGTACGTTCCGAATCGTGTACTGCATGCATATATTGTAGGCACTG
>WNFZ01013436.1_pt1 | contig 10838 bp, 9 predicted proteins | sample 5400081 | NCBI WGS metagenome assembly WNFZ01 (sample SAMN13153365, study PRJNA577476) | soil metagenome | isolation source: 80 cm soil or saprolite under grassland replicate 1 | place: USA:California | collected 2016-06-15
TGGAAGGCATTGGATGGCATGGCCAGGCCCGTGGCCACGCGCGATCGACCAGGAGCCTGCGTTCTGGCATGTGTTCTGGGGCCGGCTGGCCGCGCAATACCAGCTTCCCGTCGACACAATCGCGGCGCTCCATGAGATCGGCGCATTCTATCATACCTGCTTCATCGCGTTTCCCGATACGCTTGCCTGCCTAGCCGCACTGCGCTCGCGCGGGGTGCGCCTGGCGATACTCACAAACTTCGAGCTGCCCAGCATTCACCTGACGCTCCAGAACGCAGGCCTCGATCCCAACTGGTTTTCGGTGCTGCTTTCCAGCGCGACCACCGGATTCCCCAAGCCGGATGCGCGCGCCTATCTAGCTGCCGCCGCTGCGCTTGGCCTACATCCCACCGCTTGCGCCTTCGTTGACGATCTCGCTAAGAACGTCGAAGCCGCGCAGCTGCTCGGTATGCGCGGCTGGCTGCTCGATCGAACAGGCGCCGCGCCGGCGAGCGCACCCTCGCACATCCGCGATTTGCACCAGCTGACTGCGCTTCTGAATACTTCCTGAGATGAATTAACCTTTTTAGTTAGCCAAGTGGAACAGTTATTTATTCGAAAATCCCCTGGTATTTGTCCATTCTTTCACAAGGTTACACGTTTGACTCGCCTGTATTCCTGCGACAGATCGCAGTGGACTATCTGTGAGTAGGAACATCGGTTGATTGTTCAGCGCTCGCAAGGGGTGTATTATTTCCACAGACGAGGTTTTTAACGGGATTTTTACCTGATCGGAAGATTTTGCTTCATTACAAAAAGAACAACCACACCAGCCCGCTTACGAATCACACACCGATACACACACTAGAAAGATGACTATGAAGACAACATCGCGCTCAATTCGCCTGGTGCTTCTGCTCGCCATACTGATCCTGAGCATGCTAGCTGTAGCGCCGACGCAAGCTGCGCCGGCCGCCAACAACAGCCACCCGCACAATACCAACCAATGCCGTGATCACAAGTTCATTCCGTTCTGGGGCAGCCGAAACTTCATCGAAGCGCAGGGCTTCAACTTCGACATCGTGGGCGATCAGGCCAGCGCGACGTTTCGCAACAACCTATCACTGGATCTAGCCAGCAACCCGGCCAGCTCGGAATACACCGCCAGCCGTATGACCGAGATCGACACCTGGGTGCCGATCGCCGATCGCGTCAAGTGCTGGCAGGCTACACCAACGAAGAACGTGGTTATAGAATATCGCGTGCGCTTCGATCAGAGCGCGGCGCCATACGGGCTGACCGAGAACCTGATGCTCTGGAATGCGCCGTTCCCCTCCACCACGCCCGAGCCGGCGCGGCCGATTACATCTATCGGCGTCTCGCGCAACAGCGCCTTCGGCCCGCCGCAGTACTACGCCGAGGTTGTGCAGGATCTAGATTTCGGCACCTTCGCGCCGCCGTACATTCTTGAGCTTACCCCTATGCCGGCATGGCTCGACGCCGGAAAGTGGCACCGTATCCGCATCACGCTCTCGCAGACCACCGGCCAGGTCGATGTCGCACAAGGCGCGCACCCGTTCACCACCGTAAGCAAGGTCGCGCTGCTGCACCCGGCCGAGCCGCTTGGCTTCGAGTTCTCAGTGGATAACGAGATGTTCCCTGGCGTGACTGTCCCGATCAACATTCCCGATGGCGTGGACGTGAGCTACCTGGATATGCACATGGAGCGCACCCATTAGCCCGGCACGATAATTCGGCCCGCCAAACCTATGCGCTGAACAAAACGTAACAGCCCCTGGCAACATGCCAGGGGCTGCTGTGTGCTACTTACAGATGGGGAGGTTTGGAGGGACGCAGTCCCTGCAAGAATACATTCTTTGTGCCGTTGTGCGAGCGCAAAGCGCTCGCACAACGGCACAAAAGAGTTATTTGAGGAGCGGGCGATGGGATAATTAGGAAAGATATTGATGAAAGGCCTCTACCGCCCGCGCAACACCATCTTCCGCTTGAATGCGCCGGCCGAGCGCAGTTACGCGGTCACGCATGCCCGCATCGCTGGTAGCACAGCGCATCGCTGTAGCCAATCGCTCGGCCGTTAATTGTGTGCGCAGAATTGGCGCCGGGCCAACTCCCATCCCAGCAACCTGCCAGCCCCAGTACAGCTCATCGCGGGTGAAAGGCACCGTCACGGTTGGGATACCGGCGCGCAGGCCGAGCGCAAGTGTCCCAACCCCAGCATGATGCACAACCGCCGCTGTCTGCGGGAACAGCCAATCATATGGCACGCGCTCAATCTTGAAGATGTCATCCGGTATATCGGCGTCGCTCAAGCCACCCCAGCCCGTGACCAGAATAGCACGCCGCCCGGCTAAGCGCAGCGCCTTCAGCACAACCTCGGTCATCTGCGCTGGGTTATCGCCGATCATACTCCCAAAACCGACACAGACTGGTGGTGGGCCACCGCTTAAGAATTCAACGAGATCAGCGGGCGGCTGCCAGCCGGTCGCGCGATCGAGGAACCAGAAGCCAGTGACACGCTGCCAGGGCCGCCAATCACGCGGGCTTGGAGCGACGGATGGGCTATACCCGTACAAGAAGGGCAACCGCCGCCCGCGCGGGCCTGTGATCGGCTCGGGCGCACCGCCCGTGAAAGATAACGGCGGCAATCCTAATGTTTCCTGACGCCAACGGTTCAGCGTCGGCCGCATAAACTGCCAGACGAACTGCTCGATCCCGGTATAGCTCAGCCGATTCAGCGCACCGCCGAGCCGTAAGCGCGCCGAGATCAGCGGATGCGGAAACGCGGTGGTCGCATTTAATGGGTGATACCAGAACGTGAAACATGGGATACCCAGCTTCTCAGCGATGTGATAGCCACCCAGCGTATTGATCGCGAAAATGATTGCATCCGCGCCCTGGCAGGCCAACCAGGAGTCGACCAATAGCTCATGCATGTACGACAGATGCAAGTGCATCGCGTGGCGCATGTAGCTGTAGATATTGCCGACCGACGCCATCATGGCTTTGGTCTCTTCTTGCTGTTGCTGCTCCTGGGGATTTCCTCTGAGCACGGCAAACTCCAAGCCTCGACCGGTGACGATATCTTCAAATTCCGCGTATGTCGCTATGCACACGCGATGACCAGCCTGCTGCAACCCCAAGCCGAACGCCACACACGGTGGCACATCCCCATACGTCCCAGCCGCCAACATGACAATACGCATTTCATCCTCATCTTAGATATCTACATTGCTAGTACTCATCATGGATCCACCGATAAGGCATGTTTCAAAACCTAGGGAGTGTGTCCCTCCAAGAATAGTGTTTGCTGGCTCTGGCAGAGCCGCCGCTCTGCCAGAGCCAGCAAACGCTTTCCGCAGGGGCGGCCGGGTACCCGCTGGGTGCCGTCCCCTGCGCCCGCACCGAACGGTAAAGTTCGGTTGAACCATGCATAAGTTGATTATACGCCGCGGGTGGCGCCGAAGTGCCACTGAAAATGTTCAAATTGAAACCATAATGCCAAACAAATGTAGCATTTAGTACCCCTGTTGTGGTCATTTTTTGACAAGATTTAATCTACAATGGAATCAAATAGAAATGCTGCTCGCATGCCTGCCATGAATGACAATGTATCGAGGACTGGCATGCGCGGGCGCCATCTAATCGCGGATCGGTACTGCCAATGCGATATAGGACAAGTACCGTTAAGAAATAGGATAATCAGGATATTGTTGTTCACCGCTTTTTTATGTATACTTTCGTCAGGTTACCTCCAAGTGTAGGAGCACAAAGTTTCAATCTGCTCAGCGCCTTCATGGGGGTAATATAAAGAAAGGCAGGCTCATGAACCGGATGCTCGACCTACTCATCACCGACTTACGTCATCTGGTGAGCGACCTGGGTAAAGATGGAGGGCTAACGAGCCCATCGATCTATGATACCGCTCAAGTATTGCTCTTGGCTCCTGCGTCGGAAAACGCCTGCGCCACGCTGGGTTGGCTGCTCGCGCAGCAACAGAACGATGGTGGCTGGGGCAATCCCGCGATACCATTGACGCGCGATGTGCCGACGCTGGCAACAGTATTAGCCCTCAGCACGTATAGAAAGCGCGCCAGCACTTATGATTCGGCGCTGCATGCCGGGCTGGCGTTTCTCGAACGGCAATCGCATCAATGGCGCGCGCCACTCTCCGACGATATTCCCTCGGCCGTCGAGCTGCTGCTCCCGCGACTGCTTGAAGATGCAGCGGCGGCAGGATTAGATGTGGATCAGGAACCCTACAGCGAACTAATCACGCTTGGCCGCCGCCGCCGGCAGATGATCGCGCGGCTGCGACCGCTGGCAGGCACAGCAGCGGTTCACTCCTGGGAGGCCTGGGGCAGCACCCCTGATCCTGCCGTGATTGACGGGTCGGGCGGGGTCGGGCATAGCCCGGCCGCGACAGCAGCATGGCTGCGTGCCGCTGAGGATCGGCCCGAACTGGCGGATATGCGCCTGGGGGCCGAGCGCTACCTTACCGGCGCGGCCGCTAGTACCGGCATCGGCGTGCCCGGAGTTATGCCAAATGCATGGCCGATCGCCCGGACTGAACAAGCGACAGCGCTGTATGGCATTCTCTTAGCTGGTCTGATCGACCATCCGACGTTAAACGACTCAATCCAGCCAATCCTTACCGATCTGGCCTTGGCGCTCACCCCAATCGGTCTTGGCACGAGCGATTATTTCGTCACCGATGGGGACGATACGGCCATGGCGCTGGCATGTCTCGCTGGCAGGCGCAAAGTTTCAATTGACCCGATGCTACATTTTGCGATCGACTCACATTTTTACACCTATGTCGGTGAGTTACAGCCATCGCTCTCGGTGACGGCACACGCAATTCACGCGCTGGCACTGCTCGGCAAGCCCGCAGCGCATGCAAGTAGCTACCTTCGTGACCGCCAACACGCAGATGGAAGCTGGAGCGGCGACAAATGGAACAGCTCCTGGCTGTATACCACCTGCCATACGCTGGCGGCGCTGCTCTCAACCGATCATTGCGATCTGACAGCTGTGTTGACCAGTATTCGCGCACATCAGCGCGCCGATGGTGGCTGGGGATTGGTCTCTTCCAATAGCGAAGAGACCGCCTATGCGGTGATGGCGCTGTTGCTCCTCGCGCGGGTAGGCGAGCTGCCTACCGAAGGTCAAGCGGCGCTCAAGCGCGCGGCTACATTCCTTGAGCAGCGCTATCGGCCATTTAAAGAGGAGACGACCGCCGTTTGGCTGGCGAAGGAGCCATATCGGCCACGACGTGTTTCGCGCGCTTTTGAGATCAGCGCCCTGCTCGCGCTAGCGATGGAAGGATTTGTGGAGTGAGCGAAGTCCAACCACCATCACTAGCGGCATTTCTGGATGCTCCAGCCGATTGTGTCGCCCGCGTCGCTCCCGCAACGGTGATTTTCGCACCGGGTGGTACGCGGCGTAGTGCGGTATTGGCCGGAATTTCGCCCCAAAGCGATGAGTACGCCCGCTGGACGCGCGAGCGCATGGTCAAGTGTAGCGAGCTGTTTTTCAAATTGGGGGTGCGCCACCTGTTTATGAGTGTCATGCGCCCACCGCAGTTCGCCGAGGTCGGGCGCTACCGTGATCGGCTGCTGGATTGGTTGGACTGGGGGCTGGCTGGGCCAGAGGCGATCGCCGACTACGCCCGCCTTGGCTGGCGGGTTCGTCTGCTTGGCGCGGATGGGCTGGGCCAGCTTGGCACAGCCGCCGAGCGATTGCGGCAGACGATGCCAGGAACAACGACACCAACATTATGGTATTATGTCGTGCCGGAGATCGAATCGCCATGGCAGTGGGTACGCGCTGCGCTACGTCGGACAGAAGGAAACACTACGTCGGATGTTATTCGAGCGCTGTATGGCGAGGATCTTCCGCTCGCGACGCTGTACCTGGCCTTTGGCAAGCCGATGTTCGTGCCCGACCTGCTGCCGCCGCTCTTAAGCGGCGATATCCAATGCTACTGGACACAACGGCCTGGCTATGCGCTGGACGAGCGCACCCTACGGCAGATCATCTACGATTATGCTTATCTACGCCCAACATGGACGCGCGACAAATCAGCGCGCTACGCCGATGTCGAAGCACAACGTTCGTTGTGGGAGCAGGCACCCATACTTGGCCTCGGCCGGCGCATCGGCGCGTTTTGGTACCCAATTACCGAGCAAGAGAGCGCTCGAACAGCAGAGGATTTATGAAAGTTTCGCAGCGGCAAGTCACGCTCGGGCTTCTCGGATTGTTGAGCTGTACATCGTTGCTGATCAGCTTGATTTTTATCATCGGAACAGCGCTAGGCTCGGGTTCGAGATATGATTCATCCGTTACCATTACCACAAGTATCGCATGCCTGGTTATAACCTCAATGCTTATGGCCTATTGGCGGGGGTGGGAACTTGCGCGTTATGTTGTATTGATCGCGGTCACCCTGGTGATCGGCCTTACGACGCCGGAGCCATTTGTGACCGACGCCGCCGGGATTAGTATATTTATCCCGCCGGCGCTCGCACTCATTCTGGCGACGCCGATCTGGGTTGTCGGAAGCGCGGCGACGACGTATATTCTTCTCCTCATTCGGGCGCGTGGGGATGGCGTCTATGCTGATCCGGTGACGATTATCATCACAGTGATCGTCATCGGCGGTATTGTCCTTGGCCGCCTGATCACCGAGACCGCTCAGCGCAACGCCGAAGAGCAAGCCCGCCGCGCCGATGCGGAAAAAGCGCGCGCGGAGGCGCAGGCCCTCGAGTTGGCCGATGCCAATGAACTGATGACTCAGCAGCTGGATCAGCAACAGCAACTGCTCGACATGGTGACGACGATGGAAGCACCGGCAGTACCGCTTACCTGGATGGTATTGCGACCGCGCGCAGCCCACAGGAGGCACTAGTGCAACACCTCAACGCCACCAAGCAGCCACTCACCAGCAATAGTAATGGTAAAGGCATCTATAATTGATTCAGTCCCGTCGGGGTGTTCAATTGAACGCCCCGACGGGCGATTCTGAAACCTTGTCATTGCAGGTTATTTTTCGCCCGTCGGGGCGAAATAACCTGAAAAACGTAAAGTGAAACGACAGCAAGACACCAAGATTATCTTGGTGTCTTGCTGTCGTGGTGGTAAGGCTGGTTTGACGCCGCCTAATGTGCCGTCTAAACACCCAGCCGCACGCCGCAGTTCGGGCAAAACATGGCCGCGGTTGGCATTTGGAACTGGCAGTTTGGGCAGAACTTCATGCCGGCCGGCGCAGTGGCTTGTGGACGCGCATGAGTCGATGGCTCGCTGCTGATCGGCACGTTCTGCGCCTGTATGCCGGCAGTCGGCGTCGGCTCAACAAACACCTCGGATTGAGAAGTCTTCAACTCCTCTTCCTTCAGCGTGATGCTGCCCTGAAGCGCATCCATTGCTTTCAAGATCTCGCCCAGCGTGGCCGACTGGATCTGCCCGGCCCGAAAGAGCTGGATCGCGCGGTCGCCAAATTCCATACGGTTAGCGTCGATCTGTCGCTTCAGTTCGTTGATCTCATTTTGTAGGCGCGTCGTCTTCTGAAATTTGTCGGCCTCAAACTTGGCACGATCGACTCCCTGCGAGATAGTCTTGCTCAAATTATCAAGGAAGCCCATAATCCCTCCATCACATGCTACTAAGATGCTTGCTAGCCATACGACGATCAACCAGCCATCTCAGGTGCAGCATATTGTATCAGAGAGTCGGGCTGGACGCATCGTTATAGCAGCTATGCCGGGACAAGCGATACGTGCCGACGCCGGCCCGCACGCAGGAAGCTAACTCGCCAAGGGCTGCTGCCCTTAAGCGCCTGCACCGCCTTTCGTAGCGCGTCGATCGTGTCGGTTTTGTGCTCGCCCAAGGATAGAATGATGTCGCCGCTATACAGGCTGGCGCGCGCCGCCGATCCGCCCGGCGCGACTTCCAGCAGCAGCACGCCACTGGTCTGGTCTAGATGTTCCGATCGCTGAATAACATCGTCGAGCCGCACATCCAGGCCGCTGATCCCCAACGTGCCACGGCTGATGCCCTGCCGATGAAGCTCGGTTAGCTGCCCGATCACATCCAGGGCTGCGCTGGCTGGGATGGCGAACCCTAATCCCTGCGCAAAGGGCAAAATCGCTGTCTAGGGGTTGCCGATCGCGATCACCAACTGCCCGACCCGCGGTGGCGCGGCGTACAACTCTGCCACCGGCAACCCGCCTTGGCCGACCCGCAGCACCGCCAGATCGCGCTCAGGCTGCGCGCCTATCACTCCCGCTGGCAGGCTACGCCCATCTGACAGCGTCACCACAACACGCGACGCGCCCGCGACGACATGTGCGTTGGTCAATATATAACCTGCGCTGCTATAGATCACACCCGACCCGATTCCTTGCCCATGTCCACCATCGCGTCGTGCGCCGCCGTGGCCGATCTCGACCTTCACAACCGCCGGGCCAGCACGCTCCGCCGCCGTCATTACGGCGTGGCTATAGTAATCAAAGGCTTTTTGTTCATCCGCCACTGCCATTATCGTTCTCCTACTCAGGGAATGCGCTGGCACTCAGGCCACCAGGGTAACAAAAAAAGAGTGCCATGATTGTAGCACTCTTCTTGAGAAAATATATTAGAATTGTAATAGTGTAATTATGTAATCTACCAATTCCTAATTAATGAGGACTTACGCAAGCTAGGAGTTGGAGGGCTGCAAGCCCCGCCCCCGCACCCCACCGCGTAAGTTGTGTTAATGAAGGTTTAGGTTTAACGCCGTTATCCTTCGGCGAGCTTATATCCCACGCCGCGAACTGTGACGATCATGTGCGGACGCGATGGCTCGACCTCGACTTTTTCGCGCAGCCGCCGCACACAAACATCAACAAGATTCGTCTCGCCAACATAGTCGTAGCCCCACACCTCGCGAAACAAGGTCTCACGATCAAAAACTTGGCCGGAGTTGGCCGCCAGGAAGTAGAGCAGCTCGAACTCCATCGGCGTCAGGTTGACGTTTTGCCCGCGAACGGCGACGCGGTGGCGCGGCTCGTCGATCTCCAGATCGCCGACGCGCACAATCGGCGGCGCCACGCGATGCTTATAGCCCTCGACGCGGCGCAGGATCGACTCAACCCGCGCGATCAGCTCGGCAGTTTTGAACGGCTTAGTGATATAATCATCGGCGCCTAGCTCGAAGCCATGGACCACATCTTCAGTTCCATCGCGCGAGGTCAGAATGATGATCGGCACATCGGAGCGCTCGCGAATGCGCTGGCAGGCCTCGAAGCCATCGACATACGGCATCATCACATCCAGGATCACCACATCGAACTTGTTGCCCTCGAACTCCTTAAGCGCCTCTAGCCCATTCTTCACCGCCACAATCTCATAGCGAGGATCTTTGAGCGTTACCTGAATCAGGGTAGCGATCGAAGGATCGTCATCGGCGACGAGGATACGGCGCGCGGTGTTGCTATCGTCCTGGGCGCGTTCAGAAGTTCGACGTATTAATCTCATAGGTATCCAAGTGCTGAGGACTGAGGACTGAGGACTGAGTTGCATACACACATATCTCAGTCCTCAGTCCTCAGTCCTCAGTCCTCGCTAGACAGCTTCTTCCATTCGGCGGCGATATTCAGAGCGGTCGGTTGTGCGCGGAACCATGATCGGGTGGCCGCGGCCCTCAACGACTTCGGCATTGATGATGCAACGCCCAATATGCTCCTGCGATGGAATCTCGTACATAACATCGAGCAGAACTTCTTCGACCGTGGTGCGTAGTGCGCGGGCGCCCGTGCGCGATGACAGCGCTCGGACAGCGATCGCCTCTAGTCCGTCGGGCGTGACCTCAAGCTCGACATGATCGAGCGCCAGCATCTTCTGGTATTGTTTAATCACCGCATTGCGCGGTTCGGTCAGGATACGGATCATCGCGGATTTATCAAGCGGCTCCAGCGCGGTGATCACCGGCAGACGGCCGACGAATTCGGGAATGAAGCCATAGTGCAGCAGATCGTCGGTAGTACACAGCCCAAGAATCTTGTGTCGCACGTCATCCTGATCCGCGGTGGCGCCGGGCTGAAAGCCTATCCCGCGCTTACCGCCGATACGCTGATCGACGATCTGGACGAGTCCCTCGAATGCGCCGCCGCAGATGAACAACACGTTGGTGGTATCGAAAGCAATATACTCTTGCTGTGGGTGCTTGCGCCCCGGCAGCGGCGGCACATGCGCAACGCAACCTTCGAGTATCTTCAACAGCGCCTGCTGCACGCCTTCGCCCGAGACATCGCGGGTGATCGAAGGGTTATCGCCCTTGCGTGCGATCTTGTCGATCTCGTCAATGTAGATAATGCCGGTCTGGGCACGCTCGACATCGCCATTAGCCGCCTGGATCAGGCGCAGCAAAATATTTTCGACATCCTCGCCAACATAGCCGGCTTCGGTCAGCGCGGTGGCATCGGCGATCGCAAAGGGCACATCGAGCACGCGCGCCAGTGTCTGCGCCAGCAACGTTTTGCCGCTGCCGGTCGGCCCAATGAGCAGGACATTGCTCTTGCCAAGCTCGACATCATCCACATGGTAGCCCGCACGCAGCCGCTTGTAGTGATTGTACACCGCCACCGAGAGCACGATCTTGGCGCGCTCCTGGCTGATCACATACTGGTCGAGCCGGTCACGCATGCGGCGTGGGGTCGGCAGGCGATTTGGCCCCGGTGACGCCAAGTGATGCCGCGCGGCGACCGGCTGCGCCTCGGCCTCTTCAGCGATAATGGCGCTGCACAGCGCCACACACTCATCGCAAATACACACCGTCCCCGGCCCTGCGATCAGGCGCTGAA
>WNFZ01015646.1_pt1 | contig 10838 bp, 10 predicted proteins | sample 5400081 | NCBI WGS metagenome assembly WNFZ01 (sample SAMN13153365, study PRJNA577476) | soil metagenome | isolation source: 80 cm soil or saprolite under grassland replicate 1 | place: USA:California | collected 2016-06-15
AAATATATTATTTTCATTTCCAATACGCCAACGTCGGGTCCCACAGGGATGCTGGGCGAAGACGTTGGACTCCGTTTGTTGCTACGCTCCTAAATCTGTCCAACGCAATTCCTGGCCGTAGGCGAAATCGTGTAACGCCTTTGTGCCAATGACGTTCTCAATTTGGTCAGGTTTGATAGCTCCGGGTGTGGCAGGACGAAGTACATCGATCATCTCGCGCGTAAAGCTTTCACCAGCTTTGATGTCGCGCGCGGCGCGCAGGCAACGCCGCTGCACGATTGCGGTCTGCTCTTCATTCTCTGCGATGAATTTATCTGGCGAGCCAAGCGAACGTTCTAGCAAGCGCGTCTCTGCGACCATCCTTGCCCAGTTCTCAGGATTCATCGCGAACTTGTGGTCAGGACCTTCACGGTCATTGCTATCCGTGAGATGACGCTCGATCACACGCGCGCCCAGAGTCACTGCTCCAAGAACGGGGGCCATTGCGTGAGTATGATCTGAAAGTCCTAAAATCACATCAGGGAACATCGTCCCATAAGTTTTAAGTACATTGATATGTAAATGGTCGTAATTATTCGGACTGGCCGTGTAATTGGTATTGCACTGCATCAGTACCAATTGTTTGTTGATCTTCAAAATCGCATGGACTGCCTTCTGCACTTCGCCAATCGTTGAAGCGCCTGTGGCAACAAAAAACGGCTTGCCTTTACTTGCCATCCGTTCTAGTGCCTCAATCCAGTCAATTTCGCCTGAGCCAGCCTTATAGATTTCCACATAGCGGTCCAAGAAATCAATCGCGGCAAAATCATATGGAGAAGAGAAATAATGAATACCAACGTCCTGACATTCCTCTATCAATGTTAATGTCCACTCAAAAGGGATTGACGCGGCGCGATATACCTCCACCACCGACTTCTTCCATGTTGCCTGGTGACTCACCTGCGAGTTCATATGCGAGAAGCCATAATCCGAGACAATTCTCGGAGCATCAAAATTCTGGAATTTTGCGGCATCCGCCCCTGCTTCTTTTGCAAGCCGAATCAGTAGTTTTGCTCGTTCCAAATCGCCGTCATGGTTAGCAGCAATGTCCGCGATGAAATATGTCGGGTGATTCGAACCGATCATTCGGTCATGAAGTTTAATATCCATTGTTGCCTCCTGAATAGTTAGGCCTGCTGTTCGCCAATTGTGCCAAGATGTGTACTGTTGAACGAATCGGAAAGCTTCAAGCCGTACCCAAATACGCGGTCAAGGCTAGAGTGGCCAAGCAGAATCAATCCTACAAATTGCAGAACTGGATTCGCCAGAATCGCTCCAAGAATGTAAATGCCGATGGAGAGACCCTTATGGTGGATAAAGTTATAAACTATTGCTCCAATCTTAGCTCCACCAAGGTATCCAACCATACTTAAATCTGGGGCAAAGAAAAGCACGGCATATAGCCACCATGGGTAGTTGAGCTTGGAAAATAAAAAGAGCGAAAGACCAAAAAGGAAAAACTCTTCAAGTTTCAGTAAATTTTTCATGATTTAATCTGTGGATAACTCTATATTTTCTGTGGATAAAATTCAGGATACTGCGGATGGTGGATTAGCAATCTGCCTTACAGCTGTTGATAACTGCGGATTTTCTGTGGATAACCCTGCTGGTACTGTGTATAAAACTCATCCAGACCTGTGGAGAACTCAGGGAGAGGCTCATTCAAATCTGTGGATAACTTGTGGATAGAAAGCCATAAATTATGGGAACGATAAGCGGTCAGTTCGGAAGAGAGAACGGATTTTGGTAAAATGTCATTTTCACTAAACTTAAACCTGCGCGCAATCTCAATCCCAAACTGATATTTGCTCATCGGCTGCATTCCTACGAGGTGATACAGCCCATTTAGGCCTTTCTCCAGCATTTTCATTAAAATTCGTGCTGTGTGATTGACAAGCATTGGGCAAAAGATTACATCTGTGAAGCCGCTTATGCTTTTATTCTGTGTCAGGTTGTTATAAAAAAATTCAGCCAGACTTCGCCTTCCACTAAGACTCCAGCCATAAATATTAATCCGCGCGACGATAGCATTTGGATTTGCATCCAACACCGAGTATTCACCATCCAATTTCGTCTTTGCGTAGGTTCCTAGAGGATTAGGAAGATCCTCTTCGGTGTAGAAACCGTCTTTCGTCCCATCGAAAACTGCATCTGTGGAAATGTGGACAAAAGAGACACCGTGCTTTTTACAGGCTTTCGCTAATTCACCGGGCAAGTCTGTGTTGAGGCGGCAGGCCAACTTCGGGTCGGCCTCGCAAGCTTCGAGGTCCGCGAGTGCAGCGCAGTTGATCAACCAATCGGGCTTTGCCAAGTCGAGAATGTCGTCTGCGGCACCAGGGTTGAGTAAATCCGTCTTGATAATCCTAAAAGGCGCATGGACAAGTTTGCCGCGATCTACGCCGGTTACCTCATGAGTGATCAACGCTTCCTGCGCGAGGTTGATGCCAAGCAAGCCACTGGAGCCCGTAACTAAGAGTTTCATGGTCCTGTTCCTGGTGTAAATACGTAGACACGAAGACAAGTAAACAAGTACACACATAAACATGAAGAGTGTAACCTGTGTACTTGTTTACCTGTGTACTTTTTACCTCTTCACCCTTCCAGCTTTCCCTGCGCGTACAATTCTTCAAATGGCGCAACAAATTTCCTGATGCCATCAACATCAAGCCATTCCATATTATTGTCGCTGGAGTAGCGGAATCCATCCTCAAGCATTTTTCCTCTGGTCTGCCATGAATAACCAAACCAGATCGCTTCAGCAGGTTGGACAACGAACATCCTGTCAAGTTCAACGGTATGGCGCGCTTCGTCTTCTGCAATCAACACTTCATGCAGTTTCTCGCCGGGGCGAATGCCAATGATATCAATATCCGCACGCGGTGCAATAGCTTTTGCCAGGTCCACCACTTTCATGGACGGTATCTTCGGCACGAAGACTTCACCACCTTCCATTTGCTCAATACAGTTGATTACAAACCGTACGCCTTGTTCAAGCGAAAGCCAAAAGCGGGTCATGCGATCATCCGTGATCGTGACCTTGCCCGATTCGCGCTGTTTGAGGAAGGCTGGCACCACCGAGCCGCGACTACCGACGACGTTCCCGTATCGAACGCACGAGAAGCGGGTCGCTGAACCACCGGCATACGCGTTACTTTGAACGGTTAGCTTCTCCGCAGCGAGTTTTGTTGCGCCGTAAAGATTGACCGGGTTAACGGCTTTGTCCGTGCTTAATCCCATCACTTTCTTTACATCTGCATCGAGTGCGGCTTCCACCACATTTGACGAACCCATGATGTTGGTCTTGATGGCCTCCATCGGGTTGTATTCACAAGCAGGGACTTGCTTGAGGGCTGCTGCGTGCACAACAATATCTACACCGTGCATGGCGCGTGTGAGGCGGTCGCGGTCGCGAACATTCGTCACGGCTGAACACAATCACCTTTTTGGGATTACATTCCCGAACAAGGATTTCAATGAATTTCTTCCCGAACGAGCCGGTACCCCCAGTGACGAGAACAACTTGATTTTTCCAATCCATTAGTGCTCCATTTATTTTCTAACTTCAAAGAGGCCCGAATCTTTTTGAATAAAAACGTAGCCTTTTTCCTGAATTTCTTTCTCCAAGCCTCGTTCGATGCTTGCAAGTTCATTCTGCGATAATTCCGTTGCACGAAATGTTGACTGAATATAAGCCATAATGGGCTCAACTTCGGTTATATGCAGATTGTCAGGATAACTAGCGCTCGTAACATTAGCGAAGAATGGCCTCAATTGCTCCAATCCATTTTCCAAAGTAAACGGATTGGCGAACGACTCAAATGATTTCAAGCTCCCGCGCGCCAGCCATTCATACATTTCCTTCAGATGCTGATCACCGACCGTCGTCGCAATCAAGCGGCCACCGGACTTGAGCACTCGTTTGATCTCTGCCAGTGCCTTTGGCCTATCTGGCACATGATACAGCATGTGATTGGCTATAACTGCATCGAACGTTTCATCTCCATAAGGAATGGCTTGCGCGTCAATCTGTTCAAATTTGAAATTACGCCCAAGGGTCACCAAGTTCCGCCACGCGGCATCCAGCATTCCATGAGATAAATCACTGAGATTGATTACCCACCCTTCAGGAATTCGGCTAGCACATTCCTTCCATAGCATACCAGAGCCGCAGCCCAACTCCAAAATATTTGCTTCTTTAGGCAACTGGACAAGCTTATCGAAGACCCAGTTAAACCAGCCATATGGATTGGTGCTAAAACGCTGATGAATCGTGAGCCGCGCATCCAGATTGGATGAATCGCGATATTGATTGTTCGTCAGATATTTGGGATCGGTAAACAGAGACATATTACTCTGGCACATTTCGACAATATAGCGTAGAAATCAATTCCTTAACTTCAGGCTTCAATGGCTCTTCAAGGTTCGTTAAGATTCTACAGGCTTGCAATCGTAAAAAGTTATCAGTATTGATTTTTGTGGCAGTTTGTTTTACTCGTAACTCATTGCCAGTCACGGCATAAGCTTGAAGGAAAGGCATCCATTCAGATTGATCTTCAGGATGAAGGCCAAGGCGAATGGCTTCTTCACCAAGCGAAACAGCTTTTTTCCACTCCCCGAGTTGCAAAGCCAGTTCTGCCTTTTCAAAGTAGTAGCACCACTTTTTTTCGGGCTCCGGTCCAAAAGCAAAATCTTGAGGGATGTATGGATCCGAATCAACAATTACATTTTCAATATTTGAAGAGGGCGAGACCAGAATCACATTCCCAGGATCCAAAGCAGAGATCAATGGTTGATTCCCATCCACAATATGGACACAGGAAGCAGGGGTAGGTTGACTGAGAACGAGCACATTCCCATAATCGAAATCAACCGTATGACTACGATATTCAGTTTGCCGGGATAGTTTACCAACCAGCACGTCTTGCAGATTTACATTACTGAGAGTAATTGCAGAGACGGGGTAATGGACGGGTATCGAAGCTGATGGTTGTGGAAAATAAATCATATTGGCTGCTTCCATGACGCCAAAACCATCATCGCCGATATTCGGAGAAGGATAATTAATAACCAGAGTGGTTCCCGGGCGAAGCGCAGGAACACGCCAGCTTACTTGCCACCAGAATTTTTCAATCTCGTTTTCCTCATTTAATACGTTAACGGAGATCGAATAATGCGCCAAGGCTGCAAATGAGATGATGATAGCGAGGCAAACCAATTGAGCAGGACGGGACGATAATATATAAACAAAACCAATTAGAGAAATAGCTGCGGCCAAAGATGCTGGTAAAGCATAATGGGAAAAACCTTCAATGTTGATCGTGCGATTTGCCATGATAACCGGCAATATACCGAAAAGCATTCCAAGCACGCCAACGAATAGTGCTTCCCTATAAAGCATTGCTATTGATTCAGGCCTGGCGTCTTTTGCTATCGCATCATCTCCCTGCTTTATCAGTTTTTCAGCTAGCAGCACCAAAACCAGGACGATTATTGCGATCACTAGCCCAAAGATAGTATCGCGCAGACGCAGACCAAAGAAAAAGCGCGGGAATTGAGCTACCCACGCCAGTACACCAAGATTCCACAAACTATTAAAAAACTGAATGAACCATCGGATGAGTGTAGAAACAGGATCACCAATGAGTGCACCTAATTGAAAGCCAATATCGGTCGCTTTTCGCTCATTGTTAAAAACAAACGTCCGCCAAAAAACAAATCCCACTGGAATAACCACATTCCATGACCAAGCTTGTAAGGAAGCCTGCAACTTCTTCCAAATGGTTGCAAATTGATAATCGCGGCTGATAAGCAAGTAAACGCAAAGAAAACGAAATATCTCCATCCCTATTGCGTAATCGACGAGCGCAATGTAAATCCATCCAGTAAGGATTGCACAGCTTGCATAGAAAATTTTAGAATTCCGGCTTACTGATCTAATTGCTTTCAATGTGAGAGCAATCGAAAGCGCTTCGATGGCAAGGCTGGCAATCATCGGTTGATATTCGATCGGACTAATCCACCAATAATATCCAGGATATAGTGTAAAGAGGAGTGCACCAAAGAATGTAAATTTTCTATTATTCGGCCAAAGAAGACGAAATAACCAAAGAGCGCTAATTGCAGCTAGTGCACGCCATAAATATACGCCGATGTGATATGGAAGAGGCTGAGGACCAAAGAGCGAATAATAGATTTCAAAGAACACACCACGGGCAGGACGGTCAATACTGAACATAAATGGGAATACACCTGCTCCAGCAATATAGCCATCGTAAATGTAATACCAGTCATCTTTGAAATAAGTTAAATTGCCTATGTTAGGCAGATAAACAACTGCGGATATTACCAGGAGAAATATAACCTCGAGCAGAGGCTTTTTTTTAGTATTCATCTTTCCCCTTAGAAGGTTTTTTAACCACGATGAGCGGATATTGCCCGTATTCGCCAAAAAACCTGGGATACCTTTCCTCCATACCATAAAGCCAACGCAATATCGCCTTGCCACCAAATTTCTCGTGGATGAACGTCCTGAGGGTGCGCGTGGATGCTGAACGCCAGGAAATAATTTCAACTGAAACAGTATCGCCCAATTCACGCCTCAGCCAGCGCGCGCTCGTCTTCTGGACAAAAGTAGCTTTCTCATCATGCGGTTGGGTGCGGGTAGGTTTTCCCCGCAATGCACGGCGCAGGCGACGAGAGAAAATAATGAGATGATCCAGCCAGCCAGTCAGTGTGGGATTCGTCCAACCATTAACAATGCTCGCACTTTTTCCTTCCGCCAGTACCCGGAACAACTCATTGTATGCACGCTTGTGCTCGCTTGCAGGCAAGTGGTGGATCGTGTGCATAGATACTATCCCATCAAAAGCATTTTGCTTGAACGGCAAATTAGCTATATCGCCGACGACAAATAATCCATGATTGCCAATCCGCTTCCGGGCTTCGCGCAAAGCTTGAATGGAAATATCAAAACAGACACGTTTTTGATAACCTTGAGAGTACGTCAGGTATTCATCATATTGAACGGGACCCGAACCTGCATCCAACAGAAATCGGCCGTTCGGTAAAATGCCACGGTTGACACGCAAGCGCGTGTTATGGATATAGTCCATGACAACCGGGCGAAGATCATCATAGCGCGCGTTTTGATACAGGCCATCTTCCTCCTGTTGCCAGCCAATCTCATCATAAAACTCACGCACTTGTTGTTTTGTATTGGTCATCTAATTTTCGTTGGGGCGACCCTTGCTGTCGCCCTTACAGGATAGGGGCGAGCCCAGTCCCTACGTATTACCATTTGAACGGCTCTCCGACCAAAAATCCAAACGTATCTCCGAACAATTCCTGACCTTCTTTGCTCAACACTTTCTCAATAGGCCATACTTCCAGATCATCCCAGAAATTCATCAAACGCCATGGGAAGGGACGCGGATATTCAAAGAAAAAGCGATATGCATAATTCCATGCAAATTCCGTCTGCTTATCATTCAAGCGGTACGCGGGTAAATCACTCAATACTTCTTCGAGCGTTTCAAAATATTCATCCCACGAATTCGGATCGAGCGTAAAGCCACGGCCGCGATAATGAGTTTGACCACATGAAATGACAGGGCACCTGTTCATGGCAGTTTCGAGTCCAACCGTGGTCGTGTACGCTAATCCCAAATCAGCGATCTCGATCAAATCATAGGTGTTGATCTTATCCGCCGCGCCGATGATGTGGATATGTTCAGGCAGATTAGGCAATGCGTCGTGGACAACCTGCCCCATAGACTTCGCCTTTGGGACAAGCGTCTCGCCAGGATGCACACGGATCACCATCTGGACCTCAGGCCTAGTCGCAAAAAACTTGACAGTTTTCGTGATCCATTCAGTCATCGAGTCGGCAAAGATGTTGCGACCGAGGGTGAGGCTATCGCCCAGCACATTCGCAGCAAGCATGACGACAGGCCGGTCATCCAGGCCAATCATTTTGTATGTCGTCTCTGCGCCCTGTGAGGAGACATACTGCCACAAACGCTTGGATTTTCCCCAAACACGTGCGCCACGGCGAGCATTTTCCAGATCGGCCACTCGCTCGAACATTTCGTCAGTCATAGGCAAATGACAGCGCGCATCCACCAGATAATCCGTGTCCTGCTGCATGATGGAGGAGTTCTGCGCCAGCCAGATTTGCTCGCGCTGGTCGTTGAATTCATAAGTCACAGCAGGAATATTCAAATAACGCGCCACACGGAAGATGATGCCCATTTCCAAAATCAAACCATTTGGAACAAGAACCACATCAGGTTTTCTGGATTGCATCCATTCAAGCGCGGCTTTCGCAGCAAATGTGTTTCGCTGAATCCGCAACTCATACAATGCGCGATCTTCAGAATCATTCAGGTCCACTTCTTCGCGCATCAAGGCGTATTGCGCGTCCCAGAGGGAGATCTCTTTTACGTCAGCTTGGAGTCTCTCTGGTAAAACGGAAACAAGTCGAAGGTCAAGTAATGAAGCGTGCTCAATCAACGGAGATAGGCTAGAAAGTGCATCGCGCGTATGAAGTACGCGCTGTCGCTGGGTGAAATTGTCCTTTTGCTTATGCCATTCGGCATAGGGTAAGGTTAACAAAGTGACTTTGTGCCCAAGGCCCGCGAGCGCGAGACCAAGATAGGCGGATTGTTCGATCCAATAGTGAAGCGTGGCAAAAAACAAAATGTTCTTGCCGCGCGGCGCAGCGCTTGCAAAAGGAATCGTTTTCGCAACCGCGGCAGGCAGAGACTTTTGCAGACGTTCCAAGTTGAAGTGATCTTTGCGCGGACGGTTCTTTTGCCGAAACATCCAATCAAGCTCGGCAGTGAGAGGCAGTTCGCCAAGAAAATTTTTGAAGGTGGATTTCGTTGCCATGATTTTTTGAACCGCGAAGCACGTAAGGCCGCGAAGAAAAACTTTTAGAATCTTCGCGCTCTTCGCGGTGAATCTCTTAATCCAGTTTTTCGATCTTCCAATTAAGCCGCGGGCGGATGGGGCCGACGCGCGGCTCAGGCCATTGCGTGCCAGGCGCGCCTGAAATATCCACATTGAAGGCCAGGGCGTTTTCATCCATAAAGTAACGACGCACTCCAAACGAACTCGCATTCACGCCGAGACCATACCGGCCTTCATTGAAAACATCGGCAGGGATCTCCGCGCGGCTGATATAACGACCCGCTTTACGCGAATCGAATTTTTCGAAGAGCTTTGGCTCATCGGTATCAAAGGAAGTCAACACATACTCGCCGCGCATGGTGTTGAGATAAAAGCCAACGCGTAGACCAGTGACGTGGGCGTCGAGCCTGTATTCGAACTCAACCATGACAGGTTCAGTGGAACGGACAGTATCTACAACCTTCCCGCGTCGATCCTTGACCCTGAGGCTGCACGGTCTGAATGGAGCGCTCGAAGCTGGGACTTCATCCGCGTCCCAAACACGCTCACCAGCTTGAGCTTGCCCCGATGAGAGATAGAATTCAACTGCCTCTTGCGTGGTAAATTGAGTCACTTCGGAAAAATCGACGATTTGATCAAATTTAGAATCAATCTCGGCGCGCTTCATTCCCAAAATCGCACCGTTCATGTAGATGTTTTCTCGGCCTGTGAGCTCAGGGTGAAAACCTGTGCCTACTTCGAGCAATGACCCTACGCGGCCACGCACGCTGACTGTGCCTTCCGTCGGCTCAGTGACGCGTGAGAGGAGTTTGAGCAAAGTACTTTTGCCTGCACCATTACGTCCCACAATACCAAGGACTTGACCTTCTTCAAGATCGAAAGACACGTCCTTCAACGCCCAGACAAAGTTTTGGTTCGTCCTGCGGTCAGACTTACCCACCAACGCTTTTGCCAATCTTATAGGCGCGTAGAATGTATCCATCAGCACGTCGCGGAGCATGTTATAGCGGAATCTTGTCTCCGCCGCGCCAATGCGGTATTGTTTGCCGAGGTTGTTTACGCTGATTGCTGTAGTCATCTAAATTTTACTCGCGCTGAGCGGAGCGTAGCGAAGTCGAAGCGCAGGTTATCAGGCGACCTCGTCCTTCGACTGCGGGGCTGCTACGAGCATTCGGCCCCTCCGCTCACACATGCCTGCCCTGTCCCGTCCGCCTGCACCTGTGGCGCAGGCACAGGCGAGCCAGGACGTGGCGCATACCTACCCTGCACCGTCCCGTGCGGGACGGCACGGGGCCGGTAGGCACGGGCGGTGCAGGCAGGACGAATTTATATCGTGTCCGCAAATGTTTTTTCCGTGCTGCGGAAATAAAATAGGCCAGAAACAAATATCAACACAGAAATAATTGCTGAGACCCATAAGGTGATGTCAGGCCCGTTACCGGAACCAAGCAGTGCCCAGCGAAATCCATTGACCACGCCAGCCATTGGGTTCATGGAATAGAGGATCTGCCATTTTTCTGAGATAACTTTGGAAGAATACGCCACAGGTGTCGCGAACAGCCAAAATTGCGTCAGAAACGGTAGGGCTTGATTCACATCGCGATATTTCACATTAATAGCCGAAAGCCATAACGCCACGCCGAGGGCAGTGATCAGCGCAAGCAGGAGGAAAAGCGGGAGTGTCCACAACGCGTTCCACGCGGGCGTCACATGATAGTAAAGCATCAAGGCAATAAGAATAAAGAAAGCGATGGCAAAATCCACCAGCCCCGCGAAGACCGAAGCCATTGGGAGGATCAACCGCGGGAAGTAAATTTTGGTCACCATGTTATTGTGAGCGACGAGCGAGCGACTGCCCTGATTCAGTGCAGTTACGAAGAGTCCCCATG
>WNFZ01017361.1_pt1 | contig 10838 bp, 5 predicted proteins | sample 5400081 | NCBI WGS metagenome assembly WNFZ01 (sample SAMN13153365, study PRJNA577476) | soil metagenome | isolation source: 80 cm soil or saprolite under grassland replicate 1 | place: USA:California | collected 2016-06-15
CGCTGGACGAATTCGGCGAATCGGCTCCGTCTGCACCGGCGCCATGCTGCTGGCGCGAGCCGGCTTGCTTGATGGCCGCCGGGCCACGACACACTGGAACTGGTGCGAGGTTTTGATCCGGCGTGCGCCGCGCGCACACGTCGATCCCGATCCAATATTTGTTCGTGATAAAAATGTCTATACATCCGCCGGTGTCACGGCCGGAATGGACCTTGCCCTGGCGCTGGTTGAAGAAGACCACAGCTCGCCACTGGCGTTGCAGGTGGCGCGCAATCTCGTGCTCTATTTGCGCCGGCCCGGCGGACAATCGCAATTCAGCGCCGCGTTATCACTGCAACTCACCGACCGAAAACCGTTACGCGAACTCGAGTCATGGGTGCTCGATAATCTAAACAAACCGCTGACTGTGTCGGTGCTGGCGCAACGCGTTGCAATGAGCCCGCGAAATTTCGCACGCGTCTTCGCCAACGAAATGAAAACCACACCGGCGAAGTTCGTCGAGCGTCTTCGCGTCGAAACGGCTCGTCGCCGTCTGGAAGAAAGCCAGAACAGCATGGAGTCGATCGCAAGCGAGTGCGGCTTCGGAAATGTGAATTCAATGCGCAACGTTTTTCAGCGCGCGTTAAGAATTGCTCCGGGGCAGTATCGACGCCACTTCCGCCATGTGAAACGTCGGACGAAGGCCAATTACCGAGATCGAGCTCCTCATCCCCAAAGGAACACCGGTAACGGTTATTCTTGATCCGAGGTTCATGTCGTTGTCCACGTCCGCCCGAAAATGAAGACAGAACGCTTCACCAGCCTGTCCGACCGCTTGCAACCTGCTTTTGATGGTTCGATAAGATCGCACAACAGGCTGTGCGCGCGTCGGGTCGTTAGCTTTTCGCGCCGATTTGTAAAACAACGCGAAATCGCGCTTTGCCGCTCATCATCCGGTCATATGCTTCGGCGGCCCGATCGAGCGGAAAAATTTCGTTCATCGATTGCACACCATTCGACGCGCTGAATTGGAGCGTATCCTGTGAGTCAATCGACGTTCCAGAGTACCAGCCTTTCACCGCACGCTGTCCGGTGATGAGCAGAATCGGATCGACGGAGAGCGGACCGGCCGCGCCGATCACGATGAGCGTTCCGTTAGGTCCAAGACCGCCGAGCACTGCCGCCATTGCGTCGCCGTTGGTTACCGTCGCGATGATAACCTTGGCGCCACCTAACTTGCTCAACTCCGCCGCCGGATCCGACGATTGACTGTCTATATAATGCCGCGCGCCGAGCTTTTTCGCTAACGGTTCCTTATCTTTTCCGCGCGCGATCGCCACCGTGTCAAACCCCATCTTGGCCGCGAACTGCACGCCCAGATGACCGAGTCCGCCGATCCCGAGTACGCCAACAAGATCGCCAGGTCGGGCGCCGCTGTTACGCAACGCATTGAAGGTTGTGATCCCCGCGCACATCAGTGGCGCGCCCTCAACTGAGTTCAAATCGTCCGGCACAGATGCGAGCGCTTTCGCCGGTGCGACCATGTATTCGGCGTAGCCGCCGTCGAACGAGATGCCGGTCGTGAGCAATTCCACCTGGCAGGCGAAGAAATCGCCGCGCCGACACGGATCGCAATGTCCGCAATGTGAAGCGTGCCACCCAACGCCGACCCGTTGACCCGATTTCCAATCCGCAACGTCGGGCCCGACAGTATCGATCACACCGATGACCTCATGGCCGGGAATTCTCGGATATTGGATCCCGGGCCAGAGCCCATCTTTGACTAACGAATCGCTGTGACAAATGCCACACGCTTCAACTTTCACTCGGACCCAACCTGATTTGGGTTCCGGAATCTCCCGCTCCACCAGTTCCAACGGTCCCTTCGCCTTTGGAACCTGCACCGCGCGCATTTTCTTCGCCATACTTTCTCAATCGCGCGTTCCCTACCAAAAGACAAGGCCGGCAGAGGACATCTTTAGCGATGTTGTAGCGGCGGGCTACACGTTGGGAGCGCGTTAATATCGAAAGGTCGTCTTCACGCGCTTCGAAAGAAAAACGTAAGGAATCCAAATAGCCCCAGCCAAAACGATTGGCGCAATATCGCGAAGCGAAGTAACAAGCGGCTCCGTCGCAGCTGGTATGCGGTCCACCAGAATTGTATCCATTACTGCTCCAACGAGATTCACAACCAGGAACAGAGCGAATGCGCGCGGCCATGCTGCTCTCTTGGCAAAGAACAAAGCGACAAGCAGAACAGAGAAAAGAAGTGCCAGGATATTGAAGAAAAGCTCGAACAAAAGTGTGGGCGCCCACCAGGCGTGATAACTGGGTTCCATCGGATCGGTCAATGCGCGCCAGGAATTGCTGTTCATAGTTGTGGAAACGACGTCAAACGCTGTTTTGATGTACCTAAGCGGAGCCAGGACGTGTCCAATCGCCAGCAGAATGAGCCAACCGCCAATGCCATTCAACCGGGCCGGAGCATCCACCGGCGGAGGCACTGGCTGCGGCAACCTGCTGTGGCGAAAATAGCGGTAACCGAAAAAGCCTCCCGTGCCGAAAAAACATAAGCCAGCGGCGCCTATCGCCCAGTTAAATGAGCCCAGCCTTTCGAGCTTTTTTAGTTGTTCCGGCGTTCGGTATCGCAGCGTGTAGCCGAGCTTGTCCTTCGCGTTGCTAATTGTCTCATTGAATTCCCCGAAGTCACTAACCTCGACGCGGTCCTTTAGGGCTTCGTAGGAATAATGGAACTGCAGATTTGACCCGCTAGCGGTCGGTTCATCACGCACGCGGAAAAACTCAGTTTCGAGGTTTTCGCTTTTTGCATCCAAGCCCCAATCTTCAAACATTTGGACATTTTGCTGCTCGATAACAGTGGTGGGATACTCGATTCTGAGAGGATCCGCACGCTGCGGCGAAATGGTTGATCCAAGGGCAGAATAGATTTCCGCAGGTTGTACAGACAACGTGTAGCGATCTTTTTCGTCATTCAGTTGCCAAATCCTTGGAATAACATACCACTCGGTAACCCGACACCCGTTTTCACCGGGAAGCTCCTCGTACCACGGCAGCTTCTGCGCTTTCGCATCCGGAAAAGTGCGAGTATAAAACTCCAAATAGCGTTTTTGGATCTCCTCACGTGTGTTTTCTCGGAAAAAGGCACGGGTGCGATCGGCCGCGAATCCCCGGTATTCGGAAATCACTTCTAATTCAGCGACCTTGTCCGGGGGAGGCACGCGATAATTTTCAACGATCTTCCTGACCGGAAATGATCCCGGGAGTGCTTGAAACGGCGTCAGGTCGGTCGTGCCCGGACGCAGCACGAGTGCGTATCCGTACGGACGAACGTACACTTGCGATAGCGGCCCGCGTTGAGCGCTTCCGGCCGGATTGAGCCAATATGTACCGTGCGGAAGTCGCACTTGAACTAGCACATGGTCAAGCGTGTCGCTCGAAGGAAGGAATTCGCGAACCCTGCCGCGAAATGACCCACTGACGAGCGCCGGTGCAGCATCGATATCACTTCCACGAAGCAGCTTCACCAACAGCAGCGCCTTGTCCCAGTAGTTAGCGAATCCGCGCCCTAACACCTCATCCGGAGCCGTAAGAGGACGAGCATCGAGCCGTGTTGCGAATTTAACGTAACGAATTTCGTCCTGCACGAACTGCAATGCAGCCACCACACGCTCCTCGGGATCCGTGAAGCCCCGGAGCTTTTCGATCTCAGCATTAAATTCAGGCGAGCGCGCCCGTTCGACCTCGAATAGCGGCATCGCCCAGTTTGCGAGCTCAGTCCAACTATGAAACTCGCTGATGTCTAAAAGCTGACGCGGCTCATAATCGTCCGGCGCGTCGTCTTCAATTGTTCGTCCGGGCACGTTGTGGTCTTCGTACCACAGCTCCGTCATGCCGTTGACAGTCGTTAAGGTGGGCTGACGCGCACCGTTCTCCATGCGGAAGGAAAGCGTCCGACTCGCAGGATAAATAAGTCGCAAAACGTTCCGAGCCATGAAACGTCCCACTTGGGCGAGGTAAATCTTGCTGTACTTCCCACGCCTCAATGGGTTCGCACCTTCTTCACTAAAGGCGAATTCGATAACGTCGCCAACGCGCAGATCGTCCAGAGTTATTTTTGCAGTCCATGATGAATCGTAGACCAACTGCTCCGGATCTTGCTCCTTTTGAGAAAGTTTTATTTGCGAACGGTCGAGTCGATTGAAGACAGTTCCGGCTCGTGTGAGTTTAATGGAATGGAAGATCAGTCTTTCAAACGCCGGGTTAAAAGAAGCCGAAATTGAATCGCCGATTTTGATTCCGTTTTCCGACGTAATCTTGCGCACCTCGTGATAATAGAATGCGCTGCGTTCAAGATTCTCTTGTTGATCGCTGAGCAAATAAACCATGCCGGCATCGTCTCTTCCGACTTCGACTTCACCATCTGGCTTGACCGTCTTAACCCAGGAGGGCACCGGCGCAATTTCGAACGAAACTTTGTTGGCAGCTGCAGTTGAGGGTTGCGCCTGCAGGTGAGTGCCGGAATCTAATGCCAGGACTAGAACAGAAATGCAGATGGCAAAACAACGACCCAGTATCACAACGACCATCTTAAGCAGGCAGGTTCTGAACTGTCGAAAAATTAAGTTCGCGCTCCTCTCAGGTCGGTTTGCTTGTCAGCTGGCATGTTTCACAAAGGAGATTTAGCATGGAAACGATCACACTGCCGGATGGCGAGCGTGTTCCCGTGCTTGGTCAAGGCACCTGGCGTATGGGGGAGAATGCGCGGTCGCACAAGGATGAAGTTGCCGCATTACGGCTCGGAGTCGAGCTCGGCATGACGCTAATCGATACCGCGGAGATGTATGGCGAAGGCGGCGCGGAAAAAGTTGTGGCTGATGCAATCGAGGGTCAACGCGATCGCGTGTTCGTTGTTACCAAGGTGTATCCGCATAACGCGTCACGCACCGAATTGCCAAAAGCATGCGATCGCAGCCTCAAGCGCCTCCGAATTGATGCGATTGATCTTTATCTTTTGCATTGGCGAGAAAGAAGCACACAGCTCGGAGAAACAGTCGAGGCATTCGAGAAACTGCGGACGGCTGGGAAGATAAAACGCTGGGGCGTTTCGAATTTCGATGTCGATGACATGAAAGAACTCTGGTCCATCGAAAACGGCACGAACTGCGCCACCAATCAGGTTCTCTACAACCTGGAAAACCGGGAGATTGAATCCGGTCTTCTGCAATGGAGCCATCAACGCTCAACTAAGAACTATCAACCAGTCGTGATCGTGCGATCAATCGAGATCGAACTGACTAACGAGGACTTCGCCGATCTCGATCGGGAATTTCCACAGCCCCCGTCTAAAAAGTCATTGCCGACGTTGTGAATTGGCGCCAGTGCGGAAGGCACCGATCGACGTGCCAAAAGGGGGGTTGATTTTTGGACGGCTTTTTACTTGAATTACAGGGTGCCTGCTGATGATCAGGCCTCAGAGAGTCGGATTAGCCCGAGCACTCAAAACGGTGCCGTTGCATTTGCCACTACGCATTGGAGTGTGGTGCTGGCGGCGCAAGGCCCATCGCCAGCAGCACAACAGGCGTTGGAAAAACTTTGCCGCACTTATTGGCGGCCCGTTTATAGCTTCATTAGGCGACAAGGCTCAGGACCCGAGGAAGCGGAAGATCTTACCCAAGGTTTTTTTTCGCTGCTGCTAGAGCGCCGCGATTTCGATTCTGTCCGCAAGGAGAAAGGACGTTTGCGTTCGTATCTGCTAACGTCACTGAAACATTTCCTCGCCAGCGAACAGCGCCATGCGATGGCGATCAAGCGAGGCAAAGGACAACGGCTGGTGCCACTGGAAGAACTCAGCGCGAACGAGCGAATCGAGTTGGAACCGGCAGACCATCTCACCGCCGACCGGCTTTATGAGCGCCGCTGGGCCTCGAGCCTCATGGAGCAGGTGCTGCGGCGATTAAAGGAGGAATACCGCGCGGCGGGCAATGCCGCGTTATTTGATTGGCTGAAACAGTTGCTAACAGACGAGCCGGGAGCGCCGTCCCGCGCGGAGATCGCTGCGCGGTTGGGGATGACCGAGAATGCGGTTTGGCAGGCCTTGCATCGGTTTCGCCACCGTTATCAAGTCTTGTTGCGGGAGGAAATCAGCCACACTGTTGCCATTGCCAGCGATATCGAAGATGAGCTGCGCTATCTATTTTCCGTGTTGCGGGCGTAAGGTATGGTAGAATTCCGCGCAGTACAAGATGGGGAGCGGATGGGCGACTCTCCTTTGATGAGTAGCGTACTCAGAGTTTGCCGAAAGTGCGGAGCGGAAATCTTCGCCGACGCGCCGGAAGGACTTTGCACAGTTTGCCTGTTTGAGACAGGCCTTGGTCTGATCGCACGTCCATCTGTGGCCGCTGGCGACCGCGGCTCCGTTGAAAATACTGAAGCGAGTGACGCAAATGCTGCGCCCCATATTAAGAAAGCTCCGCGTCCGGCAAAGACGCTGGCCGAGTTTGGCGATTATGAGTTGCTGGAGGAAATCGGCCGCGGCGGTCAGGGCGTCGTGTATCGGGCGCACCAGAAAAGTCTTAACCGCACCGTCGCACTCAAATTAATCGGCCTGGGACATTGGGCCACAGAAGCGCATCTGAAGCGATTCCGTCGCGAAGCCGAAGCCGCAGCCAGTTTAGAGCATCCCGGTATCGTCCCAATCCACGAAGTCGGCGAGCGCGAGGGCACTTGCTATTTCAGCATGGGATTTATCGAAGGCGATCAACTCGATGCAGTGGTTCGGCGCGAACCAATGCCAGTTCGTCGCGCCGCGGAATTAATCGCCAAAGTGGCGCGCACTGTTCATTACGCTCACGAGCACAACATCCTGCATCGCGACATCAAACCGGGAAACATTCTGCTTGATCGACAAGGCGAACCACATCTCACCGACTTCGGGCTGGCGCGACTGGTCGAGACAGAGAGCACGATCACGCGCACGATGGAAGTGTTGGGTACGCCCAGTTACATGGCCCCGGAACAGGCGGTAGGCAACAACGTAGCGATCACAAGCGCGACGGATGTGTACGGCCTTGGCGCGGTATTCTATCAACTACTGACCGGCCATGCGCCTTTCGCTGGGGGGACAACTTTTGAAACGGTACGGCTGGTTTTAGACACTGAGCCGCGAAAACCGCGCCTCTTAAGTCCGAAAATAGATCGAGACCTCGACACCATTTGCCTCAAGTGTCTCGAGAAAGATCCAAAGCGCCGTTACGCCTCCGCTCTCGCTTTGGCCGAAGATCTTGAACGCTGGCTAAAGCACCAGCCCATTCGGGCGCGGCGGACCGGCGTCTTCACACAGGGAAGGAAATGGTTGCAACGGAATCCAAGTATCGCGGTAATGGCGGCATTGTTGCTCGCCTTCGCGGTGCCATTGGGCGTGATGATTTGGAAAACCGGATCAGAGCGTTCGCCACTCTCGAATGTGGCACCGCCGGAGAAAAGCATTGCAGTGCTGCCGCTCAGCAATCTGAGCATGGAACAAGACACCGCCTTTTTCGCCGATGGCGTGCAGGACGAGATTCTGAGTAACCTCGCGAAAGTGGCCGATCTGAAAGTGATCAGTCGGACGAGTGTAATGTCATATAAAAGCGGGATAGCGCGCAACCTGCGCCAGATCGGCCAGCAATTAGGTGTGGCGCATCTAGTAGAAGGAAGCGTTCAGCGCTCCGGAAATCGGGTGCGTGTCAACGCGCAGTTGGTCGATGCCCGTACCGATCGGCACCTATGGGCCCAAACTTATGACCGCGATCTGGCGGACGTGTTCGCGATTCAAAGTGAGATCGCAAAGACGATTGCCGATCAATTGCAGGCGAAACTTTCGCCAAGTGAAAAGAACGCAATCGAACGTCACCCGACGAGCGACATCAGCGCGTTCGATCTCTACGCGCGCGCCAAAAATATTCTGCTGAGGACGGCGTTTGTTGGGAACGCCGATTTACTAGAGGCGGTCGATCTGCTGAACCAGGCTGTCGCGCGTGATCCATCCTTTTTCGATGCGTATTGCCAGCTCGCCTACGCTCATGACGCGCTTTATTGGTTTGGCCCCGACCACACATCGGCGCGCCTGGCATTAGCGGAAGCAGCCCTTCAAGCGGCGTCTCGCCTTCGTCCGGACGCTGGTGAAACGCATCTCGCTCGTGGACGGAATCTTTATTGGGCGTACGGCGATTACGAAGGTGCTCTGGCTGAAGTGGAGGTTGCCCGCCAGACGTTGCCTAACGATGCTCGGATATTCGAGCTGACGGGTGTCATTCAGAGGCGTCAGGGACGCTGGGAAGAATCCACGCGAAACTTTGAGCGCGCAGTGGAGCTTGATCCGCGCGATATTGAAACGCTGGTGCTGGGGGTTTCGGGGAATTACTGGTTTCTTCGGCGCTATGCGGAAGCAAAACCGTGGGCCGCCCGTGTATTGGCTTTTGAACCTAACAATGCCCTTGCGAAAGTATGGCTTGCATACGTCGACTTTGATTGGAAAGCCGATACCCGACCGTTGCATCAAACAATCGATTCAATTCGGGCCACAAATCCTGCCGCGGTGTCGAATATCGCTCATTTTTGGATTATTTGCGCACTGGCCGAACGCGACGCCGCTGCTGCAAAAGATGCGTTAATGGCGTTTGGCGAGGAGCCAATCAGCTTTGCTCCCAATAATGTTCGTTTCAATCGTCCATTTACAGAAGGCGTCATTGCGCGTATGACGAAAGACGACGAGAAAGCGCGGTCGGCTTTCACTGCGGCACGCGCGGAGCAGGAGAAAATCGTCCAGGCTCAACCAAATTACGGCCCGGCGTTGTGCGTGCTTGGTTTGATCGACGCCGGTCTTGGGCGGAAAGAGGAAGCGCTGCGCGAAGGCCGGCGCGCGGTCGAGCTTCTTCCCGTGGAAAAAGATTCAATGAATGGCGCGCACATGGTCAAGTATTTGGCCATGATCGCTGCATGGGTTGGTGACAAAGATCTCGCCTGCGAACAGCTTGCCAGCATCATCCGCCGTCCAAGCAGCCCTAGTTACGGCCAATTGAAATTGCTGCCGTTCTGGGATCCGCTACGCGGCGATCCGCGTTTTGAGAAACTCGTTGAGGAGGCGAAACAGCCGGTCGCTATCGAGACGACGACCAGCAGCGCGCCCGAGGAATCGATCGCCGTGCTGCCGTTTGAAAATCTAAGCGACGATAAACAGCACGCGTTCTTTGCCGATGGCGTGCAGGACGATATTCTGACCAAGCTGGCAAAAGTGGCCGCTCTCAAAGTGATCAGCCGAACCAGCGTCATGCAATATCGGGGCAAGCAGAATGCGCGGGAGATCGGGGCCGCGCTGCGTGTCTCCCACGTGTTGGAAGGAAGCGTACGCAGGGACGGAGCCAGAATTCATTTGAATGCGCAATTGATTGACACACGCACCGACACTCACGTCTGGGCCGAAGAATACGATCGCGATTTGAGCGATATGTTCGCAATCCAAAGCGAAATTGCCAAAACAGTCGCCAATCAGCTTCAGGCGAAACTTTCACCGCGTGAAAAAGCGGCAATCAAGCAAACCCCGACGGCCGACGTCGCGGCTTTCGATCTTTACAGTCGGGCCAAGACACTGATTTTTTCGACAAGGGGCAGCAGCACGCAGAATCTGTTGCAAGCCGTTGACCTGCTGAATCAAGCGGTGGCGCGCGATCCATCCTTCTTCCAAGCCTACTGCTGGCTGGCGAATATGCACGACGCACTCTATTTCTTTGGGTATGCTCACACCGCGGAGCGGCTTGCGTTGGCCGAGGCCGCTCTGAACGCCGCCTTTCGTTTGCAGCCGGATTCCGGAGAAGCACACCTCGCACGCGCCACGCACCTTTACTGGGGTTACCTCGACTATGAAAACGCTCTGGCCGAGTTGGAGATCGCGCGACGAACGCTACCGAATAATCCCCGTGTTTTCGAGATGATCGGCAACATCACGCGTCGCCAGGGAAAATTCGAAGAGGCATTGCGCTATTACGAGCGCGCCGTCGAGTTGGAACCGCGCACGCTCGATATTCTGCAGAACACCGCGGACACCTACCAGATGCTGCGGCGCTATGCCGAGTCGGCCACCCTGCGGGATCGCGCACTGGCAATCGACCCGGATGACGTGGGGACAAAAGTAAGCCGCGCGTTCCTCGAATTGAATTGGAAAGCTGACACGCGGCGTTTGCATCAAACGATCGATTCCATCCGGGAAAAAAATCCCGCCGCGGTCCAGAGTGCCGCGTATTGGTGGTGGATCTGCGCGCTGGCCGAGCGTGACGCTGCCGCAGCTGCCAATGCCTTGGAGGTGATTGGCGAAAATTTTAATTATGATGCTATTCAATTCAGCCGCGCTTTCCTCGAGGGTCTCCTCGCCCGGATGACGAAGGACGATGCAAAAGCGCGCTCTGCCTTCGCCGCCGCTCGTACACAGCAGGAGAAGGTCGTGCAAGCCCAGCCAAATTATGCCCCGGCAGTTTGCGTCCTTGGTGTAATCGATGCCGGCCTCGGGCGAAAAGAGGACGCGCTGCGCGAAGGCCGGCGCGCGATTGAGCTAATGCCGGTGGAGAAAGAGTCCCTCAAGGGCGCGCACATGATCGAATATTTCGCCATCATCGCTGCGTGGGTCGGAGACAACGACCTCGCCTGCGAACAGCTAGCCATCGCCACTCGGTTACCGGGTACCCTCAGCTATGGCCAATTGAAACTACTACCTTATTGGGACCCGCTCCGCGGCGATCCGCGCTTCGAAAAAATCGTCGCCTCTCTCGCGCCGAAAGAAATGGTTTCCGAGTAAGGACGACTGACCT
>WNFZ01008191.1_pt1 | contig 10836 bp, 10 predicted proteins | sample 5400081 | NCBI WGS metagenome assembly WNFZ01 (sample SAMN13153365, study PRJNA577476) | soil metagenome | isolation source: 80 cm soil or saprolite under grassland replicate 1 | place: USA:California | collected 2016-06-15
ACGCTCGATAGACGACGCCGCGAGGAGCCCGGATGTGTCGGGTCAAACGTGTCGTGGCCATAAGGGGAGGCTAGCACCGGGGCCCACCGCCGTGAGTCCGTTCGCTCGTTCGACGGCCCTTCCCAGGGCGTCGGCAGCAGGACTGCCAGTCAACAGGAGTGGCCCGCCGAGGCAGGTGCAGATAAGCACCCGCGAGTACAAGCTCGATCCCATCAGGCGGAAGGTCCGCGAGCTGCATGAGGCTGCCGGCCGCCGCCCAGTCGAGCAGTGGCTGGGCATCAGTCTCGACGAGATCGGCCGCATGCGCACCAGCGATGTCCAGTACATCACCCACCGCTATCCCCTCGTCGAACGCCGCCTGACCCGCTGGGACTGCCAGCGTTGGCTCCAGGCTCACGGCTGGCCCGAGGTCCCCAAGTCCTCGTGCATCGGGTGCCTTATTTGGAATCTGGCCGACCTAGAGTGCTCGGCCATGATGACGATCACATGGGACAGATACCCCCTGGTCGCGGGGGATGAGCACGCCCGGCGGTGGCTGCAGTTCACCGCCAACATCGGGCGCGCAGCCAACACGATCGACGCCTACGGGCGGGCGGTCGAGGACCACCTGCGGTTCTGCGCGCTGGTCGGCGCGGACCCGCTCACGATGCGCGCGGACGTGGTCGCCGCCTGGATCGGGGACCTGCACCAGCGGCCCAACCATCGCTCGACCACGCCGGGGCACGCGGACTCGAGCCACGGGTTGGCGAACGCCACGATCCAGCAGCGCGTGGTCGCGGTCCGCTCGTTCTACGAGTTCCTGGTCGAGGACGGGCTGCGGGAGCGCAACCCGGTGCGGCGCGGCCAGTCCGGCCGGCGGGGCCGCCGCCCCAAGCAGGGGCTGGTGCGGCGGGTGGAGCAGGCCCCGTGGATCCCCAACGAGTGGGACTGGCAGCGCCTCCTTGAGGCGACGCTGGCCGAGCCGCTGCGCAACCGGCTCATGGTCGCGCTGGCCTACGACGGGGCACTGCGCCGCGAGGAGTTGGTGCAGCTGGAGGTCGGCGACTTCGAGCCCGCCTGGTCGCTGATCCACCTGCGCGCGGAGACCACCAAGTCCAGGCGCGCACGGGAGGTGAGCTTCGGCGCGGCCACCGCTCGACTGTTCATGGCCTACCTTGGCGAGCGGCACCAGCTGGTGGGCCGCACAGACGGGCGGTTGCTGCTCAGCACCTCTCGGCGCAACCATGGCGCGCCGCTGGGGCCTGCGAGCTGGTCCAAGATCGTGACGCGCATCGGGCAGCGGGCCGAGGTCCCCAGGGTGGCCACGCACACCTTCCGGCATCTGCGGCTGACCGACCTGGCCAGGGCGGAGTGGACGATCGACCAGATCGCCCAGTACGCCGGCCATCGCGACCTGTCCACCACGCTGCGCTACATCCACCTGAGCGGTCGTGAGCTGGCGGCCAAGCTGCACCGGGCGACCGTCTCGGTCCAGGCCGAGCGTGAGCGACTCCTGCAAGCCTTGGTGGCAGCGCCATGACCGCGACGCTCTCGCCCGCGCGGGTGCGGGAGGCCGTGGCGGGGCAGCGCCCGGAGCTGACCGGGGCCGAGCGGACGACGCTGGAGCACCTCGCCAGGTCCGCCCGCCCCGGGGTGTGGCCGCAGGACCGGGTCGTGCTGGACCGCCTGGTCGGTCCGATGCATGAGATCGCAGCGGCCTGGGGCGAACCACATCGCGCCGCTGCCGCCCGCAACCTGGTGCTGGCTGAGGTGCACCGCCGGCAGCTGGCCTACTGGGCGTGGGACGAGGACGCCTGGCTCGAGCTGGCCAGCGACCTCCGGCCTGCGGTCGCCCACGCCCGGTTCCAGCTTGTCGCGCTGGGCTACCTGCTGGGCGGCCATTATCGGCTGCACCATCGCGTCGGCATTGTGCGCCTGCGCAAGTTCGCCGACGCGGTGTTCGGCCAGGGCGCGGTGGAGCCCGCGCTGGCCGAGGTCCGTGCCACGCTGCTGGCCTGGAAGGCCTCCGAGCACGTGCTGCCGTGGGAAGTCACCAACGCCACCATCGACATGCTGCTGGCCTGCGGCAGCCCACTGCTGCAGGATGCCACCGAACCGCGCCTGCTGGAGGTGGTCGCCGAGCACCAAGCCGGCTCGTCGCGCCGCAAGGGCCTGTTCAAGGTGTCGCGGGTGCTGGCCGACAAGGGCGTTATCCCCAGGCCGCTGACCAGCAACCACCACCATCGCGGCCCCAAGCCGGAGACGCTTGCCACCGTCCCGGCCGAGTGGCTTTCGTGGGCGCAGCGCTGGCGCAGGCTCGCCACTCACGAGCCCGGCACGATCCGCTCGATGTTCTCGGTGATCCTGATCGCCGGCCGCTGGGCCGCCGACAAGCACCCTGAGGCGATCCCGCCGGACCGGTGGACCCGCGACATGGCCGCCGAGTACGTCACCGACACCATGCACGCCACCATCGGCCAGTGGGCCGGGCACAACCGCAACAAGGTCCGTTTCGGCCAGCCGATCAGCGCCACCGGCATGGCCAACCGCATCGACAGCCTGCGCGGGTTCTTCTGCGACCTGATCGAGTGGGAGTGGATCACCCCCCGGTTCGATCCCCGCCGGGTGATCAGCCTGCCGCTGTCGCTGCGCGCCCAGATCGGCCCCAACCCCCGCATCATCGACGACGCGGCCTGGGCCAAGCTCATGGCCGCCGGGCTCACCCTCAACCCCGAGGATCTGCGACCCTACGGCACACCCTCGGCACGGGCGTCGGGCTGGCACGCCAACTACTACCCGATCGAGATGGTCCGCGCCCTGGTGGGGACCTGGCTGTTCGCCGGGCTGCGCATCGACGAGATCCGCCGCCTGGAGCTCGACTGCATCACCTGGGACCAGGGCAGCGACGAGCAGACGGGTGAGCCCTACCCGATCTGCCTGCTGCGGGTCCCGGAGAACAAGACCTGCGGGGCGTTCAACAAGCCCGTCGACCCCGTGGTCGGGCAGCTGATCGAGGCGTGGAAGCTGGTGCGCCCGCCGCAGCCCGACCTTGAGGACCGCAAGACCGGCCAGTGCCGCCAGCACCTGTTCTGCTATCGCGGCCAGGGGATCGGCAAGGACTACCTCAACAAAAAGCTGATCCCTGCGCTGTGCCGCAAGGCCAACATCCCCGAGGCCGACTCCCGCGGCGCGCTCACCAGCCACCGCGCCCGCGCCACCATCGCCACCCAGCTGCTGAATGCCCGCGAGCCGCTGTCGCTTGCTGACCTGCAGCAGTGGCTGGGCCACAAGCATCCATCCAGCACTCGGCACTACGCCGCGATCCTGCAGCGCACCCTGACCGCGGCCTACACCAAGGCCGACTACTTCGCCCGCAATGTGCGCACCATCCAGGTCCTCATCGACCGCGACACCATCCTGTCGGGCGCGGCCGTCGGCGGCGGGCAGCCGTGGAAGTACTACGACCTGGGCGAGGGCTGGTGCACCTACGACTTCTTCGCCAAGTGCCCCCACCGCCTGGCCTGCGCCCGCTGCCCCTTCTACCTGCCCAAGCAGTCAAGCGCCGGACAACTGCTGGCGGTCAAGGACGGCATCCAGCAGGTGCTGGAGCAACTGGAACTCACCGACGACGAACGCGCCGCGCTGGAAGGCGACCGCGACGCCGTCGCCGCACTCGCCAAACGCCTCGCCGACGTGCCCACTCCCGCCGGCCCCACCCCGAACGAGTTGGGCGCCGAGCCCGCCTTCATCTCCCTGGCCGCCCTGCGCGACACCCTGCCCGGAGGTGGGTCATGACCCGCACACTGACGGGCCTACGGCTCGACGGCGAACCGATACACCCGGGACTCCCGCCGCTGGAAGCCCAACCGCTCATACAGCCGGTTGGCCGCATCCCGGGACGGCCGCGAGGTCAGGTCCACGGTCCTGGCCCCCTGCTCGCGCGCCAGCCGAAGCGCCTCCAGCGTCAGGGCCGCCCCAACACCTTGGCCACGCGCCGCCGCATCCACGACCACGTCCTCGACCCGAGCGCGCAGCCCCGACGGGATCGGGAACATCACCAGCGTCAACGTCCCCACGATCTGGCCCTGGCTGCGCGCCAGCAGCACGATGTTGACCGGGCAGGCCACGATCCGGCCCAGCGCCTGGTGGTCCAGTGGCTTGGCCGACCGCGACAGCTGCGGCAACAGCCGTCCGAACGCCTCGACCACCTCGCCGGAGACCTCGCGGACCACCTCAACCTCGACGCTCATGCGGGCGACTCTACCGGCCGCAAGTTCAGCCAAGCCAGAGTCCAGACGCTCTGCACGAAGCCGTCGCTCCAGCAGGATCGTTCCAAGCTATTCGCAACAACCTGCCCACAGGCGCTCGACCTCGCCATGCGGCCGGTGCTTCTCCTCGGTCACCACCTGATCGTCCACGCCGGCCGTTCATGCCCCCTCGCGCCTGGCCTTCCTGACCAGCAGCGCCTGTTCGCGGTCGCGCAGCGCCGCGGCGGTCGCGAAGTCCTCCGCGTCGATCGCGGCCTCCTTCTCCCGCCGCACCTGGGCGATCTGCTCCTCGAGCTCGCCCAGATCCTCAGGCACGCTCAGGCGGACCAGCCGGGCCCGCGCCGCAGCCTCTGCAGCCTCCCCGCTACCGCCGGGCAACAACGCCCGCACCTGCTCACGAACCCGGGCATGATCGGCGCCCAGCCCAACCAGCACCTGAGCAGCGACACCCTTGGCCTCGCAGAGCAGGCCGAGCAGCAGGTGCTCGGTGCCGACGGAGTGGTGGCGGAGCTTCTCCGCCTCGCGCAACGACAGCTCCAGCGCCCTCTTGGCCCCGGGCGTGAACAGCATGCGCCCGTCCGGCGGCGCGGTCCGGCCCCGGCCGATGGTCTCCTCGACGCCGACGCGGACCTCCTCCACGGAGACAGCCAGCGACCCCAGCACCTCGGTGGCGAGGCTCGCAGGCTCGCGAAGCAAGCCGAGCAGCAGATGCTCCGTGCCGATCTGGCTGTGGTTGAGGCGCCGCGCCTCCTCCATCGCGAGCACGACCACCCGCCGGGCCTGGTCAGTGAACCGCTCGAACATCCTGCTCTCCGACTTCGGCGGGGTCGAGGCGCACCAGCAGGTTCTTGGTGCCGCCCGGACGCTTCAGCACCGTGGTCACGCTATCACCCGACGCGCTGGAGGCAGCGGCTCGGCTTCGCTCAAGTGCAGAGCTGGAAGGCAGCCACCCAACGCGATCGTGACCTCAGATTCGCAATAACGTGCCCATACCACTCCGACCGGCAGTGGCGCGAACTGCGCGACCGCTCGCCCAAGGAGTGGGCCGACGCGGTCGCCTTCGACCAGGCGATCCGTGGCGGCCACGTCCAACCCGACGGCAAAGTCCAGCCCCTCGGCGAGGCGTACCTGCACTCCTCGCTGGTTCCACTCGCCCAGGCTGACCTGTCCACGCCGGAGGACCATGGCCAACTCAACCTCTTCGAGAACGACTGCGCCAGCGGGGTGTGCGGCCTATGAGCCTTGAGTCAATCAGGAGGGACCGTGACCCCGACCCACGTAACCGCGACCTCGTGTTCACCCGCGAGTTGCCGACCGCTGACGAGACCCTGGAGTACCAGGTCGCCCGCTCCAGCGCCGGCCAGGTCCCCGGCAGGGGAGACCCGGCAGTCCAGATCCGGGCGTTAAGCATCACGCAACCGTGGGCGACGCTCATCGCCATCGGCCAGAAGCGCGTTGAGACGAGGAGCTGGGGGACCAGCTACCGCGGTCCGATCGCGATCCACGCCGCCAAGACGTTCCCCGGTGGGGCGCGCGATCTGTGCGTGCCCGGCCCAGGGTTCGCCCGCTCCCCGCTCTACGACGCGCTCCGAGCCGCAGGGATCCGGGGGCCGATCCGAGATCGGCGCCGCTGCTCGACCGGTGACCTGCCGCTCGGCGCGGTCCTCGCGATCGCCGAACTGGTCGACGTGCGGCGGATCACCAGCCCCGAGGCCCTCGGCCATGTGCTCGGCGCCAACGAGGTCGCGTTCGGTGCCTGGACACCCGGGCGGTACGCCTGGCTGCTGGCCTACGTCCGACCGCTGGCCGAGCCGATTCCCGCGCGGGGCGCCCAGGGCCTGTGGCGCTGGGCGCCGCCGGCGGACCTCGCGTTCGCTTCGAGGTCGCCGGCATGACCGCGAAGATGCCGCCACGCGGCTGGCTCGCCGGCCGGACCTACCTTGAGCGCGGCCGACCCGTCGAGGTTCTGGCGAGCTGGCGGACCGGCTCCCGGTGCCCGCGCAACGTCATGATCCGCTGTGAGGACGGCACGGTCACGGTTCGGCCGTTCCGGGGCCTGCGCAAGCCGCCGGAGCCAAGCCGGTGAACCCCCAGCTTCAACTCACCTGGGGCGGTGCGGCCGTGGCGACGGCCGCGGGGGTCGCCCCGCCGGCGTGGCGGGCTTGCGCCGAGCAGTCCGCCCGTCGCAGCGGGTGGTGGGCCGTATGAGGTTCCTGCTCGGCAGCCACCAGCCGCACTGGCTCGGCCTGGTCGACGTGCCGCTCATGGTCAGCGTCCGCGCTCTGCGGAACCGCTCCACCGGCCAACTCCGCAAGCGGCTTCCTCAAGCGCTTGGCCCGTGGGCGCTCGACTCCGGCGGATTCACCGAGCTCCGCGACCACGGCCGCTGGAGCATCCCGGTGCGCCAATACGCCGATGAGGTCGCCCGCTGCGCCGACGAAATCGGCCACCTCACCTGGGCCGCCCCCCAAGACTGGATGTGCGAGCCGAGCATGCTGCGGCGCACCGGCCTGGACGTGCCTGAGCATCAGCGTCGCACGATCGCCAGCGTCCTCGAACTCCACTCCGTGGCACCGGAGCTGCCCTGGATCCCCGTCCTCCAGGGCTGGTCGCTCGACGACTACGTTCTCCGGACTACGACGGCGGCCGCTCGCCGACTTCATGCGCCATGGTTTGCGGGCGGTTCATGCGCTCTGGGACGTGCCGCCGTCTGGCTCGATGCCATGCTGGCGCAGCAGACCGAGCAGCCGCTCGACCTGCTGGTGCAGCCGCTGGTTCTCCTCGACCAGCGCGTCCAGGCGAAGGGGCCGAACACCCTCTGGCCCGGTATCCAGGTGCAGCCGCTGGTCCTCCTCGCCCACCGCGTCGGGGTCCGCACCGGCTGTCCACATCTGCTCCGCCTGCTCCTGCTGCGCCCGCCGGTCCAGCAGCTGCTTTTCGACCAGGCGCAGCACCGCGGCGGTGTCGAAGTCCTGCGCGGCGATCGCGGCGTCCTTTGCCCGCTGCACGTCGGCAAGCTGCTGGTCGTGGTAGGCAAGGCTCGCCGCAGCGCTTGTGGAGGAGGGCAGCGGACCAGCCGGGCCGCTGGCTGGCTCGCGCTCCTCGCGCGACCCCGGCGTGCCGTCCAGCAGGCGCAGCACCTGCTTATGCAGCGTGGCGTGACTGGCGCCAAGCTTGACCAGCACCTGCGCGGCGACGCCCTCGCCCTCGCGGCTCAGGCCCAGCAGGAGGTGCTCGGTGCCGATGTAGTTATGGCCCAGCCGCAGCGCCTCGCGCAGGGAGAGCTCCATGACCTTCTTGGCCCGGGGCGTGAACGGGATGTGCCCGGTCGGTCCCACCGACCCGCGGCCGATGATCTCCTCCACCTGGGCGCGCACGGCCGCCAGCGAGATGCCAAGCGACGCCAACGCGTGGGCGGCGACGCCGCCCACGCGCAGGAGCCCGAGCAGGAGGTGCTCGGTGCCGATGTAGTTGTGGTTGAGCAGCCGGGCCTCCTCCTGGGCCCGGACGGTGGCTCGGCGCGCCCGGTCGGTGAACCGCGCGAACGGGTCGTTGGGCCGGCCAGGCCGCTTGCGGCCGGGCAGCCAGCGTCGCATCGCTGCCTCCTTGGCGCAGGGGTCGGTGTCGTCGCAGGGGCGCAGCCGGGGCGCCAGCCAGTCCGCCAGGCCCGCCGGATCGAGCGTGCCCGCGGCCAGCTCGGCAAGCACCTCCTTGGCCATCTCGGGTGGGTCCAGGTCGGCCTGCCAGCCGTTGAGCGCCAAAAACTGCAGCGTGGCCAGCAGCGCCAGCTGCTGGTTGGCGCGCCGGAACGGGCGGTGGCGCACCAGGGCGTGCAGCAGGACGGCGGCCCGGCTGGCGGGGTCCTCTCGGGCGTGCTCGGGTGGCGTGGCGGCCAGTGCGGCCTCGGCCGCCTCCAGATCCAGCAGCTCGACCAGGTCCAGCGCGGCGGCGCTGTCCACCTTGAGCGCCCGGCTGGCGATGACGACCAGGTCGGCTACCTGCAGGGTGATCACGGCTGGTCGTCCCGCAGCAGCCGCAGTAGGCGCTGGTGGCGCGCGAGGTTGTCGTCCAGCAGCTTGAGGAAGCGCTGGTCGCGGCGGCGCTGCTCGACCAGGGCGGCGATGGCCTCGCGGGCGACGTCGGAGATCGAGCGGCCCTCGACCTGGGCGACCGCCTGCAGCTGCTCAGCCAGCTCCGGGTCCAGCCGCAGCAGCATGTTCTTGGTCTTGCCTGGCTCCTCTGCCGTCATAGTGATATCACGATATCACGGTGGTGGGTGGGTGCAAGCCCCGTCGGGCAGCCCGCAGCCTTGCCGGTCGGCCACGACCGCATGCGGGCACTCACTGCCGCGCCGATCGTTGCGGCCGCCAAATCGTCGGGGTGCCGAGAGGCACGACGGGTGGCTGGGCCAGGAGCCTGCGCATCTGCTCGAGCTTCTGGTGGGCGCTGGCAAGGCTGGCCTGGAGCCCGTCGACCTCGCCGAGCCAGCCCCGCTCGCTTGCTTCGCGAACGCGGTCCTCGAGATTGGCGATGATCACCAGCAGCCGCGGCTCCTGCAGTGGGTCGGGGTGCAGCATCGGGCAGCGGATGCAGGCGTGCTCGTGTCGACAGGGGGTGCCGTAGGGGCGCGCGCAGGTGCCCAGCTCGACCCTTCGCTTGGTGAAGTGCTGTTCGAACTCGGCCCACTCGGCCGTGGTCGGCTGGCGGTACTCCTCGCTGGGCCGCTGCGCGCGGCGCCGGCTGACGAACGCCCGGTAGTGGCGCAGCACATCGTCTTGGTAGACGGCTGCGTACGCCTGCGTGGTGTTGAGGTCCTGGTGGCCGAGGACCTTGGCGGCGATATGGACCGGCAGCCCGCCGGAAACGGCCTCGGTGGCGAAGATCCGGCGGAAGTCGTGCGGGGTGTAGCGCAAGGGCTGCCCGTCAGGGCCGCGCAGCCCGGCCCGCTCGATCGCCAGGTTGAGCAGGCGCTTCACAACGGCCGGTCACGCGCTCGTGGTAGTCGTAGCGGGCCACCAGCGGCACGTCGGGCCGGCCAGCGCGGACGCGGTGCACGATCCGGGCGAGTACGTGCGCCAGCTCTGGCGAGACCAGCAGCAGCCGCTCGGCGTCCTGCTTGGACGGCGCGACCTGCAGCAGCGGCACGACCTCTCCAGTGTCGGGCAGGGTGTGGGTGACCAGCGCGAAGTGGGTGAGCTCCAGCAGCTCTTCCAGCCGCATGCCGGTGTGCCGCAGGGTCTCCACGATCGCCCAGGTCCAAAACGCCTCGTCCTCGTCGCGGGTGAGGTCGAGCCGCTGGTCGTCGGCAAGGCGTCGGGCCCGCAGATGGCCGGCGCCGGCCTGCCCGCCGCGTTTGCGGTCGCTTGCGGCCTGGATGCGCTCGAAGGATTCGCCGTCGACCTCGAACCGGCCGCCGACCGGGGTGGCGGCCGTGGCGGCGACCAGCCGCTCGAGGTGGCCGAGCCGGTGCTCCACGCTGGCTACCAGCTGCGGCAGCAGCGGCGCGAGCGTGCGGGTGCGCTGGTGCATCGTGGCGGTGCGGCGGCGCTTGTGCTTCATGCTGCCACGCACGTCGTCCAGCCGGACCGGGCACGGCACGGCCCAGGGCGTCCAGCTGGGGTCTTCCAGCGCCCACTGGGCCAGGTCCAGGTAGAAGGCGCGGACCGCAAACAGCACCCCGTAGGGGTCGGTGCGGGCCTTGCCGTTGACTTCGGGGCGGCGTTTGCGGGCGGCGCGCAGCTTCCACGCGGCAGCGACCTCGGGGGCGAGATCAAGCGAGCAGATGCCCGGATGGTGAGCCTCCAGATCCTTCCAGAACGCGCCGACCAGACGCCCGGCCAGGCTGGCCAGCGAGCTGTAGTCGAGGCTGGCGGCACGCTCGGAGAGGTAGCGCACCAGCACGTCGCGGACTGGCCGGCAGGTGAGCTGGTAGGTGTCGACCAGCTCGGCGATGCTGCGCTGCCCACGCCGCAGCGCAGCCCGCAGGTCAGGGGTGCCAGCCGGGAAGACCGCAAGGTCGCGCAGCAGGTCCCAGGTCAGCGTGAGCACGTTGGCCTGCCGGCCGAGCGCGCGCAGGGTGGCGTGGTAGTCGAGCAGGTCGGCGGGGGTGAGCTGGCGGGGCCCGCGGCCGGTGTGCAGCGTCACACGGCTGAGGTGGTGCATGGCGTCAAGCTGATGGCGTTCGCGGGTCCCGGCCGCCCGGCAGCGCTCGAGCGCTTCGGCGAAGAACTCCGGGTCGGTCAGCTGCCGGACCCAGCCGTAGGTCTCGTTGAGGTGGGCGGCGAACAGCCAGGCGTAGCCGGGGCGCAGCACCCGCAAGCACAGCAGGGCGCTGATCCCCACGATGACGCCGCGGCGAACCACGTGGAGGCTCGGAGGCCGTGGCGTGTGCGTCTGCAGGGCTGCCGCGGGCACCGCAGCCCATGCCGTGCCGAGCGTCTCGCTGCCGCTGGCCCGCCAGCGCTCCTGCCACGTCCCGCCCGGCCAGGTCGCCAGCCAGCCCAGCAGCCCGTCGACCGAATGGCGGCGCAGCCGCCGCTTCTCGGGATCTTGCGAGCCGACCGGCAGTTCCCCGGCCAGCTTCACCAGC
>WNFZ01008116.1_pt1 | contig 10834 bp, 11 predicted proteins | sample 5400081 | NCBI WGS metagenome assembly WNFZ01 (sample SAMN13153365, study PRJNA577476) | soil metagenome | isolation source: 80 cm soil or saprolite under grassland replicate 1 | place: USA:California | collected 2016-06-15
AGCGCGACACTTGCGCATCGAACCGACGAACTGCACAGGCGACTAAACCTCTTTCCTGTTTTCACGCAATGATCATGATTGCGTTTCGAATTTTGCGCAAGCTTATTTGGCGGCTATTCAAGACAAAGAAACGACACTTTCAGCACTGCCAATCAATCCGTCCAAAAAATATTCGGCGCACACGAGGAGGCGGCCTTTCGCACCAGGGCAATACCTATAGGGAGCCCCTCATTCTCGGACGCTGCACGCGTTTTTGCCTCTATCGAAAAAGCGGTTGACGACGCATAGGAAACAGCCTCCGCCAAGGCTACGGCGCGACAGTCTTCGCTCTCCTCTACGACACGAGCGAAGACTGGAGGTAAGGGGATTCGAACCCCTGGCCTTCTCATTGCGAACGAGACGCTCTACCAGCTGAGCTATACCCCCGTTTTACCTATGAAAATCGGCTCAAATAAATTTGGCAAAAATTTCCGTTGTCCACTCCTTTTGCACACCTGTATATTACTATATGGAAGCAACACAGCCCAAACATGGCGTCCTACAGAAGGTTGGCGAATCTCTTTACCGGTATTCATCGAACCGGGTCTATTATGCTCGGATCAAGAGGGACGGCAAGGAAATCAAACGCTCTTTAGGGACCACTGATCCCGCCCTCGCACGGCGTAATCTCGCAGCTCTAAAGGATGAACTGCGGCAAATCGACCGCTCTCAGGGATGGATCACGTTGGAGAAATTAGCCGACCGGTATTTGGCAACGATACAGCATCAAAAACCCAAAACCATTGAACGGAAAACATTCATCGTCGGGCGAATCAAGGACCACTGGCCAACCGGCAAGCTGACCCAGGTTGGAAAGATCAGGCCAAGCGATGTCGATCTGTGGCTGTCGCGCTACCATTTTGGTTCTGCCTCACGAAATCTCTTTATTTCGTCCGTTAAGGAAATCTTCGCGCTTGCCCTGCGCGATCGGATCATTGCCGCTTCACCCGCGGCGCACCTGCGTTACGCGAAGCGCGAAAAACCGATCCGGCCGACTCCGAGTTATGAGCAGTTCAAGGCGATCATTGCCGACGTGCGTGCGCAGCCGTTCAATGCGGATGCACAGGATAGCGCCGATTTTTTGGAATTTCTTGGGCTAGCCGGGTTAGGTCAGGCTGAGGCCAGTTCACACTTACAGTTGCGGATATTGATTTCGATGCGGGTCGATTCGTCACGTTCCGCCACAAGACAAGCACAGGCTTTGCAGTTCCAATTTTTCCGCAAGTTAGGCCACTCCTGGAAAGGCTGTGTGAAAACAAAGCCAATGGTGATCTTGTGTTCAACGTTCGGGACGCCAAAAAAGCGCTTGCCGGTGCATGTCGCCGCTTGGGGTTACCGTTATTCAGTCAACGCTCGCTTCGGCGGATGTTCATTACCCGCGCAATTGAAAAAGGTGTAGACGTGAAGGTTATCGCTGACTGGCAAGGTCACAGAGACGGCGGGAAGTTGATTCTCGACACCTATAGCCACGTTCAGCCTACTCATTCTCAACGCATGGCCGAGCTGATGAGAGACGAACAGCCGGAGAATGTGGTAGCGTTTGCAGCGCGGCGTGACGGTTCCTGCCGTAAAGTTTACGCATTCACGAGTTCCGGTGATCTCGCGGGACTAGCGTCGAAGGAGCTATAACCAGGGTCTTCCGAATCGCCCTGAACCTCGCCAAGGAATTTCTGTATTCCCGCCTCAGAGCTTCTCTCAGGAAAACCTTTGGCCATCGCAATTAATTGTGACACGGCTTTATTATAGGCTTCTCATCAACAAGCGAGATCAATCGCAGTGATTCGGCTTTAACAGATGCTAAGCCACTACCAGGCCGCGTAGGTTCTTTTAGAACCCACTTCACATAGTCGGGCCTGTTGAGAACAAGCCACTCAACGCTTTTTCCGCTGTGTTTTCCGATAGGTATTATCATATAGTCTAGATAGCTCCCAACAGTAAGCTTAAGCCTACTACCTAACATACCACAGCTTCCGTTTTTAACAACGGAAATTATCGTCTGCAAAGCGTGCAGGCAACCTACAGCTACTCCAGACACTGAGCTTCTTCAGTTATTCAAAATGCTGCAAAATTTCCGTTGCGTGGAGTGCCGTCAGCGAAGTTTCTTATAGTATGAACTCAATTAAACCTAATTGCCCCCAGGTAAGCCAGCGAGCTCTCAAACTAAGGCAAGCTGCAGAGTACTTAGGGCTATCAACTGTATCGATTCGACGCCTAATCAAGCGCGGACTCATCAAGCCTAACCGAGCGTTACGCCACATTCTTATTTCTATTTCGGAGCTAGATCGGTTTATTAACACAGGAGGAGCAGCCTGAACAGCACGTCGATTCAAGAAGCGAAGGTGAAGCCTTTTCTTTCGTCTTTCATGGAGAGGCTAGGACTAGGTGAGCACGCGAAGAGCAGCGCGCCGCCGGTGCCAATGAAGCGGGAAGAGGCACTTACTCCAAAGTCCGAATGCCGCAACGGCGCAGCAAACGTCAATGGCGCTGACGACACAGCGGTTGAGGCTTTGGCCGCGTTGCCGCCACTGGAGTACGATCGTCAGCGTAAGGAGCAGGCTAAACGCCTAGGCTGCCGTGAAGTTGTACTTGATAGGCTTGTTGAGGAAAGACGCACGAAAGGCAGCCGCGCGTCACTGCAAGGCAGCGCGGTGATCTTTCCTCAAAGCGAATTGTGGATTGAGCCAGTGAACGGGGCTGAGGTCCTTGGCAAGGTATCCGAAACGTTTAGCCGTTATGTCGCATTGCCACCTGGCGGAGCTGACGTCCTCGGCCTCTGGTGCGCGCACACTCACCTATTCGACGTTTTCATTTGCTCGCCACGATTGAATATCTCTTCACCTGAACGTGGCTGTGGGAAAACAACACTGCGCGATGTGGTTTCGCTATTCATCCCTCGTCCGATCCTAACGGAAAACCTGAGCGTTGCAGTTCTGTTCCGTCTAGTGGACGCGGGCGCCCCAGTGATTCTTGCGGATGAGTATGACGCATGGCTTAGGGACAATGAGGAACTGCGCGGCTTGTTAAACGCGGGACACAGACGCGGCGCGAAAGTTTATCGTTGCGAAGGTGACGGCCACGAAGTGCGCGCGTTCAAGGCTTACACTCCAGCGGTGTTGTGTGGCATTGGCGCGCTGCCGGTCACGCTTCACGATAGGTCGATCGTGCTCCGACTGGAACGCGCAAAGCGAGGCGAGCTAAGAGCGCGATTCGATCCGCGTCGTGTTGATAGCGAGGAGGAAATCCGCCGGAAGCTCGCGCGCTGGTGTGCTGATAACCGCGAACGAATTGCGGCCGGTGATCCAACATTACCTGAAGGCCTGTTTAACCGCCAGGCTGATAATTGGCGTCCGTTGTTTGCGATTGCTGAAGCTGCAGGCGGGGATTGGCCGAAGCGGTGCGCGGACGCGTTTGCACAAGTGACCAATCGTAACGACGCTGATGCCGAAAGTCTCCGCGTGAACTTACTGGCCGATATTCGGGAGCTTTTTGCCTGCGAACGGATGTTCTCCAAGGACCTTATCGACACCTTGCGGCAAATGAGCGAGCGCCCTTGGCCCGAAGTCTGTCGCGGTAAACCAATCACTGAACGGTGGCTCGCGCGCAACCTTGCCGGTTTTGGCATACATTCAAAAACGCTGCGCATCGGTGACGAACGAGCAAAGGGCTATGAAGTGGCGGAGTTTAGCGAGGCATTTGAGCGCTATTTGCCGCCAGAGGAGGGGGATTCTATCCGTGACAGCGTGACATGCGAGAGAAAGATCGATTCTCTGACCCGTGACAAAATAGAAAATGTCACGGATGAAAGGACACCCGATATACAGGGAATGTCACGGTGTCACGATCGTGAAGGCGGGGAGGAGATCCCCTTTTAGACCTATCCCTAGCACAAAGGGTAAGAGAAAAGAGACGGCTGAGCGCTTTTAAAGTTTCAGGTCACAGTGTTTTATCGCTGTTTATTACCAGCTAACTGTTAACTCAGTTGATGTCGATCTAGTGCATAGCTGTTAGAATCAATAAGCCTTAGGACAGTGCACTCAGAGCCTGTGCCGGGGGTCAACAGCCTTTGAGCAGTCGAAAAGGATGCTTATGGCTAGGAGCCTAACCATAACAGTTAGCCTTAAACCGACGCTCCTTAATAGGCTTATGGTATCTGGGTCGGGCTGCTAACGCGAGCACCTATTTTGTATCCCTACGTTTTACAGTTAGGATAAAAAGGCGCCCCCGCTGGTCCGATAAACCCAGAGGGTCCGTTACTCGTGGCGCGTCCGGCGCCTTATCGCTTACGCGATGTCCAGCCAAGGCAACAGGCCTCGGTGAGTCACTTTCAGGCGCGTGAGTAGAGCACTGCCGCGACCAGCCCGAAAAGAATGACAGCAACAACAACGTACTTCCATGGAACGCCCAACACCGAGACCCACCAAGGAATCGCTTTGCGATTAATTTCGTATTCCGAATCTACAATGTCTCCGGATAAAAAGTATGGGAGCCAGTATTCTTCGACGAACTCCTGATTAAAATAATCGCTGTGTTTGTAATTATGGAATCGGTCCTGAACCCGGGGAGTACCAAACCCAAAAGCGCCAGAGTCGCCGTAGCCCCATGTAGTGGACTTAGCGAGAACCGGCCAGATGTCTCGACTTCCACATTCGTTGACGACCTCCGATTCGAGTCGTCCGGCGAGGTGATCCCACCGGAAATCGTTGGGGACAATTGATCCGCAAAGGACGAGTCTGTGAAGAACAATGTCGGGGTAATCGTCAAGAATCCGACATATCGCGTACGTTCCAAAGCTATGAGCAATAATAGAATACGACGCGCCGGGGTATGTCGATCGAGCGTCTAGTATGCGACGATATATTTTTTCAATTGCCCGGTTCCTTGTCCACAACGGGAACCAAAACTGAAACACGTCCATAAAACCGTAACGCAACGGAACTACAATCCTCTTTGGTTTGTCCTGCAACTGGCTGCGGACCATTTCTTCCCAAGTCGCATGCGTCCGGATGCCATGCACGAGTAATACGATTTCTGGTTTCACCGACTGTTGTTTGTGATCCGAATCCCGCATCCGCGTAGCAGCGTCAGGTTGAGACGCACTAGAGACCGCAACTTGCAGACCTCCTTGATCTAGTCCGCGAAGAATTTGGCGAATAAAGGAGAGGACAGCGTCCGTTTTAAAGTACGCGACATGAATTTCCTGCTCACGCAAACTCGAAGGGAAGAAGCTCGAGCAATCGACATCCCACACGTTGTCCGTCTGCGTCAGCTGGCTTGCGAGCGGTGGCCGATGTGCTAAACCTGAGCGTCCAAGGCACCGCTTGCCGGAGCGCTTGAGTTCCTCTGAGGCTCCCAAGACTGCATCGCGACCGCTATAGAGTACGGTAATGCGATGGCTCAACGCGACCATAGCCGTTCCGTCGTTGTTATCTAGAGCGCCCGCGTCGAAGAGATCGTTGTCCACATCAGCGGCAACCATCACCAGCTGATTAACCAAACTCAAACGCAACTGATATCTGCGTGCCCATGCTATCGACATCGCTTTTTGTAGAACATAGTTTCCTATGCCGTGTGCGATCAGTGATACTTTCGCCCTGCACGCAGCCGCGGGATCCCTGGTGGCGTCGTCTCGTTTTGAGACGAGCCAATCAAGAAGCATCACTAGAATATCAGCCAAATCTGCCGCGCACATTCGGGCATTCCGACGGTCCGACTCCCCAGCAGCCAGCGACGGCCAGTCAAAGAGAATGCAAAGACCGAGACTGTTTGGACCCTCGAAAAGTCTACCGCAAAGGCTCTCATAAAAGCTTGTCGCTGAATTAAAACCATTGCTGGATTCGGGGATCAGAATGGCGATGTGGCTCTGGTTTTCGGTTTCAGCGGGGCCCAGCAACGGGAACTGATCAGAGACCTCGACTAACAACGTCTGGAACTTGCTGGGAGTCTCCTTCTTCCAGTTCGAAATGTCAGTTAGCGGTCCGGCATCGCTCACCCAGTAAGTAAGCCCGTCATTGTTTCTGTGTGAGCCATTACCGCCTCGGTCGCGGTCGCTGATCAACCAGTACTTCGGCATTAAGACATTCTACCGGCCCCGGCCGGTTCGGTGCAAGACCGCAATAAGCAGCGCGTGGGTCCATCGACGCGACCCGAACATCCCCGCAACATTGGTGTCCCCAACTTCGTCCAGGGCGATTCGGGCAATCCAGTTTGACAACATCGGCGCACAACAGAACGATGGGCTTGACCTACGGTTCGTTTTGCTGGCTTACTTGTAGACAACCTCCAACGGTATGGCAACACTCCAAGTCGCAACAATTGCCATTGGTTATTGCTCAGATCGCTTGTCACGTGCTCACGCCAGGACGTCCAGGGAAGATGCTATAGAATCTTATGCTCGATAGCCTGGATTCACTCATTGCCTTTGTGCTGATAATGCTTGTGGTCAGCTTGGTTATCACCATTGCGGTGCAGATGACGTCCGCTGCGTTTAATCTCCGCGGACTGAACCTCCTCAATGGCTTGTCGAGCACCTTTGCTGCAATCGCTCCGGACCTTAAGCAAAACACAAAGGACCTCGCGCGGTTCATTTTGAAGGGTCCAATACTTTCGGACAGTTTCCTGCCGAATTGGCCAGTTATTCGCTGGTGGCGGCACTCCTCGGCTATCCGAACTGACGAAGTTTTCGATGCCATTCACCGAATCGCGACCGGAAGGCGATCTGCAACTGACACTCAGAAACAGAGCGCGCAGGCGCTCCTCGTCGCACTAGGCATGGACGAAAAAACTATCGATGATGCAGCGGCGAAGATTCGCGTCGCGCACAAAACTGCGAAGAGCTTTGCCGGGACGGCGAACGACACCGTTCGGTCACCGTCTGATGAACAGGTACGGGCACAAGTACAAGTCGCCTATCAAAAATTCCAATACTGGACCGGAATCTGCCAGGAACGCGTGCAGCAGTGGTTCACTATGCATACCCGCATCGCGACGATCTTTTTCGCTCTCGTTTTTGCGTCTTGGCTGCAACTCGACACGGTCGATATCTTCAAGCTCGTCTCATCCAACCGCGCTTTGCGCGAGAAACTTGTCGCCCAGTCCACTCTCATCGCTTCACAAGCCGAAAAGGCTCTCGGCGACAGCCCAAACATTTTGCAAGAGGCCTATGAGGCTTGGCGGGACCAAGGTGACGAGAACGTGAAAACTGCTGTCGCTTCAATCAAAGTCGGGCCTAACGATACCCGTGAAAAATTGACTGGTCGCATCGAACAAGCCTTGGGATCGGTCGGCAACAAAGGGGCATTACTGAAATCGTTTAACGACGCCGTCGACAGAACTGTCACTGATACGCTGAAGAAGCAAGCGAGTGACTACGCCGCCGCGAAGGCCGACTTCGATAACACTGGTTTTGACTTGTTTCCAAGGAATAATCGAGGCCGCTGGGGAAACCGTTGGTACGATGGTTGGGAAGGTCATCTCTGGGGAGTTCTCTTTTCAGTAGGGCTGCTCAGTCTGGGTGCACCTTTTTGGTACAACGCGCTCAAAAACCTTAGCAGCCTTCGCTCCACCGTCGCGCAAAATATCTCAAACGAGGAAAAACACGCCCAGACGCAGGGGGACAGAGGCAGCCAGTCCAAGACGCCGCCTACGGTCTTACCTTCTTGAATCCTTGGAAAACCTGTAGGCAATCACTTCCTGGCCATTCGTCAACCGCACTTTTGCGACCTTGAGGAGTGCAGAATTCTATAAAACAAAACTAGGTTATGCGGATTCTCCCCAGCGGTCGGCGGCTACACACCTGGAATGAGAAAGAACATGCCAGATGCGCGACAAGTGCAATAAAACAACGGCGGAGTTTGAAGCGTCGTTCGAAATCGTGTTTCCCCTATGGCCATGCCGTGCCACGGGTGTATCCGAGAATATCCAGAACCCCGCGATCCACTCCGCGAAGGATTTCCCGCATAAGGTGGAGGACGCCATCCGTAAGAAAGTACGCTCCATAGATATCGGTGCTCGGCACGCTGCTGGGAAAAAAACTTGAACAATCTATATCCCATACATTGTCAACCAGTGGCGGCTGGTTCACGACGGGCGGACGATTCATCAAGCCTGAGCGCCCCAGACGCCCCCTACTTGAATCACTGAGCCCAAAGGAGAGCAAGCCTGCGTCTCGACCGCTGTAAAGCACCGTGATGCGACGGCTAAGATTCAATATACCAATTCCTTCGCCGTAGCCCGGCGTTCCCACGTCGAAGAGATCGCTCTCGACATCGGCAGCAACCATCAATAGCTCACTAACCCAGTTGACGAGCACGGGCTGGTACTTGGTGTTCCACGTTACCGACATCGCTTTTTTCAAAACAGCGTTTCCCGCACCATGCGCGATCACCGATAGTTTTGCTCTGCAAGCTTCGGTAAAAACCGTTGGTTCTTTCCTTGGCACCCAATCCAAAAAGCCCGATAAAACATCAGCTAACGCTTCGCCGCTAGCCCGTGCGTACCTTTCATCGATCAAAGGCCAGTCGTACAGAATACAAAGGCCGAGACTAGCCGGCCCTTCAAAAAGTCTGCCGCAAAGGTCCTGATAAAACTCGGTGGCGGAAGTAAATTTGTTATTGAATCCGTGGATTAGAATCGTGAGGTGGCGTTGATCTTCGCCTTTATCGGGAGGAAATTGGTCCGTTGCTGCCTTGAGCAGAGTTTGGAACTCAGAGGCACTTAGGTTATGCCAATTAGTAATTTTGTCCAAGGGCCCGCCATCGCTCACCCAAAAAGTGAGACCGCTGTCGTTTCTACGTGGCCCGGTACCTTGCCCGTCGCGATCGCTGATTAACCAATACTTTGGCATCGGCTGAGTATATCACTGCGGTCGCTTCCACCAAGACCGAAGTCGCACGGAAACAAACACGCACAGAAGTTTTTCCCATACCGTATAGTGTTCAGGCTTGGCGCGCCGCTTTGGATGATCAGGTTTCCGTCGCGAACGGAGGCATGGGTTTAATTTCCTTCAAAATCCGAAACGCGAGTTCGCGAGTGATTTTGTTGAAAGGATAAGCTGTGAGCACCACTGAGGGAATGAATCGCTGCGTTATGTCAGAGAATGTATAGACAACTTCCTCTCCATCGGTTTCACGAATAGAAGTAGACCAATCTTGAAGCAGGGCCGCTTACTGCCGTTGGACAAGGCGTTTCAAAGCTCGGGGATGCTTGCCCCGCGGCTTCGTCTATTGCAAGAGATACAACATTTCCGCTGTGAAGGGTCCTTCCAGAGCATTAAACTATCAATGAGAGAATATGAGGCTGTTACCGGCTAGGTAAAGGATACTAACACAATGACAATGAAAGAGGATAAACAACACACTAAAGCTCACCCTAGCACTAGCGCCTAACGAACAGGCAGGGACGAGACAAATTATCCACGGATATTAGCAACATAAGCGTCCAGCAGCGAATACGTTGGATTGTAATGCCTTTCTTCGGTGTTCCCATTAGCGTTAGGGTGCCATGTTCGGGGTTACGGAGTGACTCATGAGCTTCTTTTTGCTTAAGGCTGTCGTGACTGTAGAGCGTCCTAACGTGATAAGCCTTCTTTGGGCTAGACATACGCCTAAAATTTGACCCCCTACACCCCCGCGAAAGGTGGTCACGCCCAAAGCCGCGAAAATGCCTTATATGCAAGGCTTATATTTTAGAGGCCTACCCCCCTTGGGTAGAAAAAAAATTGGGCGTGTCCTGGTCTTGGGCTGCCACCGCACCGCAAGTTTCCCGTTGGCGCTTGATGAGGCGCTTTACCGGTGAAGAGATCGACAGCTTTGATACGCGAGCACTGACCAGCGCCACCGCCCCGGCATTGCTCGCTCGACGGCAGCGCCGAGAAGTGCAATATGACGGCCGAGAATTTTTGGAATGTAAGCCTCTATTCATCAAGAATAGGCAGCAGAATTAGCCTGTACAAGGTCGATGCTTCAGGATAAGTTAGCCTTGGAAACAAGCGATATGCGTTATGGATCAAAATCTAGATTTTCACTTTTCTGTGCCGAAAATACCCCAAGGCGAAGCACTCACTTTCGATGAGATCGAAGAGCGCTGCCTGAAGCAGCTTCAGGAGAAGGAGGGAAAGTGTGTTCAATCATTAATCAACCTCGCGAAACTTTATTCGCAGGCAAAACTCCACGACAAGGCTTTCCGCTGTGTCGAACGGTTGATCGCGCTCTCGGATGATCCCGAGGAGCACGGAGGGTATTATCTGGCATTGGGTGGTTTCATGGAACAGATTCGCGATTATCAGGGAGCCGTCGGATTCTACCGTCAGGCTTTGGCATTGGAGCCGTGTCGGAATGCGACTTGGTATTTCATCCACAACAACCTGGGCTATTCATTGAACCAACTGGCGGATTATAATGGTGCCATTCCCTATTTGCGCCGCGCCATCGAAATCGATCCCAGGCGCCCTAACGCCTACAAAAATCTCGGACTTGCATTTGAAGCGAAGGGGAATTTTGAGGAAGCCGCTGAGCTTTTTGTCGTCGCTACTCGGGCGAATGCTTCAGATTCACGTTCCCTGGCTCATCTTGAGAATCTGATGTCGTCCCATCCCGAATTGGAGATCGATTTGTCTGATCTGCCCACTCGACTAGAAGCCTGCCGAGAAGCCGTGAAGATTGCACGAGCTCAGCAGCCTGACTTGCGGGCGATCTGGGCGAAAGACCGCCAAAGGCAGAAGCAGAAGTAACGCCGGTCGGCCTGTTCGCTTCTAGTTCTTCACTTCAGTCCGAAGGTTTCTTTGGGGTGCCTGCTCAAG
>WNFZ01020757.1_pt1 | contig 10833 bp, 7 predicted proteins | sample 5400081 | NCBI WGS metagenome assembly WNFZ01 (sample SAMN13153365, study PRJNA577476) | soil metagenome | isolation source: 80 cm soil or saprolite under grassland replicate 1 | place: USA:California | collected 2016-06-15
GCGAGAGTAAAGGTTTCATTCGGCAGCAGCACAGTCGTGCCGCCATGAATCACGTCGTGGACAATCACCTTTCCTTCTCTCAGGCGATAGCGAAATGGTTCGATCTCGTTTGCCGCTCGCAATGCGAAGTAGTGATAGGTCAACGATACGTTGACCTTCGGCTGATCGCGAAGTAGCGTCAGAAGATTCGTAATGTCGAGCTGGGTACAGATATTGAAGTAGGGCTTGTCAAAGCCACGGAAAAACTCAAATACCTCGCGACGGGCCCAGTTTGTTACATCAAGATACTTTGCCATGGAAGAATTGTACGCGCTCAGTCCAGAGGGCAGAAGCCGGAGTAGTTTTATTAGCCGCGGATTAACACGGATAGCGCGAATCTGAATACTTAGTAAACCGTCCTTGTTGATCTGATCCGCATTTGTCCGCGTAAATCCGCGGCTGGTATTTAGGCCAGGAAGAAACCGAACACGAAGCGAATCAGGCCGGCACCCAGGATCACCCAGATCGCATTCGGGCGAAAGCGTACGAGTATGAATCCGGCAATGATTGCTATTAACATACCTACCCAACTATGAATACCGGCACGGCCAACACTGATCCCAGCAGCCACCAGTAGACCGACGACCGCGGGAGTGACGCCGCGCAAAAATGATTGCACTATCTTGTTGGTATGAAAGCGAGCCAGCGATGAGCCCGCCACTACCGTCAGCAGGAAAGAGGGAAAGAAAATGCAAACGGTAGCCACCAATGCGCCGATCGTTCCGGCCACGCGGTAGCCTATGAAGGTGGCCGTTATCAGAACGGGTCCGGGCGTGACCTGGCCGAGCGCCGTGGCATCAACGAATTCCTGGTGTGTTAGCCAATGATGAGCGTCTACGACTTCTGCTTCGATAAGCGGAATCATCACGAAACCACCGCCAAAAGTAATCGATCCGATACGCAGGAAGAGCGTAGAAAGTGTCAACAATAATGCCACTTTCGCGAGAACTGGTATCGACACTCCGAAGATGATAGCGGAACTTAGTTTCTTCGTTTCGCGCTTTGGAGGATCCTGGTTCCCTTTTGAATTATTGGTCGGGTTGTCCTGCGAATTGTTCCCTGCGAGTTTGGTTTGCGCTGCAGCGGACTCCTGCGCCCGGCGCACTCGTTCCTCCGCCATCGCGCGTGTGAGATAACCGCCGACGAAATGAGTTTTGCGCATACGACGACGGCGTCTCTGTAATGTCACACGCGCCGCAATACGTTTGCGACGCGACGCCACTCCCTCGAGTCGTGCGAGTTTGCGGAGCTGCTTCTCGGCAAACGAATCGATAAAGATGCCGACCAGGCCAGCGGTTAGGACCACTTCAATCACGGTGGCGCTAAAGAAGGCCACGACGATGCAGGCGAAGACGGCGAGAAACCATTGCCACGGTTTGTTCAGCGTGTTGCGTCCCATGCGCCACGCCGTCACAATTATCACCGCCACGACGGCCGCGTTTAGGCCATGAAAAAGGCGATCGGTATCAGGCAGGTAGCGCAGGTGCCGGTAAAGTATTGCCAGCACAATCATCATCAACGTCGATGGCAAAATAAAGCCTGCCAACGCCGCGCCGGCGCCCCGCCAACCGCTTAACCTTAGCCCGACATAAGTTGTGACGTTGCCGGCGGCAGTGCCCGGCAGAGTCTGGGCAAGCGCAAAGCCGGAAGCAAAGTCCTGTTCCGTGAGCCAGCGTCGCTGTTGCACCGCGAGCGTCCTGATTTGGGCAATAACAGCCAGGCCTCCACCGAAGCCGACCGTACCGATTTTCAGAAAGGAAAGGAAGAGGCCACCGAGGGTAGGAGTCTCGGCAATACGCTCGATTTCCCGGCGTGTCTCACGCACACGCGTTCGCATTTTGCGTGCGCGGTTGCTTATTCTACTCGCCCGCTTATCGACCTGTGTCACCACTTTATTGGCGACAGACTAACACATCGCCGCTGCTGGAATTAGCCGCGGATTTTCATGGATTACGCGAATCTGAAGAATACTCCCCCAGCCGGTATTCTCTTTTTGGATCTGATTCGCGTCTATTCGCGTTAATCCGCGGCTAAGCCTCGATTAGAACTTCAGCACGGTGTCGAATTGCACGCGTGTCGTCGGGCGATTCGACGAACCTGGCGGAGTTACAGCGAACGGACCAAGCAAGCCATTGGGACGCTCCGTAACAATGCCAGTTACCGTAAACGTCACGCGCGGATCGGCAGCGTAGGAGAATTGTAAACGGTGCCCGCGCATGTCAGACTGCTGCGTTACATCAGAGAAGTTGAACGGCGTGAGTACAGCATCTTTCTGAATTCGAAGGAACGTGTAGCCGAACTGTATGTCGCCGCGTTCCTTCGTTGATCCCACCTGAACTTCACCCCAGAAGCCGTGCTTTTCGTTATTAGGCAAAAGCAGATCTGCGCCTCCTGGCCCAGCCGTAACGACGTCATGGGTCTGCGTGTTGGTAACAAGATTAAAGAGGAGTGTGACCGGGAAGCGCTTGCTATATTTAAGGTCCAGCCGCGCAAGCATATCAACGAGGTTATAGCCCGAGGCCAGCCGCCCGTCCCGATTTGTGGCGTTGTTACTGGCATTCGTCAGTCCCAGGTTGCCGTTGCCGGCTACCAGTAGATCGCGCGAAATAGAAACTTGGGTGGTAATTGTTTGCGCCGGCGTTGTGCCCGATGCGGGTATTGTAAACGTTACCGGAAGCAGCAACTGACTTCCAAAAACTTGAACTGGTGAAATGAACTGCGTGCCCGAAAAATAGAGATCCGCCAGCGAGAGATTGAGCGCTACCTTACTGCTTGGCTCAAAACGCGCGCGAACCTGCGCGCCATAGACTGCGAGATCGCGCCCGCCGCGACGTGACTGGTCGATATTAACCGTGCCGTTGCTGTTGCGAACAAAAGCGGAATTGCGCTCGAGTAAAGGAAGTTGCCAGGCGACCAAAGTAAGATCCTTGAGGGTGGATTTCTTAAAGGCTCGCGAATACGATTCATTAAACCCGTCAACCATCAAGTCGTTGTCAATCGTCATTTCCGTAAACGTCCAGGGTGGTTCGAACCTGCCACCCTGGAGCCGTAGCCCTGGCGCGCGACGCGGCTTGTAGGTTATGAAAGCCTGATCAAGCGCGAAAGGTTTGCGGTTGAAGAAATCCGTTAGCGTTTGGTTGGTTGAGATGTTATCGGCGAAGCTTCCGGTAGCGAAGCGTAATCCCCAGTCAAACTCATCGCTGATTGCTCCACGCATCTGCAAACGAGCTCGCAGTCGCATGCGGTGACGTGGGCTCAAATCATTTCCAAGTATCGCTGGATTGTCACCGTTGGACAGACTATTGGAGAGACCGAAGAACGATTCCGCGCGCAGGCGTATGTCCCCGCTGAATTTGATCGCGCCAATTTCCGCCACGCGCGCCTCAACCTTCTTTAGGCGATCTTCAACGGCGGCAGGCTGAGCAGGCTGCGGTTGAACTGCAACAGCGGTCACCAATGGCGCTGGTGAGGCTTCACTCGCATTTTGTTTCCCGGCGAGCAGTCGGATTGTTTGCTGTTGCTCGGCAATGGTCTTTTGGAGTTGATCGAGCTTTGCGTTTTGCGCCTCCAGCGCCTGTTCGAGAGCATTCAAGCGCTCGTCAGTGGAAGTCGACTTTTCGCCAGCCGAAGGCTCTATCTTCTTGCTCGTGGCCGCGCCGGGTTCGAGGCCAAGGGCCTTATCCGCGGCAGAGCTTAGTCGTCCAGACGCTGGCTGAGACAAGTTTGGCAAATTTTGCGCCGGCGTGCGCTGTGCTGTCGCTACGCACCAGAGAAAACCAGCGATGACAAGCGAGAAGGATAGTTTCCTGATCTTTCGAGAAATCAACATGATTGTTCTACTCCCAACGATTGAGGTTGACATGGCTCCCAGAACCGCGAGTAGTAGCAGATGAGTCGGAGGAAACCTGCTGCTACCATTCGAGGTTAGAAATAAACATCTTCATGGTACATCCGCCACAATGACCCTGTAGTCTTAAGGCAAGGTGAACGTCATATTAAATCGGTATTAACTGAAACTCGGGGTGTTCTCAGCGCGGAAAGAGAGCTGAAGCTTGCAGCTAATCGAGCAACACGCGCGCATTTAATGCTTCTGCCCGCTCAATCGCCGCCAGCAGACGGAGAAACTGTGAATAGTTCCGGCCGCGTATCGTCAGACGCACAATTTCCGACTGGCTCAGATCGTTGCGCAGGATGAGATCGAGAAAGTCGTAATAGTCGGCTGTGGCGCTAAAGGGAAGCTCGCGGGTATAGGTAGTTTGTTCATTGTCATCAGAACGAAATCCGGCGAGCAGATCGAAAACGTTATCCGTCGTCAGTCGCGCTCCTTCTCGCGATAGACGGATTGGCACGCGTAGTTCGAAGAAGCGCAAGCCTTCTGCAGTAGTAATGCGCCGCAGTTCCTTGGTCGCCTCGCCGTCAAAAGGCGACTCGGCATCGATGAGGATGCGCAACAGCCGCGGTTGATCGGCGCTGTCCATAGTGTCGAGCGCTAATTGCACGCGATCGGCAAGAAACTTCTCAAACTGCGCTTCGATGGGATAAGTAATTCGCCCCAAACAGCCGACCGCTTCGCCTTCGCCTGCCGCGTTTTCAGGTAAACATGCCGGACAGCTCGGGCAAACAGCAGTCTCCGCCTGCATCAGTTCAATCTTTTCGCGCGCGTTCTCTACCCATTCGAGCTTTTCTTGCGAAGGCGCGCCCGTGTCGCCCGTTGTCAGACGTGCGTGGAGATTGCTGAGTCGTCCCCACTCGCGCAGGTGCTTCTCCGAATAGCGAGCGCGCAGGACACAAGGATATTGAACGGCGAATTCGAGTGACACGAATCATTTCTCCGAAGTGAGTATCGGAAATTTCGTTTGCGGGGGAACCAGCGTTAAGCTGCCGACAAGAGGGCTTCCTTAACAGCCTGGGGCAATTCTATGGGGACAAAATACTCTTGAGGGTAAAGATAATCTTCACCTGACTCATCTATTATTCGAACATAACCATCATCGGCTAAGGATTCATCAGGCAGTACTTGATAAATCTTGCGAGGCTCCAGGTCTTCGCAATCCTCATTCCGGATACAAAGGACAAATCGCGTTTCTTTTTTTGGACGATTCATAACTTTCTAGTCCAAATAGCGCTTGATCTTCATCTTCTTTCTTCCCAATCCATGCGCTTCATACCAATGTAATTCGACTCTCCGTATCCTACCACTGCCAAGCCGGACCGTTGCAACACCTTTGAGCTTTTCCATACTGTTCTCGCAAACGTGCAAGGTCGCGAATTGACTTGTTAACTGCAATTCTCTGTATTTCGGCAATATCGACAACGATTTCAAAGTACATAGATTCAACACTGGGATCAATGGTTCGTGGAAGAGTACGTTATCTTTGGCCAAATTGAGGGCGAGGCACTCTTGGCCGTTAGAATCGACTGATGAAAGTAACATTGCATCCTCCAGGCCCGCGCCGGATAATTCCACTTTCAGGGTTGTTCGCTTACCGCAAGGGCCCACTGCCGTTCTTTCAAAACCTCGCGGCGCAGTACGGCGACATCTCATATTTCAGACTCGGCCCACAGGAAGCGTATTTCTTAAATCATCCTGATTACATCAAAGACGTTCTGGTCACCAGGCACCAGCACTTTCACAAAGGTCTCGCCCTGCAACGGGCGAAGCGACTGCTCGGCGAGGGACTGCTGACGAGCGAAGGTGAATTTCATCGACGGCAAAGGCGTCTGGCGCAGCCCGCTTTCCATCGCGCTCGCATAGCTTCCTATGCAGGCGTGATGACTGACTACGCGTCGCAGACGCGCGAACACTGGCGCGACGGAGCAACGGTCGACATCTCTCAAGAGATGATGCGCCTCACCCTGGGAATCGTCGGCAAAACGCTTTTTGATGCCGACGTAGTTTCTGACGCGCAGGACGTCGGCGAAGCAATGACTGTCGTAATGGATCTCTTCAACACTATCACGATTCCTTTTTTTGAATTATTGCAGAAGCTTCCGCTGCCTCAGTTGCGCCGCTTCGACAGTGCTAAAGCCCGGCTCGATGCGATCATCTATCGTCTGATCGAAGAGCGGCGGCGCAGCGGTGAGGACCGCGGCGATCTCCTTTCAATGTTATTGCTGGCCCAGGATACGGAAGGCGACGGCGGCGAGATGAGCGATGAACAATTGCGCGACGAGGTAATGACAATTTTTCTTGCCGGCCACGAGACTACCGCGAATGCCTTGACCTGGACCTGGTATCTGCTCTCGCAGAATCCGAAAGCCGAAGCAAAGCTCCACGAAGAAATTGATCGGGTACTGGCAGGGCGGCTGCCAACATTCGAGGATGTGGCGCAACTGATATACACCGAGATGGTGCTGGCGGAATCGATGCGACTCTATCCACCGGCGTGGGCCATCGGTCGGCTCACGATAGAGGAAATCGAGATTGCCGGTTATGTTGTGCCGAGAAAATCGCTGGTGCTGATGAGCCAGTTCGTAATGCATCGAGACTCGCGATACTTCGAGGACCCGCTGCGATTTGATCCGGATCGTTGGTGTCCTGAGGGACGCGAGTCTCGTCCGCAGTTTTCATATTTTCCGTTCGGGGGCGGTCCGCGCCGTTGCATCGGTGAGGGGTTTGCCTGGATGGAGGGAATTCTACTGATTGCGGCCCTGGCGCAAGACTGGCAGATGCGACTCGTGCCGAATCATCCCGTGACGCTCAAGCCGGTAATCACGTTAAGACCAAAATATGGAATGCGGATGATGCTGATCAGGAGACAGTAGGCAATGGCCCGTGAGCAGTCGGCAGTCGGCAGTCGGCAGCCTGTCCTACTTACTTCGCCAGCGGGAAGATCGGTTCGATATCCACAGGCACATCGTTAAGCCGATCAAGCGCACCCTTCATATCCGGGCGAATCAGTGAATACTTATCCAGTATCGCTTTTGCCTTGTCGTAGGAGCCTTCGGCCTCGAGCGTCAGCAAGTCGTTAGTTAACTTCCGCACTGCCTCTCTTATCTTTCCGTCATCAATGCTGAATTTGCCCGTCGCCGCGACAAACTTGATTGCGCCTTCGTCCGAGAAGTAGTTGAACTGCATAGCCACACCGCGCGCATGTGATTCGGTCAGACCGAAACGCACCGAGCGAAACATACTGGCAAGATAGGTGGTATAAAGCGTGCGCTGCATATCTTTCGCGATGACGCCCTTGTCGAGCAAATACTGCAACGCCCAGAGACCGGTCACATCCGCCTTCGCTTCCTCGACCGAGGAGTAGAGCTCCTTGAGTTGCAGGCGAACCGTTGTTGCCTGGCCGTCGACTGTGATGTTGTGTGGCCCAAGACCATGCATTAGTTCGTGCATGAGTATGTGGGTGAAAAATGAATCGAAGGAAACTGCGCCCTGCTGTACAGGAGTAAGTACGGCGCGTGAAATTGGAATCAGGACCTTGTTGAACTTCGCATCCTGAACGTTCTTCAACATGATTCGCGCTGAGCCCTTCTCCTTCACCACGCGTTCGTCGTTGGGAAGATTGAAGGCTGCGGTTTGCACACCATTATTTCCTTCGCCCGAACTGAAGACTTCATTCACTACGCGCATCGGCGCCGATGCGCCCAGCTTTGGATTGCGGTAACGCGCTTCAAGCGGCAGGTTGTTTTCCAGTTCCTGCAGGTGTTGCCCAAACTTCTCGAGCTTGGCGCTCTCGGCGGCATCAGTTAGTGTGACATAAGCCTCGAACGCCGCTTTGTAGCCGAAGAGTTCGTCTTCGTAAGTTTCATAAGGACCGATGGTCACATCAATCGGTGCCTTGAGATCCATCCAGGCGACGTCACTCGCGTAATAGTCGTTGGAGGCAAACGCGTCTGCGCGCTTGCGGAGAAAATCCTTCAATGTTCCATTGGTCGTCAACGCCGCGGCCTCGCGCAGCAGTTTGGAGGCGGATTCGAGAAACTCGCGATACTCAGCGCTGTAAGGCACAGTCATTAACTTGCCGTTAGCGTCGCGGCGGATTGTGTAAAAGTAGCCCGTTGCCTTCTCTTTCTCTGAACCAGGCAAGCCTGCGAGCCAGGAATTAAACTCGTCTTTGGTAATGTCCTCCGGATAGAAATTCCCTTGCGGCGGTTTTTCGCGGGGCACACCTTCGATGAAGGGTTCGTTATTGTCCAAACGCGACCATGGTCCGTCATTGATTAGAAAGTAATGGAGCCGCTGACTCCCAACCGCTGTCTTGTCAGCCTCCAGCTTTTTGTGCAGCTCGTCGTTGCCACTCCAAACCTGTCGTAGAAACAATGGATCCAGCAATTTTGCTCCTTCGATGATCTTTTGCAGCGCCTTGCGATCACCCGGCGAGAGTCGCGACGTGTTGGCAGTCAAAACCGTAGGAGCGAAGCGGCGGATCTTTTTCGCCAGTTCAGGGTCGCCTTTCATTTGTTTGCTGCCAGGCTTTTGCATTCCCGAAATATTTAACAAGAGCATTGTTCCGAGAAGCAACAAGCTAACGACAAATCTCATTTGGACCTCCCACCTGAATTCAAGAAGTCTAGAGTTCAACCTTTAGGTTGCTCGTTGGTCAAACATAAGCTAGAGAGTACTAAAGCTCTGTCGATTGTTCAGGATCTTTACAAACGAACCGGAACGCAATTCAGCCACAGTAAGCCCCGAAAGTTTAATGGCCTCTTCTTCTGTGAGAGCTCCGCAATTGATCGCGCGCAGAAAATAGTTGAGCAACCCTTGCCCCGTGGCAGCGTCGTCAAATACATCTCCGACCAATGTTGCCTTGGCTGCTTTTTCCACGAAATTCCTTAGACGCTCTGACGCGGCATCGAGGCTTTCGAGAAAGAATCCGTAGACGGCAGCGTAGCGCGTTGGTAGTTGTGCCGGATGCAGATCCCAGCCTTGATAAAAGGCATTTTCGAGCGAGTGCTGAATGTGTGTGTAATGGAGTCGCCAGGCGCGATGAACGACCTCGCGGTTCTCTGCAATTTGTTCCGGCTTGAGCGGGGGTCCACCTTCAATAAAACGGTGTGGCGCCACGGGCATGATATTCGTGGCCCCATCCGAGAGCCAGATGCCGGTGCCCGCAAACGAAACCTGCATCATATGTTTCGCAAAGTCGCAGGCTGGATGCATCATGTGCTGATGCGCCGCTGTGATATTACAACTCGCCGTATAGTCGTAAGTTCCAAAGTGTGCGGCCACACAGCGACCGCTATTTCACCACGAGCATTTATTACAGACTGTGTGGTTTCGATCATCATCTCGAGCTTCAGAGCGCCGGCAGCCAGACCGGTTTGCTTTTCCAGCAGGTCAAATAGATCGGCCAGCGCGCTAACCTGTTCGGGAATCGTGATCTTCGGCTGCGTTACGACGAAGTTGTCGGGCAGTTGTCCGCCTGACTTCTCCACCAGCGTTGAAACGAAAATGTCCAGCGTCCGCATGCTGCGTTGGCGCAGTTCTTCAGTGAAGGGTTTGATGCGGATGCCGATAAATGGAGGCAACGTATCGTTTTCAAGCCCTTGCGCTACTTCGATTGCGGCTGACTCTGCATGTTCGTCTTCCTCTTCGTCGGGCCGATTGCCGTAGCCGTCTTCAAAGTCGATGCGAAAATCCTCGACCGGTTCACGGCGAAGTTTTTCGCTGATGCGGTTGTAGATGGAATGCGCAAGCCAGGCGGCTTTGTTTTCCTGGCGCACCTGTTCGGGATTTGTTCCCAGGTTGGCTATTAGCCCATTGTCTTCCTCGAGCGATTGAGGTAAGTGTTCCGCGCCTGGCAAACTGATCGCCTTCGCAAAGCTCAGAAAATCCGGGGCAAACTGGTCCAGCGAGCGTCGCGCGAGTGCGCCCAGCCGCGCCGCCGAATCCGACTTGAAGAGATGCGCGCCACCATAAACGGTGTGCACTGGCTGGCGCTTCCCCGTTTCACCTGGATAGCTCCTGGCAAAATCGCTGTTAGCTTGATGAAGACGCGCATTAATAGACTGCACGGTGTCTTCGGATAAAGACGCTTTCATTTTGTCCTCACGAACTTGATGGATGCCAGCGACTTTATTACAGCTGTAAGAAAAGTTAAAGGTTGCAATGGTCCGCGCGTGACCGCGACTGGCGGAACATGATGATGTCAGCCCAGGCTCGATCCTCTCTTGAGAATTCCAGATGCCATAGCTTCAGACAGTTTCCTGGCTGGTTCCTCCAGTTGCTCTGAATAGGAAGGTCAGAATAAACCCCGCCAGGAATCCTCCGATATGGGCCATATAAGCGACTCCGCCCGTTGCCGCTCTATTGCTGATTGAACCGAAACCACTAACGAACTGCAGCACAATCCACAAACCGATGACCACCAGCGCAGGCATCGGGATCACACCTCGGCCCATTAATACCTTCACCTGTCCTCTCGGGAACAACAGAATGTAGGCCCCCAGAACTCCGGCAATCGCGCCCGAAGCCCCGAGATTCGGCACGTTTGAGGTTGAAGTGAACACTAGTTGCGCCATGGTCGCCGCGATGCCGCAAAGCAGGTAGAAGATCAGGAATTTGACGTGACCAAAGCTGTCTTCCACGTTATCACCAAAGATCCATAGGTAGAGCATGTTGCCCAGCAGATGTACCCAGCCGGCATGCATGAACATGGACGTGAACAGCGTGAGGAAATCGCTGCCAGGATTCTCCAGCAGACGTCGCGGAACTACCGACCAGTGTTCAATAAAGGATTCGCCGCTACTCAACTCCACGAAGAAGAAGAGCAGGTTGAGAGCGATCAGCGCATAGGTCACGACCGGGACAGTTCTGCGAGAACTATCGTCATCGCCAATTGGAAA
>WNFZ01008812.1_pt1 | contig 10830 bp, 9 predicted proteins | sample 5400081 | NCBI WGS metagenome assembly WNFZ01 (sample SAMN13153365, study PRJNA577476) | soil metagenome | isolation source: 80 cm soil or saprolite under grassland replicate 1 | place: USA:California | collected 2016-06-15
TGCGCCAGCGTTCAAGGCCATATTTATTTTCCAATACACTTGCTCCGGCAATTGTAGGTGCTTCCATTGCTGTGTTTGATATGCTTACCGAAACAACAGAGCTGCGTGATAAACTGGAATACAACACAAAATATTTCCGTACCAAAATGACTGAAGCAGGCTTTGATATAAAGCCCGGCGATCATCCTATTGTTCCCATTATGTTATATGATGCAGTGACAGCACAAAACTTTGCAGCAAAATTACTGGATGAAGGCATTTACGTGATTGGTTTCTTTTATCCTGTTGTACCGAAGGGTTTGGCAAGAGTACGCGTACAATTAAGTGCTGCACATGAGCAACATCATTTGGATAAAGCTATTGAAGCATTTACAAAAGTGGGTAAAGAACTCAAAGTATTAGAAAGTACGAGCTGAAACTCTTTGAAATTTCCAAAATTTATTCGCCGCATTATTTTGTCGTCTCAAGCGACAGAATTATAAGTTTCTCAAAGCCCGATAAGGAAGTTATGTAAAATAAAAAGGTTGATAATTGGTATCAACCCTTTTTATAAATAAATAGTTTTTGGTTTGGCCTTATTAGTTTCTTTTAACTTTAAAAGAACCTTCTGTGAGTGCAACTGTTTGACTACCGATCGATGTTGCTTTTCCCGAAAATATTCCTGCTACGTAAGTATCAGTAATTTCAGTAAGCGTAATTTTTACATCTGGTGATATAGCAAAGCCTGAAGAAAACTGGTTATTATTGTTATCATAATAACTTACTATTCTCTGTTCAGTACCGCCTACTATGTCATCAGAATACTCTTTATTTATAGCTATGGGAGAATCATCAGTAATTACAGCTGATAAAATATTCACAGGCGAATTAAGAGCCTGCTGCCCCTGAATAACGCATAGGTTAAAGGAAGTACCCGGCAATGTTGTAAAAGTTGCATTTGTAAAACCAGAAAATTGAACTTCAGTACTATCTACTTTTGCTTTTATAAAGAAGCTGGCATCATCACCACCGCCTGAATCTTTTTGACAAGATGTAAATAATTGTGCAGTAACTGTAACAGCAACAAAAAATCGTAAAGGATTGAAAAACTTTTTTGTCATAAAGGATTTATTTGGTTGAGACCGCGAGATAATATTTTGGTATTACAAACATTCAGAGCACACCTTAGCTTTGCATTAATTTTTTTTTATTGAAAATTTAAAGTTCTTCTCAAATGGCAAATTATTAATTCAATATGTTTTGCAACATTTTATTTTTTAAGACTGCAATAGCTTTGCGCAAATTTTTGTATTAAAATCAAATAAGACACAATGCACAAAATCCTGTCAACAAAAACTTTTACATTCTACATTCTATATTTTATATTTTATATTTTATTTATAGCCTGTTCTCAAAATAATGTTACCATTGATAATGATCTGAAAAATTTTTTTGATGATAATCATGTAACCGGAACTTTTGCTCTGTATGATAATGGACAGGACAGATTCACTATTTATAATTTGTCGCGTTATAAAGACTCCGCTTACCTTCCAGCCTCTACATTTAAAATTGTGAATTCACTGATTGGCATTCAAACCGGTGTTATTACAAATGAAAAAATGGTAATTCCATGGGATGGTATAAAGACCTTTCAATGGAAGAGGCTTTCAAAGTTTCTGCAGTTCCCTATTATCAGGAAATGGCAAGACGAATTGGAAAAGACACGATGCAGCATTGGCTGGATACATTGGGTTATGGTTCAAAATATGGAAAAGCTGTGATAAAAAAGATTGATACATTTTGGCTTGATAATTCAATAAAAATTACACCTGATGAACAACTGGGATTAGTAAAGAAACTTTATTTTAAACAATTGCCATTTCAAGGTCGTCCACAGGACATTGTAAAGAAAGTAATGCTTCAGGAGAGCAATGCCAATTATAAACTCAGCTACAAAACTGGCTGGGGCTTTAAAGAAAATGGCAATGCACTTGGCTGGATTATTGGCTGGATTGAAGAAAATCAACATCCTTATTTTTTTGTATTGAATGTGGAAGGCCCGCATGATACTGATATGCTGACCGTTCGTATGAATATTTTAAAAGGCATTTTAAAACAAATGGGATTTTTTGAAGGAAAGAAATAACCAGGAAGCCACAAGAAACAAGGCACAAGCGCTGCAAATTCTTGAACCTTATACCTTAATTATTTGCTTTTCATTTTGGCTTGATGCTTGTAGCTTGCAAAATAAATAACTAATTATTTTTTTGGATCCAACTGTAATGCATATGGCATCTTTGTTGCGTCGCACACTTTTACATTCTGTTCTTTATTGAACAATATATTGAGTATAATCATGCTTTCATTTGAACATAAAGAATTTCTGTTGGGCCTTCTTGCTTTATTACCATTGATAATAATTTTTATTCTTGTATTAAAATGGAAGCAGAAAGTAAAGAAAGCTTTGGGAGATGAATACCTCATCAATCAGCTTACAAAAAATTATTCAGCACGTTTATATACGATTAAGTTTATTATAGTTGCAGTCGCACTTATCTTATGTATTCTTGCAACTGCCAATTTGCGTAAACCGCTTTCCGGCGGTAAAGAACCGACAGCAGGAATTGATGTGATGATTGCACTGGATGTAAGCAAAAGCATGCTCAGCAGTGATATTAAACCCTCACGACTTGAAAGAGCAAAACAATTGGTGAGTATACTGATAGACAAGTTAGAAAACAATCGTTTGGGATTAATAATTTTTGCAGGGAGGGCTTATCTTCAAATGCCGTTAACACCCGATTTAACGGAAGCAAAAATGTTTCTCTCAAACGCTTCAACAGATGCCGTGCCGATGCAGGGAACCAATATAAGTGAAGCCCTGCAATTATGTGATAACTCACTCAACACAAAAGAAAAAAAACATAAGGCAGTTGTATTAATAACTGATGGTGAAGATCATGACCCTGACGCAGATAAAACAGCACGGGAATTATCTGACAATGGCGTGGTAGTTTATACCATTGGTATTGGAACTGCAGAAGGCTCTCCGATTATAGAACCCGGTGCCGGTAGTTTTAAAACGGATATGAATGGAAGAACAGTTATTAGTAAATTAAATGAAGCTGAACTAAAAATTATCGCATCAAGAACAGATGGCCGCTATTATCATATGGAGAATGCATTGTCTACCGCAAATACAGTGGCAGATGCATTAAACAATATGGAGAAGAAATTTATTGCAGGTGGCGGTGAAAAAGAATATCTCTCTTTGTCACCATTTTTTATAGGTCTTGCCGTACTGTTTTTAATCATTGAAGTTTTTACACCGGAGATAGTGAAACCGAAGAGAAAAAAGATATTGAAAGCAGAAGAAAGTTTGAACACTTGAGGGTTCGAAAACGTTTTTATGTTTGAGGGTTTGAAGGTTTGAGAGTTCAGGCGCTAAAAAATGAAATTGATATTATTTTTCTTTTTCAACTTTCAAACAATCAAACTTTGAAACATTCGAACTTGCTAACCAAAGTTTAAAACCTGACCAAAAAAATAATAATTGATAACCAAAAAAAAAATTGAAATTCTTTTTAACGATATTATCCCTTTTTCTTTTTTATACATTGCAGGCGCAAAATATAAACAGGATAATAAGCGATGGTAATGACGCTTATAAAAAAGGGGCGTATAAAGATGCCGCAGAGTTGTATAAAAAAGCATTGGGAAAAGATGAAAAAAATATCGTGGCAAAATTTAATCTCGGCAACGCTTTGCAAAAACAAAATGATGCAGTGAATGCAGAGAAATATTATAATGAAGTAGTTTCCTCTGCAAATGATGCATCTTTGAAAGCAAAAGCATTTTATAATAAAGGAGTGGCAGAGGTGCAGCAACAAAAGCTACCTGATGCCATAGAATCATTTGAGCAGGCATTGAAATTGACACCGGATGATAATGATGCAAGAGAAAATTTGCAGAAAGCAATTAATGACTTAAAAAAACAGCAGCAAAGTTTATCGCAGCAACATCCAAAAAATCAAAAGAAGCAACGCCAGGAAAAGCAGAAAAATAAATTAACCAACCAGGAAATGATGGAGCAAAAGTTTAGTGAACTCCGCGATAAAGAAAAACAATTACAAAAGGCACTGCAAAGAAAACCCAATGCTGCACAACCTGAAAAAGATTGGTAAATCATTAAAATATTCTACCTCATTTAATTGCTAATTTTGCACCGCTGACTTGCAGTTGCCAGTTGCACATTAGCAGATTCTCGAATTAGCACATAACATTATGCAGTTATATTGTAATTCACTTACTCGATACAGCCGTTTAAAAACACGTGAGGTAAAGATTGGAGACTTGCTGCTGGGCAATTTTCATCCTATCCGTTTGCAAACAATGACAACGCCGGATACTATGGATACCATTGCTACAGTGGAGCAAACGATACGTTGTATTGAAGCGGGTGCAGAACTGGTACGCATTACAGCACCGAGTAAAAAAGAAGCGGAGAATCTACGCAATATAAAAAATGAATTACGCAAAAGAGGTTATACCACACCGCTTGTTGCTGATATTCATTTTACACCTAACGCAGCGGAGATTGCAGCACGCATTGTAGAAAAAGTGAGAGTGAATCCCGGCAATTATGTTGATAAGAAAAAATTTGAACTGATAGAATATACCGATGCAGATTATGCAGAAGAGATTGAAAGAATCCGTGAACGGTTTACGCCATTGATAAAAATTTGTAAAGAGTATGGAACAGCAATGCGCATTGGAACGAATCATGGCAGTTTAAGTGACCGCATCATGAGCCGTTATGGTGATACGCCAATGGGCATGGTAGAAAGTGCAATGGAATTTTTGCGCATTGCAAGAGATGAAAATTATCACGAGATAGTACTAAGCATGAAAGCGAGTAATCCACAGGTAATGGTGCAGGCTTACCGTTTACTCATTCAGCAGATGGATGCTGAGTTTGGTGAATGTTATCCTTTACATCTTGGTGTTACAGAAGCAGGTGATGGTGAAGATGGCAGAGTGAAAAGTGCAGCAGGAACTGGCACTTTGCTGGAAGATGGTATTGGTGATACTGTTCGTGTTAGTTTAACAGAAGATCCCGAATTTGAAATTCCTGTTTGCAGAGACCTTGTTAAACGTTATGAAAATGCAAATCAAAAAATTGAAAATAATATTCCCCCTTTAGGCGGTCAGGGGGCTAAAATTCCTTATTCACCATTCAGTTACTCACGGAGAGAAACTTTTTCAGTTGATAATATTGGTGGTCATCATGTACCTGTTGCAATTGCTGATTTAAGTAAGATAGAAAATATCACACTACAACATTTAGAGAGTGTTGGCTATAAATATGACAAGGCAAGAGATAAATGGAATATCAGTGATGCGGCGGCAGATTATATTTTCACTGGTCATCAAATAATAGACTTTCCATTACCCGGAACCTTAAAAGTAATTATGTACCCGGCAGCATGGCAAGAGGTAATTGCCTCTTCTCTTGAAGACAATCTGCAGGAGGCTAAGTATTTCCCAATCTTTGATGCAGGTGGTTATGTAAACAGTGAATTAAAAAGTGATGCAATAAATTTTGTAATGATAGATTGTTTTAATGATGAAACTTCTATCAATGATTTTACCTATCTCGACGAATTGGCAAATGATAAAACTGTTGTTCTTTGTTTAAGCAGTATGAATAAACATGCGATGCCTGCTGTAAGAAGAATGTTTATTGAATTAATGAACAGAAATATTTACAACCCTGCAATTATTATTTGCGACAGTTACTGGCAAACAGCAGATGAACATTTAATACATTATGCAACCGAATGTGGTGCGCTTTTGCTTGATGGCTTTGGCGATGGCATTTGTCTTGGAATGATAAGTAAAAGTTATAAGCAATCAGCAATGAGCAATGAGCAAAATATAAATTCTGCCGGCAGAAATTATCTTAGCAATTCAACAATTGAGCAATTTATCAATTCGACAGCATTTTCCATTTTGCAGGCAACACGTACAAGAATTTCTAAAACAGAATATATCTCCTGTCCGTCCTGTGGAAGAACTTTATTTGATCTGCAGGAGACCACTGCAAAGATTCGCAGTGTAACCAATCATCTTAAAGGTGTTAAGATAGCTATTATGGGTTGCATTGTAAATGGACCGGGTGAAATGGCAGATGCAGATTTTGGTTATGTGGGCAGTGGTGTTGGCAAGATTACTTTGTACAAAGGCAAAGATGTTGTAAAACGAAATGTTGATAGTGCAATAGCCGTTGATGAATTAATTAATCTGTTGAAGGAAAATGATGCATGGGTAGAACCGGAGGAACAAGTACGAAGTTTGAAGTACGAAGTTTGAAGTACGAAGTTTGAAGTACGAAGTTTGAAGTGCCGTCTTGTTCTGAAGTGCTGAGTAATATTTTATATAATTAAAAAACCAGGTTGTAGTTAAGGCAAACCAGGTTTTCTTTTAGAAATTATTGTGGCATTAAATTATGCTCATCTCTTATCGTTGCAATTTTATAAAACTGTGCTGATATAGTGATGAATGTTCACTTGCTAGTAACTTACTTATAAACTTTAGCATTTTCCAGCGGAAATATATTAATCCCGATAGCTTCCCAATAATGGCACCTAAAAGGGTAGATACGGCAAGCCAAATCAATTCATCAGTACCGAAAGAAGAAAATGTTCCTCCTGTAAAGAAATAATAAGCCATATAGAAGGTAAAAGCCATACTCATCATCAAATTTCCTGTGCTGCAGCCACATTTTCTGCTGTACTTATTTATGATACTGCTGAGGCGATTATTTTCATCAGCACCGAGTTCCGGTATTTGCAGCCTGTACTTTTCGCCTTTGTGGTAAACATCAAATTTGCGGAGATGGTGGTGAAGCTCGTTTAACTCAGTATAAGTTTTAATTACTTTCATAAAGCAAGATTAAGGTGTTAGGGTATTAATAAATTATATTTTGATTTTTTATTCATTTTACTTTCTTTAATACAGATACAGACATCATGCCAGATACATCACGGTAATCCACAATTTGTACATCACCCGGATAATTGAAACGATAATTTTTTCTGGTGATATTTCCTGTAACAGTTAAAGCTGTTTTACCTGTATATTCAAAATTTGTATTACCGGCATCAGATGCAGGCATACGCGAACCAATATTTGAAACCGATGCATTAGGTCGTTGTAAATTTTCATTTCTTTTTTTACCACAGTTGCACATAGTTTTAATATTTAATAGTTGAAGTTAAAGTGTATGATTAACACGTTGTGTCTTTCATTTTACTTTTAAATGCCTTTTAATTCATTTTTCACCGGTTACTAATTTTAGGTTCGCTCCCGATGGCTATAGGGATTCCAGTTAGCAGTCTTCTACTTGCTAATTGCCATTCAACCAATTCCCAATTCCATTTTGCTACTGCACTTGTTAAAGTACAACGAGTGCGACGCAACGGAAGCTTAATATTTATTCTTCAGCTGGGTTCATAAAAAAAATTATAAAACTAATCTTCATGATACTCGGGTTTATTCTGTACATCATTTTTTGCAGTAGCTTGTTCCAATAAACATGTTGCTCCTGATAATGCAAGCCACACCAATATTTTTTCTTTCCAATCTTGTCCCAACCAAATTCCAAAAGGCAATGCAATCCAGATGCTGAGACAATAAAAGCAGTCAAGCAGGCTTCCGAAGAAACCTGCCCCTGCCTTTTGCCGCATGAGAAAAATAATATTGAAAGGGCCGTCTTCTTTACCAAGCAAATGAGTGATGCGCCAAACGGCTAACGCAGTTATTACAAAATAGAAGACAGTCATTTTTAGTTTGTTTGAACTATGGTTCCAAAGCAAATGCCGCAACTTTTGGATATGGAGGAGCATCTTTCCCGGCAAGCCTGTAAGTACCATCGGTCGCCATTGCAGCAACATACAGCGTTTCAGCAAATGCTGCTTTACCGGTTCCATCATTATAACATGTACCCAACAATTGTGCTGGTGTAAAATGTTTATGATAAATACCACTGCTTAATGTATAACCAAATGCACTATCAATCACCATTCCGTTTGCATCGGTAAGTGCAGACATCACAGGATCATTACAAGTGCCGCGTTGAACAGCAAACGAAAATACTGCAAAATTGTTTGGATGTGTTGCAAGGAATGTAAGTTCAAGATCTGCCTCTGCACCACCTGGTTTATAATTTACAAATCCGCAGCAATCTGTTGATGCAGGAACACCATTTACATTTACAGTAAAAATGTCCTCACTGCACTGCGCATTATCAATACGCATCAGCATATTGAAAGCGTTTGCTGTAGTTAGCGTTGGGTTTTCTAACAATTCGTCTGGTGCATTAACACTAAAGTTCGCATTGTTATAATCCGGAGCTTTGAAAGTAGCCTTTGGGATGTTGGTTAAAAGATTTCCTGCCTGGTCGAATACCTCAAGCTTAAACTCATACAAACCATCGCCACCGTTCATATTGCCTCTCTTGAGATCGGCAGAATTGAAACTCATGGTATTCATGTTGTAGGTTTGTTCGTGCCACAACGGATCAGTTTCAGGAACACTGAATGGCGCCATGTTTGGTTGTACCGGCGGAATGATATATAAGTTATCATTTGTGCCAACGGTAAATGGCCCAAGCTTTACACTATTTGCTCCGAATTGTTCATCACCATTAGAATCAATGTAGGTGTATTCGTATCCTTTATTTACAACACCACCTATCGGCTCCAATGCTTTGTAACTATCTGCAACGGGATTTAACTGAGCATCGCGAACCTGTTTATAACTCCAGCGGTAATAATAAATACCTGCATTGGGAAGATCACTGCCAAAGCCCATGTACAATGAAGGACTTCCGCCAAACGGGCGTTTATAATCTCCAATTGCGGTAGGTAAAAACCAGGGATCATAAATGGCTGCCGCATCTGTAAGACCTATGCGGTTATAAGGCACAGTTTGCAGCGGAGGTGCTTGCAAAATATTTTGTTGATTGATGTGTGAAACACTGGTGTTGCCAACACTTCTTATCCAAACCAATTCACCGGGTATAGGACAATTGCAGCAGCAATCACCGGGCACACGCGGATCAGTTACATGTATGTTGATGTCTGTGCCGCATGCATAATCCCACCATACATTACAAGGGATAGGAGGATTATAAACGGTTGTCCATGCGCCATTGATAAAATATTCAACCCAGATGTAGATATCGGGTCTGTCGCCAAAACACCAGTAAGAAACATTGGTATCATAGCGACCGTTTGCATCTGTATAAACAACTGCTAATTCCCTGCAACGATAGAAATAAGGCCACCACCATGGCCACAAACAAAACCACGGATGAAATATTTCATAGTTCTTTGCAATGGTATCGCGTATAAGATTCAAATTGCCTGATTGAAGATTTTGTTTTACTTCAAGACTCAGCTCAGGAAATTTAGAAGTGACTTCTAATTGTTTTTCTTCAACAGAAGTAGTCTTGAAAATATTTGTTTGTTGCCTTGTTGCTACCTGCACATTCTCTTCAAAAAAGGGAGTTGGGTCGGGAATAGGTATAGGGTGTTTAATTACTTCTTCCGGTTTTAAAATAGCATCCGGAATTTTTGCGATAATAAAATCGGGTATCTTATATATCCAGTACCAGATAGAATCAATTTCGCAAATATGTACTCTTGCATTACAAACAGGGCGGTCTTCCCAGCCAAATCCCACATGAAACCATTTGGATACTTTACCCGTTACACGGCAATTGCAAAAGGGCCAGAACTGCGAAATATAAGAAGGCACAGGAAGTATTTCAAAATTGCCTTCACGTGTTGCGGACTGCAGAATGGGCTCGTAGGGTTTATAACTTTCCAGTGCCTCAATACTGGTAACTTTTTCAATGCTTTTATCCATAGCAGGCGCAATGAATAAACGCAGTTCACGGGTTTCAATTCCCGGGTTTTTAAATGTCAGTACACTTTCGCGCACATACTGCCATTCCAGCAATAGGCCGTAACAGTTAAAGAGGAAACCGGCAAGTGTTATTTCCTCTTTGGGTGGCTGTTCGTAACGCACGGAAAAAACAAGTTGATCAGAATACTCAGAATTCTTTTTCATAGATAGCTTTTAAAATGTTAGTGGTTTGCCTACTCTTTGTTTCCCTTTTCGGCTTGCGGGATGCTTACTCTGTTCAGGATTTTCAGCTTGTTCCTTTTGGTGCTGTTGATCTATGCAACGTGGTGTTTTAAAAAACGGGATAACATACTTACGGGTATGCTATCCCTGAGTTCCTTTTTAAACCGGATGCAAGATAGAGTTGAGATGCAGGTTGAGACAAGGGGATTTGTCACAGAAGCAATGGTGATTTTCCACTGTAATAAAAAGTTTTTTCACTTCGGTAAAATATTTTGCAGCTTGATATTTAATTACGCAGCATTATAAGTGGTAAGCATAAATGTCCTGAGTTCTGTGTTCTATGTTCTGAGTTTTTGCATGCTTAAAATATTTTAGCTGGAAAATCAAATTGTTGAATATTGATTACCGATTATTGGATATGATTCACCACTCTATTCACCATTCACCATTGACCATTCACCTTTCATTACTACCTTCGCAATCCTTTAGAATTATAAACAATATGCAAACAGATTTTTTAGTGATCGGGTCAGGTATTGCAGGCCTTACCTATGCATTGAAAATAGCAAGTCGGTTTCCTGAAAAAAAAGTTATCGTCATTACCAAAACACAGGCAGATGAAACAAATACCAAATATGCGCAAGGTGGTGTTGCCGGCGTTTTGGATGAAGAGAAAGATAGTTTTGAAAAACA
>WNFZ01010365.1_pt1 | contig 10828 bp, 10 predicted proteins | sample 5400081 | NCBI WGS metagenome assembly WNFZ01 (sample SAMN13153365, study PRJNA577476) | soil metagenome | isolation source: 80 cm soil or saprolite under grassland replicate 1 | place: USA:California | collected 2016-06-15
CGGGGACCGCACGTGGGCTTGGGTGTTCCTCGGCCTGCTGATCGCCGCGTTTGTCGCATACGTCGCAGCGCTTACGCTGATCCGTCGTTCACCGCCGCGCGTCGCGGTCGTCGCGACGCTCGCGTGCGCCGTTCAGCTCGTGCCGCTTGGCGCACCCCTTCTGCTGTCGACCGACGCGTGGGCGTACTGGGACTACGGCCGAATTGCGGCGGTGCACGGAGCGAATCCGTACCGGGTCGAGCCGGCGCGTTTTCCGAATGATCCGGCGTTCGGCTCGATCGGCACCAACTGGCGCGACTCGACCACGGTGTACGGCCCAGCGTTCACGCTTGCGTCGGAGCCGATCGCGCGCGCGGCCGGCTCGTCCTCCGACGCGGCCGCGTGGATCTATAAATGCCTCGCCGCTGCGGCGGTGCTGGCAGCGGCTGGGCTTGCCGCCCGCCTCTCCGCGCGCCCGGCGCTCGCGCTGGCGCTGGTCGGCTGGAACCCGCTGCTCGCGGTGCATTTCGCCGGCGGCGGCCACAACGATGCGTGGCTCGCGGTGCTCGTGGTCGGCGCCCTCGCGGCCGGCGCGGCCGGTCGACGCCAGCTCGCGGGCGTCTGCTGGGCTCTCGGAGCGCTAGTGAAGTGGGTGCCGCTTCTGCTGTTGCCGCTGCGGGCACTCGAGGCGCGTGCGCAGCGCCGACGCGTCGGCCACGCAGGCTTCGCGGTTGCGGCTGCGGCGCTTTGCACTGTCGCGTTCGCGCGCTACGGCACCGCCTGGCTCGACGCGTTTGGGCCGCTCGCCCGGAACGCCAACCACGAGACGCGTTGGGCGCTTCCGCACCGCCTCGAACAACTCGGTGTTCCTCACGCTGTCGCAATCGCGCTGTTCGCAGGTGCCTTCGCGGCGGTGTACATGTGGCTCGCGCGTGAGGCCTGGCGCGGCAAGGCTCGCCTTGGCCTCGCGACCGTCGCGCTGCTGCTGGCGATTCCGTACCTCGTCGTCTGGTACGTCGTGTGGTCACTGCCGCTCGCTGCGGCCGAGGACGACGAGCCGGCGGCTCTGCTCTCGCTCGCGCTGTGCGCGTATTTGCTTCGCCAGACGATTCCGCTTTAGGGCGGAAGCACGCGGTGAAAGACGAGCACCGCGTCCCGCTCGAAGACGAGTCGCCAGGCCGGGTTGTGGCGGAGCCAGACCACCTGCGCGGCCGTCGGTAACGGAGCGAGCCGATCTGCATAGCCGGGCCGCGCCTCGTCGACCGCGACCCAGGTGGCGTCGCGGATGTACGGGAAGCTGAGAATGCGGCGCCGGCCGGAGAGGTGGCCGCCGAGCGAGTTCGTGGCGCTGACCACCGCGTTCGAAGGAATTAGCCGGAGCGCGTCTGCCGCGACACGGTCATGTGACGTCACGATCGCGGCACGTTCCTGGAGCGTCTCGCCACCGGGAAGCTCTCCCCACACGGGTATCGCGCCGAGCGCGTAGTTGCCGATTAGCGTTGCCGTGACCGCAACCGTTGCCACGGGCAGTCGCGATCTTTCTCGGAGACGCGCGCCGCCCAGCACCGCGGCCACGATCAGCGGCGGTATCTCTGCGGCGGTGTAGTGGAAGTGGATCGACGTTTGGGTGGGAGTTGCTGAGAGGAGGTTCAGCAGAACCGCGGGCAGGGCCGCGATCGCGATCGGTGCCAGCAGGCACAACCCGGCGAGTGGCAGGACGAGCTCGAGCAGGTAGTGCAGCCCGGCGTGGTCGAACACGAGTCGAACCAAGTCCGGCGGGTTGTGCAGCGCCGCGCGCGCCTCGCTGTACCGCCCCGAGAACGTGCTTTGCCCTGCGCCGAAATGCGGGATCACCAATCCGACTGCGACGGCAGTCCAGACCACTCCCGCCGCCGCGATCGCCGCGCCCGCAGCGCGCCGGCCGTGGGCGAGCGCGTACCAGACGCCGTAGCCTGCGAGCACCAGCGGGACGTCTTCGCGGCAGATTGCCGCCAGCACCGCGAAGGCGGCGAACGGTGCGAGCCGGTCCTCGTCGAGGTACCAGAACGCGAACAGGAGCGCCGGCATCGCGAGGCCGCCGGGATGGAACTCGTTGACCGCGAGCCATGTCGTGGCCGGATAGAGGAGGTACGCGAGGGCGAAGCCGAGTCCCGGACGCGCCGAGCCGAGGTGCTTGCGCGCGAGCCAATACACCGGCAGCGCTCCCAGCGCGATCGCGACCGACTGCGCGACGAGCAAAAGGTCTGGGCTCGGCCACAGCCACCACAGCGGCGCGAACAGCATGAGCACGGGGTCGATGTGCGCGCCGAGGCGGAGGGCCTGTTCTCCCGTCAGCGTCGTCACGCGGAGCGGGTGACCGTGCGCGGTCGACCAAACCGCCTGCACCATGTTGCCCAGGTCGAAGCGCCCGGTCTCGAACGAGCGATGGCGAAGCATGGACAGCGCACCGAAACCCGCCGCAAACGCGGCGACGGCCGCCCAGAGCGCTACAGCAGGTCTTCGATCAGTGCGCGCCATCGTGCGCCGAGTATCGCTTCGCTCGCCCGCGCGCGATATGCGGTCAGTCCTCCGTTGCCGATTGCCTGCGCGAGCTCGCCGTCGGCCGCGAGCTTACGGAGTGCGCCGACGAGCGCGTCCGGATCGCCCGGCGGGACGAGCAGGGCGCTCTTGCCGTCTCTGAGCAACTCCCGTGCGGCAGGTGTGTTCGCGGTGATCACCGGCGTGCCGCATGCAAGCGCCTGGAAGACCTTGTTCGGGATGACACGTCGGGCCTTCGGCGTGGCTCCAAAGATCCCGAGGGCACAGCCGGCCCTGTGAAGCTCGTGCGGCAGCTGCTCGTATTCGACCCACGCACGCCAGTCGACGTTGGGCGGGCGGTGTTCGAGCAGCGACTCGAGCTGACCGCTGCCGACGACGTGGAACTGCAGGTCGGAGGCAATGGAATCGGGCCGGCCGCTGCCAGCCCGGGCTGAAGATGCGCTCCTCGGCTCCCACGAGACAGACCTCCACCTTGCGCGCACCGAGCCGGCGAAAGAGGACCGCGTTTTGCTCCGTATCGGCAACGACGACCTCGGCGGCACGGAACGCGGCGCGGTCGAGGGCCTGCAACGCCCGCGCGGGGAGCGAGCCGGCGGCGAAACGCGCGCGATCCTCGACGAGCGTTTCGGCGAGCGAGACGAGCGGGTTGAATACGACAGGCCGCCCGCGTGCAACTCGTCTCGCCGCGGGAAGATCGAAGTGTCCCGGGTATCCGACGAGGACCGCGTCGAACTCCTCGCGCCGGTGTACGAGCAGAGTCAGCTCGGCCCGCGCGAGCCGCAGCCCGGCGCCGACACCCGCGGCGAACTTGTGCTCTCTTCCCTCCCAGACCGGCACGTTCCGCTCGACGACCTCGACGCCGGCCCCGCGCAGACACGAGATCACCTGAGCATTGCGGGGATAGCCGCGCTCGTACGTGCCGAAGTAGAGGACGCGCAATCCGTCGGCTACGAGAGGACTTCCTCGACATGCACGTCACGCTGCTCTCGTGCGATCGCACGCTCCTCGTGGTGGCTCGTGATCATCTCGCTGATTAGCCCGAGCGAGAAGAACTGCATCCCGACCACGACGAGCAAGACCCCGAGCGTGAGCAACGGCCGCTGTCCGATCGCGTGGCCTGTGAGCTTGACGACGGTCAGGTAGACGAGCAGCGTAGTTCCGCTGGCGAAGAGCAGCAGGCCCAGCCCGCCGAAGAGGTGAAGCGGGCGGTGGCGGTAGCGGCCCATGAAAGACACCGTGAGCAGGTCGAGGAAGCCGCGCAGGTACCGCTCGAGCCCGTAACGGGAGCGGCCGTGCTCGCGCGGGCGGTGGTTCACCGGCAGCTCCGCCACGCGATAGCCCTGCTCGTGCGCGAGCACCGGGATGAAGCGGTGCAGCTCGCCGTAGAGCACGAGGCTTCGGACGACGTCGCGCCGGTACGCCTTCAGGCCGCAGTTCATGTCGTGCAGCCGCAGGCCCGACATCCAGCCGGCGACGTGGTTGAAGAGCTTGGAGGGAATGCGGCGCGTGAGCGGGTCGCGGCGCTGCGCCTTCCATCCGGAGACGAGATCGAACCCCTCGTGCAGCTTGGCGAGCAACCGAGGAATCTCGGCCGGATCGTCCTGCAGGTCGCCGTCGATCGTCACGACGACGTCGCCGTCCACCTGCGCGAAGCCGGTTGCGAGCGCCGCCGCCTTGCCGAAGTTTCGGCGCAGTCGCACCACGCGCACGTTCTCCTCGCGCGCATGGAGCCGGGTCAGCGCGGCAAATGAGCCGTCTGTTGATCCATCGTCGACGTAGACGGCCTCCCACTCCTCGCCGAGTGGTTCGAGCGCCGCCTGCAGCTCTTCGTGGAGGAGCGCGACGCTGCGCTCCTCGTTGTGGATCGGGATGACGACCGAGATCACGACGGTACCTAGTATGGCGTCGCCCATGGCATCGCTGCTCACGATCGACGTTGCGCTGCGGGAGATTCTCGGGCGTGTCAATCCGCTCGCGTCGGAGGCCGTGAGCATCGAGTCGGCGGCGGGCCGCGTGTTGGCGCGCGACGCACGCGCCGCCGTCGACTTGCCGCCGTTCCCCAGCTCCGCGATGGACGGGTTCGCCGTGCGCGCGGCAGACACGCCGGGGAGCTTGGTCGTGGTCGATCGGATCGCGGCGGGTCTGCCTGCGTCCCGCGAGCTCGGCGACGGAGAGGCGATGGCGATCGCTACCGGCGGGGTCGTGCCCGCCGGCGCCGATGCCGTCATCCCCATTGAGTATGTTGTCCAACATGACAACTCGATCGAGATCGACAACCGCACCGAAGCGGGAGCTCACGTTCGTCCGCGTGGGGGCGATCTCGGTGCGGGCGACGTTGTCGTTCCGGCCGGCACGCTGCTCCGCCCGGCGGAGATCGGAGCGCTTGCGGCCGCCGGTCTGGGCGAGGTGGAGTGCGCCGTTCGTCCGCGCGCTGCCGTCGTCACGACGGGTACCGAGCTGCGGCGGCCGGGTGCGCCGCTCGAGCCTGGACAGATCTACGAGGCGAACGGTGTCATGCTCGCAGCGGCGCTCGCGTCCGCAGGCGCTGCAGTCGTCCCACCCGCCTCCGCCGCCGACGACGAGCCGGCGCATCGCGCGGCGCTCGAGCGCGGTCTCGAGGCTGACGTGCTCGTCACCTCCGGCGGCGTGTCCGTCGGACCGCACGACCTGGTCCGGAAGATCGAGGCGGAGCTCGGCGTCACCGAGGTGTTCTGGAAGGTTGCAATGAAGCCGGGGAAGCCGCTCTCGTTCGGCGTCCGCGGCAAGACGCTGGTCTTCGGGCTGCCGGGCAACCCGGTGTCGGCGCTCGTGTGCTTCGAGCTGTTCGTGCGCCCCACGCTGCTTGCGCTCCAGGGTGCCCGCACGCCCGGGCCGGTGTTCGCGCGGGGCGAGCTCGCGGCGAGCGTCCGCCGCAACCCCGAGCGCGACGAGTTGCTGCGCGCGCGTTCGCGCGATGAGGGCGGGCGTGTCTTGCTCGAGCCGCTCGTCGGCCAGGAATCGCACATGATCGCGCGTGCCGCGGCCGCGGACGCGCTCGTGCTTGCCGCGCGCGGCGAGGGCGAGCTCGCCGCCGGCACGACGGTCAGCTATCTGCCGCTTCGTTAGAGGCCGGCGACGTCTCTGTCGCCGACGGTGCGGAGGCGTGCACGATGTCGCGCTCGTGAGGAGAGGACCGCGCGCCGGATCGTGCGCCTGACCGGCCCGAGCGGCGGGCGTTCGTCGGCGCTTGGATACGGCGCATAGCGTCCGGCGGAGAGGGCCGCCAGCTGGCCGCCTGCCGCCGCCCAAACGACGAAGAGCGCGAGCGCCACGAACGGAACCCAGCCGATCGCGGCCAGCTGGAGCAGATACCACGGCGCGTCGAGGCCGAGGCCGAAGCGGCGCGCGAACTCCCACAGCAGCAGGGCCGGGCCTCCGAGGCCTGCGAGCCAGGCGCCGATTCGCGGCATGACCGACCGACCGCTCAGCTGCGGCAGCCAGAGCCACGCGTGGAGCGACGGCAGCAGGAAGACGAGCGCGAACGCGTTCAACGACACCGTGAGCAGCGCCACGATCGCGAGCGCGAGGAGCGCTGCGCAGTGGCCGGCCAACTCTTCGTCCCGCGGGATGCGACGACGCGGCACCAGGCGATCGCGGGCGACTATCCAGGCGCCGAGCGACAGAGCAGCGAAGACGATCAGCCCGAGGACGGGCCAGTCGGTGCCGCTGCTTGCCTCGGGCGCAGGCGGTCGCAACGAGGCTTGCGGCCACCAGCCCGCCAGGCCGAACACCTCGAAGAGCAGTACGACGAAGAGCCAGAAGCCGATCCGGCTGCGCAGGCTGAGCAGGGCCGGGAGGAGCGGTATGCGACGGCGCCGTGTCAGTGCGAACAGGTCGACCGCCGCGGTGAGAAACGGCAGCAACGCGGCGACGAGAACGATCTGGATCGCCCAACCGCGGACGATGCGGGCGCCGAAGTACACGTACGTCGAGGTGCCCTGCGCGAGCTCGAGGCCGTCGTCGAGAGAGCCGAGGAGTTGCTGCGCCGCACGGCCGACCTGACCGAGCCGCCGCGCGTGCAGCCCGCCCGGTGTGTCGCCGACGGCGCTCGGCGGGCGGTCGCCGCCGGTCGTCACGCTGAGGGCGGACGTGCCACGTGCGAGAAACGGCGCCTGCTCGTAGAAGCTGAACGGAAAGGCGAGGTCGAGCAGCTGGCGGAGGGCGCTTGGCCGTTGCGCGGCGTCGCCGGTCTCTTCGAGCAGGCGGGCCGCGGCCGTCGCGAGAAGCGTCGCACTCGGCGTGCGCGAGCGGTCGCCGGCGAACTCGAGCCGGGGTAGGTCGGGACCGGCGATTGCGTCCAGGTCGATTACGGCGACGATGTCGCGCGCCAGCGGCGAGTGCTCGGCGAAGTGGGCGGCACCGATCCCCCCGAGTGCACCGCCGTCCGTAGAGAGGAAGACGATCGTGTGGGCCGGCCTCACCCGTTGAGACGTCGACGGGGCGGTCGAGGCGGCGGCCGGGTTTGCATAGGAGCGCGCCAGCTCGATGAGCGCCGCCGTGCCGGAACCGTTGTCGTTTGCGCCAGACCCCACTCCGTTGTTGTCGCGATGGGCAACAACGGCGATCGCCGACTGCGACCGTCCGGTCGCGATGACGACGAGATTCTCGAAGGGCAGCCGGCCTCGTCCCGCAACGTCCGCGCGGAATCGATCGGTGCGGACGACGAAGCCATACGGTCGCAGCTGGTCCGCGAACCAGGAGGCGGCGCCGCCGGCACCCGGGGTGCCGGGCGAGCGATCCGGAAACTGGGTCGCGAGGTCGGCGGCGAGCAGCCGGGCCCCTACGGTGTCGAACGCCGGCGGGAGGTCCGGCCGCGGAAGTGGCGCCGGTCGCGCCACGCTGAAGGCCGCGAGCAGGAGAGGAAACGCCACGAACAGCCACGTGCCGCGGTAGGTGCGCCCGCTGACCGGGCGCTCGACCGAACCACGCCGCGCGCGGCGCCGCCTCGGCGTGGGCGGAGCGGCGGACATGCGGGGCTATAGTAGGTAGGAATCCGCTGTCCGTCCCGCGGCAGGCCTGCGTATGTCCGAGCCACCGACCATCCTGCTCGTGGACGACGAGGACGCCGTCCAGAAGCTCCTGACGTACCCACTCGAGCGCGAGGGCTTCCGCGTCGTTCCGGCCTGGGACGGCCAGGAGGCTCTCGACCTTTTTGCCGAGACGAATCCGGACCTGGTCGTTCTGGACATCATGCTGCCGCGCGTTGACGGTCTCGAGGTCTGCAAGCGCCTGCGCGCCCGCAGCACCGTGCCGATTATCATGTTGACCGCGCGCGACGACGAGCTCGACAAGGTCGTTGGGTTGGAGCTCGGCGCCGACGACTACATCACGAAGCCGTTCTCGATCTACGAGTTCCGTAGTCGCGTGCGTGCGCTTCTGCGGCGGGCGAAGCTGCCGCCGTACGAGGGCGAAGACGGCGCGGAGACCCTCTCCGCCGGTCCGTTGCGAATCGATCCTGCGCGGCGAAGCGTGGAGCTCGACGGGAAGGCCGTGCAACTGACGTACGTCGAGTTCGAGCTGCTGCGGACGATGGCGTCGCATCCGGGGCGGGTCTTCTCGCGGAAGACGCTGCTCGAGGAGCTCTGGGGCGGGTCCGATTACCGTGAGCCACGCACGATCGACGTGCACGTCCGCCACCTGCGCGAGAAGCTCGAGCGCGATCCGCGCGAGCCGGAGTTCATCCACACCGTCCGCGGCGTCGGGTACCGCTTCAGAGAGCGATGAAACCTCGGGACGCGAGGTGAACCCGTTCAAGAGCGTCGGCGCGAGGCTGAGTCTGGCGCTCATCGGCGTGGTCGCTCTCGCACTCTGCCTCGTTTACCTGATCGTGGTCCCCTCGCTGCGCGAGCGGTTGGTCGACGACAAGCTGAGCCAGCTGCGAACTGCAATGCCGCAGGTGACGGCGATCATTCCGACGTCCCAGCTCGAGCCTTGGCCCGATTTTTTCGAGCGGGCTTCAGCGATCTCCGAAGGCGCGCGTGTGGTCGTCTACACGTTTCAGCCCGCCGTGGGCACGACCGGGCATGCGACGCTTGTCGGCCCGATCGAGGACTCGCACAGCGTCAACTCGCGCGATGTCGAGCACGATCCCGTGGCGCAACATGCTGCCGACACGTTCGCCGAGGCGTCGGGACGGGTCACCCGCGGCGACGAGGAGTTCGCCGAGGTCGCGACGCCCGTAGCGCCGCTCGAGGAAATCGTGCTGCTCCGCGCGCCGCTGCACGACGCGCTCGCGAATGTCCATACGGTGCAGCGCCGCTTGCTCGAAGCCGGCGTGCTCGCGCTGTTACTCGCGCTGGCGGTCGGCTACGGCGCCGCGTACCTGTTCGCGCGCCGGATCCGGCGTCTGGAGGCCGCGGCGGAGCGGATCGCTGCGGGACGCTTCGACGAGCCCGTGATCGATCGCAGCCAAGACGAGCTGGGGCAGCTTGCGCGGGCGTTCGACCGCATGCGGGTCCGCCTCTCGCAGCTGGAGCGGGCGCGGCGCGAGTTCATCGGCAACGCGTCGCACGAGCTCCGGACGCCGCTGTTCTCGCTGCGCGGCTTCATCGAGCTCCTGACCGACGAAGACCTCGACGAGCCGACGCGGCGCGAGTTCCTGGAGACCATGCGTGAGCAGGTCGACCGGCTCCAACGACTGGCGGAGGACTTGCTCGACCTGACCCGGCTGGACGCCGGCCGGATGCACATCGAGCGCCGCCCGGTCGACCTCGCGGACCTCGCGCACGACCTCTGCGACGAGTTTCGCGCCGTCGCGGTCGCGACGGATCACCCGCTCGAGCTGGAGGCGGGCGAGGCGCGCGTGCTCGGTGACGAGGAGCGCATCTTCCGCATCGGCCGGGCGCTGCTCGAGAACGCGATGAAGCACACGCCTCCCGGAACCCGCGTGCACGTGCGCTCGAACGGAAGCTCGTTGGCGGTGGTCGACGAAGGTCCCGGCATTCCGGCCGAGCACGCAGCCCACGTCTTCGACCGCTTCTACCGCCTGGACGGCGCCCGCGCGTCCGGCAGCGGGCTGGGGCTCGCGATCGCGCACGAGCTCGCGGAGGCAATGGGCGGGTCGCTCGAGCTCGAGTCGCGCTCTGGGCGCACCGCATTCGCTGTACGGCTGCCGCCCGCTTCCGCAGCCGGGTCGTTTCCACGGGAAAACGCAGAGGCCGCGCGATAGCTTTTCGGATATCGGGTGCCGCGGTTTCGCTTGTCGCACACGGGCAACAACGCCGCTAGCAGACTTCCGGCCCGGTAGGTATAGATAGAGACAGGTTTACCCGTGGAAACCTTCGGGTACGCCGCCCTTGAAACCCGATGGCAATGGCGAACGACACGGCCGAGACCTCGCCGCACGCGCATGCGCGTGACCGTCGCGTCGTCCGGCTGACGATCCCCGCGCGCGCCGAGTACATCACGCTCTGCCGTCTCGCCTTGACGGGTCTCGCGCGTCTGCGGCCGATCTCGGAGGAGTTGGTCGCCGATCTGAAGCTCGCCCTGACGGAGGCGACGTCGAATTCGGTTCGTCACGCGTACCCGCAGGACGGCGGCTGCGTCGAGATCTCGTACGAGCTCTCCGGCGACCGCCTGGTGATCGAGGTGAACGACGAGGGTGAGGGCTTCGACCCCAGCGAGGACGGCACGCTCGGAGACCTCGAGAATCTGACCGAGGGCGGCCTCGGCATCGCGATCATCCGCTCGATCGCCGACGAGTTCTCTCTCACCCGGGGTCCGCAGGGCCGCGGCTCCCGTCTCCGTTTCGCCAAGGTCCTCACGGCGTAGCTTGCTGCAGCTCGTCAACGTCGGGCACAAGTCTCTCGCCGATTACGCCTCGCTTGCCACGCGCGGCTTGATGGAGGAGATCCTCGAGCTCGCGAAGCCGCTGGCCGGCAAGCGCGTTGTCCACCTGTCCGCCACCGCCTTCGGCGGCGGCGTGGCCGAGATCAACTACACACTCGTGCCGCTGATGCTCGACGCCGGCCTCGACGTCGAATGGCGGATCATCCGCGGCGCAGAGGACTTCTTCAACGTCACGAAGACGATCCACAACGCGCTGCAGGGAAGTCCCGAGGGCCTGAGTGAGGCGCACCACGAGATCTTCCACCGCTACCAGGAGATGAACGCGCGCGACTTCACGGACGACTACGAGTTCGTCGTCGTGCACGACCCGCAGCCGGTCGGATTGATCGACCACTTTCCTGCGTCGAAGGCGCGCTGGATCTGGCGCGGGCACATCGACTTCTCGACGCCAAATGACGAGGTGCTCGATTTTCTGTTGCCGTCG
>WNFZ01006240.1_pt1 | contig 10824 bp, 11 predicted proteins | sample 5400081 | NCBI WGS metagenome assembly WNFZ01 (sample SAMN13153365, study PRJNA577476) | soil metagenome | isolation source: 80 cm soil or saprolite under grassland replicate 1 | place: USA:California | collected 2016-06-15
CAGCCACTTTCCAGATATCCGTTCCGATAAATATACAAAACATTTTCAAGTGCGGCGAAGCCCATCGCGGTCACTGCCGCATACACTACCCCATCCAGGACTGAGTCAAACTCGTTGCGGAACATCAGGAAGACAACCAGAACCGCAAGCCCTTTTAGGCCCTCTTCAATGATCGGCGCAACGATGGAGGTCGTCCCAAACTCGGCCGCGCCTTCTGATCCAGTCAGTGCATAGATGCCAATGCCAAACGCAGTATTAAGAATAAAGGCTCCGCCTCCTGCAATGACCACGCCCCATAGGAATGCCGCTCCAAGCAACAGCTTGGGTTCCTTCTCATAGCGATCCAGCCAGTTGACAAGCACCGCGAACATGAACATGGGCACAAATCCAAAGAATAACGACACAAGGAAAGCCATAAGTACTCCTAATTACGATTGAAAAATTAAACGAGTTCTTTCGATTCGGGTTCCTTCAAATGCGATTCCCAGCATATCTAACACTTCCTCTGGACGTCCGGTCGCGCCCTCGCGCGCTGCCAGCCGCATGAAGATTTTTTGGAGTGTAGAATGCCCCGAAGGGGTATGCTCCTGCGTTGACGGCAAGCCATCGGATTCCAAAATCCTTAGTTCATCAATTAATGGACGCAGGTCGTACGTTTTACCGCGCCGTTCTCTAGGAATGGATTTCGATTCGATCACGGAATCAACCTTCTGCTTCAATTCTGACTCGTCGACTGTTTCCGTTAGAGTGACCTCATATTCCGCTGACAGGACCTGAGTCTGCAAAGCCGGCGCGCGCTCATCGACTTGTTCCACCTCCACTACCTGAAGCCCCGAAGGAAGTGTACTGTTTAAGCGCGTAGGCAAACTCTCCAGGGCGATATCCTGCTCGAGTTTCATGTCCAGCAGTTCACAGCGCGAAGAAAAGCCGAGGGGCAGCGCGGCTGCCATGTTCATCTTCGGCTGAGGATGAAAGCCCTGTGAATAAGCGAGTGGCAGTTCTGCCCGGCGTGCGGCGCGTTCCCATAACTTATGCAGGTCAAGATGACCGGTGTAACGCAAAGCGCCTTGTTTTACAAATTTGATCCGGATGCGCATGAATGTCTATTATATGTAGTATTTATTGGATTGTAGCCAGTGTTTGATTTCCAGAATATGTTCGCGATAGTGCTTGTAGGTATTGTTGGCCACGCGTTCATACAGGCTATGGCGGTTTATCATTTCTTCGGGCATTTGTTCAAAGGAGGCAATGATGGATGCAAAGGCCTGAATTTCCTGGGCGATCACATCTTCCAGAGAGATGTTGTGATATTTCTCTGTTACCCAGGCATTGGGGCCGTCATCATCCAGAAGAGGAGAGCCGAAATCAGGGTAACCAAATTCATCCAGAAAGGCATCCAGCGCATTCTGTGTTTTGCAGGGGACATACGTCTCGTCGTGCAAAATTTCATTCATCCGGTCTGCGATGTATTGCTCGTAGGCGAGAATGTGGGCAAGGATATCTTTAATAGACCATTTCCCTGAAACGCCTTTGAGCGTCATGCGGCGCGTATAGCCAATGCGGTTTAATAACAGTTCAAATTTGTCGCGCTCCTGCATAAGACGCGCGAGAAAGATCTCTTTCTGTGTTTTTGCCATTGATTCCTAATCTCCCACGACTGGCAATTTGAGGCTGGACATTGCAGCCGGGTTTGTGGAAAGCGGGGTTTTCACGTCAGGACATTTCCACACCTCGCCGGGGTTCTCGCGGCGCATATTTGCAAACGTTGGCAGGATGCCACAAGCGAAACAGTTCAAGCGGCAATCCACACGGATCTCCCCTTCGAGCGAGGCACGGAAATCCTGGAAAAGGAAGTTTTTACGAACCGCGGCGGTAATATGTTCCCATGGAAAAACCTCGTCGGTGCGGCGCTGACGATGCGTGTAAAAGAGTGGATCGAGTCCATGCTCTTCAAAGGCAGCCATCCAGGCCTCGTGCTTCACGCCTTCATCCCAGGCGTCGAATTTTGTACCCTTCTTCCAGGCCGAATACACAACTTCTGCGAGGCGACGGTCACCGCGTGACAGCCAAGATTCAAGGAAGGTGTCTTTTGCTCTTGTCCAACTCATTTTGATGTTTCGGTCGCGCAAGAGCTCACGTTTAAGCAACGCCTGCTTGGCTTCGATCTGTTCAATCGTGTCGCAGGAAACCCACTGAAACGGTGTCTGCGATTTGGGCACAAACGTGCTTACGCCCGCGTGGAGTTTGGCTTTCATGCCGATCACTTTGCGTCCCTCAGCCAATACCTTCTTGCATAGATCAGCAATCGCCTGTACATCTTCGAGCGTTTCGCTCGGATGCCCGATCATGAAATACAACTTGATCGTTGTCCAGCCGCGTCGATAGATTTCACGGGTCGTGTTGATCACCTCTTCATCGGGGACAAATTTATTGATGATGCGGCGCATCCGTTCGGTGGCAGCTTCGGGCGCGAGCGTGAATCCACCGGAGCGATTGTCTTTGAGTTTCTCCATCAGGTCAATCGAAACGGATTCGATGCGCAAAGATGGCAATGATACTTTGAGATGAGTGCCGCCAAATTTTTCACCAACTTTTGTCACCAGTTCGAGCACGTTTGAGTAATCAGAGGAGGATAGTGACAGCAAAGCCAGCTCTTCAAAGCCTGTGGATTTGATTGCGTCCTCCGCGGCTTGTAGCACTTCATCCACACTTCGTTCGCGGACAGGGCGCGTGATCATGCCCGCATGACAGAATCGACAGCCGCGCGTGCATCCGCGCATGATCTCCACAGAAACGCGGTTGTGGACGATGTCAATATTCGGGACGATGAACTTCGTCGGTGGGGGAGGCAGGAAAGGCACAATTCGCTTCGTGACGATCTTTGGAACATCTGGAACGGTCGGTTCGATGTGCGAAACTGTGCCATCCTCCAGATAGTAGGCTTCATAAAAACGGGGAACGTAAACACCCTGAATTTTTGCTAATTCCTTTAATATGTCATTGCGAGACACCGAAGGTGTCGTGACAACACCTGCACTCGATTTGCCAAGCAAATCGTGTGGTGCAAGTGTCTCCTCATTGTTGTGGAGATTGCTCACCTGCATGCTTTGCTCAGCAAAGTACGTGCGGTGCCAGTGTCGTCGCTGTGCTCCTTGCAATGACATGATGACATTGATAATATCGTGAATGACCTCTTCGCCTTCTCCAATGACAAACGCATCCATAAATGCATGCATCGGTTCGGGGTTCATGGTGGAGTGTCCACCTGCGATGATGAAAGGGTGCGTCTCATCGCGGTCTTCAGAGCGGACAGGAATTCCGGCCAGGTCAAGCACGTTGAGCGCATTAGTGTAAAGGGTCTCGTAGGGGAGGGAAAAGCCAATGAGGTCGAAGCAGGCCAGGGGTCGTTTTGACTCGAGCGTGTATAAGGGAATCCCGTGCTCGCGCATCAGGGCTTCCATATCCAGCCAGGGCGCATAGGCGCGTTCTGCCAGTGCATCCTCGCGTTGATTGACTTGATCGTAGAGAATCTTCAATCCGACGTTTGAAACGCCAATATCATAAATATCGGGGAAGACAAAGGCAACCTTGGTTGAGATCTTGTCCCAATCTTTGATGGTACTGTTTAGCTCCCCGCCTACATAGCGCCCAGGTTTTTGTACCTTTAAGAGGATGCGGTCCAGTTTGGACTCGATTTGCTCAGGTGTAAGCCTGAAAGGTGTAAGCATAGCAAAAAATTATAACCTAGTTTGTCAGATTAGACATGCGGCTGCGATACTGGGATGCAAAATCTCCCGATTTTGCTCCAAAGTCAGGAGACTTTGGACTCCATCTCATGACTAGTAAATATGTCCTCTTTTCAGGGATGTAAAGGGAAGAGCCAGGGTTTCATTATAGAATTTTGACAGAGTGCCGCCCAATCAGCAAATGTTCATACCAAGTTTGGCTTACAAAAGCACTGATCAAGTTTGCTTATTGATGATAAGCAAGGCGGCAAAACTGAAAAGGAGAAAACTATGAAACGCATTGTTATCATTTTCCTTGCTCTTACCTTCGTCTTAGCGGCGTGTGGTGCCCCAGCACCAACAACCGAACAGCCAACTGTGACTCAGGCTCCCCCTGAACCGACCCAGACGGCAGCTGTTATTGTGGAAACGGTCGTTGAAAAAGTGGTCGAGACCGTTGTGGTGACCGTAGTTCCGACTCAGGCTCCAACCGAAGTTCCCTCCGTAACTCCGCTCCCACCCCCGACGGAGGTACCTGCGACACAGGCAGCCCCGGCAGCTACACAGCCACCCGTGCAAGCTGCGGCTTCTGCCGATACAAGTGGTGGCCTCATCACGGTTGAGGATGTTTTGGGCGCAGGTTGGTTCGCGGGCATGACGCGTACCCGAAATGATTTTGCTTTACGCTGCCAGCTCAGCAAAGAAATTGCGTTCAGTGTAAAGCCAGCGGATCCCAATATTACGCAGGTGCAATTCTATTATCGGATCGAGGACCGAGCGACTAGTGCTGTTTTTGATTGGCAAAATGCGGGTAAAATGCTGCAGGATGCAAATGGCAATTTTACGTTGGTCTTTTCGGGGGACAGTGTCAATGCGAACTTCCGCAAGCCAAATGCGTGGTTTGATTATCAATTTGTCGGACTTAGCAAGTCAGGCGGCGTGGTGGGTCGTAGTGAGAAAATCATACAGCAAGTGAGCTACGCCTTCGATTGTCCGTAATTAATAAGCTATATAAAAAGGACAGGTGCACTTCAGCGCACCTGTCCTTTTTATTTACTCCCTCTTCAACTTAAACCGTTTGGTGATTCCCTCTTGCAATAATTTCGCTGCCTCTGTATGACCCGCTTCCAGCGCAAGATCAAGCGGCGTCTTGCCATTATCGCTTCTCATCGTTAGGTCAGCGCCTCCATAGAGCAACGCGCGAATCGTTGCCTGATCCCCATTCTGAGCTGCGGCATGGAGAGGCGTATAGCCTCCCTGCTCCTGGGCATTTGGATCCGCTCTGTGTTTAATCAGTATTTCCACAATTTTCACGTGACCCGCCGCAGCTGCGGATTGAAGAGGTGTGGCTTTCAGTTCATTGCGGGAGGGGGAATTGATGGGCGCGCCCGCTTTGATAAGATACTCTGCGGAATCTATATGACCGAAGTAAGAGGCCAATCCCAGCGGCTGGAATCCATCTTCGGCATACGCGTTCACCAGTTGAGGGTCACGCGCCAGAAGTCGCAGGATGTTGTTGATCTTGCCGGTGGCCGCGGCTTCGAAGATCGTCAGGGCGACAGTTTTATCTGCAAGGAACGAGGCGATCTCCGGCTGACCGTGATAGGCCGCGATCAGGATCGGGCTGAGACCCTCCTCCCGAACGTGAATCAAACTCGGGTCGACGATGAGCTGACGTTCCACCTCGTGTCGATTCCCCTGTTTGATCGCGTCGAAAAAACTGATACTCATGTGATTCTCGGATAAAACCTTGCGAAGGTTGGTAGGTAACCAACCAGCATATTCACAATGAACCTTCGCAAGGTTAAAAATATCCCGCTCATGTGATTACAGGTTTCCCATCCTTGTAAAACAGTTCGCCATCTACGGTGATTTCCGACTCGGCCATGTCACACAGCATATCCCAGTGCAGCCCTGATTCGTTCCGGCCGCCGCATTCAGGGAATCCTGCACCAACGGCAAAATGGATTGTGCCTCCGATCTTTTCATCGAAGAGCATATTTTTACTGAAGCGCTGGATACCATAATTTGTGCCGATGCCCCATTCACCCAGGATACGCGCGCCCGCATCGGTGTTGAGCAGAGAAGTAAGATACTCTTGATTTTGGGCGGCTTTTTCTTGGATTACTTTGCCGTTTTCGAACCACAACTCAATATCGGTTACTTCCTGGCCTTGATAAATGGCCGGATACTTGAAGCGTATCCAGCCGTTTGCTGAATCTTCGAGGGGACTGGTAAAAATCTCGCCGTCGGGGAAGTTATATTTGCCGTCGGAAATTTCAAACCTTCGATCTTTGATCGAAAGAGTGATATCAACGTTCGATCCCTTGAGGATTACCTGGTCATGCCCCTTAAGCCAGGAGGCCAGTTGTTCCTGTTTCCGTCCCTCCTCCTTCCAAAATGCGACGGGATCGTCTTCATTCAGCATCCCTGCGCCATAGACAAACTCGCGATAATCTGCAAGACTCATATTTGCGTCCTGCGCCATCGCGTGAGTGGGATAGACGGTCAGGCACCAACGATGAGTTCCTTCGGCAGAGCGCTGCATTAATTTTTGTGAAAGGGCTGCACCCGCTTTTCGGAAGCGCGCCACCCGCCGACCATCTACGCCGGAAAGACTGCGACTGTTGTGCAGCGCCTCAATGTATAACGATGACTCAAACGACTCCGCAATGAGTTCGCGGATGGGTGAAATGTAGTCCAATTGTTCATCGGACGCATACTTGTAAAAGATCTCCTCCGCTCCGGGCATACGCTGATCTACAAAAATGTGTGCGCCGGCTTTGACCGCCTCTTCATAAACAGCGAGATTCAGTTCCTCCGCCAGTGGTGTCGTGCGCAACCAGAATTTCTGTCCTGGCTTGAGTTCCAGTGAATAATTCACCATGACTTTGGCAAGCTTCTCGACCAGCGAACCACGCCGCAATGCGGCAGTGTAGATCCGACCGTCAGCCATTGATTCTCCTAAGCAAACAAGGGTTCGTATTGCTTGCCAGATTTTATCATTTCTTCCATTTCATCTCTGTTGAGTGGAGAGAAGTTCTCACAGGCCTGGAGCACAAGCGGCAGGACGCGCGTATCGCCGGCGGTGCAAATCCCGGTCACATCATAGGAAAGCGCAAAATTGATACCCTTTTGAATTTCATCAATTTGGTCAAACGGTTCGTACCACGTTGTGGCGGTGTGCTGTCTCTCGCCCCACGGACCCTTCGTGATGCTCTTGATGACCATCGTACCGACATCCCTGGCTTTGCAGGTAGAGACCAACTCCTCGGCATATTTTCTGAATTCGGGATTCGTCATCTGGACGAAGTTCAGCGGAAACAGGACCGAGTCAAAATCGAAGCGCCTTAACGCTTCCAGATAGATCTGCGGAGCATTCACCCCATGACCTGTGATCCCGATAAATTTCGTTAATCCTTCCTGACGCGCCTGCACAAACGCCTCCAGCGCGCCGCCCTTCATGGTGACCGCGTCCAGTTCCTCCATCGTGGTGATCGCGTGACATTGATACAGATCGAAGGTTTCGGTCTGTAAGCGCTTGAGAGATACCTGCATTTCATTCCAGGCACCTTCTTTGGTACGTTCCATGGTTTTGCAGCCGAGGAAGAACCGCTCTCGCTCGCGTGGCATCCAGGGGCCAATCCGTATTTCGGCTTCTCCATATCCGGGTGCCACATCAATGTGATTGACACCCGCCTGGATAATTAACTCCATGACTTGGTCGGCCTCTTCCTGCGAGATTTGATAAAACGCTGCCGCCCCGAAAATTGCAACCGTGCTCATGTGACCTGTGCGCCCAAACTGACGTGTTTCCATTTCTATCTCCTTATTTATTCTGGACTCAACGACTTTGCATAGCATCCCTGTGGGACCAGTCGTTGGATTGCGTATGCGTTACCCTTGCGAAGGTTTGCCTGTCTCATCATCCATGTGCTTGATACAACCTTCGCAAGGCTGATTTTTAATCCTCTTCCTTTTTCTGTTCGCCATACACTCTGTTGACTGCTCTTGCAATTTCTTCCTGTGAGTGTCTTTCGCACGCCACCAGCGGACGACCGTACCCAGTCACTTCTTTTCCACCAGCGGTCATGACCTTGCTGCCAATATAATTTCCTTCAGAATCATGTACCACATAAAGCTGGTAGAGCTTCCCGCATACAATACAGCCATGCATTTCACCTTTCGCTTTTGGATCAGACATTTTCAACTCCCGTATTTCTAATAATTCTACTCTCCAATGATCTTGATTAGTACACGTTTCCTTCTGCGACCGTCAAACTCCCCGTAAAAAATTTGTTCCCACGGACCGAAATCCAATTTGCCATCCGTGACAGCTACCAGAACTTCCCGTCCCATGATCTGACGTTTCATGTGCGCGTCGGCATTATCTTCGCCAGTGTCATTATGACGGTACTGGGTGATGGGTTCGTGCGGCGCGAGCTTTTCCAGCCACTTGTCGTAATCTTGGTGCAAGCCCGATTCATCGTCATTGATGAAGACAGACGCTGTTATATGCATTGCGTTGATCAGAACAAAGCCTTCCCGGATCCCGCTCTCGCGCAAGGCAGTTTCCACATCAGGAGTGATATTTTTGAAGCCGCGGCGGCTGGGGATGTTGAACCAAAGTTCTTTGCGGTAGGATTTCATATTTTCTCTTATTATGATTTTACGGTGTCGTGAATGATTTTACTTGACTATCCTGCATTGAGGTAGTTATGTTTTGACCCAGGTCAACATGTAGATATTTGGAAACCTCGCACTCGTTGGTTGATGACACAACTACAAGATACGAATCCGTGCATTCATTTGAGAGTTTTCATGAGCACAAAAGAACGAGACTTCAAAATTCCAGAAGTGATGTGTAATGATAATGTATAAAGGAGAGAAGTATGTCTAAGCATATGATCCGAAAACAAATATACCTACTCCGCCGGCACAATCTGACACTTAAACGGCTGGCAAAGCAGCGCGGCATCAGCGAAGCAGAGGTAATTCGCCAGGCATTGGAACGTGAGGCAGCATTGTCTGTGCCTGGCGTGCATGACAGCCGTCAGGGGCTGGAAAAAATATTGCTTATGTTGAATCATTGCGCAAACGGCCTGAATTTATGCAAGGTAAACCCTATAAGTTCAACCGTGATGAGCTTTATGAGGAAAGAGAAAGTCGCTGGGTTAAGCCAAAGGGGAAATAGAAATGTCATCCATTCTGCTGGATACCAACGTGCTCGTGTACGCCTTCGATGCGCGCCAGTCGTCCTTACAAGAGAAAGCGCAGGCAATTATCTTGAAGGCTGAGGAAACAGCCACTGGATGTTTAAGTGTGCAGTGCCTGGGTGAATTTTTTCGCGTGGTAACGGCGAAAATGCAATTGCCCGCCAACGAAATGTTCAAGCAAGTAGAATACTGGCAGAGCGCCTTTCCTGTATTTTCTCTCACCCCGCAAATCGTTTTGGAAGCTGCGCGGGGTGTGCGCGATTATCAGCTTTCCTATAATGATGCGCAAATTTGGGCCAGTGCTAGGCTCAATCAGATTCCGGTGATTTTCAGTGAAGACTTTCAAGATGGCCAGACGCTGGAAGATGTTCGATTCATAAGCCCTTTTGCAAATAAGTTTATGCTTGAAGACTGGTAAACCCGGTTGAAAACATGAGCGCCCGAAGTTATCGGCCGCTTTTGGTGTGTTAAACATAAGCGATGCTGATGGCTTAAGGTAAAATCCCTCCTCAATAGCCAATAGAGGCAAAGATGGCATTACCTAAAATCACAGAGAGCATAATCCGTGCGGGGGCGACGTCCGAGAGCTTTCAGCGCGGCGAGGAATACTATCGAGAAGGTGCAATTTCGAACACTGCCGTTCAAGGCCGCGTGCTAAGCGGTGAGTGCGCTGGCACTTATTCGCCCTATTACCGGGTGCAGGTAGAACTGGATGAGGCGGGAATCGCAGGGGCGTCCTGCACGTGTCTCTACGAATATGGTGGCTACTGCAAACATATTGTTGCCTTGTTGCTTGCCTATATGCACCTTCCAAATTTGTTTGTCGTGCGCAAAACCCCAGCAGAGCTCCTGTCTGACCTGGATCAAGACGATCTCGTCGCCATCCTAGCCAGGCTAATCCAGGAACAGCCCGAACTGGGTGATCGGATCGAAGCCCTGACCTCCGTTCCCTCGAAAGCCAGGAAGAAACGCAAGAAGGTTGATATCGAAGTATACCGCCGTCATATTATGGGTATTGTCCACAGCCTGGACGGCATGAGAATGTCGGAGGCTTATTGGCATGTGGGCAACTTGGCGAATCAGTTGCGCGAAGTACAGGGATCGGCCGCGAAATTCCTGGATGCCGGGGAGGCTGAGACCGCGCTCGAAATCCTACTCGTAGTACTTGAAGAGGCCAGCCGGGCGATTGAGTACATTGACGATTCGAATGGCGAGCTGGGCGGGTTCGTGGGTGACCTGGGCATGCCCTTGGCGGAAGTCATTTTGAGCATGGAACTCAGCCGGGTCGAACGGACGAAACTGACCGACAGGCTCGAGAAATTAATCAGATATGCCGGCGATTATGGAATGGAAGGCAATCTGGACATTGCTGTTCAGGCCGCGAAGTTTGGCTGGGATGACATCTCTGAGGAGACGGCTCCCCTTCGGAGAACCGTATCCATAGTCGATGAGGATGACCAGAGGGACCAAGATGATGATTGGGATGAAGACGATGACTGGGACGAGGAAGATGACTATGAGCTTCGTGAATCGGGTTGGCCGGGTCTAGCCAGCTTCGGCGACCTAACAGAAGCCAAGCTGAATGTGCTCGACCGGCAAGGCCGCACGGAGGATTATCTGGCTCTGTGCAAGAGTGAAAACCGTCACCTGCGTTATGCCCTTAAGTTGTGTGATCTCAAACAAGTGACCAATGCTGTGAAATATGCCAGGAAACATCTGACGTCTGCCGAAGAGATCCGGCAAGTAGCGCTACGGCTGCGGGAAGCACGCCTGGTCACCGAAGCCATGGAACTCGGTGAACACGGCTTAAAGCTACAGGGTCCAAAGGCAGGGCTGGGCGAATGGTTAGGGCCAGTGGAAGAGGCCCAGGGACGGACAAAACA
>WNFZ01006241.1_pt1 | contig 10822 bp, 7 predicted proteins | sample 5400081 | NCBI WGS metagenome assembly WNFZ01 (sample SAMN13153365, study PRJNA577476) | soil metagenome | isolation source: 80 cm soil or saprolite under grassland replicate 1 | place: USA:California | collected 2016-06-15
CTGCTCCGCCTGGCCCATGGGACAGCGGAGATCGTCCTCCGAGTGGATGATGAGGAGCGGCGTCGTGACGTGCTTGGCGTACGAGACCGGCGATCGGTCGAGATACTCGCTCGGGTCCTCCCAGGGCAGGACGCCCAGCTCGACCATGTTGAAGAGGTGGCCGATGTCGCTCGTGCCGAACATCCCCCACTGGTCGTTGACCGCCCGCTCCGAGCAGGCCGCCTTGAAGCGGTCGGTGTGGCCGACGATCCAGCTCGTGAGGAAGCCGCCGTAGCTGCCACCGATCAGCCCCAGCCGATCGGCGTCGATGAAGTCACAGCGCCGGAGCGCCTCGTCGAGCCCTGCCATCACATCGGCATAGTCGCCACCGCCCCAGTCGCGGACCACCGCGCACGTGAAGGCCTCCCCGTAGCCCTGGCTCCCCCGCGGGTTCGTGTAGACCACGACGTAGCCGGCGCCCGCATAGACCTGGAACTCGTCGAAGAAGGCATGGCCGTACTGGGCATGCGGGCCCCCGTGGACGTTGAGGAGTAGCGGCCGCCGGGTCTCGGACCCAAGCCCGAACGGCCTCATCACCCAGCCGTCCACCTCGAAGCCGGCGCGGGTGTAGCGGAACCGCTCCGGCCGCGACAGGGCGACGTCCTCCCTCCATGGCCCGTTCAGATCGGTGAGCTGCCGCTCGGCGGCGCCGTCCGCGCCGGCGACGAACACCTCGGCGGGAGTCACCGGGTCGGTCGCGGCGAACGCCAGCCGGTTGCCATCGCGGGCGGCCGAGAAGCCGGTGACGACGCGCTCTCCACCGACCACTCGCTGCGTGGGCGCGTCGCCCGATGCGCCCACGCGGTAGAGGGACAGGGCCCCCTGGTCCTCGGCCGCGAAGATGATCCACCGCCCGTCGGGCGACCACAAAGGGCGCACGCCGAGCGGCGCGCACGAGCGGTCGAAGGCCGAGGTGAGACACGCCGGCGCTCCTCCCTCGACGGAGATGGTGAACACGCGCGCGTTGCGTCCGAACGCGTTGAGGTGGCGGCGGCCCAGGTAGGCGAGCGTCCGCCCGTCGGGAGCGAAGGAGGCGAGGCCCGCCGGACCGGCGGTATCCGTCACCCGCCACGGCTCCCCACCTTCGGCGCCGACGAGCCAGATGTCGCTGGCATCGTCGTGGTCGCGGTCCTCGTGGCGCGCGGAGGTGAACGCGATCAGCCGCCCGTCGGGCGACCAGGAGGGATCCGCATCGACCCAGTCGCCGTCGGTGAGCTGCGTGGGCGGTCCGCCGCCGTCAGCCGCCACGGCGAAGACGTGCGGCCGCCGATCATAGGTGAAGCCCTCGCCGTTGTACTTGTACTTGAGCGTGGTGATGACGCGGGCCGGCCGCGACTTCTGCTTCTCCTCCTCGCTCTCCGGCTCCTCCCAGCCGCCCACGCGGGAGACGAAACAGAGCCGCGCGCCATCCGGAGACCACACCGGGTTCGTCACGCCGTTCCTGAGATCGGTGAGGCGGACGGGCTCGCCCCCATCGGCCCGCATCACGTAGAGCTGCCCCTTCTTCTTCGCCTCGCGGTCGGAAACGAAGGCAAGGCGGCTGCCGTCGGGAGACCAGCGTGGCTCGGTATCGCGCTTCGGCCCCGCCGTGAAGCGCCGCGGCGCGCCGCCCGCGGTGTCCACCACCCAGATCCGGGAAAGGTTCTCGTCCTTCTCCTCGGAGAGCGTGGTCGCCACGAAGGCCACGCGCGCTCCGTCGGGCGAGATCTGGGGATCGCTCACCCAGGTGATCCGGGTGATGTCCTCCGGGGTCATGGCCCGCCGCGCCGCTTCAGTCATGGTCGCACTGGGAGGAGGCTACAGGAGTGTCCAGCGGGAGGGCGCGCCCGGCGCCACCTCCTCGGCGACGCGCCCCTCCTGCTTCAACTTCTTCAAGTGCGAGTGCACCGACATGGCGGCGTGGCCGTGCAGCGCGACCGGGACGTCCGCGTAGATCGCCTTGACCATGTCGGGAATCGTGCGGGCGCCGGCGCCGAGCATTTCCAAGATTTGGCGCTCGCGGAGCATCCGGTGGTCGAGATACTCCTGGATCTTCCCGGGCGCGTCCTCGATCACGGGGCCGTGGGCGGGATAGATGCGCCGCACGCCGAGCCCCTGCACGCGCCGGAGCGAGTCGAGGTACTGGCCGAGATCTCCGTCCTCGTCGGGGATCACCGTGGTGGAGCCGCCGAGGATGAGATCGCCGGTGAACAGCGCCTGCTCCTCGGGCAGGTAGTAGCAGAGGTGATCGGAGGCGTGCCCCGGCGTGTGGATGGGGATCAGGGTCACGCCGTCGCCGGCGACGGGCTGGCCATCGTGGAGATCCCGGATGCCCTCCGGGAGCGCGGCATCCTTGAAGATCATCTTGGCGACGGAGATCCCCGGGAAGCGCTCCCTCAGCGGGGTCACTCCCCCCATGTGGTCGCGATGTCGATGGGTGAGCACGATCCGCTCGGGCCGCGCCCATCCGCGCCGTTCGAGGTAGGCCGCGAAGAGCGGCAGGTACTCCGGCACGCCCGCCCCCGTGTCGATGAGAATGGGGTGGGAGCGGCCAACCAGGTAGGTGTTGGTGCCGGGACCGGTCAGCATCCCCGGGTTGAGGCCGAGGACGCGGCCGACGAGGTCGGTGGGCTCCGCGGTCCGGGGGAAATCGGGGTCGATCCAGCTCATGGCTCCCTCACGCGTGTCCTCATCTTACGCGATCCCCTGGCAAGCAGCTCTTCAGCGCCCGGCCGTCATCTCCCCCTGCCGCCAGAACTCCAGAGCCCTGTGCACATGACGAGGCGACTCCCCTCCGGCGCGCGCCCAGTGGGCGTCGATACGGTCCCGGTACCACTCGAGGTACGCCACGATGGCGCGTCGCTGCTCCTCGGTGAACCCCCTGGACCTCGGCTCGAACCATTCACGCACCGATCCACCTTCCGGGTGCGGCGGCTCGAGCTGGTAGACGAGATTGTCCTGGATGACGTCGACTGTGTCCGGCGCGCGGACGGACCAGGTGATCATCGCGGGCAAGTAGTATCGCCAGGCTGCCACCGTCAGGAGGGCCGTCTCACGCCCGGCGAGCAGGTCGTCGAGCGAGATCTCCGTCCACGGCTTCCCGGCGAACGCCGATGACGTCTCGAGACACTCGCAGCAATGATGGTTCATCAACAGGTCCGCCGCGGGCTGGGTCACATCCGCAAACGCGGCGCTCACCTCATCGACGATCTGCTGCGCATGTCTCATGAGACCTCCGGACCGGACAGCGCCCATGGCCAGGATCAGGTGATCAGGTTCCCGGCCGCGGCGAAGTCGGCGGGGGGTCGTAGGCCCGAATCGGGGGCAAGGGGCCGGTCCACGGCTCGACCTGGACGAGCGCGTGCTGGCCCGAGCAGCCCTGGGCCAGCTTGGAGGTGCCCCGGTCGAAGGTGAGCACGTTCGGGTTGCCATGCACGCACATCGCGTCAGGATCGGCCGGGTCCACCGGGTCGTACCACGCCCCGGTGGCGAGCTGCACCACGCCCGGGCGCACGGCGTCGCTCACGACGGCGCCGGCGAGGCAGCTTCCCCGGTCGTTGAACACGCGCACGACGTCGCCGCTCCGGATGCCGCGCCGGGCGGCGTCGCCGGGGTTGATGCGGATCGGCTCGCGCGCCTGGACCTTGGCCGACTGACTGAGCGCCCCCACGTCGAGCTGGCTGTGAAGGCGTGTCGTCGGGTTGTTCGCGATGAGGTGGAGCGGGTAACGCTCGGTCAGGGGCGACCCGAGCCACTCGGTGGGTTCGAGCCAGGCTGGATGGCCGGGGCAGTCCTTGTAGCCGAACCCATCGATGGTGGCCGAGAAGATCTCGATGCGGCCGCTCGGGGTCCGGAGCGGCGCGCGCTCCGGGCTGGCCCGGAAGTCGTCGAGGAACACCAGGTCGTCGTCGACATCGGGCACCTCCACGAGGCCGGCCGCCCAGAACTCGTCGAAGGGGGGCAGCCGCGGACCGCCGCCTTCAGCGAGCCGCTTCCGCCAGCCGTCGTAGAGATGGCGCAGCCACGCCATCTCGTCCCGGCCGTCGGTGAAGCGGCGCTCCACCCCGAGCGCGACGGCGAGGTCGGAGAAGATGTCGTACTCGTTCCGGGCCTGGACGTAGGGCTCGACCGCCCGGTGCATGGCGATCAGGCAGGTATCGTTGGGCGACCCGCCGATGTCATTCCGCTCCAGGGTCATCGTCGCCGGCAGCACGATGTCGGCGTGGCGGGCCATCGGAGTCCAGAAGGGGTCGTGGACGACGATCGTCTCCGGGCGGGCGAGCGCGCGGCGCAGGCGTCCCAGGTCCTGGTGGTGGTGGAAGGGGTTCCCGCCGCTCCAGTAGACGAGGCGGATCTCGGGATACACCAGACGCTGGCCGTCGAAGTCGAACGGCTCGCCCGGATGCAGGAGCATGTCCGCCACCCGGGCGAAGGGAATGAAGGCGCGGACCGCGTTCGTTCCTTGCGGCAGGGCCGGAGGGCCGACGCGCAGGGGCGCCCGGCCGACGTAGCCGAGCGAACCGTAGCCGAGGCCGAAGCCGCCGCCGGGCAGCCCGATCTGGCCGAGCATGGCGCCGAGGGTCACGGCCATCCAGGGCGCCTGCTCGCCGTGCTCGGCGCGCTGGAGCGACCAGTTCACGTTGATCAGCGTTCGCTTCGCCGCCATCCGCCGGGCAAGCGCTCGGATCGTCCCGGCCGGGATCTCCGAGAGGCGCTGGGCCCACTCGGGCGTCTTCGGGCAGCCGTCGCTCGTACCCCGCAGGTAGCTCTCGAAGCGGTCAAAGCCGACGCAGTACCGGTCGAGGAAGTCTCGGTCGTGGAGCCCTTCGTCGACGAGGGTGTGCGCGAGGGCCAGCATGACGGCCACGTCCGTGCCGGGCACGAGCGGGAGCCACTCGGCGCCGACGAACTCCGGCAGATCATCGCGCATGGGGCTCACCAGGACGAACTCCACCCCGCGGGTCCTCGCCGCGCGAAGGTGCTCGCGCGCCGGGTGCCGGCTGGCGCCGCCGGGGCTCACCATCGTGTTCTTGAGCGGGATGCCGCCGAAGCACACGAACAGCTCGGTGTGCCGCTCGATCACCGACCATGCTGTCGCGCGGTCCAGGAAGTCGCGCCGGGACCCGACGACGTGGGGCATGATGACCGTCAGGGCGCCGTTGCTGTAGGTGTGCTCCCCCCGGACGAAGCCGCCGAAGCAGTTGAGGAAGCGGTGGAGCTGGCTCGGCGCGTGGTGGAAGCGACCGGCGCTGGCCCAGCCGTAGGAGCCACCGTAGACGGCCTCGCCACCGAACTCACCGTAGACGCGGCGCAGCTCGCGCGCGAGCAGGTCGGTTGCCGTCGCCCAGCTCACGGGCACGAACGGCTCCGCCCCTCGACGCCCGTCCGGACGGGGACCGTGGTCGAACCAGCCGGCCCGCACCATCGGCCGGGCGACCCGGGCACGGTGTCGCACGCTCCCGGGAATGTTCGCCAGCAGGGGCGAGGGATCGCGGTCGCCCCGGAAGGGGTGGATCGCGACGATCGTGCCGTTCTCGACCTCGGCCTCGAAGGCGCCCCAGTGCGCGGTGTGCAAACGACGCTCGGAAGCCATGTCGGTACCCTCACTCGACGGTGTGGCTCGGCTCCATCCCGCTCGCCAAGGGTGATGAGTCGTCTTGCCCCCGTGCGGCGGCGCCCCGACTCTTCCTGACCGCTGACTCCGTGAGAGGTGTCCCCGACTCTGGCTCACGATCCAGCGGATGACTCGATCGCGCGTCCGTCCTGCAGCTCACGCGACTCCAAGATACCGCCGCTTGACGTCCTCGTCACGCTCCAGGCTGGCGGGCGGACCCTCGTAGACGATCTGCCCCTTGCTCATCACGTAGACCCGGTCGGCCACCCGCAAGGCGAGGTGGTAGTTCTGCTCGACGAGCAGGATGGACAGCCGCTCGCCCTTGAGTCCCTGCACGATCCGCCCGATCTCCCGCACCATGAGCGGCGCCAGCCCCTCCGAGGGCTCGTCGAGCAGGAGCATCCGGCCATTGGTCAGGAGGGCGCGCCCGATGGCGAGCATCTGCTGCTCGCCGCCGGAGAGCGTGCCCGCGGCCTGCTCCTCGCGCTCCCTCAAGCGCGGGAACAACGCGAAGATCCGCTCGAGGGTCCAGCCGTCGGCGCGGGCGCCGAGGAGGAGGTTCTCCCGCACCGAGAGGGGCGCGAAGATCCGGCGGCCCTGCGGAACCAGCGCCAGCCCGCGCCGGGCGATCCGGTACGCCGGCCAGCCGTGGATCGCGTCGCCGTCGAAGACGATGCGTCCGGCGCGCGGCGGGGTGAAGCCCACGATGCTGCGGATGATGGTGGTCTTGCCGGCGCCGTTGCGTCCGAGCAGCGCCACCGCCTCCCCCGGCGCCACCGAGAGCGACACGCCGTGCAGGATGTGGCTGTCCCCGTAGTAGGTGTGGATGCCCTCGACCACGAGATCGCTCATCACGCGACGCCGGGGCGAGTCGCGAGCCAGACGAGGCCCGAGGGAGCCAGCGACCCGAGGCGTACGGTTGACCGCTCGACCGTCGGGCGGGGAGACGCCCCGACGGCGAATCCGATGGACCGCTGGCGACCGAGAACGCGGGGGGGCGTGCCGCAGCCGCAGGCGAGGCGAGCGGTGATATGGCTCGAAGAATATGGCGAAGCGAATCGGCCCGGCGTCACGCGCTCCCCAGGTAGACCTCGTACACGCGAGGATCGGCCTTGACCTCGTCGAAGCTACCCTCGGTCAGCACCTCGCCGTAGTGGAGCACGGTCACGCGATCGGCGAGGGACGACACCACGTCCATGTCATGCTCGATGATGAGGAGCGTCACGCCCCGCGGGAGCCGCGCGAGCATGCGCGTCATGCGCTCGGTCTCCTCGGGCGACATGCCGGCGGTGGGCTCGTCGAGCAAGAGGAGCTTGGGCGAGGTCGCCAGCGCGACGCCGACCTCGAGCTGGCGCTGCTCGCCGTAGGACAGGCTCCCGGCCGGCGCTCCGAGCCGCCCGGTGAGCCCCACCGCCTCCGCCACCTCGGTCGCCCGCTCGCGCTGCGCGGTCCACCGCGCCATGCCGACGCCGAGGACGTTGTAGCTCCCGCGCCCGTCCGCCGCCGCCGCGAGTCGCAGGTTCTCGAGGACGTCGAGCCTCGGGAACAGGTTCGTGCGCTGGAAGGAGCGGGAGATGCCCCGCCGCGCCACGGCATGCGGCGGGAGGCCCGTGATCGGCCGCTCATCGAAGACGATGCGTCCGGCGCTCGGCGGGAGCTGGCCGGTGATCAGGTTGAACAGCGTGGTCTTTCCGGCGCCGTTGGGCCCGATGATGGCCCGCCGCTCGTCGGCGGCCACGCTCAGCGAGACCGCATTCACGGCGGCGAGAGCGCCGAAGTGGCGGCTCAGCCGCTCGATGGCGAGCAGCGCGGGCGGCCGCGTCATGCGCGGAGCCCGATCCGGCCGCGCAGGGCGCCGACGATCCCGCCGGGCGCGAAGAGCACGAAGAGGATGAAGGTGAGCCCCAGGATCAGCATCCACCGCTCCGTGTACGAGCTGACGAGGCTCTGGAGCAGGATGAAGGCGGCGGCCCCGAGCGCGGCGCCGCCGAGCGTGCCGGTGCCGCCGATGATCACCATGAGGAGCACCTCCCCGGAGGCCGTCCAGAAGAACGCGTCGGGCGTGATGGAGCCGACGAACTGCGTGTAGAGCGAGCCCGCCACCCCGGCGACGATCCCCGCGATCGCGAACGCGAGCAGCTTGTACCGGTTGACCGGGTAGCCCAGCGCCTGCATGCGCGCCTCGTTCTCGTGGATGCCGCGGAGCACGTGGCCGAACGGCGAGCGCACCACGCGCCAGAGCACGAGGGCGGCCACGGCGCAGAGCGCGACGAGGTAGAGGTGAAAGCTCATGGGCCGGCCGAGATTCGCGCCGAGGATGATCGGGCGCGGCACGCCCACGATGCCGTCCTCGGCGCCGAGCCACGCCGCCTGGAAGGCCACGGCGTAGAACATCTGGGAGAACGCGAGCGTCAGCATGATGAAGTAGACGCCGCTCACACGAATCGAGAAGAACCCGATGGCGAGCGCGCAGAGGCCGGCCCCGAGCGCGGGGAGGAGGAGGGCGGAGGCCGCGCCGGGGGCACTCCTGAGGAGAAGGGCAGCCAGGTAGCCGCCGACGCCGAAGAAGGCGGAGTGGCCGAAGGACACCATGCCCGCGTAGCCCATGAGCAGGTCCAGGCTCATGGCGAAGATGCCCCAGATCAAGATCTCCTCGAGGAGCTTCACCGGGTAGGCGCCGGCGAAGAGGGGGAAAGCGGCCAGCACGACGACGAGGACGGCGAAGGCGGAAGCTCTGAAGATCACCGGAGCGGCCGGCCGAAGAGTCCCTGCGGGCGCAGGAGCAGGACGAGGGCCATCACCACGTAGATGATGAGCATGGAGGCCCCGGGAAGCCACGCCTTCCCGAACGTCTCCGCCTGGCCGATGATGAGGCTGCCGGCGAGCGAGCCCTTGAGGCTGCCGAGGCCGCCCACGACGACCACGATGAGGGCCGGGATCAGGATGCCGGCGCCCATCGGCGGATAGGCGGACTGGATGGGCCCCGCGATGACCCCGGAGAGGCCCGCCAGCGCCGCGCCCCCGGCGAAGACCCCCGTGAAGACCCGATCGATGTTGATCCCCATGCCGGCCGTCATCTCCGCATCGAAGACGCCCGCCCGCACGATGGCGCCCAGGCGCGTGCGCTCGATCACGAGCCAGAGCACGACGGCCATCCCGAGCCCGAAGGCGATCACGAAGAGCCGGTACGACGGCACCGTCGCGCCGAGGACCGTCACCGACCCCGAGAAGAGATCGGGCGACGGGATCGAGCGGATCCGCCCGCCGAAGATCCACTTGACCACGTCCTCGAGGAGATAGATGAAGCCGAAGGTCAGCAGCACCTGGTCGAGCGGCGGCCGCCGGTACAGCGGGCGCAGACAGCTCCGCTCGATGACGGCGCCGATACCGCCGACCACCAGGGGCGCGAGGGCGAGCGCCAGCCAGAAGCTGCCGGTGCCCGCGATCAGCGCGAGCCCGGCGTAGGCGCCCAGCATGTAGAACGAGCCGTGGGCCAGGTTCACGATGTCGAGCATGCCGAAGATCAGCGTGAGGCCCACCGAGAGCAGGAACAGGAGGACGCCGTAGGACAGCCCGTTCAGCGCCTGGGCGAAGAAGTCAGCGACGAAGGACAAGGCAGCGAGGCGGGTGGTGACGGGGCCGGGCGCGGGCGCCCGGCGCCTCGCGTCAGCTCAAGCCGGCAGGGCGCAGCCGGTGCCGGGATCTCTCACGTCGGCCACCTTCACTCGGAGGGGGGCTTCGCCCCCCTTCCGAAGCCTCCCCCCAGGACTCGGTTGCGCCGGCAAAGCCGGCGCTCGAACGCTGCCCACGTCGCCAGCGCCTTTCCGCGACATTCTCTGGCCCCTCACGCTGGCAGCGTGCAGCCGGTGCCGGGATCTCTCACGTCGGCCACCTTGAACCTCGGAGGGGGGCTTCGCCCCCCTTCCGAAGCCTCCCCCCAGGACGCAGGGCGAGCCGCAGGACGGCCGTGGGCTGGGCCCCACGCGTCCGAGGCGAGCAATCCAAAGCCTGCGCCGGCAAAGCCGGCGCTCGAACGTCGCGCATGTCGTGCGAGCCTTTCCTCGACATCCTCCCGCCGCTCAGGCCGGCAGCGTGCAGCCGGTGCCGGGATCTCTCACGTCGGCGACCTTGTCGATGGGGACATTGTTGAGGCCGCCGTACACCTCACGAACCTCGCGGATGTAGATGAACGGCTGGATCACGTTGTGGGTCTTGGGGTCGAAGCGGAAGCGGCCCCGCGGGCTGTCGAACTCGACCTTGGCGATGACCTCGACCAGCTTGTCCTTGTCCTGCGTATTGCCGTTGACGGCCTTGAGAGCGCGGATGATCACCTCGGCGGTGTCGTAGCCCTGGCAGGCGAAGCCGTCGGGGAGCTTGCCGAAGAACTTCTCGCGGAACTCCTTCACGAAACGGTGGTTCACCGGGTTGTCGAGGAGCGGCGTGTAGAAGTGGCCGGTGATGACACCCACCGCCGACGCGCCCTGGGCGGGCAGAACATCGGGCTCGGTGAGGAACCCCGCGCCCGTCAGCTTGACGGCCTGCTTGAGGCCGAACTGATCGTACTGCTTCACGAAGTTGACCGCGTCCGAGCCGGAGAAGAAGGCGAAGACGGCCTTGGCCCCCGACTGCTTGATCTTGGTCAGATACGGCGCGTAGTCGGTCTCCCCGAGCTTGGGATAGTCCTCCGCCACCACCTTGCCGCCGGCGGGCAGGAAGGTCTCGCGGAACGCGCCCATCATGTCCTTGCCGGCCTGGTAGTTCGGCGCGATCTGGAAGACCTCCTTGGAGACGTTCTTCGCCACCCAGCCGCCCATGGGCTGGCAGGGCTGCCAGTTGGAAAACGAGGTCCGGAAGATCCACCGGGAGCAGCGCTCGCGGCTGATGGCGTCGGCGCCGGCGTTGGACACGATGAGGATGGTCTTGCTGTTGTGGACCTTGTCGCGCATGCCCATCAGGATGCCGCTGTGCACCGGGCCCGTGAGGATGTCCACCTTGTCCGAGTCGATCAGCTTCTCGGTCTTGCGGAGGCCGACCGGCGGCTTCATCTCGTCGTCTTCCTTGATCATCTCGATCTTGCGGCCGGCGACCGTCCAGTTCTCGCGCGCGAACGCGAGCTCCATGGCCTGGGTGATGCTCTCGCCGAGCACCGCATAGACGCCCGTGTAGGGGAGGACGAGCCCGATCTTGACC
>WNFZ01006247.1_pt1 | contig 10820 bp, 11 predicted proteins | sample 5400081 | NCBI WGS metagenome assembly WNFZ01 (sample SAMN13153365, study PRJNA577476) | soil metagenome | isolation source: 80 cm soil or saprolite under grassland replicate 1 | place: USA:California | collected 2016-06-15
GACGAAGAGGATTCTAGACAGGAGAAACATGGGAGTGCAAGAGATATTGAGGAAAGGCGGCTAGCTAAGTAGCACTGTGAGCTTTCTTAGAACGTTTATTCTCACGATTTCCACTCTGCGCTAGATGTCCGAGCTGCGCTAGAAGCGCAAGCTCCCGTTCTCCACGCTCCACTAATTGCGCCTCCCACTCATCCCTATACTGGCGCAAGGTATGAACGAGTGTGCGGGCCACGAGCAAATTGCGATACCACTTCTGATTAGCAGGCACGATATACCAGGGCGCTTCATCCGTACTGCACTTGGAGAGCGCCTCCTCATAGGCCTCTAGATAATCGTCCCAGTATTTGCGCTCAGCCCAATCAGCAGTCGTGACTTTCCATGCGTCCGTTTGATTCTTCTGTTGGGCCAGGAGGCGTCTTTCCTGCTCGTCGTAGCTCATATGCAAGTAGAGCTTCAGAATAATCATGTCATGCTGAGCCAGCAAGCGCTCAAAGTCGTTAATGGCGGCGTAGCGGCGACTCCAGGCTTCTTGTGGCACCAGGTTATGCACGCGCACGACCAGCACATCCTCATAGTGGGAGCGATTGAAAATACCGATGACCCCTCTACCTGGAGTGACTCGATGCACCCGCCAGAGGAAGTCATGGTCCAGTTCCCGAGATGTGGGGACCTTAAACGAACGCACCTCGCATCCCTGCGGATTGACTCGGGAGAGGACCTGGAAAATCGTATCAGCCTTGCCACTGGTATCCATCCCCTGTAACACGACGAGTAAGCTCTGATGGTGGGCCGCTGCCAACAACTCCTGTAACTCACCCAGTTCTGTGCCGAGTTGTTCCAGTTCTGCCCTCCCTAATGCGGGATCCGTATGCTCATCAACATAACTGGGATCATAGTCCTGCAACTTGACGTTGCTCCCTGCTTCAACTTTCCATGCCAGTTGCATCATCTTTCTCCTTTCTCGATGGCGTCTTCTTGTGCCGCCTGGCCCGGATGGGCCTCAGTCTGCCTTCCTCTGCTTGCTGTGTCAAGTAGGCGGTTAGCGCGTTATCTTGCTGTACGTTTCCAGCCACTCCTTCTCAAACCGGAAGTGCCATGCTGTAGCAAGTGACGACTAGCTATGTATTGTCGTGCTTGCTTCAACGGGACGTTCTCCCGCCTGCTGCACCTTCTCTATCCGCGCAAGTTCCTGCTCTCCCCGCTTCACTAATTTGGCTTGCCACTCCTTCCTATAGGGACGCAAGGTAGAAACGAGTGTGCGTGCCACGAGCAGATTGCGATACCATTTACGATTAGCAGGCACGACATACCAGGGCGCTTCATCCGTACTGCACCTGGAGAGCGCATCCCCATAGGCTTGTTGATAATCGTTCCAGTATTTGCGCTCCACCCAATCGGCCGACGAGAGTTTCCAGGCTTTCGTCCTATCCTCCTGACGAGCCAGTAGGCGTTGTTCCTGCTCCTCGAAGCTAATATGCAAATAGAACTTCAGAATAATCATGTCATTCTGGGCCAGCATTTGCTCAAAGTTGTTAATGGCTGCGTACCGTTGCCGCCACACCGTTTCTGGCACCAGGTTATGCACACGCACCACCAGCACATCTTCATAATGGGAACGATTGAAAATGCTGATCATGCCTCTGCCTGGAACGACCCGGTGGATGCGCCAGAGGTAATCATGCACCTGTTCCCTGGACGAAGGTCCCTTAAATGAACGCACCTCGCATCCCAGCGGATTGACTTGCGCCATGACCTGGCGAATCGTGCCATCTTTGCCGCTCGTATCCATCCCCTGTAGTACGATGAGCACGCTGTGATGCTGCGCCGCCGCCAACAACTGCTGTAACACGCCAAGTTCTTCACTGAGCTTTTCTAACTCTGCTGAGGCCAGTGCGCGATCCGTAAACTTATCCACAAAGTTGGGATCGTAATCTTTCAACCTGACTTTGCTGCCTTCAGCGACCTTCCATGCAAGTTGCATAGTGTTTCTCCTTTCGACTTGTCGAACTTGTCATTTGGTCGAACTTGTCAATTGTTAGTATACCATTACAATGAATGATTTCGCTCTTTGCATGCAGATTGACTCTTGAAACCGTGGGGGCAAAAGTCACGTACATGCTGCTTGCTCCCATCGTAGCTCAAGAGAGGCCAAATAGGCCTGGGGATGATGGCGAAAGCGAAAGCGGTTCAACTGTTCCCGATGTCGGTCGCGTGTCTGTTGCCGAACGGAGCGCCAGAGGGCAGGAGCCGTCTGGCGTAAGCGTGCTTCCAAGAGGGCTGGGCCGTTGGGCTGCTCCATCCACCACTCGTAGTAGGCCACACAACGACCATAGCGCAGCAAGTAGGCATTCCAGTTTTTGCGTCCACTGATACGACGATAGCGCGTTTTGAGGACACGAATACTCAGTTCCATGTCGTTATTGGTGCGCGGAAACCCGGGCAGGTCGTAGCACTGCACCAGCCCTGGTCTCAAATGGCTCATCACTTTCAACAGATGCCCCAGACGCAGCTGTTCCTCCTGCGTGCGCCCTTCAGCTTGCAGAAAGCTGGCTAAGTCCTTGAGCCACTCATCAAACCGACGAGCAACCTCTGCATTGCTGATGTGCTCCGGGCTGTCAGCCCAGGAGCCATCTAAGATGTGCTCCAGTCGGATGATCCACTCGCGCATCGCTCTCACCTGCGCGAGTGCTTCGCTCTTCTCTTCATACAGGCTCACGATCGCTTTGAGCCGCTGGAGTCGCTTCAGGCAGGTCGGGGTCACTGCTGCCCCCTTTTTTCCAGCCGCTCTAAGCTGCTCTGGATCTGCTCTAAGCCCTCCTGCATCGCTAGTCCGGCGTACGCAAAGGGTGCTGTACTATCCAGATTCAAGGTGCCCTCCACCGTCGCTGCATACTCATCCAAGATCGCCAATTGGCTGGCTTCCTCCTCTTGCGCCTGTTGTCTGCGTCGCGAGAGATCTTGACGATACTCGTGCGTTTTTTGCTGCATGCGGATGCGCATGTCGGTCTTGATGCGATGATCTAAAACGTAAATGAGGCGACCGGCTTCCTTGAGGGCGTGAAACTGACAAATTTGATGCGGCGTTCCCGGCCACAGCTCAGCGATCGTCTGCAGTTGCGATTCCTGCGCATCACTGATGACTCCTAAAATGGGCAGCTGGAGTGCCACTACCGGAGCAAGTACCTGCTTAATGGTTTCCTTCGTGTTCGAGGTCACATTCTCCGCTGTGAGCAAGCGCCCGGTGAGCAGGTCGCGCACTAAGTAGATCGTTTCGTTGCCTTTGTCGGGTTGGATGCCGTCAATCGAGAGCAGCAAGCCTTCATTGAGCTGAGCCGCATCGCGCCATTGCTGATCATGGGCGATCTCGGTGCCGCTCCTGAGTAAGGCGGTGTAGGCCTCAAAGAGAAACAGGATCTCCCGACGCGAGATGCTTTGGTGCAAGGGGGCCAGCCGTTGCAGCAGCGTGTGATGGATTTCATCGACCGTCTGATGCTGCCCCAGACGCAATTGGCCTATCATCAGCACTATATCCAGACCGAATGTAAAGCCGGGCAAGGCGAGCGCATCGGCTTGCATACTGCGATAGAGCCGCGACCTGCCGGGGCAAGTGAGATCGGGACAACGATAGCCACAATGGACGACCTGTACGACTTGCGAGAGCGTGATGACGGTGCGTTGGGAAATGGTACAGCAACGCTCTAATCGGCTCTGGCACTCCAGACAGTACTCCAGTTCCGGATGATAGATCTGTTTGATCACGTGGGGGAAGGCTCTCTTGGTACGCATCGGCTCTTCCTTTCTCTGGCCGCTAGTTCTCGTTTTGTTCCTCCATTCTATCACGTACGTGACTTTTGCCCCCACGGTTTAAAAAGCCTTGAGTTTACCGCCCCTTAAAGTCCGCCTGGCGTCGCTCAATGAAGGACTGGACACCCTCTTTAATATCTTCGCTCTGCAAAATCGTCTGCAGGTCAGGCAGAAATTGTCCTATCGCGGCCTCTTCACCCTCAGTAATGGCTAAGCGCGCCGATTTGAGCGTGGCACGCACACCCAGTGGAGCCTGCGCCGAGACGACCTGAGCCAGTTCTGTTGCGCGAGTAAGTTGTTGGCCTGGTTCAACTACCTCCTGCACAAAACCGATACGCAGTGCCTCGGCTGCATTGAACTCATCACCGGTCAGCAAATAACGCATCGCGTTGCCCCAGCCAACCTCTCGTGGTAAGCGGATGGTCGCACCTCCAAAGGGGAAGAGGCCGCGCTTGATCTCTATTTGAGCAAACCGTGTATTGGAAGCAGCAATGCGAATATCGGTTGCCAGCATCAGTTCAATACCGATGGTAAGGCATATACCCTGCACCGCAGAGATCACCGGTTTCGTGAGGCGCTGGCCACGAATGCCAAGTGGATCAATCGCATCCTCTGCATAATCAAAATGTCCCAGGGATGACGCAAACTGCGTCAGTTCCAAACCGCTTGTGAAGTGATCTCCATGCGCAAAAAGCACACCACAACGCAATTCGTCATCATGTTCTAGCTCAGCATAAGCTAGCCCTAGCGCGTTGAGCATTGCCCTGTCAAATGCGTTGCGCTTGGCAACACGATCCAGTCCAATCAGCAGTACATGTCCTTGCCGCTCCGTCGTGATTTGTCCTTCCTGGTTCATCTTTCCCTCGCTTCATCTGGTGGCCTTAAAGTCTCAATGTAGTGGACGATATGATCGGAAGCACATTTCATGTGCCTGGGGTCTTTGTAGAGATTACTCAGCATAATCGCGCCCTCAAGGGTAACAATGAATATCGACGCTACCTCATCTGCGTTTATTCCGGGGCGAATCTCCTGGCGCTCTATACCTTTGTTCACGATCCGATGAATGGTGCTGCGCCAACTATCCATGGCGGCTCTAGCGCGGTCGCGCAGTGCCTCGTTGGCATCATCCGCCTCAATCGCGGTATTGAGAATCGGGCAGCCACCGACAACCGGGGGGTCCTCGACGATCCCTTGAAAGACGGAGACAATGGCCAGGAGACGCTCTATAGCGTTCAGCTTTCCTGCAAGCGCCTGGCGCACGCGCTGCTGAACCAGTCCATACGCGTAATCGAACGATTCCAGAGCCAGTTGTTCCTTACTGGAGAAGTGGTTATAGATCCCTCCCTTCTCCAGCCCCGTTTCCCGCATAATGTCGGCAAGGGAGGCGCCAAAGTATCCCTGGCGATTGAAGAGTTGGGCCGATCTTGCCAGTATTCTTTCGCGTGTCCGTTCCCCTTTACTCATCTCATATTCCTTTCTAAAGCCCTGTCTAAAGCCCTGGAAGTGTCTCGGATTGGAATAGTCGCTGGAAAAATCGGTTCATACTCTCCCTATCAAGACGGCTGCCAAGACGAGCCAACAGGATATTAGCGGGATCATTACGAATATTCGGCTCGGAGGTCAGGTATTCGACAAAACCATGAGCCTCAAAGAGCCTGGCGATCATCGCTCGATACTGAAAGCGAGACATGCCCAACCTTTCATAATCCCAATGCCAGGAGAAACCCAATCCTAGAATAAGATACTCTTCCAGGGCTTCAAACTCTAGCGCAAAAGATAGCAGGCGATGCGCAATGCCCAGGTTGCGCCAGTGTGAACTGACTTCAACCGCGATCTCATATGTATTACCGATATTTTGCCACCAGTCATCCACAGGCGCAAGGGTAGCCTGACCAACAATCTTGCCTGTAGGAGTGTAAGCCAGCGTAAGCATATTTTCTGGTTTCCTGGCAACAGAGAGCAGCAGTTGATGCTCGCGTTCGGGACGACGGGCGAAGGCGCGCAGCCCCTCATCCGCTTTCAAACCTTCGACAAGTGAAGGTGAACAGCAACTACGCAGGAACAACGGCCCTGCCGACGTCTCATGCATTTTTACACGGGAAATGCGTGTGCTTCCAGATAGCTCTTGATCGATTGTAGTACACGCTCTTCTGTTCAGCATCGTTGTCGCCTCCTTTTATAGCTGGTTATAGCTGGTCAACACAGCAGAGAATGAACCCTACTCCTGCTCAGAGGGAGTTGATGGGCGCAAAATGATGCAGGTGGTCGTCCCATGCGCATACAGTTTGCCTCCCGCGTCGGTCAAGCGGCCATCGGCGGTGGCAATGCGTCCTCCAAGGTGAATGATCTTCCCCTCGCAGTACACCATTCCTGTCTTCGCTGTAATGGGCCGCAGGTAGTTGACCTTGAGTTCGAGAGTGGTATAGCTTATTCCGGCGGGGAGCATGGATTGTATGACACAACCGAGCGCCGAATCCAATAGCGTCGCCATCACCCCTCCGTGCACCGTTCCAAGGGGATTGTAATGATACTCGGCTGGCTCGGCGGCAAAGACGACACGACCCTCGCTCACCTCGGTTATCCACATGTTCATCAAGACAGCGATGGGAGGTGGAGGAAGCTCACCTGATTGCAGGGCTTTGAGATACGCTATGCCACTGATCGTTTTTCCTGTTTGAACAGCTGCTGTTGGGTCTTCCCAGGTAATCACGCGGGTGCGACTCGCTTGAGGATTGGTCATTGAGCGTTCCTTTCATGCTGGCTATATCAGCAGACCAATCGGTCTGTTTTACTGGCAATAATTTAAGACCAATCGGTCTTAAATAAAGTATAACTCATTTTGCTACGTTGTCAAGGGATACGCTCATATTTTTGCCCGACTTAATTTAATATGGATGGGCTTGAACCGCACCCTACACGCTTTTGCTCACGCACGGTCAAGGTGAGCAAAGACGATCCGTTCGAGCGCCCTGGCGAGCGCCAGTTCATCCAGCGTTGACAGGTTACTTAAGAAAATGATCGTGACCCCGTCATCAGGGTACCGCCCGTTGTAGGTCCTGAAGCCATTGACCCTCCCGTCATGCCAAATCAGGCGGTGTCCTGATGTAGGTGCTTTGGCTATGAACCACCCGTAGCCATAGCTTGATCCTGCGTACTGCGAGGCGACGTAGGGAGTGAACGCCTCATCCAGCAACTGTTGCGAGATCAGGGCGTGACTCGAGAGGGCCTGGTCCCAGCGATACAGGTCTTCCACAGTACTGTACAAGAGCCCTGCGCCAAAGAGGAACGACCACTGGGGGGCAGCATCCCACCCAATAGACACGTCTTGGACATGCCAACTCGCGTAGCCGACTGAATGATCAGGTAGGGAAAGATAGCGCGGGTCGTAGCCCGTGTTCCTCATCTGTAAAGGGTCAAAAATCGTCTGCTGTAAGAACTTGCTGTACGGCTCGCCCGAAACCTTCTCGACGACATAGCCCAAGATCTGGTAACAGACATTACAGTAGCTGAACTCGCTACCTGGTGCAAAGGCCAGGGAGACACCGTCGAAACGGTTAATCCAGGACTGGAGGGAAGCATTCGACAAGCTTGTGTCATCCAACTCTGGGATCCCAGAGGTGTGGGTCAACAGTTCGTGGATCGTCACCGGCTGCCATGCTGGGGGACAAGGCGCAATGTAGGAGCAGATATGATCGTGCACCTGCAGTTTGCCCCGTTCTTGCAAGATCAGTATTGCCATGGCGGTAAATTGCTTGGTCGTGGAGCCCAAGTAAAACTTGGTGTGTGGTGTGTTGGGCACCTGCTTTCCCCAGTCGGCCATGCTATAGCCTTTGCGCAAGAGCACCTGGTCATCGTGTGCGATCAGCACCGAGCCACTGAATTGCTGGTGTGTCGCCTTGTTCGTGAGCAGGTTATCTACTTGGGAGGCAATCAGTGCGGCTTGCGAACTGAAAGCCACTTGCCTGGTGAGCGTCGGCTGCTGGCCATGATGATTCAAGTGAGTGTCAAGATCCAAGACAAGGAGGAGGAGGCTTGAAATTACTAGCAAACTGATGCCTTTGACGAAGCGTCGCCGACTCCTACGTAGTTGAGGAGAGTTCAGTTGACGGTAGCTCAGTTGTCCGGGCACTACCTGCCGTGCTGAAAACGGCAGTTTTCGCCCTTGTTGATCGTTCATTATTCTCTTTCCTTCCCCCATGGAATAGAGAAAAAGCTCGAAGCGTGTTGAGAGCTAAAGTATATCAGAAAGGGTGGAAACGATCAAGCAACACATGGCTAAGGCGCTCACATGCGCTCGTCGCGGTGCAGGAATAGCGCTTCAATTATAGAAATTTATCATCAAGACAGACAAATACCAGTATTACCACCCTGTGGACACTGTCGAATATCAAAAGTAGCCGAATTCTGGATAGTGGTAGGGAGGATGGCATAGTAGAGACGTGCGCCGGGAGCAAAGGTGGCAACTTGTGGATCACTATTCGCCTTTTCTACCGTAATGAGAAACAGATAAGGCTTGTTCTTGAGCAGAAGCGGATTGATATAGGGAGGAGAAGACAGGCTGCCATTTTGTGTTGTTAATGACCAGTGGATGGGAAATAGGCTTTCACTGTTGATCTGCAACCAGGCATAATAGCGCTCGCCAGGAGGTGCATCGTGAATATGCTGAATGGTAATCTCCACCTCGTCGAGGCTTCCTTGAGGAGCTTTTGGACTGCTGAGGAAGCGGACATGCCCCACGGCTGAGTTTGACGGGGATGATGTGGTCGTTCTGCCCTGGGCAAAGAAGGCAAAGAGAAGACCTGAGCCGACTACGGCAACAACGAGCAAGGCGATCAAGACAATGCGGGTTCTCCGTCGCCTGGCTGGTGGTTGTGAAGTTGCCGGTGGTAGAACTGCTGGTGGAGATATCTGGGAGGGTTGTGCTATGACGCTAGCAGGCGTGTTCGTGCCTGGGTTTGGGAACAAGAGGCTTCCTGGTCTGCTGTCAGTGGGAGCCGTTAAAGGAGTTTGTCTGTCGTTTGCGGGCGGCGTGAACGCTGAAGGTAACGAGATGATAGGAGGAGGCGAGGATTGGAATGAGAATGGTGTTAAAGGGGCTGGAGTCATCCCCAGTGGTTGGGAAGGCTGTAGTGGGTTGTAGGAGTTCGCCCTGTTGATATCAGGAGCGGCGTTGGGCTTAATCAGTTCGGCAGGAACGGCTACGTTGAGGGACTCAGCGGCTGCGATGGTCATGGCAGACGCGCTGGGGAAACGCGCATCCGGGTCTTTCGCGATGCTTTTGAGAATGACCTCCGAGAAGGTGGGTGGAATATTCGGGTTGATGAGAGCAGGCGGCGTGGGGAGTTCCTGGAAATGTTGCATAAGGATAGCCATGACGGAATCGCCACGAAATGGCGTGACGCCTGTGGTCATTTCATAGAGGATAATACCGAGCGAGTACAGGTCGCTCCGCTTGTCGCCCGCAAGACCATGCGCCTGTTCGGGTGAGACATAGAGGGGAGTGCCGAGCACTGCGGTCGCATCGGCAGAAACTCCTTGTAATTTGGCGATGCCGAAGTCTGTGAGGATAGGCGAGCCTATAGCGTTCCTCCTGGGAAGGCGCTGGTCAAGGATGATGTTGGCGGGTTTGATGTCGCGATGGATCATGCCTTTCTCATGGGCATAGTCAATGGCGAGACTGACCGCTGTGAAGATGTAAACGATGTCGGCGGCGGCTGGAAATTGTCCCTTGCGCGATGTGTTACGGATATAGTCAGCGAGCGTCGGTCCTTCGATATAATCCATCACCATATAGGCTGTGGTAGTGTCCGGGTCAGGGGTATGGACGAGTTGAAAGTCGTGAATTTGCACGATGTTGGGATGGTGCAGCGACGCAATAAATCGTGCTTCGCGCTCGAAACGAGAGGCGAAATCTGGATCGGACTGCAAATTGGCGTGGAGCTGCTTAATGGCAACGTAGCGTCGTAGTTGGGTATCAAAAGCCTTCCAGACTTCGCCTTGCCCACCGCGTGCCAGGCGTTCTCGCAGTTCGTATTTGCCAAGGTGGCGCGACTCCGTGCTCATTCTCGCTCCAGTCTTATCACAGGCGCTTTGGCACATTCTTTGTGATGTCAAAGGTTGCCAGCTTCAGCACGTCATAGTGTGCCTGGATCACACCGGGCTTGACGGTGTCCGTGATCGGGTCACGTTGGCCAATGTAGGTGTAGGTGACTTTTGTGACCAGATCGTCCAAAACATCGCGTGCCGCAGGCTGTGCCAATTGTTCGGGCGTCATATGGAAGAGCTGTTTGGCATCGCTACGCACTTGCTGCAACCATCCCTTTTCATTGTCAAGCGCAACAACAATGTGCTGCGAGAGAGTATGCATCTGGGGTGTTGCGTCAGGCGCTCTGTTCAGTTGACTGAGATGGAGCCGCATGTGATCGAGGTCGCCAGGGGGATTGTTTCGCTCTGCTCCCTGGTGAACCGAGTCCACTGTCAGGAGGCCAATTTGGGCAATAACGGGATCGGCCGTGACCGGTGTGCCGGGCGGTACATCAAGATGGACATTTGGTGTGCCATCGAGATAGTCCAGGATGTTGGTGAACAGGCTGTGCATCAACCCATAATTTCTTGTTGTTCCATCGAAGTCATCTTGCGCGCTGGTGGACCACTCCAGGAGCTTTGCGGTATTTCTAAAGATCCAGATGTCTAGCCCGCCATAAAGCGCTAACACCTGGAGGTGGTCCTCGTTATAGTACAGGTGACGAATATGATCGAGCCCCCTCAAACCAGTAGGGTCTTTCGGAATGAGTGCCTGGGGCAGTTCCGCATAGTATACCCAGGTAGAGCGGTCGGTGGATGGACTTGCCGGGTTTTTTCCTGCATCTTCCAACGTGATGAGCAGGCGACTGGTTGCTGAGAGCAGGTTGTTGTGTTGTACATCGCCCGGGTATTGGTAATGGACGCTCCCATTCTGCAGGACCGGCAAGTGATTGGTCAACAGGATGGGCGGGTGTATCGGTGCTGGCCCCAGC
>WNFZ01009835.1_pt1 | contig 10819 bp, 10 predicted proteins | sample 5400081 | NCBI WGS metagenome assembly WNFZ01 (sample SAMN13153365, study PRJNA577476) | soil metagenome | isolation source: 80 cm soil or saprolite under grassland replicate 1 | place: USA:California | collected 2016-06-15
CCTTCGGTACATAAAGTACAACCCCGTTCTGCGCGAATGCTCCCGCTAACGCGGAAAATTTCCCTTCCTCCACGTTGACGGTCTTGCCGATCATCTTCGCCAGCAATTCAGGATGTTTTTGCTCAGCAGTTTTTAGATCGGTGAAGATCACACCTTTTTGAGCGAGCCTTTCATCGAGATCAATTTTCGCGCTGCCAGGAGTGAGGATGATCTGTCCACCGTGCTGGTCTGCGATCAATGGCTTCAATAAATCTGCGCGGACAGGCGGTAGATCGCTGGCATCATCTAAAACCAGTTTGAATTTATCAACAGGTAAATTGTGAATATCTGTGCGTCGCCAGGCTTCCTCCGTCGTAATGGGCAGGGAATGCCGTCTAAACGCGTTCCAAGCTAAGTTCCGGTATGAAGCGACGGCATCGCCTGCGGCGCGAATATCGGATTCGCTAAAAGCGAAGTCCTTTGTGATGGATTCGGCGCGTCGAGTCTTTGAAACAACAAATTTTGGTTTTTCCTGCATACTAGCCAATCGATCCTTCCATCTGCAAAGCGATCAAGCGATTCATTTCGACGGCATATTCCATCGGCAATTCTTTGACGAGGGGCTCGATAAAACCAGAGACGACCATGGTGGTGGCTTCCTCTTCACTGAGACCGCGCGACATGAGATAGAAGAGTTGCTCCTCACCCACTTTGCTCACAGAAGCCTCATGACCGATGGTGACATCGTCTTCATCAACCTCAATGTATGGGTACGTATCCGAACGGGATTTTGGATCGAGCAAAAGCGCGTCACAAACCGTATTGGATTTGATACCCTTCGCGCCTTTATAAACTTTGAGCAAACCGCGAAACGAAGTACGTCCGCCGCCCTTGCTGATGGACTTGGAGGTTACCTTGCTCGTGGTGTTCGGCGCGAAGTGATACATCTTACCGCCCGCATCCTGAATTTGACCCGGACCGGCAAACGCCATGGAAAGCATCTCGCCGCGCGCGCCTGGCTCCATCAAATAGCAGGACGGATACTTCATCGTGACCTTTGAACCAATATTCGCATCCACCCATTCATGCGACGCATTTTCAAACACTTTAGCGCGTTGGGTCACAAGATTGTAAACATTCGTTGACCAATTCTGAATAGTCGAGTACCGTGAACGAGCACCTTTCTTCACGATAATTTCAATCACACCAGAATGGAACGAGTCCGTGGTGTATTGCGGCGCAGTACAACCTTCCACGTAGTGCACTGACGCGCCTTCTTCCACGATGATCAGTGTGCGTTCGAATTGTCCGAGATTAGCCGTGTTCAAACGGAAGTAGGCCTGCAAGGGCATATCCACTTTCACGTTCTTGGGCACGTACACAAACGATCCGCCCGACCAGACCGCGCTATTCAATGCGGCAAATTTGTTATCTTCGATCGGAATGACCGTTCCAAAATATTCACGGAACAGATCAGGATATTGCTTCAAACCATCTTCGATAGACAGGAAAATCACACCCTGCTTTTCAAGATGCTCTTGAATCGAATGATAGACCATTTCCGATTCATATTGCGCGCCTAAGCCAGCCAAAAACTTTCGCTCGGCTTCCGGCACACCTAGCTTATCAAATGTGCGCTTGATGTCATCGGGCACATCATCCCATGATTTTTCGCTTTTCTCGGTGGGCTTGACGTAAAAGTAAATCTCGTCGAAGTTGAGGTCTTTCAGCGAGGGTCCCCAGTTTGGCATAGGCCGCTTTAGGAAGTGGTCGAGCGCCTTCAAGCGGAACTCAAGCATCCAAGCTGGTTCGCCCTTCATGCGCGAAATATTCTCAACGACTTCGCGGCTCAAACCCTTTTGTGATTTGAACGTGTAATTATCATCACGGTCATGAAAACCGTACTTGTACTGACCGATATCTTCCAGGATTTTAGTATCATCACTCATAATATTCACCTTTCACGGACGAAGAACCGCTTCTTTCGCAGCCGCCATCTGTTACCGTTTAATCCAACCAATCTACGCTGGAGTCTCTTCGTATTTCTCGCGGACCCACTCGTAGCCTTTTTCTTCCAGATGCAGCGCCAGTTCTGGACCACCCGATTCGACAATACGCCCGCCCAACATCACGTGGACATAATCTGGCTTGATGTAATTCAACAAGCGTTGGTAGTGAGTAATGATGAGCGCGCCCAGATCCTTGCTCATCAGTGCGTTGACGCCATCCGCGACAATCCGCAGCGCGTCGATGTCGAGGCCCGAGTCGGTTTCATCCAGAATGGCGATCTCGGGTTTGAGAGTTGCCATCTGCAGAATTTCCGCACGTTTCTTTTCACCACCCGAAAAACCTTCATTCAGATAACGACCGGCGAAGTTCTGATCCATTTTGAGCATCGCCATCTTTTCCTTGAGCAGCTTGCGGAACTCAGGGATTGGCATACCTTTATCTTCAGGATTCAGGGCGCGGCGACGGGCATTGATGGCGGTCCGCAGGAAATTGGCAACGGTGACGCCGGGGATGGAAACGGGATATTGGAACGCTAAAAAGATACCGAGTCGGGAGCGTTCATCCGGCTCCAACTCGAGGACATTTTGTCCTTTGAAAAAGACTTCACCTTCGGTGACAGTATAGGACGGGTGCAACCCCTTCAGAATCTCTTTATCTTCGATGCTGACGTGCAAGTTCTTGATCTCAAGTTGCGACATTCGTATTTTGCTCCTACCGCGAATTTTATTGTTTTTCTAAATTCTAGAGTAGATTTCAGCCTGAAATCCTACCAATTTAGCACTTATTGCGGTACTTTGTGAAATTAAGCCATTGCTGGCATAGTATTCAGGTCGGCGGCATTATAGCAGGGTTAGGCTAAAATGTCAAATATTTATGATATTATTCTAGTATATTAATAAAGTAGGGATAACGGTAGGGTAATTTCAGTGTATTTATAAGTAAATCAAATACTTGGAGGCAGAATGAACTCAACTTTTGGAATGTGGCGCAAATCACTTTCCCAATTGATCATGATGAAGGAAAAGACAGACTGGGACGCCCTGGATATTTTGTCCAAGTGGTTTATTGCTACACGCTCCGCGGTAGGAACAATCACTCTCTACTCAGGATTAATCGGAGGTCTGTTGGCTTGGCAATACCTGCATACAAATGGGAAACCGTTCAGCTTTATCACCTGGCTAATCCTAACCCTGGGACTTTTCATCGCTCATGGCGCCAACAACCTCATCAATGACTACACCGATTTCAGCCGCGGTATCGATAAGGATAATTATTTCCGCACACAATATGGTGTCCATCCACTGGCACAGGGATTCTGGGACAAGCGCACGCACTTGATCTGGTTTGCAGTCAGTGGATTGCTCGCCACGGCCGCCGGCATCTATGCTTTGTTTTACACCAATTTCGCTCCGATCGTTGTGTGGCTCTTCGCGGTTGGCGCTTTCATCCTGCTGTTCTATACTTACCCGCTGAAATATATCGGGATTGGCGAGTTGTCCATTTTCATCATCTGGGGACCACTCATGATCGCTGGTGTTTACTATGTGCTGACCGGGCTTTGGGATTGGGCGGTAGTCCTTGCCAGTATTCCGATTGGTCTGAATGTTGTAACCATCAATCTCGGCAAGCATACAGATAAACTCAAAGAAGATCAGGTCAAAAAGGTAAGGACGCTACCGGTTTTGGTAGGTGAACCTGCTGCCCGATTCATTACGATGTCCGCGATCATGCTGTCTTATGTGATTACTCTATACCTCATATTTGTCACACATTTCTTCACACCTGTGATGCTATTAGTGTTGATAGCAATTAAGCCTGCTCAAGTAGCGCTCAAGCGGCTTTCAAATCCACGCCCCAGCGAGCCACCTCCCGGCTACCCAATTTGGCCGCGGTGGTTCTCGACTGTTTGTTTTGTCCATAACCGCGTATTCAGCAATTACTTTGTTTTAGCACTTCTCATTGAAACCGTATTACGAACCATCTTCCCTACTTTCTGGCGTTGAAATTCACGTTGCGAAGGCCGTCCCAAGGGCGAACCTTCGCAACGCGAAGACTAGATTCTATTTTCGAAGGAGGTAACTATGTCAGTTCTGATTACCATGCGTGTGAAAGTCCATGATTTTGAAGGGACACGGAAAGCCGCGGCGATGTTCGCCAAAAGCGCCAAAGAGGCGGGATGTCACTGGGCGAAGGTTTATCGATCTGAAAAAGACCCGAATGACGTGTTATGGCTAATGGAATGGGAGAGCCACGATGCGTTTAATAAATCCGGTGACGAGACGGGCGAGGAATTCAACAGCCTCGTCAACCCTGCCGGCGATTGGGAAGATGTGGTCTGGCATCTATCCGATGCGCCAACCGTTGGGTAGCAGAGTTTCCAAGGGGGATTTTTATGATATTTATCTAGTATATTGACAAAGTTTTTCGTGACTGTTATACTGCCTTACTATGAAAAGCACGAAAGACAAAATTCTCCAGACCCTGCTCCGCAAGCCAAAAATTACAATTATTGAACTGGCTGAGGCGGTGGGTATCAACGCTATCTCGGTTCGTCATCACCTGACCAATTTGCAGATGGAAGGTCTCATCGCTGCGGATGAGGAGCGACATGGTGTAGGACGTCCACGCCTGGTGTATTCGCTCACCGAGGATGGGATGGAGAGATTCCCCACGAAATATTTGCGTCTCACCACGCGTCTATTGACGCAGATGAAAGAATCCATGCCAGGACCTGTAGTGGCACAATTGTTCAATCAGATTGCGGAAGATCTGGCAAAGGAATATTCCAGCCAGATCCAGGGCATGAGCATGGAAGAGCGACTTGAGTTCGTCAAGGAATTGCTTGCACAGGAAGGCTTTACCGTTGAATGGGAAAAGAAAGGCAGTGATTATCAGATTCACGAGATTTCCTGCCCATACTACCAGATTGGCGTGGCACATCCTGAGGTTTGCACCGTTGACCAAACATTGATCTCTAAAATGCTTGCCCTCCCTGCTAACAAAGTTCAGTGCATTTTGGATGGCGGTGCTTTCTGTACGTACGTTGTACATCCCGTTGCAGCAAAAAACTAAACATGACTTTATAGTCACATATTTATGAGGCACTATGACTGAAGAGACAGTTAACGAAATTCAATGGACGATTCACCAAACACATCCAGATAAAGTGCCACTGGCACGCGAGAAATTAGCGGAAGTGGTTGACCCCGAGATTGGCATGAACATCATCCAGTTGGGATTGATCCGCGACATTACGATAGAGAACGATATTGCGCGGCTGAAGATGATCCTTACGACTCCCTTCTGCCCTTATGGACCGGCAATGATCGAGATGACGAAAGCTAAAGCCGTGGAAGGACTTAACATGCCCGTGACAATTGAGATGGGCATGGATGTTTGGGACTTCGCGATGATGGAAGACCCGTCCGCGTTGGATTGGGGCATGTACGCCTAAAGTGAGATACCGTTCGTTTGTTGATCTGAATCAAGCGGCGGCTTGGAATTGAACGAAGAGCGACTCAATTGAGTCGCTCTCGTTTTTTATTAACAAAAACATTGCTATAACCTTTTCCGACTCTTTAGCAGCCAGTTAAAAAGCATTGCGAGTAACAATCCAGCTAAAGAGCCTGAAGCTACATCACCAGGATAATGATCACCTAAATAGATCCGCGAAAATCCGACAAGGCCGGCAACAATATAGCGCACCAGGCTAAATTGCGGAAATTTCCGATTTAACAACCAGGCTCCTCCAAATGCTCCTGCGGCATGACCGGAAGGAAAGGACCAAGTGCCCGGTTTTTTGCCAATGACGATTGCCTGAATGATCGTGATGAAGGGACGTCTACGTTTGAAATAAGGCTTGATCACAAGTTCCACGAGAGTGCTTGTAATCAGCAAAGGAATTACTGCTTCGCGTATGATGTTCTTGGCATTTCTGCGATGTCGCAATATCTCAATGCCCATTTCAGCATACCAAACAGTCACCGCTTGATAGACAAGAGTTAACCCATAGAAAAATCCGTTGAGTAGACGGGTGTGGGGCAAATGATTGATCGCGAGAAAGATCCTGGCATCTAGAGCGTCAAGCGGCTTGAGCCTTTTTAGAACAGCTTTCTGCAAATATTCGCGTTCACGAGCATTCGGCACGGTCGGAGCAGCCCCCTGCTGCTCTGGATTGAGCACTTCTTGCACTGCTTCCGACACTGCCTCCTGTGGTCGCCCTTCAGCGGTAGCAAGGACCTTCGCCGTTTCTTTCAGAACTTTTTCAGTTTTTTTACTTCCATCCGCGGATTTTGCGGCCTCCGTGACTTTCTGCGCGGCGTCTGCAGGTGACTCAATCGGCGGTTGAGTCTGTTTCACATCTTCGGCTTTTTTCTCAGCCGTTGCTGTCTCCAGATTCTCAATCACCTTATCCGCTTTTTCCTGCGAATCTACGTTCTTGACCGCTTCCTTCAGCGCACGCTTTACAGGTTTTGCCTGCTCTTTTTCTTCTGGCGTGGGCATTTCCCAGGGAGCGACGGGTGTATCTCCCAATTTTTGCTCAGGCGGATCGTCAGATTTTGTTTTCTTATCTTTATCAGTTGAAGTGGCCATAAATTTATCCTCGCATGTTTAACGAGGAAAATTCCAATTTGAATCGGAGTGAATGGGGAGATTCGGTGTTCAAAATGAGAAAACGCGCGTTGATTCAGGGAGAGCTATCGGTTGAGAAAGAAGCGAAGAGCGACTCAACTAAGTCGCTCTTTTGTTATTCGCCCTTTTTCCAGTGCATGGCATGTAATTCCTCCCCCTCTTCAAAACCAGAAATGATGATGATGGCGGTGGCCACGTTCCGACCCGGATTTTTCCATTTGTGTTTGAGGTGTGCAGCAAAAAGAAGGCTATCCCCGGACACGAGATGATAAATCTGACGTTCCACTTGATATTCCAATTCGCCTCGTAGACAAAAAACAAATTCATGTCCGGTATGTGTCATGGTGCGCGGACCACTATTTGCGTTGCTCTCAAGCGTTAGTAAAAAAGGTTCGACCCTGCCGACAAATCGCTCACCACCAAGTCCTTCAAATACACCGCGCGTAAAGGATACGTGCGTACGTTCATCTGCCTTCAAAAAAACAACTTGCTGCCTTTGAGTATCTGAACCAAAAAATGAAGTAATCGATACACCAAGCGCATCTGCCAGTTTATATAACGTGCTGACCGATGGGGACGCCTTATTACGTTCGATCATCGATAGTGCATTAGCAGAAAGTCCGCTTCGAGCGGCGAGTGCGCGCATCGAGATGTTACGCGCCTCACGAAGTTCACGCAATCGTTCACCGATATTGACTGAAACTGCATCATTTTGATAAAGAGCCATCCGAATCCTCGTATAGACCATGTCAATTATACATCACGTAACTGTGACATTGTGCACATGAATAGATGACATCATGCACTATTGTACAATCTGTCACAATATTATGATGGTCTTGCATATATTCGTTTATTCGCATAAAGGCAGGCAAAAATGTTAACCCAGACTCTTAAACAGGAAATATCACAACTAGAAGCAGATTTTTGCTTTGCGCTCTCAGATCCCACGCGAATTCTTCTCTTATATGCCTTAAGCGAATCGCCTCTCAACGTAACTGAATTGACAATTGAACTTGGCGCTACACAACCAACGACCTCACGACATCTGAAAGTATTACGTGACCGAGGTTTGGTTCATACGACACGCCAAGGCACAACGATTACATATCAACTTTCAGACCAACGACTTATTCAGGCACTTGACCTTCTTCGCGCGGTGATGCGAGATGGTTTTAATCAACGAGTTAGTCTGATGAACGAAATTTCACAGGAGAATGTATGACGAAAAAACGCTTCCCCTTCTGGACCTTGGGATTGCTTGGAATCATAATTATGATTCTCGTCCCTGTCCTCTACTTCCTTCCCCGCGGGCCCAAAGGGCCATCCACGAATCCCGCAGACTATTTGCCCCAACAGCCTGTGCACGTGGATCATCATGACATTGTCAAAGGCGATTTCAAAACGGGACAGGAAGTCACCCGCGCCTGCCTGACTTGCCATCCTGATGCGGCGACTCAAATGATGAGCACCACACACTGGACATGGGAATCAAAATCCTTTGACGTCCCTTGGCGCGACACACCCGTCACAATCGGCAAGATCAACCAGATCAATAACTTCTGCATTGGCAGTCAGGGCAATGAGAATAAGTGCATGACCTGTCATGCGGGCTATGGCTGGGAGGCTGGTAAGAAAGCCGAACAAATTAATCCCGAAAACGTGGATTGTCTCGCCTGTCACGCCGACACCGGCTCCTATGGCAAAGGATTGTTTGGTAATCCTGCCGATGGAGTCGATTTGCTCGCCGCGGCACGTTCCGTCCGCGCACCGACGCGTGAAAACTGCGGCAAGTGTCACTTCGATGGCGGTGGCGGAAATGGCGTCAAGCACGGTGACCTCGATGAGAGTCTCTACTTTCCCACCGAGAACAACGACATCCATATGGGTGGCGATTTGAACATGCAATGCACCGATTGCCACTGGACAAACGATCATCAAATCCTAGGTCGCATAGTCGCTGACAATTACACGATCGACCCAAAAGAGCAAGTTTCTTGCGAAGAATGCCATGTCAATCAAACTCATGAAGATGAACGCATCAACACCCATCTTTCTGCGGTTGCCTGCCAGACCTGTCACGTTCCTGCAATGGCGCTTGAAGATCCGACTAAAGTTTTCTGGGATTGGTCAAAGGCTGGTCTTGATGGACGAAAAGACGATCACTTCACATATTTGAAGATCAAAGGTGAATTCATCTACGAGAAAAACTTCAAGCCAACCTATCTCTGGTTCAACGGCAATAATGAATATCGCTACATCCTTGGCGACAAGATCGATCCGAATGGCATCACGTACATCAACAAACCCGCGGGCAGCATCGATGATGCCAAGTCAAAGATTTTCCCATTCAAGTTGCACATCGCCAAACAACCATACGATGTTGTGAATAAATATTTGCTGCAGCCCATCACATCGGGCAAAGATGGCTTCTGGACAAACTTCGATTGGAACAACGCCTTCACCATCGCCGCGCCGATCACGGGTCTGCAATACAGCGGTCAATATGGCTTCGCGGAAACCTACATGTACTGGCCCACGACGCACATGGTGCAGTCCTCTGATAAGGCGCTTCAATGCGATGCCTGTCACGGTGAAAATGGACGACTCGATTGGCAAGCGCTCGGTTATCCTGGCGATCCCATGGAATGGGGCGGAAGGGATAAATAGAAATGACAAAGCGCAACCTCCTCATTACGCTTGGATTGCTCCTTGCGATCACTGCCTTCTTTGGAATTCGCTCGGTTCTTGCCAAGCCTGAGCCTGCTCCCGATCAACCGACATCACATCTTCATCCGACCTTTGCTCTACTCGATGCCTCCGGTAAAAACGTGCTGGAAACGGGTGCTGCGGTCTCCACGATGAAAACGTGCGGACAATGTCACGACACGGACTTCATCCAGAACCACGCCTTTCATTCAGATTTGGGATTGAGTGCATACACACAAGATGGTGAACTCAACTCCAGCAATGGCATGTTTGGAGAATGGGATCCGCTCACGTATCGCTTCCTCACGCAAAAAGGTGATGAACGGCTTGACCTCTCCACCGCCGAATGGTTGGAAGTGAACGGCGCGCGCGTCGTCGGTGGCGGACCCGCGACGACCTCACGCGAAGGTGCACCTCTCACAGGCCTGAAAGCAGATCCGAACAATCCCGAAACAAGCATTTTGAATAAAGATGGCAAAGCCGAAGCATGGGATTGGAACGCTTCAAAGACAATGGAAATGGATTGTTTTGTATGCCATCTCGAAAGCCCAAACAATTCATCACGCGTCGCAATGATTAAAAACGGCAACTTCGGTGATGCAAATACAGCCACATTAGTTGGCACTGGAATTGTGACCGACAAGGTTTCGAATGCCTGGGTCTATAACTCTGATGCTTTCGATGAAACTGGCAAACTCAAAACAGACTTTGCCAAGATTCAAGATCCAACCAACGCAAACTGCGCGGCCTGTCATGGTGAGGTTCATACGAATACAAACGAACCTCTTACCATTTCAGCCTACGACTTGACCAATCCGCAAACTGCGACAACAGGACAGGTCATCTCTGCACAAAGGATTTCCGATTCAGGTTTGAACATTAGTGGCAAGGAAGAGTTGAACCGTTCCTGGGATATTCATGCCGAGCGCCAACTCCAATGCACTGACTGTCACTACGCGTTGAACAATCCTGCACATACCGATGAAGCGCAAAAAGCGGAGCCAAGTCATCTTCTCTATGATCCGCGCGTGCTCGATATCGGCGAATATCTAAAAAAGCCAGATCACAACGTCGCACGCGGACAGAGCGCACAATTTAACGTTGCCCCTGAATACAAAGGCACAATGCGCCGTTGCGAAAACTGTCATGACGCAAACAAGGGTCATGCCGATTGGCTTCCATATATTCAGACACACATGGCGGCCGTCGCCTGCGAAACCTGTCACATCCCGCAGATGTACGCGCCTGCCATTCAGTCCTACGATTGGACAATGCTGACTCTCGACAAGCAACCGGTCAAAGTTTATCGTGGCGTGAACGGCGACCCTGGCTCAGTCACATCACTGGTCACCGGATACAAACCCGTTTTATTGAATCGGACCAACATCGATGGACAACAACTGCTCTCGCCATACAACCTGATCACCACCTATTATTGGGTCTACGACGATGCCAAAGGGAATCATCGTCCTGTTCGCCTCATCGACCT
>WNFZ01016626.1_pt1 | contig 10819 bp, 7 predicted proteins | sample 5400081 | NCBI WGS metagenome assembly WNFZ01 (sample SAMN13153365, study PRJNA577476) | soil metagenome | isolation source: 80 cm soil or saprolite under grassland replicate 1 | place: USA:California | collected 2016-06-15
GCCGCCAGTTCGCCAGAAAGGCTTTGTATTGATCATCGCTGGTGCCCCAGCGCCTGGTGATTGAATCCCCTTCAAAATATATGTCAATGCCACCCTTGCGAGCTTTCTCCAACAACTGAGCATGAGCGATCTGAGAGTTAGAGTCGTTCCGGGGCGTCGGCTGGTCGGCGGCTGCCGAGGTACCTTCGCCGCGTTGACCGACCCTCCCGCCAGCGGCTCGAATTGCCTGAGTCACCGAGTGCAAAGACAACACAAGCACACCAGCCGCAGCCAACCATTGAATCGGAAGTTTCGATTGATTAGTCATTGTATTTCCTACTGAAGCTCGAGCACGACGACTGATTTCGGCGGCACGCTCAAGACTCGCTGAGAGTCCTGAATCTTGTAGCTGCCGAACTGCGCTGGCTTGATGAGGTTCTGCTGATCGAACGTGTTCATTGCGTTAATCAGGGGAGCCGTCAACACCTCTCCCGTAACCTGCCGGATCGCGGAGCCGGTAACCCTTGTTGTTACCTCAGCCGTTCGACTCGGCTCAAGGTTGACGATCGAGAGATGCAGTTTCCCCTCGGCATCACGCGACGCCGACGCACTGAGCTAAGGTACCGAAGACTGATCTATCCGATACTCGGACGCCGCCAGATCGATTGTAATCAGCTTTGCGCCTTGATGCACCTTGTACATCTTGAAGGCGTAGTACGTCGGCGGAAAAATTGACACGATAGGGGTCTGGGTTCAAATCTCCAGGCGCCCACCCGCATTTGAATCAGGTATTTCAGGGATCGTGGATTCGCATGGCAGAGAACCTCAAACTCTTCTTTTGTACAGCGCACAGAAGATTACAGCAAAAATTTACAACAAAAATCGGTTTTTCCGTGGGCCTATCGCTAAGCAGAATTATTAGCGGACAACCTCGAATTAGAGATTAGCTGAAGCACTTCCGCAACCAATTCGTCACCGTTCGCAGGCTTTGTCAGATACCCTTGTGCGCCGCATTCCTCAGCTTGCTTCTTATCGTTATCGTAGGCGGCACCGGAGTAAAAGAGTATCGGAGTCTTCGAGTCGAACGTCCTCAATTTCTTACAGAGTTCAATCCCGGAAGAACCAGGAAGCCAATTATCTAATAGATAGAGATCGAAGTGTTGGGTTCGAGCAAAATGAAGGGATTCAGGAGAGCTCGCCGAGGTAACCACTTCGCAGTCATGACTATTAAATAGTAGGACGATGAGCTCAAGAGTATCCGCATCATCCTCTGTGCAGAGAATCCGAAAATGAAAGCGTCACTGACAACGAAATCTGTTGCTACTCTTGGTCGGGCAGTGACTTCAAGTACTCAACCAGATCCTGTTTCTCTTGTGCGGTTAATCCAAGGCTAAATCTCGTGTTGTAGTGATTGATCACGTCCAGCAAAGTCGCAAATCGCCCATCGTGATAGTAGCGACCCTTATTTGCTGAGCGCATGAATAGGCCATTCTCGCGCACAAATATACCCGCCAAATTCATTGTCTTATATGCGCCGTCCGGGGCACGATCTGCCTGGAAGCTATCAATTCCAATGTCAACGGGTTTGTGTAGGTTCCATCCTGGCTCGGTCCAGAGTGGCTCGACGTGACAATTATTGCATCCAGCTTTGCCGCTGAAGAGTTCATCGCCACGGGCCGCTGCTTCTTCGTTAAAGTCCTCGCCTGCGTCTGGCGCTGGCGCGGGGATAGCAAGCTGATAGAAGTGAAGTGCTGGAAGTTTCTTTGTAATCAGATCTTCATCAGGAGCGATATGCGGAAGATCCGCAAAACCATTCGCAGCGGCAACAGGAAATTTCGTTGCATCATTCAACCGAGGATCAAAAAATCGGCCTTTACCGTGCATCTCAAGATTAGCGACGAATGCATTCCAGTAAGTTGTGGTTCCCCAAGCGCCGGTCCATGTGTGTTGATTGAAGCCAGCTAACCCAAAAGCATTCGGAAGCAGTGTTGCGCCTGGGACGTTTGTGCCAGTTATCACACCGTCAGTAACCTGACTCGGATTGAAAGCTTTGCCATCAAGTATTAATTCCGCATCGAATTTGCCCGGTCCCCAGCTGTTTAGCACCGTTCTCACAGTCTGTTGGCTGACGCCCAGCAGGTTGGCAAAAGCACTTAGGTCAGGCGCCGCTGCAGTGATAGCGCCAACATTCAGGTCGCGATTTGCCCAACCATCCAATCGATTACCAATACCAAAGGTAAGAGAATTATCGACTGTCGAGTGACAGAGAGCGCAGGTGATTCCGACTGAACTCAACGTGTTCCCCTGAAAAAATCCTTTGAGACCCAGGACCGCATCAAGTTTTAGCAGAGCTAACGTCGTCGCGGGGTTATCCAGATTGAGGCTGCCCTGTTTCAACTGATCTATCAGAGGTTTGGGAAGTGCACCGACATCGACCTTCAGACCGAGGTCCAATGCTGCTCGCGGACTAATTCCCGCACCTACCCCTCCAAGACCAGCCCCTGCGATCGCTTTATGAAGCTGAAGCATGCCGCCCCAGAAAGCTTCATCGCCAAAGGTATCGAAACGGAAAGTCTGTCGGCCGTCGGCGATCAGCTCATTTGCATTCGCAGTGATTTGAGCATCGAAGTTCCTCAATTTTTCGTTCTTGGCATTGCTTTGAGCGTGGGATGAGCTTCGTGCGCGGTTTCTGCTCACGACAGGTAACGAAATTGAAACACTCGCCAACAGAAGTATCACAATATATAGGAGTTTCTGACGTGGAATCCCACTGGATTCAGTCCTTGACGTCGCGCGCGCCGCATCTTGTTGGCGTACGAAGTTTTGATTCTCAAACTCGTGCTTCTGATTTTCAGACATATTTACCCCCTGTCGATTTATTCCACAAGCAGTTGAACCACATTCATATTGGACGGCGCACCTTCTCCACTTTTTTACCTATTTGAATCTATTTGGAAATTGAGATCCGACCTTGCATACCTCCCTCCTAAAGATCTAATGGACCAAGTTCCTCCCGTTAAAAAACTGCAGGCGTAGCTGGTCCAACCAACAAGGTTTTCAAAACTACGTCCGGACAGGGGAAACTGGTACGGGGGCAGACTACAATTACGAAGGGTAATCTTACGTTAGAGAAAAAGGCGGAGAACTACAACCGTATTATCACTGACCACTTGTACGTGTTTACACCGATGAGAGTGTTTGGATGCAAGGAGTATGCTATCGGATTCCGCTAAAGCAGAATCACATGGCGCCCGCATGGAAAATATGCTGCGCGGTGGCACCATTACATCTTTCTGCAATTGTGAAGACTGGCGAATGGCAGGTCGACACTACCTATGATTAAAAATGGTATTACCCAATCTCCAGCGCTATCGGGTAATGAGTTTATGCGACGAGGCAATGATTCGCCCAACAGTTGCGCATACGGCAACGCGGTGGGATTAGAATACTCCTCGCCGCTTTCCTGTTGAGCTAAAGCGGCGCAAACTGTTTAATCTGTATTGAGCGTGGTGACTAGCCTGATAGACTTTTCTGCCGCGGAGCAAAGCGAAATAACGAAGGTTATGCCGGACAACGACCAAAGCTACCAACTCCTGTTTGATAGCAATCCACACGCGATGTGGGTCTATGATCTTGAAACGCTTCGCTTTCTTGCAGTCAATAATGCGGCTATTCACCACTATGGATATCTGCGAGAAGAATTTCTGGAGAGAACTATCAAGGACATTCGTCCTCCGGAAGATATCCCCTGGCTTCTCGAAAGAGTGTCCCAGGTAACCACCGGGCTGGGTTCAGTAGAAGCCAGACACCGGAAGAAAGATGGAACAACCATCGATGTTGAAGTTGTCTCACATACCCTGATCTTTGCTGGCCGACGCGCCGAGCTCGTTTTATCAATGGATATTACGGAACGGAAGCGTGCGCAGGAAGAACATCTACAATTTATCCGTGAACAAGCGGCGCGCGCTGAGGCGGAGGAAGCGCAACGCCGACTCAGGTTCTTGTGGGAGGCGGGTAACTTACTCTCTGGTTCCCTGGAATATGAGATCACCCTCAAAAACGTGGCGCGACTAGCAGTGCCTGAGCTTGCAGATTATTGCCTGATAGACATTATCGACGAAGACAAGGCGATTCGGCGTGTCGAAGTCGCAAGTGGCGACCCCCGGATGAGCGAACTAGGTTCTCAGCTGCAAAAATATCCGCCCAATCTCAGTAACCCCGAAGCGCCTGTTATGCGGACAATGCGCTCGGGCAAACTCATGTTCTATCCAGACATTTCTGATGCGCTATTAGTTGCAACTGCACATGATGAGGAGCATCTCAGAATACTTCGCGCGCTGGGCTCTAAATCTCTGGCTGTGGCGCCACTTGTCGCGCGAGGTCGCACGCTTGGCGCGATCACTTTCAGCTTGGCTGAATCGGATCGTTCTTACAGCCCGTCGGACTTGCTACTCATAGAAGAAGTTGCAGCCCGCGCTGCATTGGCTGTCGATAATGCGAGACTCTATGAACAGGCGCAGCGGGCGAATCGTGCCAAAGACGAGTTCCTCGCTACGGTCTCACATGAACTCCGCACGCCGCTCTCGTCCATGCTTGTTTGGGCGCGGATGCTTGCTGCCGGCAAACTTGATAAACAAACTTCCAGTAGTGCAATGGAAAGTCTCGTCAGCAACATTAAATCTCTCTCACAACTCATCAATGATTTATTGGACGTGTCTCGCATTACTACCGGCAAGCTGAGCATTGATACCCGCCCTATCAAACTGATTCCTATTATTGAGGCAGCCATAAATGTAGTGCGTCCTGCTGCCGATGCAAAGAAAATCGTCATTGAAACGAAGCTTGATCCCGGAGCGAAACCCGTGTTGGGTGATCCAGATCGTTTACAGCAGGTTCTCTGGAATCTGCTCACCAACGCAATTAAATTCAGCCCGGCCGAGGGACACGTTGAAATAAAAGTGGAAGAGACTGCTTCAGATGCCAGGATAACCGTCAGCGATCTGGGACAAGGGATCAGTGCAAACCTGCTGCCTTATGTTTTCGATCCTTTTCGACAGGCGGACAGTTCCGACTCCAGGGAGCATGGTGGGTTAGGCCTCGGGCTGGCAATCGTACGGGAGTTAGTGGAAATGCATGGAGGAACGATCGAGGCCGATAGCGCTGGAGAAGGGCAAGGATGCACATTTACGGTCAAACTTCCCTTGCTCACATTGGCAACCGAAGAACAGGATGTACAAAACAAATATCCGAGATTGACTCGAAATATTAAAATGGAAAGCGCAGGTCGGAATGTCTAAACGGCTGCTTGTCGTCGATGACGAACCCGACCTACTGCATGCAGTTGCAGTTTGTCTCCACGCCGAAGGCTACGAGGTTACGACGGCGCGAAGCGGCGCTGAGGCGCTTTTGCGCGTCGCTGAAATGCTCCCTGATCTCGTGATCAGCGACATTCGCATGCCGGGAATGGATGGATATACGCTAACTCGTCAACTTCGTGCCTTACCCCGGACCGGCCTAATCCCGATCGTGTTCCTCACTGCAAAAAATCAGACGTCTGATCGCATTGAAGGTTTCCGTTCTGGGGTCGATGTTTACCTGACGAAGCCCTTCGAGCCTGATGAGTTGCTGGCCGTGGTCGCAGGTATCATGAGCCGCACGCAGCGAACTCATGCCGAAATTGCTCAGCTGCTTGGCGAGTCAGCTATCACATTTCAGGATGATGTGCTCACGGACGCTGAGGAACGCATCGCTGCGGCTGTAGCGCGCGGTTTGAGCAACAAGGAGATTGCAGGCGAAATGGACATTAGTGTGAGAACTGTGGAGAGTCACATCAGTCATATTCTTGCAAAAAAGCGGTTTAATAATCGCGTCGAAATCGCACGATATCTTCTAGAGCACAGATAGGGAGCAAACTAAGACCGAAGGCGCGAAGGGCGCTGGTAAACGTTTTCTGGGGATGCAGTTTCAGTTTGAACTTGGCGAAGCGTTCCGCCAATTCGTGATGAAACCGCGGCATCACCTTGAGTGTCGCGGAGACCGCGCGTGCATTGATCATCGGTGGCACAGTGTTGAAAGCGGAGACGACTCGAGCCTTCGGAATCATCCTGGCAAGTTCCTCCGCGCCCGACGAGATGTGGGCCACAACGAGGTCGGTGTTGTCATCATTCATCGGAAGGGAGCAGGTTACGACCACCTTGCCCGACAAATCGCCTGTCTGATTCAGCACGTCCTCTATTCGCGACCAGTGCACTGCGAGCAATAGCGCGTCCGCTTCCTGCGCAGCCTCACTCGGTGTGCCCGCCCGCGCGCTCCCATGAGCCTCACGCGCGAGCTTCTTCAGCTTCTCGTTGCTGCGCGCATAGGTGAATACGACCTCATGTCCGGCACGCGCGAAGATCGTTCCGAGCTTGCCGCCCATCAACCCTGAACCGAGAATGCCAACTCGCATGCAGTCCCTTACCTTTCAATGCTCCGCCGTCCTTGTGGTCGTTACGGAATTCACCGTAGAACGTAGCTCAGAGACCAGTTCTTCGCTCCAAGTGTTCGGGATAACGAGCCCCATGCACTGTGATCTTTGAGGCGGCGTTATCGATCTCACGGAGATCGTCGGACGTAAGTTCAATTTCAGCTGCTCCGACGTTTTCCTCCAAGCGGTTCAGCTTCGTTGTGCCTGGAATCGGAACGATCCAAGGCTTCTGGGCAAGCAGCCAGGCGAGGGCTATTTGAGCAGGGGTCGCGTTTTTCCCTTTTGCAACCTTGCTAAGCAAATCAACCAAAGCCTGATTCGCCTTTCGCGCTTCTGGCGTAAAGCGAGGAACGATGTTGCGGAAGTCGGAACTGTCGAACGTAGTGTTTTCGTTGATCTTTCCCGTGAGGAAACCTTTACCAAGCGGGCTAAATGGAACGAACCCGATCCCGAGTTCTTCAAGGGTGGGCAACACTTCTTGTTCGGGGCGTCTCCACCACAATGAGTACTCGCTCTGAAGAGCAGTGACTGGCTGGACAGCATGTGCACGACGGACGGTCTGCACTCCTGCTTCGGAGAGACCGAAGTGCTTTACCTTACCTTCCTGGATCAAGTCTTTCACGGCTCCTGCTACGTCTTCGATCGGCACGTTGGAGTCAACGCGGTGTTGATAAAACAGATCGATGGTTTCGACCTTAAGTCGCTTCAGCGAGGCTTCAGCAACTTGTTTGATGTGTTCTGGCCGGCTGTCCAACTCAGTCCACTTCGATGGGTCGGTGGGAGGAGGTTTGAATCCGAATTTGGTGGCAATCACCACTTGGTCACGGCAGGGAGAAAGAGATTCGCCCACAAGCTCTTCGTTCGTGAACGGTCCGTAAACTTCAGCGGTATCGAAAAATGTTACACCGCGTTCGACGGCTGAACGAATCAGCGAGATCATCTCCTGCTTATCTCCAGCCGGACCATAGCCAAAGCTCATTCCCATACAGCCGAGACCAAGAGCCGAAACTTCCAAGTTGCTATTTCCAAGCTTGCGCTTCTGCATGTTTTTGACTCCTATCTGCGTTAAAGGTAGGAGTGATTTTACTTCGCATGGGTGTGGCCGTTCGCAGGTATTCTTGCTCGACCTGTCGCGATATTGCTCGAAACGCGGATTGGAGGACGGCACAAGAATGCTCGTGAATCGTCGCAGAAAGGTGCGAGATTCCTTGAAAGGATGGGTTTTTCTGAAATCGCAGCGGAGCGTGGTTAACGCTGCCGGCGGTAATCGCTCGGGGACAAGCCGGTCTCTCTGCGGAAGAGCTGTGCGAAATGGCTGGGGTTTGTGTAACCAACATCAAGCGCAACATCCACTACGCTCTTCTTCGTTTCGCGAAGCAGTTTTCGCGCGAGGTTCATCCGCAGATCAATCTGATAGCGCGCAGGTGAGATGCCCGTGGCACTCTTGAATAGGCGATGAAAGTGAAACTTGCTCAAACCTGCTTCAGCCGCCAGCCTATCAAGGTTGAGGTTTTCAGCGACGTGTTCAGCGATCCAGTCCGTCATCTGCCGAAGCTTGTAGCCAGGTAGTGACGGACTACTGCTATGCGGCTCTTCCATCGTTTCGGCGTAGTTTCGAGCAAGATGGATAGCGATGGCCTGAGCGATGCCCTGCACGAAAAGTGGACTAGCCTGTGGGCGCATCAGCTCATCGCGTAATCTCTCCATCAACGAATTCAACGCAACGTCGGTGAATGCTGAAGCGTCTCGCAATTGCGCCCTATCTGCATCTGCTCCGAAGACCTCTTCCAACGCGCGCTGAAGAACCGGCAGCTCGACAAACACCAGCATGGATTGAAACGGTTCCGAGGTCACCACTTTCCAGCGAACATCGTAGGGAGCGCCTCCCGAGGTGAGGAAGAAAGAACCTTTCCTAAGCCGATTTGTGATCCAAGGCCGTTTGTATTCCCGCTCCTGAAAATCGACTTCACCCGAAGTGGTCCATGCGAGGAATGGTTCGCTTACTGAGGGAAGGTACAACGTATCGCCTTCAGGCGGCAGCGCCACGATCCACGCTTTAATGTCTCGCCATGCCTCGCCGCGACCGTGGAACAAACACTTTCCGCCCACATAGCGTTCTAAACCTTCGGCAGATGTTGTTTCCGGAATCGACATTTAGAGACTTAGAAGCGGGACGACCTGATCCGCACGGGCGCTCGAATTCTTCCGGCAAAGGACGGCTAGCGCGAAGAATCTCAAGCTCTTCGTTCGTACCCGTGATATTCAAAAGAGAGACTTCATCTTGTGAGCCCAGATCGATGAGGGGCTTACCACCGACTACGAATCGACGATGTCCTCAACAAATTCAATCGAAATAAGCTGCGCAACGGATTTTACTCCGTTGCGAAATTCAGACTCAAATGATGAGTCTTTGTAAGTTATTGAAATGATTGGTGCCGAGGGCGGCAGTCGAACCCGCACGACCTTACGGCCAACGGATTTTAAGTCCGGTGAAAGCGGCATTACTGAGTCTTACGAAACGATATGAACCAGTATTTACGCGCCTAGCGGTCGTCAAAGTGTCACTTCGTCTGGTTTCGTATCAACACGTACCGCCACCATCTTAGCCCCATTTCCCTTTACCGTAAGGAACCCCTCAAACCTAGCCAGGCTACCGTTCTTCGACGATGTCGAAGCGTCTACGACTACTACAAAACACAACCAACAGGACGCTAGCCTTCCAATTACTTCTTGAACTAATATACAAAGCATTATCGACGTACGGGTAACGTTGCGGCATCAAGTAGTACCACTTAACGGATTGCGAACGTCGCCTACCTTCTAACGATTTTCTTTTGGCCCAAAAGAGTTCATAAGCCATTGAGCGAAACGATGTCCCCCAACAAGATGCTCGCCCATTACTCGATTGTCCGCAAGATCGGCGCGGGTGGCATGGGTGAAGTCTATCTCGCGCAAGACAAGAAACTGGATCGCAAAGTGGCGCTGAAAATTCTACCTGCTGAAGTCGCGTCGAATCAGGAACGCATGCGTCGCTTTGTACAGGAAGCTAAGGCTGCGTCCGCGCTCAATCATCCCAACATCATAACGATCTATGAGATTAATGAAATCGACTCACGTCACTTCATCGTGACTGAATTTATTGACGGAGAGACGCTGCGCCAGCGGATGAAGCACGAGCACTTAAAGCTCAACGACCTACTCGAGATCGCCATTCAAGCGGCGGGCGCACTGGCTGCGGCGCATGCGGCCGGCATCATTCATCGAGATATCAAACCCGAGAACATCATGGTGAGGCGTGATGGCTATATCAAGGTGTTGGATTTCGGACTGGCCAAGCTTACCCAGCCCGAAGGCTCGCCCACTGACACCGAAGCGCCGACAAAGGCTCTGGTCGACACAGGTGCAGGCACAGTCTTAGGCACGTCGTATTACATGTCGCCGGAACAAGCGAAGGGGAAGCGCGTTGACGCCCGCACCGATTTATGGAGTCTGGGCGTAGTCATCTACGAGATGGTTGCAGGGCACGTTCCCTTCGAAGCTGAGACACCGAGTGAAGTCATCGGGCTCATACTGAATAAAGAACCTCCACCGCTGGCACGTTACGATCGGGAAGCGCCGCCGGAACTCGAACGCATCGTCACTAAGGCACTGACGAAAGATCTCGAAGAGCGTTATCAAACAGCGAGAGACCTTCTGGTCGATTTGAAAAGACTTAAACGCCAACTTGACTTGGAGTCAGAGATCGAGCGCACCGTTCCTCCAGAGTTCAGAACGTCGGGCAGCGGTGCCGCACACACCGGCGCTTACCCACCTCCTACCTCACAAGAAATGGCCGTCGCCACAGCAAGCAGCGAAGTTACTCATCAAGTAACGAGCGCCGAGTACATCGTCAGCGAGATTAAGCAGCATAAGAAAGGCTTTGCAGTCACGGGGGCAGTAGTGTTTGCGCTGGCTTTGGCGACCGTGGGTTATTTCCTCATTGCTCGCCGCACAGCTGCCTTAACGGACAAAGACACGATCCTGCTTGCGGATATCGTCAACACCACCGGCGATAGCGTCTTTGATGGCACGTTAAAACAGGGGCTTGCCGTGCAGCTCGGGCAGTCTCCGTTCTTGAACCTCTTTTCCGACACACGCGTGCGGCAGACGTTGCGCCTCATGGGCCGCTCACCGGATGAGCGGGTGACCGCGGAGGTCGGGCGAGAGATCTGCCAGCGGCAGGGCCTGAAGGCCTTGATCACCGGCTCGATTGCTTCTCTCGGTAGTCACTACGTGCTCACGCTGGAAGCTCTGAACAGCCAGAGCGGTGAAGTTCTGGCGAGAGAACAGGCCGAAGCCGAAAGCAAGGAGCAGGTGCTCAAGACCCTCAGTCTA
>WNFZ01006253.1_pt1 | contig 10812 bp, 14 predicted proteins | sample 5400081 | NCBI WGS metagenome assembly WNFZ01 (sample SAMN13153365, study PRJNA577476) | soil metagenome | isolation source: 80 cm soil or saprolite under grassland replicate 1 | place: USA:California | collected 2016-06-15
GTTGAAGATCGCGTGGATATTAAGGTTGGCACAAGCCAGGAGTGGTGTCCTCAATTAGAGCTGGAATCGTTCGACCTGGCATTCATTGACGGGGACCATACTGGTCCCGGTGTGTGGCATGACGTGAAATGGGCTCAGCGCCTTGTGAAAAAGGGCGGATATATTGCCTGTCACGATTACGGCGAAGATACGTGTCCTGAGATTCAGCCAACACTAGATACGTTGTACCCCAAGGGGCCTGACCGATTGGTGGATACATTGTTCGTGGTGCAGCAATGAGGGTCGCGGTCGTAGGCGCGGGAGTGTATGGATGCACGATTGCGGTAGAGCTTGCTCGGGCCGGTTACGAGGTCAATCTTTACGAGCGGAACTGGGATTTACTCCACGGCGCGACTCGCGCAAATCAAGCGCGACTGCATCTTGGCTACCACTACCCGCGCAGTATGTCGACGGCTATTGCGGCGCGAGACAACGCTGAGCGATTTATTAAACGATTCCCCAAAACAATCAACCGCCGCAACTCTCAGCACTACGCAATTGCTTCCGAAGGGAGCCTGACGAGTGTTGATGGATACCTGAAGTTTTGCGATGAGATCGGCGAGAGTCATAAGATTGTTAAGCCTACGGCGACACACTTGCAAAATGTCGATCTTATTGTACGAGTTCCCGAGGCCATCGTCAACATTGTTGCACTGCGTGAACAATTGCGCACGGAACTTCGTAAGGCTGGCGTGAGGTTCCACCGAGACGTGGCCGTTGATCCGAAACAGCTCGATCATGATGTTGTGGTAATGGCGACGTACGGGCAGGGGTGGCCGCAACCCTTGCAGTGGGAGTTGTGCGAAGTCCCAGTGATAAAGGGGCTCTATGCGTACAGTTTCAAAAGTTTCGTTGTTCTTGATGGGCCATTCGGCGGCGTCGATCCACTACCCACTTCGCAGGGGCATTTCCTTTATCACGTAAAGCATAGCGTACATTTCTCGAACGTAGGATTAGAACCTTACGTAAATTACCCCAAGCTCGTCGACCGGGGATTGCAGTCGGGTGCGACGACAAACGTAGACCTGATGCTAAACGATTTGCAGAAGTTCTTTAAGTATCTAGATGAGGGCCGTTGGGCCGGGTCGCTTTACTCGATTCGTGCCGTCCCCCCGAATGTAGACGCAACCGATAAGCGGCCAACGATGTTCTTTCAGGAAGAAAACATCCTTCACGTATTGGCAGGCAAGATCGACGGTGCGCCGCTTGCCGCTCAGCAGGTTCGGGATACGGTGGCCTATGTTAGTTAGCGTGATTACGCCGACGTGGAATCGACACGACTTATTATTGAATCGCTGCATTCCCTCAGTCGAAGCGCAAACGTACCCCGATATTGAACACATTATTGTGAGCGATGGCCCCGATCCTGACGTGGCCGCGAAGATTTCTAAGAGATTACCGACGCGGCCATTCCACCTGGAGTTTACGGAGCGAGACTCTGGGCTCGGGGAGTTGCCTCGGCTTCGAGGGCTTGAGTTGGCTCAAGGTGAACTGATTGCGTATCTGGACGACGATAATGCGTATCGGCCGCAGCACATTGAGCGATTGGTAAATGCGCTAGGGGATAGGGACTTTTCTTATAGCCAAATGTTACGTCATTACACGAACGGGCATTCGGATATTCTCGGAGCTAGCGAGCCGCTTTACGGGATGATTGATACGTCGATGATTCTTCATCGTAAGGAGTTGCTTGAGAAGGGAACATGGCGTGTTGACTATCCCGTCTATGGGGCTCCCGATTGGGATCTCATTGACCGATGGTTGCAGGCTGGGGCTACATGGTCATTCGTCGAGGAAATTACTGCCGATTACTACATGAAGGTGTGAAAAAAATGGTGCTCACAACGACGGGTGTTTACGGGACCGACACCGAAGCTGATACCTCGAAAGAGATGAAACAGCTTGGGCTCGGTTCTGAGGCGCCTGCGAAAGCGACACAAACAGATAGCGGCGAGAACGCTTCGGTGAAAGCAAAGAATAGCGGCCTCTCAGCTATTGCGGCGAAAGCTGCTGGAATGAAAGGCGGTAAGTGAAAATGGTGATGACTAAGAGCGGAAGCACGCAGCCGGCTGCTGAAACCCGCGACCAGGGCGGCGGTAATCCGCACGGCCAGGGTAGCGGTGGCATTGCTCCGTCGCATAGCACGACTCTCGACGAGGGCGCGGACCCGAACGCGGTTGCTGCCGAGCATGCGGAGTCGCCGGGTAATGATGCGTCAACTGGCGCTGCGGGTGTTCCTTCGGTGCATTCGATTACGAACACCCCGCTTCCCAAAGGAACGGGCGCGGGTCAAGGGACAGTGACAACTCCGAGGCGTGGGTGAGGGTGGGGGTGGATCAACATGGTGATGACGAAAGCCGGCAGTACGCAGCCGGCAACTGAAGTGCGCGAAGATGCGACTCCCGTGGACTCTGCCGCTGAGGTAGTCGCCTTGAATGACGTGGCCTCTGAGGGTGGTGCGGTTGGTGTTATGAACGATGCCCTTTCGCTGGTTGATTCAGTGACCGGGATTCAGCAATCCACTGGTGCAGGTCAAGGAAATGTCGTGACGCCCAGGAGTAAGTGAGCCTTGAAAATCTTCGGGTTCCATGACAGTTCTGCGTGTGGGTATTATCGCATCTCTTTGCCGCTCGATGCTGTTGCCTTCTACGGAAAGCATGATATCCAAACCTCATATGGTTGGAATGAGGAAGCGCTTAAGTATCCAATTATCATTGGACAGCGTATCGGCAAAGAGGGTGCGATGAAGGTGTGGAGGCGGCTGCGGCCTGGCCGCCGACTCATCTTTGAAATTGATGATGACGTATTCAACATCGACCCCATGAACACGTTCTCTGCGGTGGAACATAAACCAGAAGTGCTCGATTCCATTGAGCAAGCGATGACCACGGCCCATACAGTTACCGTATCTACTTCGGTGTTGGCTGAAATAGCTCGTAGATATAACCCTGACGTTCATGTGCTTCCTAATTGTATTGACGGAAAGTTGCTGGACGTTGAACGACCGAAGCGGGAACGACTGACGGTCGGCTGGGCGGGTGGGACTTCGCACTTTACCGATTGGGAAGTTTCGGCTAAGCATATTGGTAAATTCATGCGAAGAAATCCAGGGTTGGATTTTCATGTTATCGGCACAAACTTTGCTGGTAGAACGTTTGGCATGAACGTTCGCAACACGCAATGGATTTCTCACGTTTGGAAGTATTATTACGCGATTGACTTTGACGTTGGCATTGCCCCACTAGCCCCAATTGAGTTCAACCGCAGTAAGTCACATATTAAGGCGTTGGAGTATTCGGCTCTTGGTATTCCGGTTGTTGCGACAGACATGGAGCCTTATCGAGACTTTGTTGTTCACGGTGAGACCGGATACCTCGTAAAGCATGACTACGAATGGGGACGATACCTCAAACTCCTTACAGATGACGAAGACTTAAGAAAAGAGATGGGGAAAAAAGCAAAGGATCTCGCGGCCGATTGGACGATTCAGCGTCGGTGGAAAGATTGGGAACAGGTGTGGCTAGGAGAGTGATTTAATGAAGCGTGTGTTTGTAATTATGGGAATAATTTTGGCAATGGTATTGGGCGGTATTGCATACGCTTCTATTCCTGGCCCCGATGTTAACTATTACCTATTACGATATTGACGTGACGCTGTACGCGGTCTGTATCTAATGAAGGTTTTCGGCTTCCACGATAATTCCGCAAGCGGATATTATCGGATGCAGTTGCCATTCATCATGCTTGCGGAAGCGGGACACCAAGCGCAGTTGTCAAGCCATTGGTTGAGTGCTCAGTGCAACGAATTTCCTGTTATCGTTGGGCAGCGCGTTGATAGCACGCTCTCAATGTGGCGACAACTCATGCCAGGGCGGAAGTTGATCTACGAAATCGACGACGACGTATTTAACGTTGATCCATTGAACGCGGCGAAAGTACAGCATACGCCAGAGTTGTTGGATCAGATGGAACAGGCGATGCTTGTATCTTCAGCGTTAACGGTTTCGACAGAACACTTAGCTGGTGTGATGCGCCAGCATGTAGGCGATAAGCTGATTCACGTATTGCCGAACTACATTGACGAGAAACTGCTTGACGTTCAGCGACCGCAGCGGGATGGTCTTGTCGTTGGATGGACCGGCGGTGATTCGCACTTTCGGGATTGGCAGATGATTGCCCCGGTGCTGAAAAACCTTGACGCAGAGATTCACGTTGTTGGAAAAAACTATGCGGAGGAGTTCGGTCTTCCCGCACGCTGGACGCCCTGGAATTACAACATCTTCGACTACTACCGTTCGATTGATTTTGATATCGGAATCGCCCCACTTGCGGTGACTGAATTTAACCACTCAAAGTCTCATATTAAGGCGCTGGAGTTTGCGGCTTTGGGTATTCCGGTAATCGCTTCGGATATGGAGCCTTATCGAGATTTTGTGGTTCACGGTGAAACCGGGTTCTTGGCGAAAGATTCGCGTGAATGGATCGAGCATATTACCACGTTAACGAGTAACGAAACTCTGCGTAAGCAAATGGGTGCGAACGCTAAAGAACGTGCTGTCGATTTTACGATCCAGAAGAACTGGCGGTGCTGGGAACGAGTCTGGCTAGGAGAGTGAACGATGAAGGTTCGTATGAAGGTTGATTTATCGGGGACGCGAAATGGTAAAGACTGGCCTCCGCGCGGGTCGGTTGTTGAACTCCCCGACGATGAAGCTCGGGGCTATATCGAAGCTGATATGGCTGAGCCAGTTACGGATTTTCGGGACGCTGAGACCGCCGTCGTTCCGAAAGCTGAGGAACGCGCGGACGCGAGCGAGGGCCTGACGACGAAGACGGGTCCGACGAAGGGGCCGGTGCAACGTAAGTCAGTGCGCGATAGTAAGTAAAGGGGCGGTAATGCACGGCTCTGTCTTGGGGTTCTTTGCGTACGGCGCTCTGCAATATAAAGAGGTTGCGGGGAAAGATGTTCTCGAAGTTGGTTCCGCGAACGTAAACGGTACTGTGCGGCCAATGATTGAGAGCAAGATGCCGGCGAGTTATATCGGGATCGACATTAACGACGAACATCCCGGCGTTGACAAGGTGATGGATTGTCTTGATATCTATGAACGTTGGGGTCGTGACGCCTTCGATGTTGTCGTGTCGGCCGAGATGATGGAGCACGCGGAGGATTGGAAGGGCTGCTTGCTTAACATGGTGGCGGTCCTGCGGCCCGGCGGTGTGCTCGTGATCACAACGCGATCCCCGGGGTTCGGGTATCACTGCCCGCCGGATCACTGGCGCTACACGCAGAAGATGTTTGCTGACGCGGCTCGGGAATTGAACCTTGAGATTGTCGTCCTCATGGATGACCCCGAGTTTCACGGCGTGTTCGTGAAGTTGCGGAAGCCGGAGAACTGGCAGCCGCCCATAGCGGCAGCGATAAAAGAACCGCTTGCTCGTATCGAAGCAATCCCAATGAGGGAGCCGCTGAAGATCCTCGGGCTTCCCCATAACCCTGACGGTTGTGGCTATTACCGTTTCTGGCAGCCGTTCAATCAGATGGCAATGAAGTCGGATCATTGGGTGGTCATTCCCAAGGTTGGGCAGCACGTCTGGACACCCGACGAAGAACAGGTCGAAGAGTTTGACGTCGTTGCGCGACAACGACCCTGGGGCAAGCCAGTTGTTCGTCAACTGAAACACTGGAAGCAATTGACTAAGTTGGTTTACGAAACGGACGACAACACGTTTGAGGCCGATCCTTCATCTCTCCCCCACCTGTTGGATGATGAGATTCACGAAACCGTTAAAGAATGTATGCAGCTTTCCGATCTGGTGGTGGCTTCCACGGAACCCCTTGCTGAGGTCATTCGCAAGCGAGTGGACACGAAAGTTGTCGTGGTTCCGAACTACATCCATGAAGACGTACTGACCATCCCAGCACCAGAGAACGAGAAAGTTGTGTTGTGCTGGGCGGGTGGGGCGAATCATCTTCAAGACTTAATGATGGTTCAAGAACCCCTCAACGATGTTCTGGCCGGAGATGTTGACTGGCATATGCTTGGCGTCGACTACCGACCGATCTTTAAAGATCGAGGTAGGTTCACCAATTGGTGTGTCGATATTTGGGATTACTACAAGGCAATTGATGGGGACATTGGCGTGATCCCGCTGCGAGACACTGCCTTCAATCGTTGTCGGACCCCGATTAAAGCGCTGGAATATGCCGCGCGTGGTATTCCATCGGTGGCTTCGGATATTGAGCCGTATCGGGAATTTATCGTCGACGGTGAGACGGGGTATCTCGTTCGCACAGAAGAGGAGTGGCGAAAGCGGCTAACAGAGTTAATCAACGATAGGGCGGCACGTATCGAAATGGGTGCCAAGGCTAAGCGGGTTGCGGCCCACTGGACAATTCAGAAGGGTTATAAGCGGTGGGTTTCGGCCTACGAGGAGGTTGCAGGCTATGAGCGAGAAGGCTAGCGCCGGGGAGAGCTTTGGTATCCAGGCGCAATATCCGTTGGGCGACTGCGCTCGGGAGCGTGGCGTTCTGGTTGTGCGGAAATACGATGGGGATATGGTTGAGTGGGTGTCCCGTAAACTTGGCGGTGGTAAGCCCGGCACGCCGGAGTTCATTGATCCTTACAAGCGAGATTTCGACAGGTTCAAGATTGATCCGTATGAGATCGTGGAGTCCCGGTCGAACTCGTTTACGACCGGTGGTTGGCAGCGAATCATGAACCTGATCGGCGGCCTCGCTGCTACTGGTGCCACAAGCGGTTGGGCGTCCGGTGCGGCTCGGATTTGTGTTGGTACCGGGACCGCCGCCAACGCCACACCGAACACCGCCGTCGACTTGTCCGTGGCTACTGGCTCCGCGAACCGCTTTAACCACATGGTTGACGGTCTGCCGACCACGTCGGCGGGTACCGCTGCCGGCCGGCTTTCGTATGTGGCGACATTCCAGTCTGGTGAGGCCAACATCGTTTGGGCTGAGTGGGCTATTGATGCGGGAACCACTTCGGGATTCGGTGCTTGCGTGACGCCAGTAATGAACCGTGCGGTGCAGGCGCTCGGTACGAAGGCGCAGCCGGCCGTGTGGACGGCTACTGCACAGCTCGATTTCACTTGATGACGCCTTACGACAATAGGAGGTCATCATGGCTGCGCTTACTGCGGATCAAGTCGAGTTGGTCTATCAGGATGGCCGCTGCGGTCATACAGCGTTGTATGCGCTGAAGAATGCGACGGCCGCCGACACGGTTGACGTGGGCAGTGCATTCAAGGTTGTGAAGCGTGCCGGTATTGTTTCGGATACCGGCACTACCATTGCGTCTGTGTCGATTGCCGGTACGGTGCTGACGGTTCCGGCGGGGCCGGCGAATGATGGTGTGTGGTTGTTGGTGGTGGGTGTTGCGGCGTGATGCAACTCATCTCGGCACTTGAACGCAGTTGGGTGGGGAAACCCATAGGGCGACTTGATGAACGATTTCATTTATGGGCTCCGTATGGAGTCGATGAGTTTCTACGGTTGTTGGATGTTGCTATTCCAGCCGCGCGGGATAAGACGTTCCTTGATGTTGGTTGTGGTATTGGGACGAAATGTTTGCTTGCGAAAGATCGTGGGCTCGAAGTTCATGGAGTCGAATGGGTGCCTGAATATGTGGCTGAGGCACGTCAACTTGGGGTACGAGTTTACGAAGCAGATATTCGCAATTGGCCCGATTATGATAAGTTTGGAATCGTGTATCTGAATTGTCCATTCAAGGACAACGAGGAAGAAGCCGAGTTCGAGCGATGGTTGCAAGACGCGATTCGGTCGGGGTCGGTGCTCATTCAGGTGAATGATTGTATCGCCCCGGTCGGATGGCAGACGCTATTTGACGATCGGAAATATTGGTGTGGTGTTTGGGTGAAACCCGAGATTTCCACGACAGTCATAACCTAAAGGGGGTGGTGTCGTGGCGATCGCATTCGTATCGAAGGGAACCAGCGCGCAGTCAAGCTCTAACTCTATTATTCTCAATAAGCCAACGACGACGAACACCAATGATTGTTTAGTTGCGGTCTTCTATATCCTTTCGACGACAGTGACGATCTCGACCATTCCCACCGGTTGGTTATTGCTAAAGTCGCAGACCGGAATCAACAACGGGCTGTTCGTCTACACGAAGAAAGCAACGAGTTCCGAGCCGTCAACATACACCTGGACGACCTCTACGGGTGTTATTTGGATGGGCGGCACGATGGATTTCAGCGGTGTTGATACGACCGGTTCTCCACCCGGAGATGATGGGGGCTCTGTAAGTCAATCGCCAGCAAGTTCAAAAACACACACCTGCCTTGCGATGACGACAACGACGGACAATGCTGTGCCAATTGGAGTTGTCGCAAGCGGAACGCCACAAACATACGCCCCTCCGGCGACATTGACCGAACGGGTCGACGTGTTTCAGGAACTTTCAGCCGGGACTGGAGCTGTCGCGGTGGGTGATGCTGCTGCTCAAACTCCGGCAGGAACGACGACGTCATTCGACTGGACGGTTGTCACGAAAGTGGCGTACACGTCAATCACGTTTGCGCTGAAACCATCCGGTGGTCCTGTTGCCAAGACCTTAAGCGATAGCGCTACGCAGAGCGACAGCCTGAAAGTTGGCGCCGCGCTGAATCTCAGCGATAGCGGTAGCGAGGCTGACACCCTTCGAGCGGATAAGCATAAGCCGAGGCCGGCGCGTCATGTTCGACCTCATCGGCCGCGTCGTGGTCGTGGGATCTATTCGAGGAGTTGCAATGGGCTCTCTGTATATAGCAATCCCAGGGGCCGGTACTGCTGCTCCTGTCGAAGTTGCTACAACCACAGCATTAAGGACCGTGCTACAAGTCGCTACCCCGTCCACCACTAGGATTCGTGTTGCTGGATGGGGTATTTCTTTTGATGGTGTTACGTCGAGCGATCCGCCCGGCCAAGTTATCTTGACGGATACTACTGTGGCGGCAACGACCGGAACATCGTTGACGGCCGATAAATGGGGAAGCGATGATGCTCCTACCTCGCTCTGTATTGGTGGTGCAGCTCTAACTGCCTATGCTCTCACCGTTGAGGGTACGCCAGGTGCATCGCGGCTAATCGACAGTCAACAAGTACACCCCCAGACCGGCTATTCCGTTTGGTTCCCTGACTCGACGAGAGCACGCATTGATGTGTCTCGATTCCTTCGGGTGCGAGTTTCGTTCTCGGTTAGCATCAACTGTATTCCGTGGGTTGTCTACGAAGAGCCGGCGTAATCCATGCCGATTCGGGGGCAGGGCGCCAACGTCCGCTTCGCGCGGATACCGATTTCCGTTTCCGGCGCTGTCTCGATTACGCCTGCTGATAGCGGCGTAGCCTCCGACTCGCTGGTCATTCAAGCGTCCCTACCTCTTGGCGAAACTGGCACTGCAAACGATACGCTCTTTAACGCTGTCACGCTTTCTGATAGCGGTGCGGCTTCGGATAACTTGCTTGCGAATGCAGCAACAACGCTTTCTGATTCTGCCAGCGGAACTGAAAAACTCGTCAACGCTGTTACGCTTCAAGATAGCGCGAGCGCCAGCGATGGCATCAACGTCGATCAGGGCACCGTCAACAAGACGCTGAGCGATTCAGGAGTCGCGGCCGACTTACTGACGAATGCGGTGACGCTTGCGGATAGCGGTGCCGAGTCAGAACAGCTTTCCATTGGCGCGACAGCCACGCTTACCGATTCCGGTACGGCAAACGAGACACTAACGATCGCGGTCTCGCTCGCTGACGGTGGTATTACGTCCGACAACCTACTCGCGAATGCCACGACAACGCTTACAGATGCGGGCGCTGCAACGGAGGCATTGCGTAATGCGGTCACGTTAAGTGATGGCGGTAGTGAATCTGAAATTCTCGGGGTAACTGTTCCGGTCACGTTAAGTGACAGTGGGGCAGCAAGCGAAACGCTGAAGATCGGTGTGACGCTTGCCGATAGCGGTACCGAAGTCGAACAGCTTTCCGTTGCTGCCACCGCAACATTAAATGATTCCGGCACTGGAACCGAAGCATTAACGATTGCGTTCACGTTAACGGACGCGGGCTCGGCGTCAGATTCACTACTTGCGAATGCAGCGATTCAGCTTACGGATTCCGGTACTGGAACTGAAGCGCTGAAGAACGCAGTAACGTTGAGTGATAGCGCCAGTGAAGCCGAGATCCTTCAGGTCTCTGTCCCGGCCTCGCTGGGCGATAGCGGTGCCGCGACCGACAGCCTCTTGGTGAACGTTGCGCTTACGGATGCGGGCACTGAGGTTGAGCAGCTTTCAGTTTCCGCTACCGCAACGCTGAACGATTCCGCCAGTGAAGCCGAAACGCTTGTCAATGCGGTTACGCTGAGCGATAGCGGATCAGCGACAGATTCACTTCAAGCGAATGCTGCGATTGCGCTTTCGGATTCGGCAACTGAAACCGAAAGGCTCGTTAACGCTGTCACGCTTGCGGAAACTGGCGTAGGCACTGACGGCATTACCGTCGATCAGGGTACCGTCCAGATCGTCGCCAACGATACGGCGGCCGGCGTTGACCAGCTCGCGCTCGCGGCGACCGCAACCCTCGGGGATGCTGGGGCTGCCGCTGACGCGCTCCAGGTGAACGCGGCGGTGCCGCTTACCGACTCGGGCGCCGAGAGCGAAACGCTCGCGGTCACTGTTCCCGTGACGCTCGCGGACGCGGGCGCGGGCGCGGACACGCTACGCGCGAACGCGGCCGTGTCCCTCGCTGAGCTGGCG
>WNFZ01010075.1_pt1 | contig 10808 bp, 9 predicted proteins | sample 5400081 | NCBI WGS metagenome assembly WNFZ01 (sample SAMN13153365, study PRJNA577476) | soil metagenome | isolation source: 80 cm soil or saprolite under grassland replicate 1 | place: USA:California | collected 2016-06-15
CCTAGCTCCAACCACGGAGAGAATTTTATAGGCCATCTCCCACCTCTTCTTGGGAATTCGCGCTACTCAATGACAACGAAAGCACCTCCGACATCGAGGCCCATGAAAAATCATCGAGGAGACGCCTCAGTTTTTCTTCGGTCGAACGCAAATTCTGGTAGTGACGAAACCGCGAAGCCCAGGGAGCGGCGACTCGCGGCTGCTCGGGATCGATTTCCCATGGATGTAGATACACCATCGCGGGCTGTGCTTCCTTCTCATTGATTCGACGGATCGCCCATGCCGTCACTCCGTAGGGCAACAGCCTCAAATATCCACCTCCCGCTACGGGAAGGTTGATCCCGTAGGCGCGAAGGGTCGACGGAGGAAATTCCAAAAGACGGCTTCCGTCGCGAAGGAACCTATAATGGGGAAACCGCGGAGCGTCCGGAATACCGTAGTAATCATGACGCACAGGGAAGATACTTGAATCGCATTCAAAACCCAATTCTCCCAGAACCTGCAATGCCCAAAGTGTATTGGACGTGATCGAATAACTCGGGGCGCGATAGCATTTAACTTTTGAGCCAATTTGATCCTCAAGGATTGATTTGGCGCGACTAATGTCGCGGCGAAAGCTTTTTTCATCTCCCCGACTTATCATCTGATGACTATACCCATGACTGCCAATTTCATGTCCGCCTTTGAAAATATCCCGCACGAGACCCGGACATCGTTCGGCCACCCAACCCAAGATAAAAAACGTTGCGTGAATGCAGCGACGCTCCAAGAGTTCCAAGAGGCGGTAGGTATTGTTTTCAACTCGCATTGGATAGTCGCACCAGTCGCTCGGTGAAATAACACCTGCGAAGGCTTGCACGTGGAAATAATCCTCCACATCAATCGTTAGCGCATTAATCACGCCGCACCTTAACGAGCACCCCAGCCAAAAAGTATGACTTTGATACTTTCGAAAATAATTTGAAGATCGAATACCGGCGACATATGCTTGATGTAATACAAGTCGTACTGCAACTTCTCGATGGCACCTCGTTCGCTGTCGCCATACTGATAGCTGATTTGCGCCCAGCCTGTGATTCCCGGCTTAACTGAATGCCGCAGGTCATAGTAAGGAATGCTTTGCTCCAGTTGTTCGACGAAATAGGCCCGTTCCGGGCGCGGGCCGACGAAGCTCATTTCCCCTTTCAGAACATTTATCATTTGCGGAATTTCGTCGATCCTGAGTTTTCGAATAATCGCGCCGACGCGGGTCACGCGAGGATCATTCTCCGCAGCCCAAACCGGCCCCATCTGATCCTCCGCGCCTTCGGCCATCGAGCGAAACTTGAAAAGTATAAAACGCTTGTCATTCTGCCCAACTCGTTCCTGTCGATAAAAAATCGGCCCTGCATCTTCTAATTTTATGGCTAGCGCGGTCACCAAGGAGAGTGGGGCGCTTAATATCAATCCGAGAAAGGAAGCCAAGACATCGATGACTCGCTTCGCCGCGAGAATCAGTCGGTCTCGACGAAATCCGTCGGATAATGCGATCCACTCGGGCGGCAAGTCGGTGATCGCAATCTTGCTGGCCAAACGCTCATAGAAGGAGTGGCAATCCTCGATCGGGACGCCCATAGTTCGCACGGCAACCAGCTCCTTGTTATAGGACGGTGGAAAATGACCGCTACCGGCTAACAAAATACGATTGACGTGATTGCTCGCCACTAACTCACTTAACGAGGTAGGCGCAAAAATCGGGATCTCAACTTTTTTTGGATTGCCATAGGACAGTGTCATTTGCCCGGCCGAATCACCGACAAATCCGACCACTTCCATCCCTAACTTCTTTTGTTGATACAACTGTTCGGCGACAAGTTTGCCAATGGACGGCAATCCCACAATTAAGACTTTCGCGCTGCTTCGCGCCTGCCGCATGACGCGCACGAAGCCGAGGCGCCATAGACAAAGGGACAAGCCCATGAGCGCCATTTCACTGAAATAAATTGTCCTGAAACCTAGTTCAGGAATTGGGTAACTAATCATCCCGATCACGATACAGGCGACGCCAAACCCGTTCATGAAACGCAGAAGCAACTCTCTTATGGATAACGCCTGGTCAATCGCATAAAGATCGACGTAGTAGAACGATATCACCACGATGACCGCCATCACGATGCCTTGGACTGTCCATAAGCGCCATTGCTCACTCGATGACAGCGCCGCCATGACCATGAAGGCGCGCACGGCTGCAGTGGAAAGGAAACTGACCAGCACGTCCCCCATGACAAGGATCAAATCATAACCGGAGTAGTATCTATTGAGAATTCGCATCAGTCAGTTCGTAGGAGTGTAGGAATAGTAATAATACTTCGATGCCATCCCTAGCTCTGCTCCATTAAAGACAACTCCCATGAGCTTCGTGGAGTTAAGCATCTGAATGGATTTGGTAAGATAATCTCGCGGTGTTTTTCTCGCTCGAACAACCAACAAAACACCGTCGACGTACCGCGCAACAATTAACGGATCCGACGTAGAAAGAATGGGCGGAGTATCGACAACGATGCGGTATCCTGAAAAATCGGTCCGAATCTCCTCCATCAATTGCCTCATTTTATCCTTCGCCAATAATTCCGAGGAAAAGTTCGTCGGCTTACCGGCCGGTAAAACACGTAGACCCGGCAGAAAGGTTGGTTGTACAAGAGCGTGGGCTTTACCAGGAGAAGAATCAGAGCCAAGATAATCTGCGAGCCCGGGGGAGGGATTAAGCTCGAAATAACGATGGACCGAAGGGGCACGCAGGTCCGCATCGATAAGAAGAACGTTCTCCTCGTAATCTAATGCAAGAGCGGCGGCCAGATTTACTGCGACCGTCGATTTCCCGTCCCGCTTGACGGGGCTAGTCACGGAGAATACACGTATCTCTGCCTCCCTGCCTAATCGTTTGATTTGTTCTCGAAGAATTTTGTACTGTTCTGAGGCATGTGAATCCTCTTCCAATGCCACAATAGGGAAACTTGTATAACGCTGGAGGTCCCAGCCAAAGAACAACTCTTCGATCCGCTCACGCCACGATTTTGTTGTCGGGACAATCGATGGAACAGCATGGTGCCCGTTATGCGCTTTCCCGTTTTTCCCAAGCCGCCATTCCGGAGTCGCTGGGTTACTTTCGATTGAAACCGTCTCATGGATCCCATTATCCACTACTTCAACGAGACCGTTGGGCATCTCATGGATTACATTATCCACTACTTCAGCGAGACCTTTGGTTTCAGGTTTCTTTTCTTCTCCGGCCTTCATCAGTGCTTCAAACACTCTGCTCATAATGCGTACTCCTAACGTTGAGTGGGAAAATCGGATTCATCGATCCGCCCAAAATGTCCGGATAAATTGTCGATTGATGTTCTATTTTCCCCGAGGCTGCCTGAGTTCTATCATAATAGAGTTTAGTCTCCTGCTCCTGGATGCATGCACCGTTGATCCGAGGCCATGACCTGCGTTTCTAAGTGCCCGACCGTATGGTCAAATTCCAAATTTCGACTACAATTTCTTGCTCGGCTGCAAGCCACGGACTCGATGGGACAGCGATTGCTGAAATTGCTGCCTCATAGAAGGTTCCACTATTTCTTTACTGACGCATTCGATGAGTGTTCCCCAATTTTTCTCAGGAAAAGCTTTGACGCTATGACCAAGCTTCCGAACCCTATCCTCGATAACTATGCTCGCCATCGGTCCCATCGCTTCGGTCAACTCCGAGCGCAGCGCATCAAACAATCGGACGGGCACATTACCGTCCGTTAGAGAAACAGCTGAAATGTTGTTCGTGCCGGCTGTGTTTTGCTTTGATTGCGAGGAAATCGACGCGATAGATTTCACGCTTTGCGTTTCAGACGTTTTAAGCGGCGACCCGTTCAATCTCGAAGACGGACTACTCCTTAGAACCTCAATGGGCGGCACCCGCCCCATTGCAAGACTCAAATCTTCGGCAACTTCCCGAATTATGAAGTCATCGACATGCTTCCTCTCCATGGCGAAGCTCGTCAGCAAGGCATTATCCCCAAGTACATTAATAAGTCTGGGGATACCCCCTGAATATCGATAGAGAGATTCCAACGCCGCTTGAGTGAAGATCGCCGGATCTCCACCGGCAATCCGAAGGCGGTTTGAGACGTATTCACGACACTCACTCAAACTCAACACGTGCAACTGGTGTCGTAGAGTTATTCGTTGCTTGAGTTGCCTTAATTCTTGGGAATTGAGACGAATGGCTAATTCAGGCTGCCCCACGAGCACAATTTGCAATAATTTGTCTTTGGACGTTTCGAAATTGGATAAAAGCCGGATACTTTCTAAAACTTCCGGCGAAAGATTTTGCGCCTCATCGATGATGAGTGCGCAATTCTCGCCGTTTCGGTATTTTTGTAGAAGAAATTCATTTAGCACAACCAAATAATCATGAATTTCGGTGGATGGCTGCCTGGGCTCGATAAGCTGAAACTCCTCGCAAATGTAGCGAAGGAGATCCAGTGGATTCATAATCGTACTAAAAATCAGCGCCGTCTGCGTGTCGTCGCCGAGATCACGGAGCAGACTATGAATCAGAGTGGTTTTCCCCGTCCCCACCTCACCCGTCAAAATCACAAACCCTTTGCGCGCCTTAATACCATAGGAAAGCTGCGCCAAGGCCTCTCGATGGCTGGCACTTAGATATAAGAAAAAGGGGTCGGGCGTGATGCCAAATGGAGTTTGCGTGAGCCCAAAATACTCCCGGTATAAGTGGTCCATGGCACTCTAGAAATAAATGGGTCCAAATTGGCGGACACAAACCAACCCGACAACAAGGATGCCAATCGAAGCGAGTACCAGCAGACCGTGCGCTCTTCTTTCATCCAGCACGGAACCTCGAGTCAGGACTGCCGGAAGCGTAGCCAGCACCGGCAAATCGATATAGCCGTTCAATTCTTCGCTATGCTTAAAAGACCTATCTAAGGTTTCCCACAAAAATGCCAAACCAAAACCAGCCGCGAGCCCAGCGAGTAGACCCATAAGAACGATCCTCTGACGATTTGGCTTAAACGCCTTCAATGGAAAGTTGGCTGGATCGAGAACCTGAAACTGTTCGCCCTTTTGCTTCTTCTCCATGTTCTCCGATAATTCGGATTCGAGTCCCTTAGCGAGCAAATCTTGATATTTTCTCAAGGTGATATCGTACGTGCGGCTGATCTTCCCAAGCTCGATACCCCGCACCGGCGTATTATCTATTCGAGATTGATACTTCCCTACCTCTAGTCTCAGACCCTCCATCTGCGATTGCAGTGAGATGGCTTCCGAATCCAGCCCGGCGATCTGCTTTCGCAGCACCTGTGCCAGGGGGCTTGTTACGGGAGCCCAAAGCGCTCCGAGCGAATCTTTCGAACTGCCAGCTTTCGTTTGTTCCTCTATAGCCGCAATTTCATTCTTGATTCGGATAACGTCGGGATGTTTGACACTGTAGCGACGGAGCAAATCATCGAGCTCTCGTTTTCGCAATTGTCCCGTAACGTCTGGCGCTGATGCTAGGCCCTCCCGACCTTTAGCACCCGCTAGCTCTGGTCCGGCAATTTCAACTTCGACCAGTTGCTTTTCGAGAGCGCCTTTTCGCTCGCGCAACGACGCCAAACGCGACAACGAGCCTTGCAATTCTGTTTTCAATTGGTCTACGGTTCTGAGGTTTGCATCAAGCAGGTCCGGCAATTCAAAGCGATTGGCCGCCCTATAACGATTTACTTCCGCTTCTTGTTCTTCGAGTTCCTTCCGGAGTCTCTCGGCTTCGGCGTTAATGAAGATTTTGGTCCCCATCGCCTGCTGCTCTCGAACCTGAAGATTCTGCTCGATAAATAGCGACGCGAGTCGACTGGAAAGCTGTTTTGCTGTCTCGGGGCTTTGGGAATCAAACGACAGCTGAAAAACATTACTACGGCGAAAGTCAAGGCTTACTGACCCTCGTAAAGCTCCTACACGGTCTTCCATCATAGCTCCGGGAAAGAGATTGAACTCTTGGACGATCTTTTCCAGATTTGTTCGGCTCATGATCTCTTGTAGGATCGACTGCATCCGTTCGTTGAGATCCATGGTCACAGTCGAAGTGACAAACGACCCAGGGAGCTTTTGTGGGGTTACGAGGATAAGCGTACTCGACCGATAGACTTCCGGCAAAATCTTGGCCAAATAAATCGACAAACAAGAGGTCACAACAAAAACACAGAGAATCAGCCACTTTCTTCGGTAGAACCCATGTAAGATTGCCGAAATATTAATCTCAGGTTGTCCGTTCACGATATTCTCCCCTTTTCTTGTGAGGACGATTTGAATCGGCGCTCAAGGTATTATAATTCGGTCGCCCGGCCTCAATAGAATATCTTGCTTGAGGTCTCCTTTGACGATCGCATCGTAGTCCACTATATACTCGGTGATCTTTGGCCCTTCGCGTCGCACGATGCGAATATTGCTGCGGTCGGCGAAGATACCCAACCCTCCCGACCGAGTCAGAAGCTGCATAATCGTCTCATTTCCCCTAAGGGGAAACGCGCCATTTTTCCCGGTGCTCGAACCGATTAGAAAAACCTCTGCCGAAGCGATGCCGCCGACACTGATGGTAACGAACGGATCGGTCGTGAATTCTTTGTATTTTTGTTCCAGCAGCTTACGGAGTTGACCGGTCGTTAGTCCAACAACCTGAACTTCATTGAGCAGAGGAAGGGTAACGTAACCATCGGGACGAACCGTGACTTGACCTGATAACGTCGGTTCCTTCCAAACCTGAATTCCAATCGAGTCTCCGGCGCCGATGACGTAAAACTCCTCTGGTGGCTTGGCAGGGTCGGGAGTATCCGGGGATATGCGAAACTCTTGAACGCGGAGTTCTTTAGTCGAACATCCAAACAAAAATGTTACGATGAGAGATACGCCGAGAATAAATCTTTTCCCCATCGTTTCCTTTCTCACTCCGAGCGAGTTTTCTTGACTGTCGACAGTTAGGCCGCGTGACTAATGCACTTCGGCAAAGGCCGGGAACCCATTGCGAATACAGCATCGACGCAACTATTATACCAGCCACATCTGTAAACGAACTGTGCGTTAATTGGCACTAATACTCCGCACTATCAGGAAATCATGTAAAGAAGAACGGAAGTGAACAACTGTAAATTGCCCTAACAGTCTTTAGAGTATTGAGAATGGGCAAAATCGCCCTAGAATGAAAAATGCGACCAGTCAGCGAACGAGATGATCTTAATGCCGTCCCTGTTTTTTCTTCACGGCTTGGTTGGCGTGGTGGGTGCGGGAGCAGCAGGAGCGCTGGGGAATGGGGTTCTAAGAACTGGGGAGAGGCTTGATGACGATAGGTTGCGGGCCAGGCCGGTATTCGGCCAAAGATCGAAGCGAGCCGTGATGCTAAGAAACACACTGTTGCCGTTCACGGTACCACGCGATAATAGGTCTGTCTTGGCTGCCCCAGCGCCGCTGTCAATCGAACGGTAAATATAAGAGAGATTCGAATATAACCATGTGGTGAAGACGTATTGTAAGCCCGCTGAAGCTTGAAAAGTCTTAAAATTGACGTCTTCGGTATCGTAAAACGAATAGTCCGCCCCGGCGCTGCCGGCCAGCCGTTCGGCCAGCTGGATACTAAAGTTCGTGAACAGGCTGGCGGTATCCGAGACTCCTGAGATCCCAAAGCTGGGTGTCAAACCCTTGCGAAGCCCGCCGGTTAGCGATGCAGTTTCCCACAGTTTCGTTATCGTTATCGTTGAATTATTTGCGACTCTCGGTCCGCTGGTCGAAGTATTGATCGAAAGGCCCGTACTCGCCGAAAGGCTCAGTGTCGGTGTGAACTGTATGGTGTATTCCTGGCCGGTAAAGTAATCGTCGCCGAAGTCAAAATTGTGGATGACCCCGCTGTCGCCGTTCCGCGGCTTAGTAAATGACACCGAATATCCCGCGTGTAAATTGTGGTCCTGCCTCCAGTTATAAATGCCCCGGATACCAAAAGTGTGGAATAGGTCGCTACCGCCCCGGTCGATAAAATTCGTATACGTATTTGTATAACCGCCGCTGAAACTTATGTCTGGCCGGAATAAGAAATTGCCCTGGAATGCGAAATTATTAGTGTATTGATCGCCTGCCGAAATGAAATTGTTAAGGGTATGGGTGCACCTACTGGGAACGGAGTCGTCGGGGTGAGGGGCACCTGGAAACCCTGCTGCCCCGACCCCGACCACAATGATCGAGATTCGCCTTGTCGCGTGAAAGAATCCGACAAGCTGAAAGTAAGCCGCGGCGAATAAAAATGGGTATATCCACCATTAATCGAGGAGTTGTCATCGAATCCAAAACCGCTAAGTTCACTGTGCCGGGCATAAATATGCCCGCTCGGACTGATGTTAAGATTTAAAGTGGGCGCCGCTTGCCCGGTGGGTGCATAATAGAGATGGAGCGTCGGGGTGATGATGGTGACAAAGTCTTGTTCCTTTTTCTTAGTGAAGAAAATATTGTCGTTATATTCCTCGCCAAGCGACAAAGACAGCTGACTTGCAAACGCGGCCCAGACTGGAGAAGGCAGCCATAGGGAAAGAACCCAAAAACTGATTACAGTACATTTACCCCAAATCTTTAAAAGACTCCTTGTGCAGCCCATGCCTCCTCATCTTTCTGTACAGCGTCTTGTTGTCGACCTTTGCCTCATTTGCCGTCGAGGAAATAGCGCCCTTATGTTTGATCAGCAGGCTTCTTAGATATTCTTTCTCGCTGCGAAGCAACCATTGCTTAAGTGACAAATCGCCGTCGCCATTGCTTGCGTAATGCCGATCAATCACGCGTTGCGGAGGCGCGGGCAAATCAACGTCTTCGATGGTCTCGCCTTGGCATTTGACTATAGCGCGCTCGAGAATATTCTCAAGTTCACGAATGTTGCCCGGCCAGTGATAGGCGAGCATTTGATCGAGTACTCTCGGCCCGACTTGCTTGATCCGCTTCTCTTGGGCTACCGGATGTTTGTTGAGAATATAATTGATCAGAATCGGAAGATCCTCGAGCCTCTCGCGCAAGGGCGGAAGCTGCAGTGGAATCACATTGATTCGGTAGTAGAAATCCTCACGCAGGCTGCCGCGAGCCAGGCATAGCTTCAAATCGACGTTGGTCGCGGCGACAACCCGCATGTCGACTTTTACTCTGCGATTGCCGCCTAGACGCTCGACTTCACGTTCTTGCAAGACTCGCAAGAGTTTAACCTGCATCGGCGGTGCCATGGTCTCAATTTCGTCAAGGAAAAGAGTTCCACCATCGGCCAATTCAATTTTGCCGGCACGGCTCTGCACCGCTCCCGTAAATGCTCCCTTTTCGTAGCCAAACAATTCACTCTCCAGCAGCGTGTCGGGAAACGCACCGCAATTAATCGCGACGAATTGTTTCGCTTTACGTCGGCTCAAATTATGGATGGCGCGAGCAACTAACTCTTTGCCGGTGCCGGTCTCCCCCGTTATCATCACTCCCGAGTCTGTTTCTGCCAGAGATCGGATGAGGTCAAAGACCTTGAACATTTTCGGGCTTTTGCTGAGAATATTTTCGAGATTGTGCTCGTCCTGAACCTTTTGACGAAGTTCGCGAACTTCGTCCAGTAGCCGTCGCTTCTCGATAAGCTTTTCGCTTACCATTCGAATCGCCTCAGGTTGAAATGGCTTGGTAATGTAATCGCTGGCGCCAAGTTTCATCGCCTCAACCGCCTGCTTAATGTTTCCGAAAGCAGTGATCAGGATGACATCCGTATCCGCGTATTTCTCGCGCACATGGCGCGCTAGCTGGAATCCGTCCATTCCCGGCATCTTGACGTCCGAGACGACAATTGCGAATTTTTCCTCGGCGAGCTTCTTAACGCCGTCCTCACCACAGGAGGCGGTCGAGACTTGGAAGCCTTCTTGCTCGTAAAATTGACCAAGCTGCTCTCGCAAACGATCATGATCTTCGACAATTAAGACGTTGTACATAGGCTTAGTGCAGCTTCAAATGCCCGCTTTGTTATCGTCCGGGCAATCTATCGCTTGACGAAGGGGAAGTAAGATTTCAACTTCCGTACCGTGGCTCTTGTTGCTCGAAATATTCAATCGACCACCGTGTGATTCGACGATCCGAACCGCCATGCTCAACCCCAGCCCATCCCGCTCCGGCTTCGAGGTGAAAAACGGCGTCGCGGCTTTTTCCAAAAACTCCGTTTCGATTCCGTGCCCAGTATCGGCGATCGAGATTCGGGCTATGGACTGCCCCGCCAAACAAGTCGCGTGATACTCGCCGCTTATCAAAACTCGATCTCCGCTACTCGTAGCGTCGAGCGCATTCTGGAGAATAGAACGAAAGGCGAGGTCGAGAAGAACCGGGTCGCCATTGACAAGAGCACCGTTAAGGGATTCTTCAACGAGATCTTTGCACATCACTTTCTTTTCGACGAAGAGTGCGGCATTCGAATGGATCACCGCGCGGAGGACCTCGCCCAAGTCAACCTCCGATGGTCCTGTCGGGGCTTGACTGTAATGCAAAAATGCCCGCGTGAATTCGACGGCGCGATCGACAGTTTCTTGCAACGCCTCGATCTCATTGATTGATTTTACGCCCCGTTTGAAAGAACCGATTAAGAGGTTGATCAGCTGAAAGTGGTTCCCGATCTTGTGGACGAACTGGGAAATGACGCCGCTGTCGAGACCTTTGGAACTAAAATCGGTCGGGAGCGGAATCATACAACCACGAATTACCGTGTCGGTATTAGTCCGAATTTTGCACAAACTATGTGACACCCATACGGGCAA
>WNFZ01006260.1_pt1 | contig 10807 bp, 9 predicted proteins | sample 5400081 | NCBI WGS metagenome assembly WNFZ01 (sample SAMN13153365, study PRJNA577476) | soil metagenome | isolation source: 80 cm soil or saprolite under grassland replicate 1 | place: USA:California | collected 2016-06-15
GCGTGGCGTAGTGTTTCACCATCAGTTGCGGTACAATTGAAACGCCGATCGAGGCTGCGACCATGTTCGCGATCGTGCTGAGCTGACTGCCAGCCAGCGCGATCTCCGGCCGGAGACGGCGTGACTCGAGCAGATGATTGACCTGTTGGGAGAGACAATGCATCTCGTGCAGAAGCAGAAACCGCTGTGATTTGAGATCATCCAATTCTACCATCGTCTTCTTTGCCAGAGGATGTCCCTCAGGCACCAGCGCCAGCAAAGGCTCACTGGCTAAGGATTCGCGTCGTAGAGTTGGACTTTGCTGGCAAGTGGACGCCAGCGCGACATCCAGTTCGCCGGCTTCAATTCGTCGAGTAATGCCGGCAGTTACGTCTTCCACGATCTCAAGAGTCACTTGAGGATAATGTTTCTGGAATGTCACGACCAATTCCGGAAGAACATAAGGCGCGATCGTGGAAATCGCGCCCACTGCCAGCGCGCCGGCGACGTCGCCTTTGAGTTCGTCTACGCAACGGCGAGCATCGCCGATCGACGCCAAAATTTGGCGCGCATAATCGATCAAACGCCGGCCGGCTTCAGTGAGGACAACCGAACGCGGCAGACGGTCGAATAGCGGTTGGCCGACTTCGGCCTCCAGTTTTCGGATCTGTTGACTGAGCGAAGGTTGAGCAACGCGCACTTTCGCGGCCGCGCGCGAAAAGCTTCCTTCGTCCGCCACCGCAATGAAATAACGCAACTGATGAATCTCCATGGACAATTCCTATCGCAACGAGACTTACGGTAGCGCCGGCCTCGCTCGTTTGAAACTCACCTTACCTCATTAGAGCTTGATTTTAAACATCGATACCATCATTGTTTTACAGATTTAAGATCGATCAATGTCGCGGACAACTTTATCTCCGAAATTTCAGGTAGTGATTCCAAAAGACGTGCGGGAAGCGCTTAAACTGGAACCGGGAACCACATTCAATGTCATCGAGAATAATGGCCACATCCAGTTGTTCCCGATTCGTTCTGCAAAACAAATGCGCGGTTTTCTGCGCGGGATTGATAGCTCGGTGCCCCGGGAAAAAGATCGCGTGTGAACCTCGTCGATTCCTCAGCATGGCTGGAATATTTCGCTGATGGGCCAAACGCAGATTTTTTCGCTCCCGCCATCGAAAGAAGTCGCGATCTGTTGGTGCCCACAATCGTCGTTTTCGAAGTTTACAAGCGAGTCTTGCAGCAAAGAGCTGAGCGCGCAGCGCTTGAGGCTGTCTCAGTGCTTCAGCACGGGCAGGTCGTTGAGTTGTCTACTGCGCTGGCCGTTGCAGCGGCCCGGATCAGTCAGCAAGAAAAACTTCCGATGGCCGACAGCATTATTTTGGCAACCGCCCGTGGGCTGAATGCGATTATCTGGACGCAAGACAGCGACTTTGAGAAAATGGATCGCGTTAAGTACCGCGCAGCGAAGCGCTAGAACAGCACAGGTTCACCGCTTACAAGGCAGCCAATGACTTCGTGTCGTAATTCTTCCATCCTGCGTCTGGCTGCTTTCTCGGTTCTATCAATAATATCGCTCACGTGGCTGCAGGCCGCTGCCGCCGCTGACAGGGCAATTTCGATTCCGGTGCAGATCACTCATGCCCAGAATTTCGACCCGTTCCCGTCACCGGACGGCAAAAAGCTCGTATTCATCTCGATGCTTTCCGGTAAGGAACAATTGTTCGCCATGGACGTCGACGGCTCCGACATCGTCCAGCTTACCCATGACGACGCCGATCACGAAGACCCCGCGTGGTCACCGGATGGGAACAAGATCGCGTTCGTCCTCATCACCAAGGACCGTCATAGCATCGCAGTCATGAAAGCCGATGGCGGCAACGTGGAAGTGCTTACGCCCCGGGAGCAGAATACCATCCATCCAAACTGGTCCGCGGATAGCAAAAGCGTGATCTATTGCACAAACGACGACCTGCAGCCCCCGAAGAAAAATTCTGCCAACATCAACGCAGTCGATTTAACCACGAAGAAGATCACGCCACTCATCACAGGCGGAATCAATACATACGGTTCGTGGTCGCCTGATATGAAACATATCGCGTTCCGCAAAATTATTGGCGAGGAGAACTCCGAGGTTTTTGTTGCCGATGGCAACGGCTCAAACCAGCGCAATCTTACGAACAACCCTTTCTTCGATGGCTGGCCGGCGTGGTCGCCTGATGGCAGGCAGATCGCGTTCGCATCGAACCGACGTGGCCATGGCTACCAGATTTTCATCATGAACGCGGATGGCACCGACCCGCGTCTCGTCGCGAATACGGAAGGCCGTGGAACAGCGCCGCGATGGTCGCCGGACGGAAAAGCGATCTACTTTACAAATTGCGTTGCGAAAGATTACGGCGCGGACTGCGAAATTCTCGCAGCCCCATTGCGAACGGAGTGACGGGGGACGAACGACGTAGAAGGGTCCGAGCCGGACTGGCATTTGGTCGCCAGGGTAAGCGACGAGCGAGTTGGGAAATGAACGAGTTTCAAATTTTAATGGCGCGTTTACAGCCATAATCGCTCTGCATTCCTTCTCACCTATTACTTTTCACTTGTGCGTAGCACGATTTTTCCAAGCGCTCCCGGTTCCATCACCGCGCGATGCGCTTGGGCCGCTTCGGCCAGCGGAAATTCTTTGCCGATTACCGGACACAACGTTCCGTTTTCCAAACCGGCGACGAGCGCGGCGTGAATACTTGCCATCTGTGCCGGCGGTGTGTTCGGCAATACCATTCCGCGAAGGTCAATATCGCGCTGCATCGCGTCGCGCGGATCGATCTCCACCCGGCCGCGGCTACCAATGATCGCAACACGACCGCCTTTCGCGAGGATGGTTAGATCTTTCCCGAGATTCACGTTCGCGAGCAATTCCACGATTACATCAACGCCGCGTCCACCGGTCGCGTTCATGATCTGCTCGAAATGATCAGGCGCGCGATGATCGAACACTTCGTGCGCGCCCTGTTCGCGCGCGAGCTTGCGTCCTTCGTCACTGCTAGCAGTGCCAAACACGCGCAGACCGCGAGCACGCGCAAGTTGCACCGCCGCGATCCCGACCCCGCCGCTCGCACCGTGCACCAGCACAGTTTCGCCGGGCTTGGCGTCGGCGCGCTGGAACAACCCGGATACGCCGTCGCATACGGCGTGCCCATGGCCGCACCTTGCGCGAAAGAAACATTTTTCGGCAACGGATGAACTTGCTCTGTCTTGCACAATGCAAGTTCGGCATAGGTCCCGCTCACTGATCCCGCGGTATACATACGATCGCCGGGCTTAAACTCCGTAACGGAGTCGCCAATTTGCTCAACCACGCCTGCCCCGTCGTTACCTGGTGTGTAAGGTATTTCCGGCAGTCGCGCATACGTTCCCGCACGAATATAAGTTTCCACCGGGTTAACGCCGATCGCGTGCATTCGAACGAGCACTTCACCCGGACCTGGCCGTGGCGTCGGCACTTCTTCGAGCCGCAGAACTTCTGGACCCCCAAATTCATGCACGCGAATCGCTTTCATATCTTTGGTCTTATCTACGTTCCATCAAACATCAAACCGACGACTTGCCGCCTGCTCTCCATTCATGTTTTCGCAGTTTCAATCGCCAGCTTATCTGTGCAGGATGGATTCGGGAGCGATTCATGCAGACGCGCCGATTCTTTCTCCGCACATCGCTTGCGGCCACAACCGCGATCCTTGCCGATCTCTCGAGCATTGTCGCGAACGAGAGACCGGCAATATCCAAATCGCCGTCGGATCAATCCATTGATGGCGTCAAGTTTCTCACGCCGGAGGCGTCTGATTACGCGGCCGCCCGAAAGGTTTACAACGCTGGGATCTTAACGCAGCCAAAAGTCATCGCTTGTTGCACGTCAGAGACTGGCGTTCAACACGCCCTCGAACGAGCAAAGGCAGAGAATTGGCCGGTCGCGGTAAAAGCAGCAGGGCATTCCTTTGAGGGATTTTGTCTGAACGACGATGGACTCGTCGTGAATGTTTCGCCGATGCGCCAGATGCAGCTTGATGCGAAGACCGGCATTTTGACCGCGGGCGCGGGTTGTCGATTGGAAGAAGTGAACCGGTTCCTTCTGGCGAAAGGCCGTTTCCTGCCAGCTGGATCATGCGGAACAGTCGGCCTCGCAGGTCTTACACTTGGCGGCGGCTACGGGATGTTTGCCAGAAAATGGGGTTTGACCTGCGACCATTTGTGCAGAGTCAAACTGGTGGATGGCACCGGGACAATCCGTGACTCAAACGAGGAACCGGATTTGCTCTGGAGTTCGCGCGGTGGTGGAAATGGCCATTTCGGAATCGTAACCGAACTGACTTTTAATACGCGCCCCGCCCCGGCACTATTTTCGGCATGGAAGTTTCGGGCGTACAAACTCGATTCGAAACGCGCCACGGATTTGCTGGAGACCTGGTTCGAAGCCAGCGCCAACTTGCCTAACGAGGCGTTTTCGGCCTGGATCATGAACGGCAGCCAGGTCACCGTGCTTGTCACCACCATCGGTTCGCGAGAGCAAAAAGGCCTGGTGACGTTCCGTCGCCGGCTCGCCGGCCTAACGAAAAAGGCCACGTCTGCGGTCCCCTCTCCGCTAAAGAAATCCTTGCCCTGGTATTATGGAGATCCGGGTCCGGTTTATTTTAAAAATGCCAGCGCCGGATATTACAAAGGAATAGACGATATCCGGCCTGCGTTGCCCGGTATTTTCGAAGAAGTCTTAAGTGTTCCGGGCCTGGTTTTTCAGATTAATACCTTGGGAGGCGCCATTGCCACCGATGTGGAAGGGGCCTATCCGCATCGCGCTTTCCCTTACTTGGGCGAGTCCCAGGCATACTGGGCATCGCCCTCGCATGCGGCGGTTCTTCAAGAGGCGATAGGTCGGATGCGCGATCATATTGCGCAAGTGGGGGTCACACGCCATTACGCAAACTATCCGGATCTTGCTTTCAACGATTGGTCAACCGCTTATTGCGGCGCAGAAAATTATGCGCGCCTCCAGCAACTGAAACAGCGGTACGATCCTGAGAACCGCATCCACTATCCGCAAAGCGTGCAGTTGCCCGATTGATTAAGAAGGACACAGGGCTCAGCGAGCAGATTCGGGTTCGCCTGGAAAGCCACACAGCAGCGAAACGAGATTCAAACTGGAAAAACGCAGGAATCCCGTCGATGCCAAAAAAAAGCGCCCCGCATTTCGAGCGGAGCGCTTTTGTGTCGCGCAGAGGTTGCGCTAATCAACTTCAATAAACTCCGGATCGCCCGCGCAGATCACCCGTTCCGTGTATACAAAGCCGTCCACGTCAACTGCGACCCAGCAACCGTCCACGAACGCGAAGTACGTGTTCCCGATCAACCGGAAATGGTTCGCCCCGAATCGTTGGACGAAGAATTCTTTCGGATGCCGCCCAAGACTAAACACTTCGGTGTGACGCGACTTGAACTCTTGCACGTTCACCGTTGTCGATTGATTCACGTTCGTCTCGTTCGTGCTCGAACGTGCCCCAGGTTCATTCTTCTTTATCTCCTGGGCGCGACCCTTAACGTTTGGTTGCTGTTGTCCCCGTACGTTTGTACCCGTTTCAGGCTTTGCGTGCGGTTTGGCCTGCTCCTGCGCGGGACGCACCTTCTTCCCTTTCGCCGGCGCGGTAGTCTGTGTCTCCTTCGTCTGCCCCTGCGTCTGTTGAGGCTCCGCTTGCTGGCCTAGCGCCATGAGCGGTAACCCCAATATCACTGTCATTGTTAGTATCCTCATTATTCCCATTTCTCCCTATTAATTCGTATCTCAAAAAACCTTTGGACCCCGGCCGAGCGCGTACATCCGAACAAGCACTTCACCCCGACTGGCTTGTTTCTTAATTTTAATTTTAACTTCTTACTTTCGTGCCGCCGTCGCCGGCGCGTGGGCTTGGAAAATTATTTTTCGGATTAACGATTCAACGTTTTAACAATTCAAGATCCCGCGCGCTCGTTCCGATTATTCCTAAGAAGTGAAAGCGCTCTGCGTCGGATTTTATACACGGCCGGACCGCTGTCAGTCGCGCAGCACGATCATCTCGGTGCGATCGGCACAACCTGGCCGCGCTCGCGATCTCGGACGTCAATCGTCGGAATCCAGGTCCCTTCGCCCACCAATCACGTACCGTGTGCGGGGGCCGGGACACCGATCAACATGTCTTTCATCGCGGCGGAGTCGGGCGAGGTAGCGGAGTGGGACGCGGCCGTCGTGGATCGCAGTTCGTGAATCGGAACGAGCCAATCCGGGTGTGCCAGTCGTTCGGGTCGCTAGTCGTGGGATAGTAGGTCCCCGTGTACCAGAATGTACAATCATCACTCGGATCGATCGTCATCTGGCTGTAGTCTCCGAACCTGGTGTCGTGCAACTGAGCGCCATCGCCGTCAATCAGCGTTAACTCGCCAAGCGGCAACGTGCCTAGCGGGTCGTTAGGCCGCCGGCCCGCGTAATGGATCGAGGGAAACACACTGGCACCTGAGACGTTGAAGCCAAGCGCGATGTTCCCCGCCTTGTCCATCGCGATACTCCCAAGCCAGCGGTCACTGGCATCGGGTGCGTAGGTCCCCTGCTGATAAATTTCCCACGGGCTCTGTGTTCCGTCTCTTGTTGTCATGCGCAGCTCGTACCAGCGGATGCCCGCGTGGTCCTGCGAGGGATCGCCGTCGGCGGCCACGGTGTGGTTGAACAGCAGCGTCTGACCGGGGCCGAAAATGCGGTACGTCAGACGCTGCATCATATAGCCATACGAAAGCGAATCGATTCGCTGAGCAACTCCCGGCTGCTCGATACAGAAAAACTCGCCGTGGCAGGCGTTGGAGTTGAACGGTTGCGGGACAAGGCTGGTGGTCGGGACGAGCGTGGAAGACGTGGGAGAATTCCAATCCACGTGAAACTCGTACACCTGAAGCCGGTCGGCAGGGAAGCCGAGGTGCGAATCCTGGACTTGCACGATGTACTCAGGCGTGTTCGTTGGCGGCAACCTCGCACCCTCGAGGTCCGCCGCCAGCATATGGCTACGGGTTACTTGCGGAGGAGTACTCGCGGGAGCCGGCACAAAGAAGGTCACGAACTGCGGCTCCGGGTTTCCGGCAAGCATGGCCCCCCGCTCGAACGCGGAGATGGTATTACCCAGTCCGCTAAAGATCTTGTTAGGGTCAGCAGTTGCGTAGTAGGCGTCGGAAAACACAGCGATCTTCGGGTAATCGTTGAAGCACCTTGCCAGGTGATTGGTGGTATTGTTGACCTCAAACGCGTATTGATCGTACGCCCCTGTCGGGTCCGATGTCTTAGAGACGGCAACGCACAGGTCCGGACCGTACGGTGGTAGCGCGCCCGGACGTGCGATGATCCATCGATTGGCATTTCGATCGAACCGCACCACCGAATCGCTCCAGATTTGATCACCTCCACAGTCAGGCTGGTCATGCCAGAACGTCCTCGTGCCAACGGGACCGGCCAGGACGTTGCCGGACTTGTCGTAAACGACCATCCCGGTGTTGACCACCTGCACGTAATGGTCGAAGCCCACAGCCCCACTGTCGTCGGAGGCGAAGCCGGCCAGGGAGCAATCGTCACAGGCCGGCAGTTCGCCGACGTGAAGCCCATCGAAGCTAACGATCGGGTCTGACAGCAAATTCCCACTCGGACCTCTTTTTTTTGGGCCAGGCGCGACCGGACCAAGCGCTTGAAAACAGGGGGTCATCTCGGTGAGCGGTATCGACACGGAATGGGAGTGTGCGGTCCCCGTGGTCATGATGGTGCCAGGGGGAAGCTGAGCGTCAGCCACGCCGCCAAACGTTCCGACGAGACCGGCTAGAAATAGAGCAACAAGAAATATTTTCACGGGAACGATGGGGTTGTTGGATTTCATGGCCGTGGAGTTTCGCAAAGCTCTCGTGGACTTGTCGAGCCCAACGCTCGAATAGCCGTGGCTCTCAGCGAAACCGCCCGATGTTTACGAATCCGACCGCGCAAAGATCATCGTGGTGCGAAGCAAATTTCATGGGTTGGGCGCTTGGCACCATTTAACGGGAGACTGATCGAGGCCAAGTGCCTTGACCATGAACGAGCTCGCGTCGTTGAAGTCCTTTAGTGTTGCGCCCGACCAATATCCTGTCGTGCAAGTGGTGGTGTCGCAATTGCCGCCCAGCGTAATCCATTGTTCAGTTCGCAATACGTCGCAGACACAGATCGCTTTCTTGGGGTCAGACGGATCGACCGTGCAACGCTTATTGAGGCACCATGTCCATGGAGTGCCATTAGGGCACCGAAGGACTTTCTTACCTTGCTTGAATTGCTCCAACGAAAACGAGGAATACACCGTGCGAATGCCATTGGCATCGGTGCTGGGTTGGATTGTGTTGCACGGCACCGAGGACATGCTTGCACCCTCTTCCACAGCGCAGAAGCAAATTGCTTTAGTTGGGTCATCCGGCTGCGGTATGCACAAAGCGGATGTACAAAGCGCATATTGATGTTTGCATAGCTCCATACCTGGCTTGGCTGCCTCTCCATAGCCGAAAGCAATGGTGAAAATGGCGGCCGCCGCAGTCAGCAAGAAACCAGCGAAAGTCAGCTTCATAGGGCTCATGGTTCTTCCTTCTTTTCCCCGCTATTGAACTGTGTGGGGGCCTGGAAAAGGCGAAGAACCTAGCGGGGAAAGTCCTCCGCCCGATTCAGACCGCGTCTAGCGGGCGGAGTTTCAAGAAAATCTCACCTGGTCGTCAAGCACAATCGCCCCAAGCACAGATCGCCGATTTTTGGTTCCGCTAGTTTCGGATCGCGCGCTTGCGCATCGCTCCGGGCTCCGAGAGCCTGGCCCACTCGACCGTCGCTGACAAAAAACCACATCGACCCGAAGACCGCTCTCAACGGATAGATATAGATCAGGATCGTGGCCAGCATCGCCCAACTGACGAATATCGAAACGCCGTCTTCGAGCCCGTAACGCCGGCTCCATTTCCAATGCCCGCGCCAAAAAATTCCAAGCACCACGACACTCGCCACGAACGCGGGCACATGCCTGAAGGCGCCCAGTAATTCTTCAATATTGTCAGGGACCTGATTAGCGGCGATTACCAGCATCGAGATCGCGAACGCGAAAGCAGCGTCGATGAAAGTTTCCAGCCGCGTCATCTCCATCCCACGCAACCGAAACCCGTCAAGCCGGGGCAGTGCATCCAGATTGGCGAGCAACGTCGACGAGATCTCCTCTTGCCGCGCGCGCAGGCTTGGCGAAGGCGGGTCGTGGCGCGGATTCATTTCTGTCATCATGACAATCCGCCACGAACTTGTGAATTGAAACTCGCTCGTTGCCCGCACTCGCTCGCTCCTACCCTCGTCGCTTTACCTTGATCACTCGCACTGCACCGTGCTTGCGCCAGCTACCCTAGCTGCGTTGCCGTCTACCCGCGCGATTCCCGATCGCGACGTGTTCTATGTCGCTCGTCCCGATCGCTCCATTCTCACTTCCCGTTTTCCGTCCTTAGCACGATTTTCCCAAACACTCCTGGCGCCTGAACGAGAAAAAAGCCGCCGAGGCTTCGCGCGCCCCGGCGGCTTGTCGTTGATAGCTTACCCTATCCCATCCCGAGAGAATCGAGCGTCGGCTGGTCGATCGCCGCCGTCGTGTTGAGCCCATTGTCGCCCTGGTAGGCGGTGAGCGCCTCACGGGTCAACGGCCCAAGCAATCCATCCACGTCCCCCCTGTAATAGCCCATCTGCTGCAGCACGGCTTGCACATCCGCGATCACCTTATCCGGCGGCTCAGCACGGTGACCCACATAGATCGGTCCGTCGTAGGCATAATATTCGGCCGAAGGATTGTAACCCCATGCCGGATACCAGTAGCCGTTGTTCCAAAAGTAGTAACCGCCACCGATCAGCTCCACGCGGTTGTAATGCGAATGATACCAGCCTTGATCGTGCCGTTCCGGATGATACGAGCGGAATACTTCGTATTGCGGCCCCTGCCACTGCTCGCTTCCTTGAATCCGATAATTCTGGTTGAAGGTAACCGTCGGAACTTGCTGCGGCTTTGGCTGTGCACGAAAGTTCGCGTGCTGCGATTTAATCTGCTGCACCTGCTGCGGGTCCGGCTTCTTCGCTGCGCCTGCTCCTTTAACTTGCTTGCCAGCTGGCGAAGCTGGCGCTGGCGGAGCTGCAGTCGCCTTCGCCCCCGCCGTTGCCGGAGTGGCTTTCGGCAGTGCCTTCGCATTTGCGGCAGGCGTTTTCATTTCTTTCCTGCGCTCCTGTGCCTGCTGCTTAGCGCCGCCAGGCGCCGCAGTCGCAGCCGGTTGAGCAGAGACGTTCGTCTCCGTACCGGCGGCCTTCTCACGTTTTGGTGTCGTCTCGGCCTTCTGCGCATTTGCCCCAGCGCGTTCCTTCATCGCTCCGGGTTGCTTCGCGGGTCTCTCCTGAGGCTTGGCCGCGTTCGGCCCGGGCTTTGCTTCAGTCGCGCGCGCTTTTTCAGGGGGGCGCTTGCCCTTTGCTGGTGATTGCTGTTCGACTGGCTGTTGTGCCAACGCGGCTCCAGCGAGCGCCAGTGAACAGGCTATCAGTAAACTAGTAAGTTTTTTCATAATAATTATGTTTAGTCGTTGGACGTTCGCGATCTATTCACACCCGTCCTTGTAATTTTCCCAGCCGCGTGTGGTAAATCTCCTTACGCGGCATTCGATCGCCTAATAGGAGATCGCGCACCCGCTGGCATTTGGTTCCTTCGCTCGTGACGACGGCGAAACTTCTGGTTCCAACTAATCAACCAAT